>JADHED010001445.1_pt1 | contig 20165 bp, 15 predicted proteins | sample 8952041 | NCBI WGS metagenome assembly JADHED01 (sample SAMN16124423, study PRJNA663239) | bioreactor sludge metagenome | isolation source: sludge (control) | place: India:Bengaluru | collected 2018-09-08
CCGGGGTCTTCAGACCCCGGCGCCTGCAGGGACCCGCGGGCCTGAAGACCCGCGGCCACGTCCTGAGGAAAGGAAGGCGCGGCGGTGGCTGGGGCCGGCTGACGCCGGCCCCACGATCCGGGAGAAGGGATGGGCGCGGCGGCCCGGGAGCCGCCGCGCCCGACGAGCGCTCCCGCTAGAAGCGGAAGCGGAAGCCCACCTGGCCCTGCCACCGCGACCGCAGGTCGTCACGGTTGTAGCGGGGCACGGTGCCGAGCACTTCGTTGCTCAGCGTGTAGGCCCACTTGCCGGTGGCGGCGTCCACCGCGGCGCTGGCGATGGCGAGGCCGTTGAAGTTCGCGTAGTCCACCTGGCCCTTCTTGCTGTCGAACAGGTTGATCAGGTTCAGCAGGTCGAAGGTGATCTCGCCCTTGTAGCGGCCGATCGGCACGTCGAAGGCCGCGCGGAAGTCCATGGTGTTGGTCCACGGGCTACGGCAGACGTTGCGGTCGGTGATGCCGCCCGACACGAGGTCGCTGCAGTCGCCGGCCGCGATGAAGCCCATCAACTGCTCGTAGCTGCCGTTGCGGAACACCACGTCGGTGGCGCTCGCCGGGATGAACGCGAGGTCGTTGGTCGAGCCCGCGTCCCCGTTGACGTCGTTGAAGTAGCGATAGGCGTAGGGCCGCCCGGTCTGGCCGTTGTAGTAGACCGACAGCGTGGCGTTTGTCTTCCAGACCGGCACCTGGTAGGACACCGCGATGTTCACGCGGTGACCCGGGTCGAAGTTCGAGATGCCGGCCGGCGGGTCGTTCAGGTCGAAATTGCCGAACCAGTTGTTGATCCAGTTCGAGCGCGCCTGGCTGGAGCCGCCGTCGTTGACGGTCTTCGACTTGCCGAAGCTGTAGGCGCCGCTCATGAACCAGCGGTCGCGGAAGGGCCGCTCGGCCTTCAGCGCGAGGTTCCACGAGTTGCCCTCGTCGGCGTTGGTCAGGTAGATGACGTCGCTGAACGTCGGGTTCAGCCGGCTGTAGAACGGGCGGCCGTCGGGCCGCGTGCCGCCCGGCACCAGGTTCAGGTTCTGGTAGCCGATGTCCTCGATCACCTTCGAGAAGAGGAACTCGACGCTCCCGACGAATCCGAGGAAGCCGAGCGAGCGGTCGTAGCCGAGGTTCCCGCGAACCAGCCGGGGATAGCCGTAGTCGGGATCGACCAGGTTGATCTCGTTGGTGGCGGCGGCGCCGACGTTGGTCGGCTGCGCGTTGGGGTCGGCCACGAACGCGATCTGGTTCGCGGCGTTGAAGGCGCGGTTCACCCGGGTGAATTCGATGCCCGTGTTCGAGTACTGGTTCGAGAGCCACACGTAGGGCGTGCGCCCGCCGAAGATGCCCACGCCGCCGCGCACCTGCTGGCGCGTGTTGCCGTTGCTCAGGTCCCAGTTGAAGCCGGCGCGCGGCGACCAAGTCTGCGAGCCGGGCGTCACGTCGGTCTGCCTGTCGTAGGTGGCCACCACTGCCGGGTTGGGCGTGGGCTTGTCGGGGAAGATCGGGAAGTCGAGGCGCAGCCCGTAGGTGAGCGTGAAGTTCGGGGCGAGGCGCCACTGGTCACCGGCGTAGAAGCCCAGCTGGTAGACCCAGAAGCGGGCCGCGTTCCGCGGATCGGAGGTCGCCGAGAAGCTGTAGTCGTAGGCCTGCGCGAGGCCGGCCTCGAACTGCGCCACGCCGGCGAACTCGTAGGTGCCGAAGTTGTCGCGGATGAACAGGTTGCGGAACTTGAAGAACTCGTTGTGCGTGCCGAAGGTGAACGTGTGCTTGCCGCGCACCATCGTCAGGTCGTTGTGCAGCTCGATGATGTCCTGGTCGAGTTCGTTGGCCGCCGAGAACTGCTCGGTGCCGAAGCGGATGTTGCCGCCGCCGGCGAGCCGGATCGTCACTTGCGGGAACTGCGTGTCGGTGGCGCGGAAGTCGCGGATCCGCTGATAGCTCATGCGGAACTCGTTGAACATCGTGCCGAAGGCCGTGTTCAACTGGCCGACCGTCGAGTTCGTCCGGCTGTTGAACTCGTAGTTCTGGTCCGGGAACCGGTACGAGGTGATCGAGGGGAAGAGCACGTCGTTGAACGCGTCCACGAAGTTGTGGCGCACGGTCAGCTGGCTCTTGCCGAGGTTGACGTCGCTGCGGACGAACACCTTGTTGTTGTTGGTCTCGCGGATGAACTCGCCGATGCCGCCGGGGTTGTAGTTGTAGCGCGTCTGCAGCACCGCGAGGGCGCGCTGGATCTCGTCCTGCCGCCCGAACGCCTGGCCCGAACTGCCGTCCACCGAGAAGCCCGACGGCGTCTCCTTGCGGCCGAAGTCGAAGTTCGAGAAGAAGAAGGCGCGGTTCTTCACGACCGGGCCGCCGACGCTGCCGCCGAACTGCTTGTCGCTGAAGGTGGCGATGGGCCGGTCGTTCGCCCCGTCGCCCACCAGGTCCTGGTCGCGGAAGAAGTAGTAGGCCGTGCCGCGGAGCCGGTTCGTGCCGCTGCGCGTGATGGCGTTGATGCCGCCGCCCGAGAAGCCGCCCTGCCGCACGTCGTAGGGCGACACCACGATCTGCAGCTCCTGGATGGCGTCGAGGCTCACCGGCTGCGTGCCGGCCTGGCCGCCGGGCGTCGCCGTGTCGGCGAGGCCGAACAGGTCGTTGTTCACCGCGCCGTCGATCTGCAGGTTGTTGTAGCGGCCGCTGCGGCCGGCGATGCTGAGCGCCGACTCGTTGGCGTTCGTGGACGTCTGGCTCACGAACGGGTTCACGCGCGCGAAGTCCTGGAGGCTGCGCTGCACGGTGGGCAGGGTCTCGATGGCGGCCTCGGAGACGGTGCCGGAGGTGCCGCTGCGCGCCCCGCTGAACACCGCCGAGGCCTCCGCCGTCACCGTGACGGTCTCCTGCACGCTCTCGAGCTGCAGGCGCGCCTGGACGGCCGTCGCCTCGCCGAGGTTCACGTTCACGTTCTGGATGACCTGCTCGCGGAAGCCGGCCATGCGCACGGTGACGGTGTAGGGGCCGCCGACGCGTACGTTCTGGAAGGAGAAGCTGCCGTCGCCGCCGGTCACCGCCTCGTAGCTGGTGCCGGTCGGCGTGTGCAGCGCGACGACGTCGGCGCCGGGTAGCACGCCGCCCTGCTCGTCGACCACCACGCCGCTGAGCGCGCCGGTCGTCACCTGCGCCGCCGCGGGCTGCACGGCCAGCGCCGAGACGACGACGGCCAGCGACAACAGGGCCTGTCGGAGTCGATACATATGGGTCCTCATGGGAATCGGAGTGTTCGGGGGAATCCCCTCGGTCACCTGCATGCGGACACGCAGGACGAGAAGCGAGGCTCGCGCCGATAATTGTACCCGAAGCCGGGCGGCGTCGCGCGGCGCGAGCGCGCCGGGAACGCAGTTTACCCGGCGCTGATGAAGCCGGTGTGACACGCGGATCCCGGCTCGACCGTACGAAGAAAACGGCCGGGCTGGAGGTTGCCCTCCAACCCGGCCGGCAGGGGGAACCGAACGTCGGCCTACTGGGTGATGCCGGCCGCGCGCTGCTTGCGGATCTCGAGCGCGCGGGCCTGCATCGCCTCGGCGTCCTTCAGCAGGGCCTTCTGGCGGTCGGCGTTCTTCTCGACGCTCGCGAGTACCCGGAGCAGGAGGCCGCGGTAGGTGACCGCCTCCATGTAGGCCGGGTTGAGCGCGACGGCCTTGTCGGCGGCCTCGAGGCCGCGCTTGGCGTAGTCCACCTTCTGGACCTCGGTGATGCGGAAGGCGCGGTAGGCCTTGTCCCAGAAGAACGTGGAGATCGTGTAGAAGGCCTCGGGGTTGTTCGGCTCGAGCTGCGTGCGCTGGTTCAGCGCGTCGATCGTCTTCTCGAAGTCGCCCTGGCGGTTGTAGTAGCCGGCCAGCTGCATGTAGACGTCGGACGAGTTCGGCCGCATCTCCTTGGCCTTGAGCAGCATCTGCTCGGCGTCCTCGTACCGGCCGCCGTCCTCGTAGAGCTTCGCGAGGGCGAAGTAGTTCGTGGGGTCGCTCGGGTCGAGGTCCACCATCTTCTGGATGAGCGGCTCGGCCTTCTCGGGGTCGTTGAGGCGCTCGGCGCCGTAGGCGGCCACCATGTAGTTGAGCGCGAGCTTGCGGATCTCTGGGCTCGGATCCTGCTCGAAGGCCTTCTGGTAGTACTCCAGGGCCTTGGTCAGCAGCGCGTCGTTCTCGGCCTCGCCGGCGCGCGCGGGCTTGTAGAGGTTGTCGTAGCTGTTGCCGAGGTAGAACAGCGCGGGCGTCAGCTCCGGGTTCAGCCGGATCGCTTCCTCGTAGTGCTCCGCCGCCTTCTTGTAGTCCTGCGCCTTGTAGGCGCCGTTGGCATCCTTGAACGCCTGCTGGGCCTTCAGCTTGTCCACCCACCCGCAAGCGGTGAGCGTGCTGCACAGACCGATGACCAAGGCCAGTCGCAATGCCCTGGAGCTGCTCTGCATTGGTGTTCCCCCTGCGCGTCCGGCGGTGGTGAGCCGGGGTGGCGGCGAGACCGTGACGATGGCGATGACGACGGGCGGCCCCGGGCGGCTCGTCTGGCACGCACCACGCCAGAAGCGCTCCCGGTGCACCGAAAAACCCGGCCAGTATAGTGAACACCGTCCACGCAGGCAAGCACGGTGGTCAAGCCACCATGGCCGCATTGCGGCATGCCCTATGATCTCCCCACTGGCCGACGGCCCGCGCCACGGCCCCCACCGTCCATGATCCGCTTCGAAGACCTCGTGGAGAAGGTCCGGGTGTACGCCCCGGACGCCGACGTGGAATTGCTGCGCCGCGCGTACGTGTTCTCGGCGATGGAGCACAAGGGCCAGATCCGCCACTCGGGCGAGCCCTACCTCGTGCACCCGCTCGAGGTGGCCGACATCCTCGCCGACATGCGGCTGGACGCGGTCGCCATCGCCTCGGGCCTGCTCCACGACGTCGTCGAGGACACCCTCACCACCGTCGACCGCATCCAGGAGCTCTTCGGGCCGGAGATCGCCCACGTCGTCGAGGGCGTCACGAAGCTGTCGGGCATCACCTTCTCGTCGAAGGAGGAACGGCAGGCCGAGAACTTCCGCAAGATGCTGCTGGCGATGGTCGACGACATCCGCGTCATCCTCGTCAAGCTCGCCGACCGGCTGCACAACATGCGCACCCTCGGCCACGTCCCGGAGGACAAGCGCATCAAGGTGGCCCAGGAGACACTCGACATCTACGCGCCCATCGCCAACCGCCTCGGCATGAGCAAGGTGAAGAACGAGCTCGAGGAGCTGTGCTTCAAGGCGATGGAGCCGCGCGCCTACGACGAGCTGCGCAAGCGCGTGGAGGGCCGCCGGCGGACCACGGCGGGCATGGTGGAGGAGCTGCGGCGCCTGATCGCCACGAAGCTCGACGAGGCGCAGGTGCCCTACGTCCAGATCGACGGCCGCATCAAGCGCCTCTACAGCATCCACCTGAAGCTGAAGCGGCAGAAGATCGACCTCGAGCAGGTCTACGACTTCGTCGCCCTGCGCGTCATCACGCCCTCGGTGAAGGATTGCTACGCCGCGCTCGGCATCGTGCACCAGACGTGGTCGCCGGTGCCGGGCCGCATCAAGGACTTCATCGCCATGCCGCGGCCCAACGGCTACCAGTCGCTGCACACCTCGGTGGTGAGCGACCGCGGCTTCCCCTTCGAGCTGCAGATCCGCACCGAGGAGATGCACCGCGTCGCCGAGGAGGGCATCGCCGCGCACTGGAAGTACAAGGAGGGGCGCGTCGGGGCGCAGCGCGACGAGCAGTACTTCCGCTGGCTGCGCCAGCTGCTCGAGTGGCAGCAGGAGGTCCGCGACCCGCAGGAGTTCATCCAGAACCTGAAGATCGACCTCTATCCCGAGGAGGTCTACGCCTTCACGCCGCGCGGCGAGGTGAAGTCGCTGCCCCGCGGCGCGACGCCCATCGACTTCGCCTACACGATCCACACCGACGTCGGCCACCAGTGCGTGGGCGCCCGCATCAACGGCAAGATGGTGCCGCTGCGCCAGCGCCTGAAGAACGGCGACATCGTCGAGATCCTCACGCAGCAGTCGCACAAGCCGAGCCGCGACTGGCTCGGGTTCGTCGTCACCTCCCGCGCGCGCAACAAGATCAAGCACTTCCTCAACCACGAGGAGAAGGCGCGCAGCATCGAGCTGGGGCGGCGGCTGTACGAGCGCGAGGCGCGCCGCTACGACGTCAGCGTCAAGTCGGTGATGGACGAGGCCACCCTGAAGCGGCTGGCGTCGGACTACGGGCTCGGCAAGGTGGACGACCTGCTGGCCGCCATCGGGTACGGCAAGGTCTCGGCCCGCGCGGCCCTCGCCAAGGTGGTGCCGCAGGAGCAGTTGAAGGAGAAGGCCCCCGACGGCACCCTCGCCTCGGTCGTCAAGCGGGTGTTCACCCGGGCCGACCCCGACAAGATCAAGGTCCGCGGCGCCGACGACCTCCTGGTGTTCCGCGCCCGGTGCTGCAACCCGATTCGCGGGGAGGCCATCGTCGGCTACATCACCCGCGGCAAGGGCGTGTCCGTGCACGCCGCGAGCTGCCCGAACGTCGTCAACCTGCTCTACGACCCCGAGCGGCGCATCGAGGTGGAGTGGGACAAGGGCGAGGTGGCCAGCGCCTCGTACACGGTGCGGCTCACCGTGAAGGTGGAGGACCGCAAGGGCATCCTCGCCGACGTCAGCGCCAAGGTCGCCGGCATCAACACCAACATCAAGACGATGGAGGCCACCACCGACGAGCGGGAGGGCCGCATCGAGATGACGGTGGAGATCAACGACCTCAAGCACCTCGAGAAGGTGATGAAGTCGCTGCGGACGATCGAGGGGGTGCTGAACGTGGAGCGGGGCGCGCGCTGAGGGCGGCGGCGGGCCGGCCGCCCGGCGTCCCCGGTCCGGCGGCGCAGGGCGCGCCGCGCCGGACGCGGACGAACCCTAGGCGGCCTTGGTCACCTTGTTCGAACGGATGCACCGCGTGCACACGCGCACGCGTTTGTTGCCGCCGTTCACCACCGCGCGCACCGTCTGCAGGTTCGGGTTGAACCGGCGAGGGGTCACGTTGTGGGCGTGGCTGACGTTCCGGCCGAAGGCCGGACCCTTCCCGCAGATCTCGCAACGCTGGGCCATGATGCTGTCGTCCTCGGGCGCGCGGCCCGGATGATGCCCCCCGGCGGCCGTCCACCGGCAGGCAGAACCCCGGAGTGTATCACAGCCGGGGTCAGGGCAGGATCAGGCGCGACGGCGGGTCGGGTGGTGCCGATGGCGGCTGGCCCCCGTCTGCCGCCGACTCGGCCGCGCCCGCCTCGCCGAGCTCGCGCGGGAGGCGCTCCAGGAACTCGAGGTAGGCCGTCGCGCCGCCCTCCAGGGCCCGCGCCGCGGCCGTCGCCCCGGTCTCCATCCGCCTGAGCGCCGTCGCCACGTCCCGCTCCACCTGCCCGGGCGGCAGGCCCCGGCCCAGCGCCTGCACGGCCCGCTGGAGCTCCGCCACCAGCCGCTGCGCCGGCAACGACTGCGCCTGGTGCTCGTAGATGATGCCCTTGGCGGCGGTCTCGAGCGTCGCGGCCAGGGTGGCGGCGGCCTGCACCACGTCCGCGTCGGTGAGGGCGGGAATCGCCGTCGGCCGGTACCGCGCCACTACGTCCTGCAGTTGCAACAGCCAGTGGTAGGCGCCGTCGCCCAGCCGGTGGACCAGCGTGGCGGCGAACTCGAAGTCGCGCTCCCGCCGCTTGCGGACGGCCGCCGGCGGGTGCGCCTCGGCCCCGGCGAGGTAGGCACAGTCGCGCGGGCAGGCGATCTCCACCAGGCGCTTGGTGCCGCAGCAGACCGGGCAGATCGTGGCGCCGAGCGCCGGGCACTGGCGCCGTGGCTTGCGGGTCTGGCAGAGCGGGCAGGCCATGGGGCGAAGCGTGGCACACGGGCGACGAGGGGTCAATCCGTCGGCCGGAGGGCCGCCCGGACGGGGGGCGGCCCCCCCCCGGGTGGCGGCCGTCCTCGGCTCCGCCGCCGGCGGGATGGAATTTCTACCCGCCCCCGGGGGTTGATCCGGTGCGATTGGTGACGGAGTGTCCTGCAGGGAGGACGGCCGACCGCCGGCCGCCAGAACCGAACTGGGGGCCTCCGCGTCTAATCGCTAGTCTCCGAACGTGCCACCCGGCGACCCGCGGAGGGGTTTTTCGGCCGGAGGGGCACGCGATTCGGGCGCGTGGAGACACCGGACCCCACCGACGAGGGGTGACGGCCGTGACGGCGGCCGCAAGGGGGCTCGGTGGTCGCGCTCTTGCATGTGCGGGAGGGCACACCGAAGAGGACGCAGCAGCTTCGAAGGAGTGTCGGTCATCATGACGAAGAAGACGACCAGCCAGCGCGGGGGCATGGACCCCGGGCGATACAGCGACTTGAAGCGGATCCTCGACGAGCGCCGGCGCGAGATGCTCGGCGAGGTCCACACGAAGATCAAGAACGTGCGCACCGAAGGCGCCGGCGGTATGATGCAGACCGTCGAGATGGGGGACGCGTCGAAGGCGGACGTGCACGACGACATCGAGTTCGCCCTCATCCAGATGAAGGCCGAGACGCTCCAGAAGATCGAAGCCGCGCTGGTGCGCCTGGAGGAAGGCGACTACGGCTACTGCAGCGAGTGCGGGGACGACATCTCGCCGCAGCGGCTGCGGGCGCTGCCCTTCGCGCTGCGCTGCAAGGACTGCGAGGAAGCGCGGGAGGTGGCGCAGCAGCGGGCCCGGCTGGCCACGCAGCGCCGCGGCGCGGCCTCCCTGTTCGTCGACCTCTCCAGCTAGCCCCGGCGCACCTTGCCGCCCACAGGCCTCGCCGGTGGCGGGGCCTGTGGCCCCCCACCGGCGGTTCTCCCTGGGAGAATCGCTTCCATGAGCGACCAAGACGAGCGCGACCTGGCGACGGACGAGGCCACCGACGAGCGGCCCATCCCCATCCCGGCGGAACTCCCCGTCCTCCCGCTGCGCGACACGGTCCTCTTCCCCAATTCCTTCATGCCCCTGGCGGTGGCCCGCGAGGCCTCCGTGCGGCTGATCAACGACGCCACCGAGGGCTCGAAGCTCATCGCGGTGTTCACCCAGCGCGACGCCGCGGTGGAGGAGCCCCAGCAGGACGACCTGCACACCGTCGGCACCGCGACGCACATCCACAAGATGTTCAAGCTGCCCGACGGCAGCCTGCGCCTCATCGTCCAGGGCCTGCAGCGGCTCACGCTCGAGCAGGTGACGCAGCTGCACCCCTACCTGCGGGCGAAGGTGACGGTGGCCGACGAGGGGCTGCGCGACGAGGACCGGCTCGAGATCGACGCGCTGCAGCGGAACATCAAGACGAACTTCCAGCAGATCGTCTCGCTGTCGCCGCTGCTCTCCGACGACCTCCAGAACCTGGCCTTCAACATCGCCGAGCCCGGGCGCCTCGCCGACTTCATCGCCTCGAGCCTCACCACGCTCACCACCGCCACCAAGCAGGAGGTGCTCGAGACGCTCGACGTGCGCGCGCGCATGGACACGCTCAACCGCATCCTGATCAAGGAACTCGAGGTCCTCGAGCTCGGGTCCAAGATCCAGTCACAGGTGCAGTCGGAGGTGGGCCGCAACCAGCGCGAGTACTTCCTGCGCGAGCAGCTCAAGGCCATCCAGAAGGAGCTCGGCGAGGACGACGACCAGGCGAAGGAGATCGAGGAACTCCGCGAGAAGATCGAGGCCGCGGGCATGCCCGACGCGGTGAAGAAGGAGGCGCTGCGCGAGCTCGACCGGCTGGCGAAGATGCCGGTGGCCGCCGCCGAGTACACCGTCTCGCGCACCTACCTCGACTGGCTCGTCCTCGTGCCCTGGACCCGGCGCACCGAGGAGGTGATCGACCTCAAGCGCACCAAGGAGGTGCTCGACGCCGATCACTCCGACCTCGAGAAGGCGAAGGACCGCATCCTCGAGTACCTCGCCGTGCGCAAGCTCAACCCCGAGGTGCGCGGGCCGATCCTCTGCTTCGTCGGGCCGCCGGGCGTCGGCAAGACGTCGCTGGCCCGCTCGATCGCCAACTCGCTCGGGCGCAAGTTCGTGCGCGTCTCGCTCGGCGGCATGCGCGACGAGGCCGAGATCCGCGGGCACCGCCGCACCTACATTGGCGCGCTGCCCGGCCAGATCATCCAGGGGCTGCGCCGCGCCGAGTCCAAGAACCCGGTCTTCATCCTCGACGAGATCGACAAGCTCGGGGCCGACTTCCGCGGCGACCCGGCGTCGGCCCTGCTCGAGGTGCTCGACCCCGAGCAGAACAACAGCTTCCGCGACCACTACCTCGACGTGCCGTTCGACCTGTCGGAGGTGATGTTCATCACCACCGCGAACGTGCTCGACCCGGTGCCGCCGGCGCTGCGCGACCGCATGGAGGTGCTCGAGCTGCCGGGCTACACCGAGGAGGAGAAGGTCAAGATCAGCGTGGAGCACCTGATCCCGAAGCAGGTGCGCAACCACGGGCTGACCGGCGAGCAGGTCGGCTTCGGCGAGGACGCGATCCGCGCCGTGATCCGCGGCTACACGCGCGAGGCCGGCGTGCGCAACCTCGAGCGCGAGATCGGCGCGCTGTGCCGCAAGGTGGCGCGCCGGCACGCCGAGGGCGACGAGGCGCCGGTCCACCTGACGGCGGACCTCGTGGCCGACCTGCTCGGGGCGCCCCGCTACCTCGACGAGGAAGTGGAGGCGCGCACGCGCAAGCCCGGCGTGGCCATCGGCCTCGCCTGGACGCCGAGCGGCGGCGACGTGCTCTTCGTCGAGGCCACGCGCATGGCCGGCGGCGGGACGCTCACCCTCACCGGGCACCTCGGCGACGTGATGAAGGAGTCGGCGCGCGCCGCGCTGTCGTGGGTGCGCACGCACGCCGGGACGCTGGGGATCGACCCGGCGTTCTTCGCCTCGGCCGAGGTGCACCTGCACGTGCCCTCCGGCGCGATCCCCAAGGACGGCCCGTCGGCGGGGGTCACGATGGTGGCCGCCCTCGCCTCGGAGTTGATCGGGCGCCCGGTGCGCGGCGACATCGCCATGACCGGCGAGATCACGCTCTCCGGCGTGGTGCTGCCGGTCGGCGGCATCAAGGAGAAGGTGCTCGCCGCCCGGCGCGTCGGCATCCGCGAGGTGGTGCTGCCGCGGCAGAACGAGAAGAACGTCAAGGAGGACTTCAGCGAGGACCTGCGCCGCGAGATCCGCATCCACCTGGTGTCGAGCATCGACGAGGTGCTCGCCCTCGTGCTGACCCCGGCGGGGGCGCCGACGCCACCCGTCGAGGCCCCGCAGCCCGCCTGAACGCGCCCATGTGGATCGTCCACGCCGACGGCGCGAGCCTCGACCTCGGCCGCCACGTGTTCCCGACGGCCAAGTACGGCCTGGTGTTCGCGGAACTGCTGGCGCGCGGCATCGCCGGCCGGGAGCAGTTCGTGCCGGCGGCCCCCGCCAGCTGGGACGACCTCGCCCTGGTGCACACCCCGCGCTGGCTGGACCGGCTCCGCCGGTTCGACCTCACCCTGCAGGAGATCGCCCGCCTGGAGCTGCCGGCGACGGCCGACACCGTCGAGGGCTTCCGCCTGATGTGCGGCGGCACCGTCGCGGCGGCGCGGCTGGCGCTCGACGCGGGCCTCGCCGTGACGCTCGGTGGCGGGCTCCACCACGCCTTCCCCGATCACGGCGAGGGCTTCTGCATGTTCAACGACGTCGCGGTGGCCATCCGGGTGCTGCAGCGCGAGGGGCGCATCCGGCGCGCGGCGGTCGTGGACCTCGACGTCCACCACGGCAACGGCACGGCGGCCATCTTCGCCGGTGACGCCGACGTCTTCACGCTGTCCGTGCACCAGTGGAACAACTACCCGGCGGAGAAGCCGGCCAGTTCCCTCGACGTGCACCTGCGGGACGGCACCGGCGACGCGGAGTACCTGGAGCGGGTGCGCGAGGCGCTGCCGCCGGTGGTGGCGCACCGGCCCGACCTGGCGGTCTACCTCGCGGGCGCCGACCCGTACCACGACGACCAACTCGGCGGGCTGAGCCTGTCGAAGGCCGCGTTGCGGGTGCGCGACCGCGCCGTGCTCGGCGCCCTGCGCGCCGCCGGGATCCCGGTGGTCGTCACGCTCGCCGGCGGCTACGCCCGGCGGACGGAGGACACCGTCGCCATCCACGTGGCCACGGTGGAGGAAGCGGCGGCCTGCGCGTAGGCGCGGCCGGGGCGGTCAGCCCAGCAGCCCGATCAGCATCGCGGTCTTCAGGTCCGCGATCTCCCCGCGGCGCACCATGGCGCGCGCCTCGTCCAGCGTCACCGTGTGCGGCACGATCACCTCGTCGGGGTCGGCCTCGGCGGCCTCGCGCGGGACGTACAGGCCGTCGGCGCGGAAGAAGTGCATCACCTCGTCGCAGTAGCCCGGCAGCGGCAGGAACGTCCCGAGGGGCGTGACGCGGGCCGGGCGCCGCCCGATCTCCTCGTGGCACTCGCGGCAGGCGGCCTCCTCAGGCGACTCTCCCTCGTCGATCGACCCGGCCACCACCTCCCACAGCCAGGCGCCCACCGGGTGCCGGTACTGGCGGATCAGCACGAGGTGCCCCGGGTCGGGCATCGGGGCGACGATGACGGAGGGCGCGTGGCGCACCACCTCGAGCGTCACCTCCCGCGCGTTCGGCAGGCGCACCCGATCGGCGTGCACCGAGAAGACGGGGCCGCGATGGGCGAGGCGGGTGGCGAGCAGCGTGCCGGCGGGTTCGGTGGACATCGGGGATGGGGGCGAAGCGGCGGGGCCGGTCACGGCTCGTCGCCGGCCGTCACCCGCAGCGTGTCGAGCACGGCCTGCAGGTCGGCCGGCAGCGGGCTGTGGAACTCGAGCCGATGGCCTTCGGCCGGGTGCGTGAACGCCAGCCGCGCCGCGTGCAGGAACGGCCGCTCGAGGCGCGCGACCGCCTTCAGGTGCGGCGGCACGCGCCGGTGCACGCCGCCGTAGAGCGCGTCGCCGACGACCGGGTGGCCGATCTCGCTGAGGTGCACGCGGATCTGGTGGGTGCGCCCGGTGGCGATCGCCACCTGGGCCAGCGTGACGCCGCGCAGGTGCTCCACGCGCGTGATGCGCGTCACCGCCGTGCGCGCGCGCCGGGCACGGGTGGACATCTTCTGCCGGTGGCCGGGGTCGCGGCCGATGGGTTCCTCGATACGCTTGCCGGCCTGCACCACGCCCCACACCAGCGCGTAGTACTCCTTCTCCACCTCGCGGTCGTGGAACTGGCGCGAGAGTTCGGCGTGCGCCTGTTCGGTCTTGGCCACCACCATCACGCCGGACGTGCCGCGATCGAGGCGGTGCACGATGCCCGGGCGGGCCTCGCCGCCGATGCCGCTGAGGTCGTCCACGTGGTGCAGCAGGGCGTTCACCAGCGTGCCGGTCGCGTGGCCGGCCCCGGGGTGGACCACCATGCCGGCGGGCTTGTCCACGACGAGGAGGTGGGCGTCCTCGTGCAGCACGTCGAGCGGCAGATCTTCGGGGACGGGCAGGGCCGCGGCCGGCGCCGGCACCTCCACCTCGACGACCTGACCGTCCTCCGTGGGCTCGCTGGGGCGGCCGAGCACGCGCCCGTCGGCCGCGCGCACGAGCCCGTCCTTGATCAGCCGCTGGATCTGCGAGCGCGAGTGCCCCGGCACCAGGGCGGCGAGTGCCTGGTCGAGCCGCAGCCCGGCCTGCTCGGGGCCGACGGTGAAGGTGAGGCGCGTGGCGGCCGGGGCGTCGGTGGTCATCGCGTGCCGCGGGCCCTGGCCGCGGGTGGCGCCGCCGGCGCGGGCCGCCTGGAGAGATGGACGAGCATGGCGAGGCTCAGCGGCACCAGCAGCAGCGAGATGAACTGCGAGGTGGACCACAGCCCGAACACCATGCCACGGTCGTCGCCGCGGAAGCCCTCGATCACGAAGCGCGTCAGCCCGTAGATGGCCATGTAGCCCCAGAACGTGCGGCCCGGGAACGGGCGCCCGCGCTTCTCGAACGCGAGCAGCAGGCCGAGGATCACGAGCTCGGCGAACGACTCGTAGAGCTGCGTCGGGTGCAGCGGCACGTGGAGGGGCGTGCCGACGATTTCGGCCGCCAGCGGGTTGGTGAAGGTGACCGCCCACGGCACGTCGGTGGGCCGCCCGAAGCAGCAGCCCGCGAAGAAGCACCCGAGCCGGCCGATCACGTGCCCGAGGGCGATGCCCGGCGCGAACAGGTCGGCCGTCGTCCACACCGGCAGCCCGTGCCGGCGCATGTACCACAGCCCCACGGCCACGGCGAGGATCAGGCCGCCGTAGAACACGCCGGCCGAGCGGATCATCGAGAAGATCTCGCCGGGATTGGCGAGGAAGTGTGGCAGGTCGATGGCCACGAGCAGCAGCTTCGCGCCGGCGAGCGCCGAGAGCACCACCCAGAGGCCCAGGTCCATCACGCGGTTCGGGTCGAGCCCGGCGGCCCGCGCCCGGCGCAGGGCCAGCTGCAGGCCCAGCAGGTAGGCCAGCGCCAGCAGCAGCCCGTAGCTGTAGACGCTGACGGGGCCGAGCTCAAACAGCTTCGGGAACATGGCGTGGGGCCCTGAACAGGTCGAGCACGAGCACGACGGCGCCGACGGTGATCGCCGAGTCGGCGACGTTGAACGCCCAGAAGTGCCAGCCGGCGTAGTGCACGTCCACGAAGTCGACGACGTAGCCGAGGCGCGCGCGGTCGGCGAGGTTGCCGAGCGCGCCGCCGAGCACGAGCGCGAGCGCGCCGCGGCCGACGAGCGTCTCGCCGGCGAACTTGCCGGCGTAGACGGTGATGGCGACGATGGCCAGCACGGCGAGCGCCGTGATCACCAGCGTCTTGCCGGGGAAGTGGATGGCGTTGAGCATGCCGAAGGCCGCCCCCGTGTTGCGCACGTGGGTGAAGTTCAGCAGCCCCTCGACGACCGTGACGCTGGCGTGCAGCGGGATCTCCCGGACGACGATCGCCTTCGTCACCTGGTCGGCCACCACGAGCGTGGCGATCAGCCAGGGCTCGAAGCGGCGCAGGTACGCGCGCACGGCGGCGAGGGCCGGCACCGTGCGCCTCAGGCCCCGGCCCCGGCCGGGGCCGAGACGGCCGCCACGCACCGCGGGCACAGCCCCGCGTGGGCCTCGTCGCGGGCGACCTGCGGCACGTAGCGCCAGCAGCGCGGGCACTTCTCGCCGCCGGCCCGCGTCACCTGCACCTCCAGCGTGTCCTCGTCGCCGGCCCGCGCCAGCGTCACCGCCGACACGATGAACAGCATGGGCAGGTCGTCGGCGTGGGCGGCGAGCAGGGCGTGGGTGGCGCCGCCGGCGCGCAGGTGCACGTGGGCCTCGAGCGACTGGCCCACCGCCTTCTGCTGGCGCATCGCCTCGATCGCCGGGAGCACCGCGTCGCGCACCGCGAGCAGGCGCGTCCACGCCTCGACGAGCGGGGCGTCCTGCAGCCGGTCGAGGTCGTCCGGGAACTCGGCCAGGTGCACGGTGTCCTCGCGCGGCCCGGGCAACGCGCGCCACAGTTCGTCGGCGGTCACCGGGAGCATCGGCGTGAGCAGCCGCACCAGCCCGTCGGCGATGCGGTACATCGCCGATTGCCCGGAGCGCCGCTCGGGGGAGGCCGCGCCGGCGGTGTACATGCGGTCCTTCGACACGTCGAAGTAGAAGGCCGACAGGTCCACCGTGACGAAGGCGTTCAGGGCCTGGAACGCCGCCGGGAAGTCGTAGGCCTCGTAGGCGGCGCGGATGCGCGCCGCCACCGCCGCGTACCGCGCCAGCGCGTAGCGGTCCACCTCCACGGAATCGCCCACCGCGACGAGGTCGCGCCGCGGGTCGAAGTCGTAGAGGTTCGCCAGCAGGTAGCGCAGCGTGTTGCGCAGCTTCCGGTAGGCCTCCACCACGCGCGCGAGGATCTCCTTGCCGATCCGGATCTCCTCGCGGAAGTCGGTCATCGCCACCCACAGCCGCAGGATCTCGGCCCCGCTCTGCTGGATGATCTGCTCGGGCGGGATGTCGTTGCCGAGCGACTTCGACATCTTCTTGCCGTCCTCGGTGACGACGAACCCGTGCGTGACCACCTCGCGGTAGGGCGAGGCGTTGCGCGTGCCGAGGGCGACGAGCAGCGAGCTGTGGAACCAGCCGCGGTACTGGTCGTTGCCCTCCAGGTAGAGGTCCGCCGGCCAGCGCAGATCGGGGAAGTTCGGCAGCACGCCCTCGTGGCTCGCGCCCGAGTCGAACCACACGTCCAGGATGTTCTGCTCGCGCTCGAAGCTGGTGCCGCCGCACTTCGGGCACGCCAGGCCCTCTGGCAGGAAGTCGGCGAGCGGGCGGTCGTACCACGCGTCGGCGCCCTCGCGGTCGAAGATGGCCGCGGCGCGCTCGACGAGCGCGGGGGTGAGCACGGCCTCGCCGCAGGCCGTGCAGTCCACGGCCGGGATGGGCACGCCCCAGGCGCGCTGGCGCGAGATGCACCAGTCGGGGCGGTTCGCGAACATGTTGCTGATGCGCTCCTCGCCCCAGGCGGGCAGCCACGTCACGCCGCGCACGGCCTCGAGGGCCATGTGCCGCAGGCCCTGATCGTCCATCGAGACGAACCACTGCGGCGTGGCGAGGAAGATGACGGGGTGGTGGCAGCGCCAGCAGTGCGGGTACGAGTGGTCGTACCGCTCGTGCATCCACAGCCGCCCGCTCTCCCCGAGCGCCTCGACGATGCGCGGGTTGGCGTCGAACACGCGCTGGCCGGCGAACCGCTCGACGTCGGGCGTGAAGTGCCCGCCGCCGTCCACCGGCGCGTAGATGTCGATGCCGTACTTCACGCCGGTGCGGTAGTCGTCGGCGCCGTGGCCCGGCGCCGTGTGCACCGCGCCGGTGCCCTGGTCGAGCGTCACGTAGTCGGCCAGCACGCCGCGCGAGGGCCGGTCGTACAGCGGGTGGCGGAAGTTCACGTCCTCGAACACCGCGCCCGGCACCTTCACCACGGGCTCGCCGAGCGCCCGGCCGGTCTGCGCCGACACCTGCGCGGCCAGCACCTCGGCGAGCGCGACCAGCCGGCCGTCCACCTCGTAGAGCCCGTACACGTAGTCGGGGTGGAAGGCGACGGCGAGGTTCGACGGGATCGTCCAGGGGGTGGTCGTCCAGATGAGCACCGAGACGGGCCGGCCCGCGGTGGCGGGCACGCGCTCGGCGAGCCGCGCCGCCGTCGCCGGGTCGCCGGGGAACTCCACGTAGATCGACGGCGAGCTGTGGGCCTCGTACTCGACCTCGGCCTCGGCGAGCGCCGTGCGGCAGTGGATGCACCAGTGCACCGGCTTGCGGCCCTTGTAGACCATGCCGCGCTCGACGAACTTCCCCAGCGCCCGCACGATGGCCGCCTGGTAGTCGTGGCTCATCGTCAGGTAGGGCTCGTCCCACTGGCCCAGGATGCCGAGGCGCTTGAAGTCCTCGCGCTGGATGCCGACCCAGCGCTCGGCGTAGGCGCGGCACGCGCGGCGGAACTCCACCACGTTCATCTCGCGCTTCCTGCCGCCGAGCTCCTTGTCCACCTTCAGCTCGATCGGCAGGCCGTGGCAGTCCCAGCCGGGCACGTAGGGCGCGTCGTAGCCCGCCATGCTCCGCGAGGTGACCACCAGGTCCTTCAGGATCTTGTTCAGCGCCGTGCCGAGGTGGATGCGCCCGTTGGCGTAGGGCGGCCCGTCGTGCAGGATGAACTTCTCCCGCCCGCGCCGGCGCTCGCGCAGCCGGCGGTACACGCCCGTCTCTTCCCAGCGGCGAATCACCTGCGGCTCGGTCGTCTGCAGGTTGGCCTTCATCGGGAAGGAGGTGCGGGGGAGGTTGACGGTGTCTTTCCAGTCGGGCATGCGAGGTTCCTGCGCCTGGGCGAGGCGGTGGGCCCGGGCCCGGTGCCCGGGGCCAGTGTGCTCCGGTGGAGGGAGCCGAAGCCCTTCATTGTAGAGGATCGACGCCGCCCGGCGCCCGCGGCCGCGTGCCCCCACCCGGGCTCAGCCGTATAATCCGCAGCGATGAGCGTCAGTTGCCGCGACCTGCACGCGCTCGACGACTTCGCGCGGGTCGTCGCGCTGGAGGGCCGCATCTGGGGCCTCAGCGACGAGGTCGTCCCGCTCACCGTCTTCGCCGCCGCGGTGCCGCGCGGCGCGGTCCTGATCGGCGCCTTCGACGGTGACGACCTGGTCGGTTTCACCTACTCCTTCCCGGCCCTCTGCCACGGGCGGGTGATTCACTGGTCCCACATGACGGGGGTGGCCGACGGCCATCGCCGCACGGGCCTCGGGCGGCGCCTGAAGCTGGCCCAGCGGGAGCGGGTGCGGGCGCTCGGGCTCGAGCGCATCGACTGGACCTTCGACCCGCTGCAGGCCGTCAACGCGCACTTCAACCTGCGGCGGCTCGGGGCCGTCGTGGAGCACTACGAGGTGAACGTCTACGGCGCCTCGGCCAGCCCGCTGCACGGCGGCCTGCCCACCGACCGGTTCGTCGCCCAGTGGTGGCTGAACGCGCCCCGCGTCGAGGCGCGGCTCGCCGACGAGGCGGAGGACCACGCCGAGCGCGCCGCGGAGGCCACGCTCGTCAACCCCACCCGGATGGACGACGGGTGGGAGGTGTGCGACTGGGACGCGCCGGTGCCGCCGCGGCCGTCCGTGGCCGTGGCCGTTCCCGGCCGGTTCGACGCGATGCTGGCGACCGCCCCCGACGTGGCCTTGCGTTGGCGCCTTGCCACGCGACGCCTGTTCCAGTCGCTGTTCACGAACGGCTACCGCGTCGTCGACTTCGTCTACGGCCCCGGAGACGGCGGCCGCTACGTGCTGGTCCAGGACGTCAGCTGAGGGGCTCCAGGCCCCAAGCCCCAGCCCCGAGGATCCCCATGTCCACCTGCCTCTTCTGCCGCATCGTCGCCGGCGAGATTCCCGCGACGGTGGTCCACCAGGACGAACACCTCTTCGCGTTCCGCGACGTGAACCCGCAGGCGCCGGCGCACGTGCTGATCGTGCCGAGACGTCACGTCGCGACGCTGAACGACCTCACGGCGGCCGACGATGGGCTGGTGGGCGAGATGGTGCGGCGGGCCGCGTCGATTGCGAAGGACCTCGGGTATGCCGAGGGCGGCTACCGCACGGTGTTCAACTGCAACGCGGCGGCCGGGCAGACGGTGTTCCACGTCCACCTGCACCTGCTGGCGGGGCGGAACCTCGGGTGGCCCCCGGGCTGAGCCGAATGGGGTCGGGTCGACTTCCCGGTCCCGTGCGACGAAAAACGGACCCGACCCCGATCTCCAATTCGCGGAGGCGTCACAGGAACCGCGCGTTGCGGCGCGCGGTGACCGTGCGCGGGATGCCCTGCAGGTCCGCGATCGTCGCGATCGCCTCGAAGCGCCGCGTCGCCCGCAGCAACGCCTCGACCTGGGCGGCCTGGCCCATCCCGCACTCCAGCAGCAGCCAGCCGCCCGCCGGTGAGGCGGCCGCCTGGCCCGGCCGCGCCAGCACCGCCGCCGCCTCCGCGATGAGCGGGCGGATCACGTCGAGCCCGTCGGCGCCGCCGAACACGGCCACGTACGGCTCGAAGTCGAGGACGTCGGCCGGGATCGTCGCGGCGTCCGCCGTGGCCGCGTAGGGCGGGTTGGTCACGAGCAGGTCGATGGCCGACACGCCGGCGGCGAACGCGACCTGCTGGAACGCGACGCGCGCGAGGACGCCGTGGCGGCGCGCGTTCTCGCGGGCCACGTCGAGCGCGGCGGCCGAGATGTCGGTGGCCGATACGCGCGCCCGGGGAAACTCGAGCGCCAGCGTGATCGCCAGGCAGCCGCTGCCCGTGCCGACGTCGAGGATCTCGATGGCGTCCTCGCGGGAGAACCGTGCGAGTGCGGCATCCACGATCAGTTCGGTTTCCGGGCGGGGGATCAGCACCGCGGGCGAGACCAGGAAGTCGCGCCCGTAGAACTCCTTGCGTCCCAGGATGTAGGCGACGGGCTCACGGCGCAGCCGGCGCCCGACGAACGCGTCGAGGCGGGTCGCGCCGGCGGCGTCCGCCGTCTCGTCGCCGCGCACGACCAGGGCCGTGCGGTCCAGCCCGAAGGCCTCGCCCGCCAGCACGCGCGCGTCGATGGCGGCGTCGCCCGGGGC
>JADHED010001446.1_pt1 | contig 20158 bp, 23 predicted proteins | sample 8952041 | NCBI WGS metagenome assembly JADHED01 (sample SAMN16124423, study PRJNA663239) | bioreactor sludge metagenome | isolation source: sludge (control) | place: India:Bengaluru | collected 2018-09-08
CATACAAAGGGTCGATGGCGGTTCTTGACGCTCGCGACGAGAGCGGACCTCCCCACCTGGGGCTAGTGGCGTTGGACCGGTGCTGCGTCTATTTCGTCAAGCTGAAAGGCCGTGACTCTTACGCGCGTTTCCCTGCTTCAGAGCGTCGATGGGCGTAGCCACGGGCCCTGGCTGCGAGTGTTCAGGAACTGCAGGGCCGATACGGGTTCTGAGCTAGGGATCAGTGGAAAAGCACGAGCACCCAGAACAACACAACGGAGATGAACCCAACCAGGAAGCCGCCACCGCCGAAAACTAGCGGCTGCCACTTCAGGGGAACACCGCCGTCCAGCTCTCGGTCCTCTCTGTTGTTCATCACTCTATCTGAAGATGACGAAGGCGCCGAAGAGGAGCAGAACGAAGAGCGCGCCTGAGAGGGGATACATCGCATAGCGCCACCCCGGGGTCTCTTCGTAGTCATCAGGATCGCCCATATCCGGGATCTTAGCAGAACCAGCAGGCTGCTCCCAGGCGAAGCCAGGAAGGCGGCGGCGCAGGCCTGATCTTCAGCTCTGTTCGCATTTGAAGGATGCGGGAACGGCGCAAGGACGTCGTGGTTGTCCCCGCGCCGCTTCTGCTCGAACAGGGCGGCGCTCCATGGGAGGCCCGCCGCCCCGTCCGCGGCAGGTCTCTTCGCAGTCCTGCTTGCTCACGGCATCGGCTTGGGCCCGGTCCGCCGCTTCTGGCGCCAGATCTCCTCCTCGCGCTCGTTCATCCGCCACCAGAGCAACGTCCGTCCCGCCCACTCGCCGAGCACCTGGCCCGAGAACCGGGCCGCCTCGGCGGGCATGCAGGCGCCGACACGGTAAGGGACGTCCAGGTCGTCTAGCGCTTTTGACAGGAAACCGTTCGTGGCGCTTTCCGCAAGGCGCTGGATCCGCAGCACGTCCCGCGGCGTGAAGCCGAATGAGCGGAGAAAGCGCCGGCGCGCTTCCTCCGCCAGCAGACCGCTCAATAGCGGGCGATATGGCGTCGACAGCGCTGGGGACGCCATGAAGTGAGTGCGCTGGCCGCAACTTGGACATGGCGGTTGCTTGTCCCAGAGCATGTAGTCAGAGCCGTTCCGGCTCTCAAGGGCGGCCAAATCGACATCATCACGCCAGTGGCAGTGGCTGCAGGTCTGGAAGACGCTCGTCCCGCGCTCGATCATCTCGCCGAGTGAGCCCTGCCAGCCCATCGGCGTTCGGTTGTCTGTCCTCGCTCCCATACCGGAACAAACCACGAACATCAACTTGCCAGTCAACTGTCAGAATCGCCACGTGAGAACGTGTCCACAAGCCGGCACTTCCACGTGTGTCATGCGGACATGCCCCCCTGGTTCCACGCTCCGCTAACAGCTGAACTCGCCAGGAGAAGCAAAAGGACCAGGTGCGTGCTCCACCTGGTCCTCAGCTGCTCGTCTAGTCTGCGGGGCCGCCAGCGGCAGGCTTCGCAAGGAAATTGTAGCTCTGTGCGGGTGCCTGGTGAAGGTGTGCTTCTCAGCTCTGCCGCTTGATGGCGCTCTCAGGCTTCTGAGTGTAGGCGGCCAGCTGGACGACCATCCGCCGCCAGCGTGATTGGCCAGCCATGGGCCTTACTGCCTCGCCCATTGCGGCTGCTCGTAGAAGCCCGGCCCTTCCCACTCTGCCCCGACCGAACCTAAGAAAAGGCGGCCCCGAAACTCGAGCTCCGGGGCCTAGGCAGAAGCACAGTCGAGACCCCCATCTCGACCTGCTAAGGTTGTAGATTGCACCTCTGGGTGCATGCCAGCGCGAACGACTCTCAAATCTTGCGACGCTTAAGCTGAGCAATCATGGGTTTGTGGGGAACAACGTTGGTCCGCCTTGAAGCCGGAACAGATGTGGAACATTGAGGAAGGCCAACCCACGAGCCTGCCTCGATCTAGGAGGGGGGCGATACTAGCTTAACAGTTGCGCTTGAGTTCAAATCGCGCTGTTAGGTGAACATGATCCCCGAACCCCAGCCGCTCACTCCTGAGGACTGCGTTCTTCAGGCGCAGGAGATCAGCAGGGTCGCAGAGACGGTCGCCGATCCCGGTCTACGGATCATCTATCTCCAGATCGCCGAGGCGTGGTTGGACCTCAGCCAGTTCTCATCCCTCGAAGATGACGCCGAGGCAGCCATGCTGGAGTTGATCCGGCTGCTCCTTAGGCAGCACGCCAACTAGGAACGCGGCGCCTGCGCCGACCTGACTCATTGACGCACCCTGCGAATCAATTCCGCAGCCTCGCTTGTTAACCCCAGACCCTGCCCCACATGGCGACTCCGCGCGCACCTGAGGGTGCGTCGGGGGCGGTCCGGCGCGATGGCACGACCGCCCTTTTCGCGCTCGATGAGGGGAATGGAATGGCCGGTCGCCCCGTATGGCAAGGACACCTGAAGCTCAGCCTCGTGACCTGTCCGGTCGCGCTCTACAAGGCCACGGAAGCCGCGAAGAAGGGCGTTACCTTCAACTACATCAATCCCGAGACGAACAACCGGATCGCCATGAAGCCCAGTGATCCCGAGACCGGCAGCGAGGTTCTGCGCAGCGATCTCGTGAAGGGGTACCAGATCGACAAGGGCCTGTACGTCACCGTCACCGATGACGAACTCCGCGCCCTGAAGCTGGAGTCCAACGGCGCCATCCAGATCGAGCGCTTCGTCGCCGAATCCGAGATCGACCGCCTCTACTGGGGCGATCCCTGCTACCTCGTGCCGGACGGTGATCTGGCTCTTGAGCCGTACGCGGTGATCCGGGAAGCCATGCGGGAGGGCGGTCAGGTCGCTTTGGCGCGGGTCGTTCAGAACGGTCGCGAGCGCCAGTACGCGCTAGAGGTCCGGGGCAAGGGTATCGTCGCCCATGCGATCCGGACCCATCAGGAAGTTCGGAACGAGGCCGACTACTTCGGGCGGATTCCCGAGATGGTGCCCGATCAGAACATGGTCGCCATCGCCAAGCAGATTCTGAAGCAGCACGCCGGGCCGTTCGACCCGCGAGAGTTCGTCGATCGCTACCAACTAGCGGTGATAGAACTCGTCGAGCGCAAGAAAGTCGAGCAAGGCATCGTGCGGCAAGGTCACGGCAAACCGGCCAAGGCCGGGGAAGCCGAGATCATCGACCTCATGGCTGTCCTGAAGGCAAGCCTTGCGGGCAAGCCTGCGTCGGCGCCGCGCAGGAAACGGGATGCGTCCGCCACCACCTCGAAGGCCGCTCCAAAGACGAGGCGCAAGGCCACGGCCTAGAGCGATGAACCGACGCTACTGGCGGGCGCCTTAGGCATTGCGGCCTCGCATCGGCTCTGAACGTCCGGTTCCTGGAGCGATCCCAAGGACTGCTGCTGGCGCATAGGTGCCTTGCCCGGGCAGCTGCCGGACATCGAGCAATCGGCTCGGCCAGGCTGCGCTGGTGCGCTATACTCCATATGGCCGAGCTAAACAGGGATACATCCCTCTCAGGCCGTGGGGGAGGGCACCGTGAATTTCGCAGCAGACCTGCTTAGCAAGAACAGTAAACCCCAAGAACATCCTCGAACCCTGTCTCAGTGCGCTGCGAGATACCCATGCTCAGTCCCTTGACGCATTGCGCTCTAAAGTCGCGCACCTGGCCAGTTCATGGCGTGGGCCACATAATACCGCTCATCGGGCCGAGTTCCACTGACTTCAGCCCTCGTTTCACGTAGTGAATCCGGTTCAACGCACCCGCTAGTTATAATATCCGCGAAGTCTATGTGCCCTATGGGATACAATAGGCGATCTCCGCATGCCCTATGGGGCATATAATCGGCTCCGCCACGCCGGCCACCACGGCTCCACGACGGCTCACGATGCAGTGGAAATGCTGTGTATAACTTGCGCCAAGGCAGACACCGCGCCATCGTCCGCGCTGCGTAGGGATTCTACGCTCGGCGACCGCTCTGCGGGGCCGGCAATCCGAGCGAATGGAGACGACTATGCCTACCGCGTAGCTCTATACATCCGCGGGAAAAGAAGAGGCCCAGGGTTCTTTCGAATCCCTAGGCCTCGTTCCGTGTTTCGCAACTGGAACTTCTCCCGACATCGTTGACCTGTCAAGCGGGCTACTGCGCGGATCGAAGCCGCGCGCCCGTTTTCCCGCCGCACAACGGCGGAGGAGCGAGGATCCATGCAAGAATTCCACCGATGGGGGCACGACTTCGGCCCGGCCAATCGCGAAGTAGGTGGCCGCTTTATCCCTGCCCAGGGAGCATTGCCGGCATCTGGGCTTGAACCGTCCTCCAGCCCAAACGCCGGCAACCTGATCGACGACACGCCGGTCGATCTGTTTCTATGGGACGAGCAGTGTCCCCGACCTTCGATGTGGTTCTCCCAACTGACGAGGGAGCGGAGTTGATGAGCAGGACCCCAAAAGCCGAACCCAGTTGGAAAGGTCCTGAGTGGGTCGAGGACCCACTGGAGCGGCTCTCGGAAGACCAGCTCGAACAGCTGAGAAACCGTCTTGGAGCCTGCCGGAAGCTCAGCGCCATACCGTGTCGGACCCGTCTGGACGTGGAGTTTGAGGCTGCTGCGCTTGGGCTGGACCCTGCCACATTGTACCGCGACCTCAGCAAGCTGGACGGTGAAGGCAGCACCCGAGACATCGCGCCGGCCAAACCCGGATTCCCCCTCGGCCTTTCTCGACTCCACCCACGCCAGGACGAAATCATACATCGCTGTCTGGTCGATTATCACTTGCGGGCCGCGCGACCCTCCCTCTCCGGCACGACGGAGAAGATCGGCGATCAGTGTGAGGACGAAGGCTTTGGCCGGCCCACTAGGGCAGCGGTCAAGCGCCGCCTTGAAAAGCTGCCCAGAATATTGGTGGCAGGGCGGCGGGAGGGCAGGGCGGCTGCCCACAAGGCGACTCCGGCGCCTGGTCGGCTTGAGGTGTCCCGTCCTCGAGAACTCTACCAGATCGACCACACACTAGCCGACGTGATCGTGTTGGATAGCGAGTACCTGAAACCCATCGGTCGCGCTTGGCTGACGGTCGTCGTGGACGTGTACAGCCGGATGATCGTGGCGTTCTGGGTGGGCCTTGATCCTCCCTCGATCCTTCGTGCGGGATCAGCCATGGAGCTGGCCGTAGCGCCGAAGGCTGATTGGCTCGCCTCAAGAGGGTTGGATTGGCCATGGCCGACGGACGGCCTGCCGGAGGGTGTACACAACGACCACGGCTCCGATCTTCGGAGCCGCCCGTTCAGAAGGGCGCTTCTCAATCAGGGAATCCAACCCAAATTGCGCAAGAAGGGCAAGGCGCACTGGGGTGCCCATATCGAACGCTTGATCGGCACCTTGATGGGCCGGTGCCGGCTGCTCCCTGGCGCAACGCACAACAACTCTCTTGCGCGGCGAGACTACGACAGCGAGACCTCTGCACGCGTCGTCGTTGATGAACTTGAAATGTGGTTCGCACACGAAATCCTCGGGCGCTATCACAACTCGCCGCATGAAGGCTTGGGCGGCAAGACGCCGCTGGAGGTCTGGACGGCGGGTACCGAAAATCGTCCGCCTCGTTACCCAGTAGATCCTGTGCAGTTCCGAGTGGACCTTCTCCCGGAGGAGAAGCGGACCATCACCCCGCAGGGGATTCAGTTCTACAACGAGGAATACTACAGCCCTGAGCTTGGTGGTGCCTATTTGCGGGGTGAGCGCGAAGTTCTGGTGAAGTTCGATCCCCGCGAGTTCTCGGAGATCTACGTCCGGCTGCCTAGCGGGTTCACGCCTGTCGGAATGCGCTTTCCGCACCGTGGGCCGCCGCCGCCGCTTTGGCTGCGCAAACTCGGCATGCGGTCCCTGCCCAAGGAACTAAAGCGCGACCGCCGCGCCGTCCGCCAGGCTGCCGCGGAGGCCGAGGCAGTCATCGAGACCGCCGCGCACCGTTATACCCGCCAGCGACGCCAGGCGGAGCGGTTGCAACATGATCGGCGTGCGGCCTCGCAAATGCGCGCGGGCATTTCCAATGCGCCTGCGCCTAATCGGGATGACGACTGGGGTGGCGTGTTCTCGGGAGAAGACCAATGAGCCTGCGTCTGATCCCTCCCGACGACCCGTTCGAGCACATCCATCCCGAGGTGCGCCATCTCGCCTTGGCGGATCGTGCCACGCGAAAGGCGGCGATCTTTACTGACCGGTGGGTGGACTATCCTGCTGGCCTGACCGCCATCGCACGGCTGTTCGAACTCTACGATATGCCGCGACGCACTCGCATGCCGTCAATCCTGTTCTGGGCCGACTCTAACGGCGGAAAGAGCTTCATCCAGGAGGAATTCATCCGTCGCGTGGAGCGGCGCGAGGTCGGCGAGGGAGGTCCGCCCCCGACAGTGCTCCGCTGCGAAATGAACTCCGAGTTGAACGAGAAGCGCCTCTACATCGATCTGCTCGCTGCGATGAAGGTGAAGGGGCCAGAGTCGGCGACCGCGCCAAGGCTACAAGGCATGGTCCTCACCCATCTTGAGGCGCGAGGTGTTCGCGTCATCATCCTTGAAGAGCTACAGCGTGCCGTCGAGCTGCGTCCACGCGACCGCCGCGTGGTCATGGATTCGCTTCGCTACATCTCGAATAAGCTGGCGATCTGTCTGGCCGGCTTCGGGTCCCATGAGTCCAAGGAAGTCATCGACGCAGACGATCACCTGCGGAGCCGATTCGAAGTGATCGAGCTCCCTCGTTGGTCCCGACGCGAGAAATGGACAGTCGAACTCGTCAAAGGACGCATCGCCTATATGCCCCTGAAGCGCCCGACCAAGGTTGATCGCGCTCTCATGGACATGTTGGACCAGTACACCGAGGGAAGTCTCGGGCGGGCCGTGTTCCTCCTCGAACGCTGCGGCGCCGCGGCCCTCGAGATTGAGGAACACATCACCATTGAGATGATCGAGGCCGTCGCACGCGGGAAGAGGGGAGGCGACGATGACCAGCCGGCCGCTTGAAGTCTCGGATCTTAGCCTCGTGGCGCCGCCTCAGCAGCCAGGGGAGGCGTTGTCCTCGTGGTTGGCGCGTGTTGCCCAGGCGTCACTTCTCACCAAAAAGGAAATATCACAGGAACTGGGGCAATGCCTTTCCGACCTTGACCGCGGAAACCCCGCCGGAATCCCTCTGGCGGCGAAGATGCTGGGCTGTTCGCCTAGTCAGCTCACGGAAAGCGTTCTGACTGACTTGCGCGTCGCGCCACTACCGTCGGGGCCAGAACCGCCGCGAAGCTGGGCAGTCTGTGTGCGGTGCCTGCAGCAGGACCTTGGGGAGGGCCGTCCACCCTACCTGCGTGCGCTGTGGACCCATCCCCTAGCCACGGTTTGCCATGTGCACCGCCGGCACCTGGTCGGATATGACGCCTCACCGGTGAAGATCGTGGACGACACCACCTTCTTTGGCACGTCCAAGCCTCCGGCACCGGATCGTGACACACTCCTTGAGGCCGCCAAGTTCGATGCATGGCCGATGCTGGAGCGCGTGAAGGACGCCATCTCAAGCCCAATTGGTCCCGGAGGGCTAGGTGAAGTGCTGGCTCTGAGGTGCGCCGTTGGGGATGTCGTGGACGCCCTAGCGTCCCGGCAAGATGGGCGGAGCACCGGAGCGTTGATGACCGTGTTCGAGGAGCACTTCTTCGGGCGCAGGTCACTGCCTGCGGCTTTTCGCTTGCCGAACGACTGGTGGTGCACGATCGACGCGGTCAAGCGGCTCCTCTATGTCCGCATGGCGCTATTGATCCTTAGCGAGCCTCCCGACCCCGATCTTGGCGCGAGGTCGCCCTTCGGTGAGGATTGGCTTGCGAGCCGCTACGCACATGCGCGTTCCAGCGGGTGGCGTGCAGCATTCGCCCATGCAGTCATCGATCCCTTAATTGCGCTCACTGTCGAGCTTCCGTGGGATGCGGTTGCGGCGCTCGGTGATAGGTCGGTCGACTGGCCCAGCGATCTGAGGCGTCGCTGGACGTACGCCGCCACGGCGGGAGCACTGGGCACATTTGCGTAGGTTCTCGCCGGTAGTCGCGCCGACGAAGTTTGCCCGCCGAAGCTAAATCGGTTGATCAGCGTCGCTGCTGAACCGCCGCCGACCAGTCGCAGGGTTTGGAGTCAAAATGTGGCTGCTGACGCGAACGGTATAAGAACAAACGGCGGAAGAGGGGTCAGTCGCATCAATTTGAGTCAGCGACAATATCGGTCGGGTGGGGTTAAAATTGATCGCGCCTAATATATCTTATCGGAAAAAAGACCGGACGTTGTTGTTTTAAATCAACACGTTATCCGATATATGGTTAAGGCCGGGTGAAACACCCCATCCCACTGCCTCGCGACCGTCGTCCGAAGATGGCTACGCCACGCAGTGGACCGACCGACCATCAGGATGGCCTCGGCCTGATCCTTCGGAATAAAGGTCAGGTCGTCGGGAACTATATTGTACTTGTCGAGTGGGCGAGCGCGGCCTCCGGGCCGAGCCCTAGCGGGCGGCCGGAGCTTCTGCACGAGGTTGGACGGGCGGTCGTGAGCATGCGCGAGCCGTTGCCTACGACGGCCCGCCGAGCACTTTCCAGCTGGGCACTTGCCGGAGCCGGGCGGGCCGAAGAGCAGCACATTGACGCCCTGGGCCAGCCAGCTGTCGCCGGTGGCCAGCGCGTAGGCCTGCGCCTTGTTGATTACGGGGGGCGGCGATGGTAGTCGAAGCCATCGACTGTCTTGGACGCCGGACAGCGCGCTTCCATTAGATGCCGCGGGATGCTCCGATGGTCCCGGTCGTCCATCTCCGGCTCGGTCCGCGCGCTGTGGCCAAGCGCCGCCGCTCGCGCCCTTGTTCTTGCGCCAACGCCAGCAGCCCGACCCATGATCCTGCGGGCGGCGCACTCCGGCCCCTGGGCCACCAGGGCTTCGAAGGCGCGCTTTTCGGCGGTCGCGGGAAGACCGCGTCGCGGCAGACGAGATTGAGCAGCGCCTTTGGCTTGGCCTTCAGCGCATGGATCACGTGGCAATAGTCAACCACTGGCCAAGCTGGCCATTACCCGTCCAGCGACCGCGCCGCAGGGTCAGAACCCGCGTCGAGTCGAGCAAGGCTTCCAGCCGGTCGTCATAGATCCGCAGCGCCGCCGATGGCCGATCAGCCGCGAGGGAGCGGAATAGAACAACTTGCGGAAGACGAAGCAGCTGGTGGAGGTGACGGTGACGACGTGGTAATCGTAATCGTAGTCGGAGGTCCGCCGCGGCGGATGCGGCGTCAGTTGGCCACGCTCCACCTCATCTCGTGCGTCACGCCGGGGTCGTTGCGCTTAGGCTCGAAGTTGCGGTAGGAGAGGACCAGCTGATTTTGCCATCCGGAGGGCAATGGGTTTGGTCGCGAGACGGCGATAGTCGTTCGTCGGCAGGATCAAGGATGGCATAGGGTGTCGAAGCTGGTGTCGCTAGGAGACGAAGGTCGATAGCCGCGTTCGGATCCCTCAACGGATCAAGCGTGTGTTTAGGCATTGCAATGCGCGAGATCGGAAAATGCTCAGCTTTGTTATTGGCGGCCTGAGCGCACTTATGGTGGTCGGAGGCGCCGCAGGCCTTTATGTGGCTATTCGACGTCTCAATGACTGAACGTTATTGAGCTGTGCGTGGACTGTGTGCTTCAGCGCTGACGAGTTGGTCCGCCTATCCTGATAGCTCGGTTTGAGTGAGAGTCCGTCCTTCAACGAGACGGACGTGGGGCAGAACAGGTTCAATGAGGTGCCTCATCGGCGTGCTGAGGGAGCAGGAGCCGGAAGCCAGCGGCGGAGGTGTGCCGTCAGGCCCGGATAGGCGGCCAGCCGCTCCCTCAGATACGGCTCGAACCGATCGGTCGCACGCGGCCTTCGCGGCCTTGGGCCGTAGACCGGCGGCTCCAGGCCGCGGGCGATGTACTTGGCCACCGTCTTTCGATCAAGACTGAGCTGACGAGCGATGGCGGCGACCTTCAGGCCCTTCCGGTGAAGTTCCAGGATCATCATGAGTTCCCCAAGACGGACCACGCCCGCGATCTCCCCCGCGACCTGGGGAGGAGCATGGTCGCAACGGCGCCGCCTGACCTCCCGGGGCGCGCCCCGGAGGTCAGGCCAAGCGGTGAAACTGGGAAATTTTCGAGGCCCACAATCGGGGAGGATTCAACGCCCGCTCATAGCGCCTCAAGTTCGAGCTCTCCCCGAGCACGCGGCCGGTTGCGACGTCGCTGGGGATCAGCAAGGGCCCGGTGAGTGACTAACTACAGCGGGCCCGGCTGGCGGGAGTCGGCTGGCCGCTTGCGGTGGACCTGGACGACGAGGCGGTGGGGCGGCGGCTGTTCCCTGGCCAGGCGCCGAGCAAGGCGCCCAGGGCCGAGCCCGACTGGGCGGCCGTGGACCGGGAGCTGCGGCGCAAGGGAGTGATCCGCGCGCTTCTGAGGCAGGAGTACAGGGTCGAGCATGCGACGACCACGGCTCCGCCTGGTTTTACCTGCACTACGAGGCTCGGGGCGGCGAGAAGGTCTTCGTCGATTACGCCGGCGACACCCTTTACGTGATCGACCCCGAGACGGGCGCGGCCCGGCCGATCAAGCTCTTCGTGGCGGCCGTGGGGCCTCCAGCTGCGTCTACGCCGAGGCGCGGCCGAGCGAGGGCCTGGCGGCCAGGATGGACTGCCACGTCGGGCCCTTCGCCTTCCTCGGCGACCATCGTCTGCGACAACCGGCAACCGCTACGAGCCGCAGATCGACCGCACCTACAACGACCTGGCGCGTCACTACGGGACCGTGTTGGTCCCGGCCCGGCCGTACCGGCCGCGGTACAAGTCCAAATGCCTCGCCGCCAATACTGCAGAGGGAGACAAGATCAGAACCCTAGCATCCAGTCTTGCATCTCCAAGCGAGCGTCGTATATGCTCGCTCTAGATAGCGCTGCATTTCTTTGGAATCTTCGGCGAACCTGACGTCGAAAGGAGCCGAATTCACGAATCGCGGAGCTGACGGCCTATGCTTTGAGCAATTTCGAACGGCTCATTTTTGTCGCCACCGATCAGAAGCAGAGCGGCAATTACGTTCAGTCCATTGAGGCCGAACAGAGCCACGCACAGCGCGAACCGCTCTCGAAAATCCAAGCACTCCGCTCGCAGATCACCCCCGACGGGGGCCATGGAGCCTCCTCACAGAGCCGGACGGGCCAGTCTAGCCTTGCGGAATGCAGCCTGTTCCTCAAGCTCAGCGACGATGCGATCAACGTGTAGAATCGCCTTGTCGAGTCCCGCAAGATCTTCCGGCGTCAAGCTGCCGAACGTCCGCGCCACGATATCGTCGTAGAGCGGCAGGGCCTGCTCCAGCATCCCCCTGCCGGCATCCGTGATCTGGACGAGCTTCGCTCGGCGGTCTCGGCCACCTATCTGAAGCAGCGCCAGGGCGGGCGGATCGTTTCGGTGGCGGTGATAATCGCGGTGGCCGCCAACACGGAGGGACGCCGTGAAATCATCGGCTTGAGCGTCGGCCAGTCGGAGGCCGCGCCCTTCTGGATCGACTTCCTGCGCTCGCTCAGCCGGCGCGGCCTGAAGGGGGTGAAGCTGGTGATCTCCGACGCCCACGAGGGCCTGAAGCTGGCCATCGCCCAGGTGCTGGGCGCCACCTGGCAGAGGTGCCGCCTGCACACCATGCGCAACCTCCTGGCGCGTGCCCAAGGCCCAGCAGTCGCGCGTCGCGACCATGATCCGCGAGGTCTTCGTCCAGCCGACCCAGGAGAAGGCCCGCGAGCTGTGGCGCGCCATCGCCGCCTCCGCCCACAACAGCCTGCCCAAGCTCGCCCAGGCCATGGAGGCGGCCGAGGACGACGTCCTGGCCTACATGACCTTCCCCGCCGCTCACCGTCAGAAGCTGCACAGCACGAACACGCTCGAACGGCTGAACAAGGAGGTGAAGCGCCGGGCCGACGTCGTCGGCATCTTCCCAAATGAGGCCTCGATCATCCGCCTCGTCGGCGCCGTGCTCATGGAGCAGAACGACGAATGGCAGCTGCAGCACCGCTACCTCAGCCTGGAGCCGCTCGCCGATCTCGGCCAGCCCCCCGACGAGGATCAGATCCTGCTTGTTCCACCCGCCGCAGGGCCCATACTTACACCGCGCTCGGCCTGAGACGTCACACCGCCAGGCCAGCCCAATTTCCACCACTCAGGTGGACGTGACCAACGCGGCCATCATATACGGATCTGACATACGCAGCCGCCCGGTGTTGGCTTGCTCTACCAACCATCCTTGGAGGTCACTCCACGCCCGTCCCAGCACTGCTGCTCGCCAAGCAGCGCCCGCATCTTCTGTTTCGTTCATGCGCGGCGCGAGCAGCTCGCGGTGCAATGGTCTGTTCAGGAAGACCAACATTTCGACCACGTATCGTTCCAGCGCCTCGAACGGGGGGCGTCCGGCCGGGTCGCAAATCGGGGGCGGCGGACAATTAGCTGCCCTGTCCGCCGCCAGGGCAGCTAATAATCCTGTTCGGCCTCCAAATCGATTATAGAGAGTCTGCTTGGAAACTCCGGCCGCTCGCGCGATCTGGACAAGAGAGACTTCCCCCTGCCGGGACATCACAGCCTCAGCGGCCTTCAGGAGTTGAGCGGTCTTTTCATGGTCGATCCCGCCCCTTGTCCGCGCCATCGGCCATCCACACTAACTGGCGGTGGCTCGCACCGCTCGACCCCATCGACCCAATTCTGTCTTCCGGTGCCTGAAGCGTTAGACGTTGTACAGCAGATAGGGCGCGCGCCGCCAGCAGTCTGGCTGTTTGGTGGCCGCTACGAAGGCAAGCCGATTGACATCTAGCTGCAGCACGCCGCCTGCCACTTTAGCGTGTGGCCGCCGGCCTGGCCAAGCGCGTCACCGAGCATGAGCGGGCGGGTAAGGCGGCGCAGTTGTGGCCATGCCCCTCTCTGGGCGGGAGAGATGGCGGGCGTGGTCCGTCTTAGGGAACTCATGATGATTCTGGAACTTCACCGGCAGTGCCTTCAGCTCTCCGACGTCGTCCTTCAGCGCGGTCTCGATTGCAAGACGGTGGCCAAGCGCATTACCTGCGGCCTGGTGCCGCCGGTCTACTTCCCAAGGTCGCGTGAGATCGATCGGTTCAAGCCGTGTCAGAGGGCGCGGCTGCCCGCTATCCGGGCCCGACGGCGGTGTGCCTTTGGCGCGAGCTGAGAGAGCGCGGCTTCATGGGGGCGACAATACCCCAGTGAAGCGGGCGTTGGCGGCCATCCGCCGGCCGCGGATGGCCGATTGAGGGCCGCTTCGAGACGCGGCCACGCAAACAGGGCCATGCGGACTTCGCTCGTTTCGAGGTGGAGTTGGGGCCGCTCTCCATGTGCGCGGCTTCTCGCGGCTGATCTGGGCCCGCTTCGTCGTCCACCACGACCTGTAGACATTGCTGCGCTGCCATATCGCGTCCCTCGAGGGACCTGTGGGCGGCGCGCGGTGGGAAGTGCAGGTTCTTACCGACGGGGTCCTCATCGGACACCGGCCTCGTGGTGACGCGCCGCGCGCCACCTGAGCGCCGCGACGGCAGGCGGTTGACCCGCCCAACACAACGCGCCAAGTGGACGCGGGAAGCCCTGAACGCTGGCCTAGTTGGCGCGGGCCAGGCCGCCAGAGTGCCGCGAGCGGACTTCGATCTCGCTGATGTCCACATAATTGCCCAGATGGTAGCTGGAGGAGCGTTCGGCACACCCGCCGCCCGCTTGCTTTGCATGCTGATCCAGAGCCCTATATCCCGGCCTCAACACCGCTGACCCGCCCCTCGCAGCAGGGACGGATCGGCAATTTACGACGCAGCTTAGAAGACCGCTTCCAAGTCCGCATCGTCCATGTCGCGCCTGGCCATGAGCAGGCTGCAGTCGAGATGGTCGAGAAGATAGGCGCCGGTGCTGCCGTTCCACCAACGCTGCATCATGCCGCGCGTGCGATGACCGACGACCACCAGGTCGGCCCCGACCCTTCGGGCGTAGGCGGCGATCATCGCCGGAGGTTCGCCGGCCACGAGCTCGGCCGTGCAAGAGCAGCCTAGGGCCCTCAGCCGCTCGGCCCCCTCCTGGAGGACGGCGCGATAGGTCTGTTCCACCGCCTGCGCCGGCCCGGAATAGACGCTCTCGGCGATCATCACGCCCGCCCCCTCGTTCACGACGGAGAGCAGATGAACATTGGCGGACAGTCGCCGGGCGAGGATCGCGCCCTCGCGCAGGGCGAGCTGACTTTCCCTGGATCCGTCATAGGCCAGGACAATCGAGCGATACATACGTCACCTCCTGCGGATCCCGTCAGCCGGTGCGAGATGTCGGGCTGGGTTTCGGGGGGCATAGGCGTTCAGACGTTAGATCCAACTCGCAGCTCTTCGATCAAATCCGCAAGCTGCCCGGCCGTCTGGACGTCGGCCATGCGATCCAGTGGGATAGAGATATCGAACCTGTCCTCAAGCTCCATGACGATGTTCATTAAGCTGATCGAATCGACAGAGAGGTCGCGGGCGATTTCGGTGTCGGCCGAGACGGTGACGGGGCGCCCGAGGACTTGTTCCGCCGCACGTCTGATCTCCTTCAGCGGTAAATCCAAAACGACTTCGACCATCATCCCCGTTCCTGCCCCGTTCGACCTCCGCTGCCCCCTCACCGTAAGCATCAGCGTCGATCCGTCCATATTAGTCCGGTTTCTGCAACCAGATTGGCCGCTGCGGAGACGGGCCAGCCGAAGGCGGCGGCATAATGCGGCGGTAGGTGCGAACATGGAGGGTGACGATACGATGGATCAACTGGACACCTTCGTCCGATTGACTAGGATCGTATCAGCGCGAAGTGGAACTCCCCAACTTCGCCAGCATTCAGGACGAGGGCCGCGCCTCACTCTCCCCCCCCGGCGTGTCCTCCCCTGACCAGCGCCCCGCCGGCATGGCGGGGCGCATTCATGCTCGGGACCCCGTGCGCCGGCACGGTGTTCGAGACCCGGGCGAACTGGAGAAGAGACAGCCATGATCATGCGAGCCGTCGGGGCCATGGTGACCGCAATATTGGCGCCGGCCGTGGCGATGGCGCAGACCTCGCCCTACGAAGAGGTCCTGCCTCAGCAGCGCTGGACGCTCGACCTCGGCGGCGGGCCTGTCTACGGATTTAGCGCTAACGGCGGCGGCGCCCGCAAGACCCGCCTGACGCCCTGGGCCAGCCTGAACTACAAGGACCGGGTCTACGCCAACGGCCTCGACGGCGTGGGCTATAACTTCTTCAAGGCCGATGATCTGCGGATCGGCGTCCAACTCCGCCCGCGGTACGGCAGCGGCAAGCCGGAAGGCCTCGATTTGAAGCGGCCCGACTTCGGCGCCGACGCCGCCGTTTACGCCTTCAAGCGGCTGCCCTGGAACGTGGTCGTCGGAGCGCGCGCGACCCGAGACGTGTCGAACATCAGCGACGGAGCCCAGCTCTATGCCTCCGTGGGCCGACAGACCCTCACGCCCATTGGGCTCGTCCAGACGATCGGCTACGCGCGCGCCGGCGATAAGAGGGCTGTCCGCGCGCCCAGCCTGCCGCAGGTCGAGCGCCCGCCTCCCCTCGCGCCAGCCAACCAGCTTGAAGTCCGGCCGGCCGCGCCGCGCCATCGGCGCCTCGCCGTCGGTGTCGCTGTCGTCCTGCACGACCACCAGGGCCTCCGGACAGGGCCCGCCCGCGCCGCCGAGCGCGGCCACGGCGTCCGTGCCGGTACCGGGTCCGGCCCCTAACGCAGGCTCGACCGCGCCGCCCAAGAGGCGGAGCGCGAGCGGGCGCGGCTTTCGGGCATCATCAGACAAGGCTGGGCTCGGGACAGGCAGATCAAGCTGCTGGGCTGGAGGGGTGGCGCGGCCTTCGCGGCCGGGCTGGGGCTGTCGCCGATCATCGCCGCCCTTCTGGCGCTCAACATGCGCGTCGCTGGCCTAGTCATGCGCGAAGACCGCGGCGGGCCCAGCAGCACCCCTCTGCAGCGCCCGGCCCGGAAGCCCTGTCCTGTCTTCCCGATAGCGTGACTGCGGGTCGAGCCGCTCCGCGTCAGGCTATCCGTTGATTGTCATGCGTGTGTCGGCAGCCGATCGTTCAAGCGCCGCGAGCCGCTCGTACATCCGCCTGAGATTGACCAGGTTTTGCCCGGCAAGGTGGACAACGGAGGGGCGCTTGAGCGCAGCATCCGGGACAACGAGCCCGCCGGGCGCCGGGAGGCAGAAACCTTCCACAACAAGGCCGAGGAGACGGCGCCGCGCTGTCTCCGCGGGGACGCCCAGCCGCCGGGCTGCGAGCGCAGCCGTCACAGGACTTCGGTCCGCTTCCGCCCCGAGGCGGGCCGCGTGGGGATCGTGCTCGGTGTTCGACCGGAAGACCTCAAGCCAAATGGCGGCGTCCACCGCGTCTCCGAACGCCTCGGTCGCTAGCGCCACAATACGCAGGAGGTATTCAGACGAGAGACGAGCGGCGGCGCGCAACGGAAGCGGGGCGGTCTGCGGAGGCGCCGCCACGCCGGACAGGACGCCTGCCCCGGCGAGCACCTTATGGAGCTCCGACAGCCTTCGATACGCCGCCTCCAGCACCTGGCGATGTGCCGGCATGGCGACGCGTCGTGCGGGTACGACGACGCCTTCGGGCGAATTGCGACACACGCCCAGCAGCACCAAGCGAATTACCCGCCGGCGCACCGTCTCGAACGGAAGCCGGAGGGATTGCGCAAGGGCGTTGATACGGATCGGCCGCCGGAGCTCGTCTGGCGGCGGCGCCGGGTAGGTTGAATACGTAGCCTGCAACGCTGAGTCCCGCATCAGCGCCTCGACATTGGCCTGTGTGACTGTGGCCACGATCAGGGCGTCGATCAGCCCCAACGGGCGACGACCGGCCCGGACCTGATCCAGCAAGAAGCCCGCGGTAATGCTCAATATGACTTGTGCGTCCATCGGCATGTGCCCCCTGCCCAGCGCGATATGGTCCCCGCGCCGCCGAGGTTGGCGAGGCCCGGACGCTGCGAGGAATGTCTATACGAGTGGGAGGCCGCACGCCGAAACTTCAACTAGCTTATATATTGTATCGCGCATTACAGTGCTTCGCGCCCTCTATCTGATCAGCTTCGGACAAGGAATGCCGTACCTGTCGCTGGGGCGCCACATGCGATGGAGCCGATACCGTCGAAGGAGGGTAGCCGCCAGAGCCGCAGCGTGGCTCCAGGTGATGGGCGCGTTCGCACCTGCGCAGGCGCAAGCGCAAGCGCAAGCCGGAGGGTTCAACTCGGGATCATGAACCGCGGCGTCAAATCGGGGAAGGAGAGCGGCGTTGATGCGGAGATCGGATATGTCCCCGCGCCAATCGCCCGCCTCCGGGACGTCAGCGCGCCTCGCCTGTTTGTCCGCTTCTCAGCGAGCGACCGAGGCGGCGTCAGTTTCGTCTCAGCCGCGCTGGTGTGGCGGCGACGTCTTGCCGGCAGGCTGCAAGCTTATTTTCAATTCGGATACGCCTCCCACAGCCGAAAGTTGGACGCCCGCGATCCAATGATTGCACGGCGTCACTGCCCGCTCGGATCGCGGGATCTCTTCCGAAAGGCTGTTGGGTTTGGACTTGTCGCTCGGACGCGGCTCAAGCGGCGCCAAGAGCACCAGAGCACCTTCCAGCTAGATGTTTTGACCTTATCGATGCCGGACCAGCGCTTGATCACCCTCGCCTCCGGTCCCGACGAGATGTCATCGCCCCTGCTCGCCCACATGGATACGCGCGACGACGCTCATCCCCGGGCGGAGGCGGTCGAGCCCGGGCTGCCCGGGATCGAGCTGGATTCGCACGGGTACTCGTTGCGCGACCTTGGTGAAGTTACCCGTCGCGTTGCCCGGCCGGACGACGCTGAATTCCGATCCGGTCGCCGGAGAGATCCGCTCCACCCTGCCGGTCAGCACCTGTCCGCCGAGAGCGTCGATCGCCAACTCCGCGCGTTGGCCGACCCGGACATCCCGCAACTGGCCTTCCTTGTAGTTGGCGGTGACCCAGATCTGCTCCGGGACGAGCGCCATGAGTTGGCTTCCCACCGCCACCTGCTGGCCCTGCCGAACGGTCACCTCGCCCAGGCGTCCATCGCGAGGCGCCCGGATCTGGGTGTTGGCCAGGTCAATCTCGGCCAGGTGCACCGCCGCCTGGGCCTGCTCCACGGCGGCCTCCAAGGTTCCGCGGCTGACGACGGCGGCGGTGACGCTGGTCTCGGCGATGGCGGCCGCCGCCTGAGCCTGGGCGACTTGGGCTTGGGCGGCCCGTAGCGCGGCCTGCGCGACGTCCACCTGGGCCTGCGCCACCCAACCGCCGCGGAAAAGGCGGCGAGTCCGCTCGGCCTCGGCCCTGGCGCGCACGAGCGTGGCCTGGGCGCCGGCGATCGCCGCCCGCTGCTGCGCCACCGAACCACGCGCCGACGCCTGGTTCTGCGGGGCGTTGGCGAGCGCGGCCTGCGCCGCGTGAAGCTGACCGCGGGCCTGTTCCAAACGTTGGCGATAGATGCGGTCATCGATGGTGACCAGCAGGTCGCCGGCCTGCACGGTCTGGAAATCCTGCACCGCCACCTTGGTGACGTATCCCGTCACCTGCGGCGCGATCACGGTCACCTGGCCACGCACGAAGGCGTTGTCCGTCCGTTGGACATCCGAGGTGAACGGCGGAAGACGCCAAGCCGCGAGCACCAGCAGGATGCCGACGACGGCGGCGAGACCCATGACCACGAGGAAGAGCGCGCGCTTGCGCGGCGCGGGCGCGGCCTGAGCTGCGGGAGCTGACGAGGTGTCGGTCATTACGAACTCAATCCATTTCCGCAGCGACGGTGCCGGCCTGGTCCTGAGATGCGGACCGCGCGGCGCGCCGGTTCACCAAAACGCTTCGGAGATGGACCCCGGCCATCCACAGCGACCCCGCCGCCGCCAAGGTGGCGATCATGAGGAAGACATCGTTGTAGGCGAGGACGTGAGCCTGCTGCGCGATCTGCTGCTGAAGAAGGGTTTGGCCTTGAGCGGCGCGAAGCGTGGGGTCGCCGAGAGTCCGCGCGAAGGCGCCGCCCAGCTGCTGGAGCCGCTCGACCACGGCGGGATTTCCGAGGGTCAGCTGCTCGCTGAGTTGATTGGAATGGAATTTCTCCCGCCAAGTCTCGACCGTGCCCACAAGGGCTGCCCCCGCAAGGCCGGCGACGTTCTGGCCCACGCTGAAGACCACGATGAAGCTGACGAGGTTCTGAGCGCCCTTCTGGAGCACCTGCACCACGCCCAGCATCAGCGCCGGACCGATGAAGAAGGCGGAGGCGAAGGCGAGCAGGGCCTGGCTGGCGTAGACCTGGGCCGGCCGCGTCAGGACCGTCGCGTGCGAGTCGGCGTAGGCGCCGATGGCGATCAGGGCCAGCGCGAGGGAGATGGGTGGGACCAGCTTCTCCGGGTTGAGCGTGAGGGCGCTCGTCAGGGAACCGGCGATCGTGGCGGCGAGGATGACCCAGAACAGGCCGTGCAGCTGGTCGGGACCGAGCCCGAGCTGAGTCATCAGCCCCACCGCGCCGGACGTCTGCTCCGAGAGCACGATGCGGACCAGCAGGATGACGAAGGCGAGCCGAAGCACGTCCGGCGCCGTGATCCAGTGGAGGTTAATGAGCGGCGTTTCTCGATTGTACTCGATGAAGAGCGCCGTCGTGAGAAGGACGATGGCGCCGACCAGAGCCCATCCGATCCACGCCGCTTCCGTCCACCACACGATCCGCCCGAGACCCAGGACCGCGCAGAGCAGCGCCACGCCTGGCGCGAAGAGCGCGAAGGTGAGGAAGTCCAGCGGATGGAACACCTTGAGCCGCTCGGAAGGCGGCATCCGCAGCGTAAACACGGCGGCCAGCGACAAGAACGACAGCCCGAGTTCGAACAAGTGGTAGCCGCGCCAGTCGCTGAGCTCCAGCAGATGGCTGGAGAACAGCCGCGCCGCGGGGATCGCCAGGCTTGACGCCCCGATGCCGATCACCAGGCCTTTCAGGCGATGGGCCGCCGGGAAGGCCTGGAGCAGATAGAGGATGCCGAGCGACGTCAGTCCCGCCGAGGCCATGCCGGCGAAGGCGCGCATGATCAGGGTGGACTGGTAACCGTGGAAGAATAGCGATGCGAGGCCGACCAGCAGGTAGGAGATCAAAC
>JADHED010001447.1_pt1 | contig 20139 bp, 20 predicted proteins | sample 8952041 | NCBI WGS metagenome assembly JADHED01 (sample SAMN16124423, study PRJNA663239) | bioreactor sludge metagenome | isolation source: sludge (control) | place: India:Bengaluru | collected 2018-09-08
ACGAAGCTGTCGGCTCAATCAGCCGCCAGCACCACCACCCTGCCCTCGCCCGTCAGGAACGCCGCGCCCACGGCCTCGCCCGGTTGCTGCAGCTGCACGGCGTCTCGATAGCGCCGCAACTGGTCGATCAACGCGGGCTGCTGCTGCGGATCGGCCGCGCTCTTGTAGTCCAGCACCCACCACTGCGCGCCGCCACGCGCCTGGCGCAGGCGCACCAGGCGGTCGATGCGCAGGCTCTGGCCCTGGTGCTGCAGCGGGGCTTCGTTGACGGCCAGATCCAGCAGCGCCTCGTCCCAGGCCCAGGCACCGTCGCCGTTCAGAATGGTTTGCGCCATGGCTGCTGCAGCCTGTGCAGCAGCAGTGGGCAGGGCAAATTCGCGCGCCAGGCGCGCCAGACGCCGCGCGTCCCAGCCCTGGCTGCGGGCCACATCGAACGGCAGACCGGCGACGCCGACCTGCTCCAGGAGCGCGTGCATGGCCTGGCCTTGGCGGGCACGAAGGCTGTCAGATTCCATTGCAGGCGCCAAGCTGGGTTGGGCGCCCTCACCCCTGCCCTCTCCCAGAGGGAGAGGGGGTAACACCGGCAGCTCCAGCAGCGTGAATGCCGCGTCCGCGCTAGCGGCAGCGGCCACGTCCTGCGGCTGCACGTCTTGCTGCATCAAGGGCGCCAGGCGCTCCCACCAGCTGCCGGGGTTGGCATTTTTCGATTGCACGCATGAGAGCACCAGACATTGCTTGGCCCGCGTGATGGCCACGTACAGGGTGTTGAGCAGCTCGCGCTGACGCTCGGCGTTTTCTTGCGCCATGGAGCCTTCGGCGCTGGGCGGGGGCCTGGATTCACTCGCCAGGAAGATGAAGCGCCGCGGCAGCGCCTGCTCACCTGGCCAGTCCACCAATACGGCCATGGTCTCGGCCTTTTTGGGCTGGGCGTCGGTGTCGAGCAGCAGCACGCTGTGCGCCTCCAGACCCTTGGCGCCGTGCACCGTCAGCAAACGCACGGCGCCCGCGTCGGCGCGCGCCGGGGCCGGTATGCCGCCCCTCTTCAAGGCACGCACCAGGGCGTAGGGCGTGAGATAGCGCCCGCCGTCCTGCTGCAGCGCCGTGCCCAGGAGCGCGCGCAGATTGGCCAGCACCCCGGCGCGCTCGGGCGCGGGGGCACAAGCGGCAAAGCGCGCCAGCACGTCGCCATGCTGGTAGATGGCCTGCAGCGCGTCGTGCGGCGGCAGCGTGGCCACCCAATCGCGATATTGAATCAAATTGGCCGTTAGCGCCCTTGTATCAAACGCTAACAGCTCTTGTTTTTGCAGCAAATCAAACCAGCTCGATTGCCGGTGCTCCTCCTGGCGGCGCAGCAGGGCGAGTTGGCTGAGCAGCGCGTCATCGCAGCCGAACAGCGGCGCCTTGAGCGCGCGCGCCAACGACAGGTCGTGCGCGGGCGAGACCAGCACGTCCAGCAGGGCCACGATGTCCTGCACCTCGGGCGCCGCGGCCAGATCCACCTTTTCGGGCTGCACGCAGGGGATGTGCAGCGCGCGCAGGGCTTCTTCCATGCGCGCCAGGCGCTCGCGCTGGCGCGCCAGCACCATGATCTCGCTGGCGGGAATGCCGGCCGCGAACTGCGCCGCCACCCAGCGCGCGGCCTGGGCGCTCTCCTGCATGCGCAGGGTTTCCTCGGCCTCGTGGCGCGGCTCGGTCAGGCTGTCGCGCCAAGGCAGGTCCGGCCCCGCGTCGCTTTCATCATCCCCATCCTGCGCAGCATCGGCCTTGGTAATCGGCGCCAGGCGCAGCAGCAGCCCGGCGTGTTTGGATTCGGTGGTGTGCTCGCGAAAGCCGCTGTACTCCTGTTGATCCTGCGCGGCCTGCATGGCGCTGTTGACGGTGGCAATCACGCCCAGCGCATTGCGCCGCGTGTGGTCGCAGGCCAGCAGGTCGCCGCCAAAGGCATCACGCACAAAGGCCTGCGCGGCCTGGAATACCTGCGGCTCGGCGCGGCGAAAGCGGTAAATGCTTTGCTTGGGGTCGCCCACGATGAACACGCTGGGCGGCTGCTGCCCGCCGCCCGCGCCGGCGTAGCCCGACAGCCAGGCGTGCAGCGCCTGCCATTGCAGCGGATTGGTGTCCTGAAACTCGTCGATCAGCAGGTGGCGCACGCGCGCGTCCAGGCGCTCTTGCACCCAGCCGGACAGCACCGGGTCGGACAGCAGCGTGAGCGCGGTGCGCTCCACGTCGTTCATGTCCACCCAGCCGCGCTCGCGCTTGAGTTGCGCAAAGCAGTCGATCAGGCAGCGCGACAGACGCGCCATGCGGCCCTGGTGCTGCCAGGCGGCGTGCTGCTGACAGGCCTTGCGCAGGGTGTCGGCCTCGTTCTGCGCGGCCGTCACCACGTCGGGGCGCGACTTGCCAAAGGTACGTGGCGTGCCCTGGCCATCGTCGGTAAACAGCGCCACCAGAACGCCCTGCCAATCATTGGCCTGCAGCGCCGCCGTGAGCTCTGCACCCTTTGCTGCAAAGCTTTTTGCCAGGGGCGCCAGGGCCTGCGCCGCGCCCTCCAGCAAAGCACGGCCAGCGGCGCGCTGCAGCAGCCATTCGCTGGGGTGCGCCACCCCGGCCAGGCTAGGGTAAAGGTCAGCAAAACCTGGCACCGACGCATCAACGATGCCCGCCTCGTCCGCCAGCTGAAACTCCACCCGCTTGTCCAGCGCCGCCTCCAGCGCCTTGTGCGTCTGGTGGCGGCCATGCGCGGCAACGATGGCCTCGTAGTCCGCGCGCAGGTCATCGTCGCGCACCACGGCAGCCAGAAACGGCCGCCAGACCTCGGCCTTGGCCTGGGCGTCGTCCTCCAGCAGCTCGTAATGCGTGGGCAGGCCACGCTCCTGCAGCAGCGCCATCGGCGCAGTGGAGAGCAGCGCGGCAAACCAGCTATGAAAGGTGCGGATCTGCAGCGGGCGGCCGTTGGCGAGCAGGGTTTGATATAAATTTTGTAGCTGCTCACGCTTTTCATGTGCGCGCTGCAGCCCTATTCCACGTGCAATCAGCTCTTGTTCGAGCTGCTCCAGGGATGCCTGGGAAAACGCCTCCAGCCACTCCTGCAGGCGCTGGCGCATCTCACCCGCGGCCTTCTTGGTAAAGGTGATGGCCAAAATTTCATGCGGCGCGGCTCCATCCAAGAGCGCGCGCAGCATGCGCGAGACCAGTATCCAGGTCTTGCCCGCCCCGGCGCAGGCCTCCACCGCCACGCTGCGCGCCGGGTCACAGGCAATGGCATAAAAGGCTTCGCGAGAGATCGGGTGGGTGTTGTGGGTGTAGGCGGGTTGCTGGGGCATTGCGGGGAGCCGAAACTGGCCGATCAGGTACGCAAGGGATAGTTCTGCAGATTTCACAACCACGTCGGCCACAAAGGTCGCGCCCCTCGCAATCGGAATGCCTGACAGAGGCACGCAAAGCCAGTGCGCGTTACCTCATGCGTTCTGCCGGGCGATCCCAACAGTTCAGCACGCCACCTTTGGTTGAGAACCAACAAATGGTAGCCGAGCTTTTCTCGCCGATGGCTTGCATGCGCCGCATCAACACCTGGCAAGACCTATCCCAGCCCCAACCCATCCAGCATCTCATCGAGCACTCAAATGCTAAGCGCCTCGACCATCGTAGCCGACGCGATTGTGAATTCGGCAAGCTCTTCTTGCACATTCCCCTTGCAAGTTTCTCTTGAACGAAGATTTATCCAGCTATAATTCAAGGCTACGGTGGCTGTAGCTCAGTTGGTAGAGTCCAGGATTGTGATTCCTGTCGTCGTGGGTTCGAGTCCCATCAGCCACCCCAGGTAAACAAAGGAAAGCGCGCTATCAAACCGGTAGCGCGCTTTTTCTTTTTCTGCCCCGTGTAGCCACAGCGTAGCCACCGGTACAGGGTTTTTGCAGCACCGGCCCACTGCGGATTTGGGCGGGGTTTGCCATGTCACGGCCACGGTGGGGGCTTCGGTCTGGCGCGGCGCGTCCACTGTCAACCACTTCAAAACCGGCGGCACTAGTGCAACACCGTGCGCGAATGGCCCCGCGTCGGGAGGGGCTCGGGAGAACCTATCGCACCAAGTAGCGATGCACGGCCAGCGGCGGGGGCGGGGTCTCCCTGGGCAGGCGTGCACAGTGCCAGGGATTGGGGAGGAGGATGTGAACATCCTTCACCACGCGATGCACACTCGCCACGCTCAGGCGGTAGTGCCCGGCCAGTTTGCGCACCGGCCAGCCACGCGCACGGTCTGCGCGCATGGCCTCATTTCTCTCTGTGCGTGCTGCTGGGCTGGGTGCTCTTGGCATGGTGAACCGTCAGTAACTTTGGCAGGTGCTATTTGCAGCAGCCACGGGGCGCGAATTACCCTCAACGGTGGGGGCTGGGAAGTACCTTTGAGGGGGGTCTAGGTTCTCCCCCGGCCCAATCTATCGCGGGTCGTGCTGGCGCGCTGTCGGACTGTTGCGCAACCCTCCCAAGGGGGGTGATGTTGTGGAGGCAATCCCCCGGCGTGCCAGGCGCAGCAGCGGCAGCGGCGGGGGCTGGCGCTCAGGTGGTGGGCAGGCCACGCACCAGGCGCCACCACGTCAAGGGGTCGCTGGTCAGGGTGTCCTCAAACCTCGGTGGCAAAGGTTGCGGCCTGGGGTTCAAGTGCAGTCCAGCAGGCCAGACAGCGCGCCAGCCGCAGCGGTCAGCACGATAGAACAACACCGGCAACGTGTTGGTGCTGCGGCTCTGTGCCACGGCCTGAGCCCACCAAGTCGCCACCTGCGCGGGCGGTGCGGCCTTGTAGCGTTTGACCTCGATAGACCAGCCAGGCACACCCACCAGGTCATCATCACCATCGTGCTGGCGCACACGGCGGCGCACGTCGTGCCCTGTCAGGTCTGCCAGAAGGTGCGCCAATTCGCGCTCTCCGGTCTTACCCTTGTTGCGGCTCAGTCCTGCCATGCGCTCCCCCCAGCCAGGCGGTGCCATACCTCGGCAGTCGCCAGCGCATCGCGCAGGTTGTACTGAGCGATTTCCTCATGGCGGCCTGCCTGCCAAGCGTCGAACACACCAGCGCCATCAATGCCCGCTTCCTTGGGGCTGGGGATGCCCAGCGCACGGCAAAGCGCGTCGAGGCTTACCCGGTTCCCATACCCGGCCCATGCCAGCATGGTGCAACCATAGTCCTTGCCTGCGCGGGCGGATGGCGCGGGCACGTTGAACGGCAGGCGCACTTTGTTGACGATGGCGCGGCGCCACAGAAAGCCCAGGTCGAAGGCGGCGTTGTGGGCGACAAGGTAGGGGTCTTGCGCGTAGTTGAACCCGTCAGCCACGGCGCGGGCGTCCTCATCTATCCAGCGCGTGACAGCCTCGCCAAAATCGGTCAGCAAAGTGCCCTCGGCTTCGCCCTGCGTGCGGCAGCGCACCCACTGGCGCCCGTCGCCCGTCACAGCGGCGATGCTCACGATTTCACCGGCCAGGCCACCATCAAGGCTTTGGCGGCGATAGGCTTCCTCGGCTGCGGCGTCGGCTTCGGTTTCCCACCAGGCGGCGATGCTCTCGGGCTTCTTCAGGGTGCCCGGCGGCTTGATGCTGGCGCGGGCCAGCTCGCGGGCGTCAGCGTGTTGGCTGGGGATGGTTTCAATGTCGAGAATCAGTTGCATGGTGCTCCCCTTCAAAACGGAATGTCATCGTCCATATCGTCAAAGCCACTACCAGCAGCGCCAGCAGGCGCGGGCGGGGTCACTGGCGCAACAGCAGGCGCAGGAACGACGGGGGCGGCATGCCCTGCGGATGCCAGTTGCACGGCCTTGGGCGGGTTGGCTTTGGCGTACTCGGGGGACTCGGCAATCTGCGCTTGCATGCGCGAACTGAGCCCGGCAAACACCTTCCAGTCGGGAACGTCAAGGTCAAAGGAAACCAGCGGTTCCACACCAGGCGCAGCGGCAAAGCCCTTGGGCAGCTTCATGCAACTGCTCAGGTTGGCGTACACGCGGTCGCCCTTTTCCTGATGCACGATGCCCAGCAGGCACGGCACACCCAGCAAGGTCTTCAGCTCAAATCCTTTGAGTTCCTCCGGCGTGAACGGACGGCCCCGCCATGCCTCCAAGAACTTGCGCAATGCGGCCTTGCTGTGCAGGCTGGCTGTGAATCGCTTGCTCACAATGTGCGGACTGCCATCGTCCCGGCGGTTGTCCGGGTCGGTGATTTCAAAGCTCACCAAGATTTTCTTGGCGGCCTTGGCCTCGCCCTCGAAGGTTGAAACCTGCGTGCCAAGGTCAATCAGGGCGCAGCAGCGGGCGGGGAAGGTGCCAGGTTCGGGCGGGGTAAAGGTGCTGGTTGCGCCTTCGGATACGGTCAATGCCATGGTGTGGCCTTTCAAGTGGGGTTGGACGGATTGCGGCGGTTCGGTCGCACTCGGTCGGGCTTCGGTCTGGTTCGGTCTGGGTGTTGGGTTGGGCCTGGCGAAAAGCGGGGCACCACGGGCGCAAAGCCTGGGCAGTGCTGGCGCATGGCCTTGATAGCTGCGGCCACGTCGGGCGCTTTGAGTCCGGCGGCCTTCCAGGTCTGACAGCGGTTGCGCTGCGCCAGGTGTCGGCAGTTGGTGCACGTCACGCGGGTGTCGAGGGGGTCTTTTTCGGATCTCCGTTTTTCCCCTCCGTTTTTCTCCTCCCCCCTATAGGGGGAGCGGAGAATTTCGGAGACTCCGGCGTTCTCCGAAAACGGAGAAAACGGAGAATTTCGGAGACTCACACCAGCCATAGCCACCCCTCATGCAGTCCCAGCACGCCACGCGCCACCAGCCCAGTGATTGCCTCTCTGGCGCGGCTGTTGCGTTTGTCGGTGGGGCAGGTCAGCTTTGCAGCCCCCGCCTTGATTGCGCTCTCCAGTTCAATGCACGGGCGCAGCGGCGGGGCTCCGGGCTTGCCCACGCGTCCGCCCTTGAACAAGGGGCGCATGGCATCCAGCACCAGACGCTGATTGCCACCCTGGGGCAGCTTCACGGCGCGCACGTCCTGCACGGCGGTATCACGCACCACCACACAGGACGTGATTTCGTCGCCCATGGGCTCGATGCCCAGCACCTCCACGGCCAGCTTGAACGGATGCGCTTCACCGTCCTGCCCGTCCTTGGATTTCGCCACCTTCCATTCGCGGCGGTCGCCATCGCGTGAAACCTCGATGGCGGCATCCATCGCGGCAAACAGGCTGCTGTGCCCACGCAGGCCAGCGGCGGCGTTCTTGCCAGTGTGGTGCACCAGCAGCACCAGCCCATTGCAAGCGGCTTGCAAAGTCTTGGCGGCCTCCAGAATCTCGCCCATGTCACGGCTGCTGTTTTCGTCGGCAGTGGGTGCGGCGCGGTTCAGGGTATCCAGCACCACCACAGCGCCAGCAGGCACCACGGCGGCAAGGTCTATCACGTCCTCGGGCGCGGTCAGCTTGAACGGCTGCAACATCATGCGCAGGCCATCGGGCAGGGCACGGCCCCGGCTTGCCTCCCATGCCTGGGCGCGCAGCTTGAACCCGGCTTCACCCTCCAGGGCGGCATACACCACAGGCGCGGCCTCCACGCGGCAATCAAACCAGTTGCAGCCCTCGGCAATGGCGGCGGCCATGTCGAAGGCCAGGAACGATTTCCCGGATGCGCTCGGGCCAAACAGCGCGGCCAGGCCCACGGCAGGCAACACACCACGCACGCGCCAGGCCAGCGGCGGCAGGTTGCGCAGTTCGTCGGCACACAGCAGCTTGTAGCGCGGCGCGGGTTTCTCGGGCTCGCTCGCAGCTTGCAGCAGTGCGGCCAGCGCACCGGCGCCATCGCGTTGCGCAAGGTCGCAGGCGTCGAAGTTCTGCGGCTCGCCCTGGGGCATGCAGGCCACGGCGCAGCCCACGGCCTGGGCAATCTCTGCGGCGCTTTCTTCCTTGCCAGTGTCGGGCACCAGCACCAGGCGGGCGGATGCGTCACGCTGGCGCAGCTCGGCAGCCACGCGGCCCACGTTGCCCCAGCCGAAACACACCACAGCAGCGCTGCCAGTCGCCACCCAGCAAGCCCATGCAGCCCCGATGCCCTCGCACAAATACAGCGGGCCACCGGGCACCACCTCGCCCACCGTGAACGATGCCCCGGCCATCGGCGCACCAGGCAGGTTCAACTTTCTGCCAGCACCAGGCGGCGGTATCAGTTGCAGGCTTTGCAGCGTGCCGTCAGCGGCCAGGGCGGGCACCACCAGGGCACCGGCCAGGCGTTGCCCGGCGATGCGCAGCGGGTCGTTCTCGGGCATCACGCGCAACCCATGCAAGGGCACTTCGCAGATAGCTTTGGCTTGGATGTAGCCGTGCTCCCACGTCGCAGCCTCACAGCGGCCCCACACCTCGGCAGGGGCCATGCCTGGGGCGGGCCTGCGCGGCGATTCTGCGGCCTTTCTGGGGGCTTGCACGGGCCTTTGCTGGGGCTTGGTTTCACCCATGCGCCAGCCATGTTCGGCAGCCACGCGGTACAGCGTGCCAGCGCCCACGCCCTTGCCCGGCTTGAAGCTGCGCCAGGTATCGCGGGAGGCGCGGCTGTCGTAGTTCCCGGCCTGGGCGCTCCAAGCGTCGAAGGCGTCAAAGCCCACCCCGGCAGCCTGGGCGGCCATGCCCACGCGCACCCATTCATCGCGCGGCAGGTCGGGCGGGATGGCGTGCAGCGCATCGCGGGCGCGGTCGGTATCGGCGGCCATCAATGCGCGCATCCATTCATCGCCAGGGCTTGCGCGATGTACTTCGCATCAAGGCGGTACAGCGCAATCACGCGGTCGGGGCAATGTTCCGTAGGGCTTGGGACTTCAATGGTTTCCACCGGCCAGCCCAAGGCGCGCAGCGTGAACACCACAGCCCCCAGTCGCCAGGATTGCGTGCTGCTCTCAAAGTCCGGATGGTCAATCATGCGGCCATCCATCAGCATGCCCAGCGCCCTATCTGCCAGGGTTCCACGCTTGGGCCAGGTGGGGGCAAATGGCAGCGGCGGCAGAAACGAAAGTTGCTCACCAACGGCCCCGACGGGTGTCTGTGGCGCCTTCATCGGTCAGCCCTCCAGCAGCGCCAGCGCTGCGCCAGGTAGAACAATGCGGCCAGCATCAGGCCACCCCCAGTGCGGCGCGGATGCCAGCCACGGGCCAGCACAGACGGCCATTCAGACGCAGCGGGCGCAGGCCATCGGGGAAGGTTTCAGCACATGCCCAGCCCCTCAGGGTCTGGGGGCGGCGCAGCAGGTAGTGGGCGGCCTGTTCGGTCGGCACCGTGGGGCGGTTGACCAGTTCCAGCGGGGGGAACTGCTGGGGCTCAGATACATCGCGGCGGGTGTCTGCGCTGTGATTGGTTGCAGTCTGCATTTTTCACCTTTCCGGCACGTTGATTTGTGCCGTGGGGTGAAATTTGTTATCCCGGTATTCCCGGCGCGCCTTCCGGGGAACTGCGGGAATCGGGGTGTTATTTTCTCGCCAGCGCTCGCAGTTCTGACCATTTGTTCTGAAGCGTTTTCATGCTCAAAGGCTGCGCAATCTCACGCACAAAAAGGCTTCCATGGTTTGCCCCGCTTCCCTTGTCGAATGGGGAACGGGCCCCGGCCTTTGCCTCCAGGGCGCGGTAAAGCTCTTTCGCTGTCGCGTATTGCCCAGCCTGAACTACTTCCACGATGTAGGCGCTTGAAACGTCCCACCATGTGCGGGGTTTCGCTCTTGCGCCCACCACCGGCGCAGGCGCTGCGGCCTGGGGCTGTGCTGCCTGCACCCCCTGAGCCTTGAACCATAGTTGCAGCAGAGGGCTAGCCGCTTCCTGCTGATTGGTCAGCCATGCAAAAAAGTCTTGCGCCGTGATGTAGTCAACGGATACGGTCTCCACGCCCACCACTTCACCACCGATAACCATCGGGCTCTGGCGCAGAACCCGGCGCTCACGGGGCGGGGTCTTGCTATGGGTGCACGCGCCCTTGATGGCATAGACCCAATCGGCCTGACGTTCTTTGCGCTCCTGAGTGTCTTCGCCATCGCCATCGCGCCACGATTGGAGCGCTGCAATGGCCTGTACGTGCAGTTTTTTCGGCCATCCATCGCGTGCAATATCGACAATGGGCGAGACTGACCAAAGTAAGCGCGTGGCTGCGCCGATATGTTGCTGTGTAGTGGTGCTCACTGCATCCCCCGATGCAAACCCCGTGTATCAGGTGCCACCAGCAGGCCAGCGGGGGGACTGGCTTTTCAGCAGGATTGCGGCCCTGCCTAGCTGGGGCGGAAACGGTCAGGCGTGTTCCAGGTGCACCACGGCGCGGCGGCCCACGGCCTGGGCATAGCGTTGCAGGCTGCGCAGCGATGGCGCGGCCTTGCCACCCTCCAGGCGGGCTACGGTGCTTTGCGTGGTGCCCATGCGCTCGGCAACATCGGCTTGCGTCAATCCGGCCTGGGTGCGGGCTGCAATCAGTTCACGGGCCAATGCAAATTCTTCGGCCTGGGCAGCGTAGGCGGCGCGGGTGCTGGGTTTTGCCAGCAGTTCAGCCCTCAAGGTTTTGAGCGTTTTCATGCTGGTGCGTTGTCCTGTCGCGTGACGGCCAAATGCAAGCCAGCGGCTCCTAGCACAGCCAGCAGCGTTTTGATTGTTGGGTTGCCATTGGGCCCCAGTGCACGGTAAAGGCTTTCACGCGGTATGCCTGCGCGCTCTGCCACTGCGGCCATGCCTTGCGCTTCGGCCACATGGCGCAGGGCGGCCAGCAGTGCGGTTTGTCCGCCGGGTTCGTCGGCTTCTTCCAGGGCGGCGGCCAAATATTCGTTGGCAAAGTCGGGGTCGGCTTTCAGCAGTTCGACCACGGCGGCATTATGCGGGCGGCTTGCGGGTTGCTTCTTTGCGGTCATGTCGGTTTCCTTCGCTGTTGCCAGTCGTGCCAGTTCGCCAGGGCTGCGGCAATGTCGCCTTGCTGGGTGCGTTTGTCGCCACCAGCCAGCAGCAGCACCAGGCGCTTTCCGGCTTGGGCGTAGTACACACGGTAGCCCGGCCCCCAATCAATGCGCAGCTCCCAAACCCCCTCGGCAATGGGTTTGCAGTCCCCAAAGTTGCCAGCAGCCATGCGGCCTACCCGCACCAGCACGCGGGCCCTTGCTTGTCGGTCTGCCAGCTCGGCCAGCCATTGCGTGTACGGGTCTTGCCCGTCGGGGCTCAGGTAGGTTTGAACTTCAAACATCGTGGTTTGTGAATTATAAGTTACACCACGGCGCGCAGCTTGCCGGGTTCGGCCTGGGCATCGAACTTCACTCCGGCCTGTTCCAAAATCCAAGCCTCCAGGCGTTCATGGTGCACGCGCAGCAGGTCAAGCGGGCGCACGCGGTAATGCTGCTCAGCGGTTGCGCTCGGCTTGTGGCCTTGAATCTGCGCCACCACACCGGCGGGCACCTCCAGCCATTCGGACAAGGTGCCAAAACTGCGGCGCAGGCCATGCAGCGTCAGGCCCTCGATACCGGCCACGGCGCAGGCGTCAGCCAGGCGGGCGTGCGGGCGGCTTATGGGTTGCGGCAGGGTGTCGCTGGAAAACACCCACTCACCACGGCGCGGCAGGGCGGCCAGCAGGTGCCAGACATAGGGTGTCAGGGGGATGGCGCGCACACCATCGGCCCCACCTTTGCTGGCATCCTTGTCCCGGATGGTCAGGCCCCGCCATTGTGTGTTGACGTCATCCCAGCGCAGCGCCAGCAGCTCGCCAGGGCGGGCACCCGTCAGCAGCAGGGCCAGCAGATAGGCGCGCACGGCAAGGCTTCGCAAACCTTGCACGGCCTCAAAAAAGGCGGGTAGCTGCTCGCGTAGCAGTGCATCCTTCTTCACCCCGGCTTTGCCCAATGCCTCGCGGGCGCGGCGGTTACGGGCGGGGTTCTTGTCTGGCACCAGGGCGGCGTACTGAGGGTGTTCGCTGCACCAGCTCAAAAACGCATGGAACAAGTGCAGCGCCAGCCGGGCGCGTGTTGGGCGGGTGCGTGATTCAGCATCGGCCCATGCTTGCACGGCCTCGGCTGTCACGTCAACCAAGCGCAACGGCGCGAAGTGCGCCAGCGGCCCCGGTTCGGTTAAGCCCTTGCCTCGCTTCTTTTCCTCGCCTCCTGGGGCCATCATGCCGGTGTTATCACGCAGGTGTAGCGCTCCCCAGTGCGGGCGGCGGGCTTCAATGTAGGCAGCCCATATCTCGCCCACGGTCACGGCCTGGGCAGCGGCTGCGGCCTGTTCTGCGGCGGCGGCGGCCTGTTGCTGGCGTTCCTGCTCGTTCGGGTTGGTGCCAGCGTCAATCAGCACGGCCAGGCGTCGGGCTTCGGTGCGGGCCTGCTCAATTGTCCAGGCGCGCACGTCGCCTATGGTGCGGCGGATGGTTTGCCGGTTCAGCTTGGCTTCAAAAACAAAAGACTTCGCACCGGTGTTGCTCACGCGCACGCGCAGCCCTGGGGCTTTGGCATCGCGCAGGAATGCCTGAGCCTTGATGTCGGTGCGGCAGGTCAGGCGCTCGATAGCCCCGGCGGTCAGGTCTATGGCCTTGGTGGTGTCGGGTGCCTCGGTCTTGCGTGGTCGAACCATGATTGATTGCTCCGGTCGGTTTGGCTACACGGCCAACCCGTGTAGCCACGGCGTAGCCACTGCGTAGCCAAAAACCCCCTATTTTGGGGAATATCAATCAACGTGCTACCTGTTTGCACATCCAGTACAATTTAGTTAAGTTGTTGATTTGTATTGATTCTATCAATGTCAATCAACGGTGGCAAACACTACATTGCCAGGATTGTGATTCCTGTCGTCGTGGGTTCGAGTCCCATCAGCCACCCCAGGTAAACAAAAGAAAGCGCGCTATCAAATCGGTAGCGAGCTTTTTCTTTTGGCGGGGTATGTCAGGCCAAATGCATGACCATTTCGGCAATGCAGCCCCCAACAAGGGGCTGCTTGTAAGTGTCCAAGTCCAGTAAGACGTCAGCCGGCTACAGTTATCCGGTGTACTACGTAGCCCCTGGCAGTTCCCTCGGGCCGCAGCCGCGCATTCAGCAGGGCCTGGATGGCTGGCTCGTCCAGGTGCCCATACCAATGCCCGTCGGGGTAGCTGATGGCCAACGGCCCCAGATTGCATGGGTACTGGCAACCGGTGTGCAGCAACATCACCGTTTTCTTCAGTGCCGGATCGGCCTGCAGGCCTGAGCGCAAGCGCGCCCACAGCCCGGCCGCACCCAAGGCCGTGCAGCGTGGCCCCGTGCAGAGCAGCAGGTGGCCCGTAAGCCGCGGCACCTCTGACCAGGCGGCGGGGTCATGCTCCCAGTGCGCCGGCTGGGTGTGTGTCACATCCGGCAGGTCAGACGCGTGGCGCAGGCGTCGCGCCAGCAGCGTGGCCAGCCCATCCTGCGCACCCAGGGCCGGCGTGAATATGATGCGCGGCAGCGCCTCGGGCCGGGCCTGGCGGTTGCGCCAGCGCTGCACTAGCTTGTGCAGCCAGCGCAGCAGCGCCGGATCGACCGGCATGAACAGCGGTTGCAACAGGATATGCCGCGCCCGCGGCGCGGCCTGCAGACAGGCGTCCAGCGCCTCGGGCAGGCCTGGGCCGGCGCGGTCAACATAGGCTTCGTGCACCTGGGTGTGCGCCAACTCGGCGGCCAGGCGCGCGCGCAGTGCGCCCAGCTCGTCCTGGGCCGCTCCTCCATAGCCGGCACGACCCAGCAGGATGACTGCATCCGGCCCGGGGAAAGTCGCGTCAGGGTAGTTCATCGGGCAGGTATTCGATCAGGGGTTTACCGTCGCGCACGCGCAGCGTCACACGTGCGCGCACGCCATAGGCACGCTCGATATGCGCCGCCGTGAGCACCTCGGCGGGCGCACCCTCGGCCACCAAACGCCCCGCCTGCAGCAGGTACAGCCGGTCGCAGTAGTGCGCGGCCAGCTGCAGGTCATGCAGCGCAGCCAGCGTCGTCATTCCCAGGCGGCGCACGAGGTTCATCAGCGTGAACTGGTGGCGCACGTCAAGGTGGTTGGTAGGTTCATCCAGCAGCAGGATGGACGCCTGCTGCGCCAGCGCGCGCGCCATCAGCACCCGCTGCTTCTCCCCTCCCGACAAAGTGGCGAACATGCGCTCGGCCAGCGCCTGGGTCTCGGTGCGCTCAAGCGCTTGAGCGACGAGGCGCAGATCCTCAGCGCTGTCACCTGCCCACGGGGACTGGTGTGGGGTGCGCCCCAACAACACCATGTCGCGCACGCGCAGGTCGAAGTCGGCGCCGGCCTCCTGTGCCAGCACTGCCATGCAGCGTGCGTTTTCGCGGGCGCTGGCCTGCCACACGTCGCGCCCGTGTGCATACACCTGGCCGCTGGCAGGGCGCAGGACGCGGTAGATCATGCGCAAGAGCGTCGATTTGCCGCTGCCGTTGGGGCCCAGCAAGCCGACGAACTCACCCCGCGCCACATGCAGGCTGACGTCCTGCACGATATGCGCCGCGGCGGCCTGCCAGCACAGTGCGGTGACCCGCAGCGCGCTCATGCCAACAGCCTTTGCGCCGTCTGGCGGCGGTAAAGCATCCAGACAAAGAAGGGCCCGCCCACCAGCGACGTGAGGACGCCCAGCGGCAGCTCAGCCGGCGCAAAAGCAGTGCGCGCGAGCACATCCGCCCAGACCAGGAAGATGGCCCCCACGAGCGCCGAAACCGGCAGCACACGCCGATGTTCAGCGCCCACCAGCATGCGCGTCACATGCGGCACGACCAGGCCGACGAAGCCGATCGGTCCAGCCAGGGCCACCAGCGCGCCGGTGATGAGCGAGACCAACACGAACAGCCTGCGCCGCGCGCGCGTGGTGTCCACGCCCAGCGTGGCGGCGCTGTCCTCCCCTGTCAGCAGCGCGTTGAGCGTGCGCGACTGCACCAGCAGCAGGGCCATGCCCGCGAGCACCAGCAGACTGGGCAAGCCCAATTCGTCCCAGCGCGTGCCACCCAGACCACCCATGGTCCAGGTAAGCACAGCGTTGGCCAAGTCACGCTGGTCTGCCGTGAGCACGATCAGACTGGTAACGCCAGTTAAGCAGTAGGCCATGGCCACGCCACCCAAGATGAGGCGTGCGGCCAACAGCCGCCCACCTGTATGCGCAAGCGCATACACCAGCGCACAGGTCATCAGCGCACCGGAAAATGCCCCCAGCGGTAGCGCCCAGCCACCAGCAAAGGCCAGGGCACCCAGCGCCAACACTGCCACCGCCCCCACGGACGCGCCGGAGGACACGCCCAGCAGATACGGGTCGGCCAGTGGGTTGCGCACCACGGCCTGCATGGTCACGCCGACCAGCGCCAGCCAAGGCCGCCAACAGCGCCCGACGAAGCCGCACGCGCCAGACGATCTGTGCCTGCGACACACTCCAGTCGCCCTGCGGCATAGGGAACCCCAGGTGCTGGCATAGCTCAAAGATGGCGATGCGCCACACCTGAACCGCATCGATCCGCACCGGCCCGAGCGATATCGCCACGGTGAGCGACAGCGCCAGCAACGCGCCAAGCAGCAGCAGCCAGCCGGCCAGGCGGCGCCGCTGCAAGGCAAACGCGCGCTCGATGGGGTTCATTGCGCACCCAGACGTTCCGGGTGCAGCGCACGGGCGATGCGCTCGACCCCAGCCACGTTGCGCGGGCCGGGTGTGGCCTCCGCGAAATCGAGCAGCACGAAGCGGCGCGAGCGGATAGCTTTCAAGTGCGCCAGCTCGGGCTGATTGAGCAGAAAGCGGCGCTTGCCATCGGGTGTTGGGTAGTCGTTGTCAACGATGATGATCCAGTCCGGGTTGCGCTCGATCACGTCTTCCCAGTTGCCGCGCGTCCAACTGCTGGGAATGTCAGCAAACAGGTTGTCCCCCCCAGCTGCCTCGATCATGGCGTGCGGCATGGCGAAGCGGCCGGCAGTAACCGGTATGTCGCTTCCGCTGTCGTAGAGGAACACCAACGGCCTGTACGTCACGCCCTGGGTGGCCCGGGTGATTTTCGCCAACTGGGCACGCTGCCCATCGACCAGTGCCTGCGCGCGCGCCTCGATGCGAAAGATACGCCCGAGCGCCAGCAGATCGGTGAACGTGTCGTCCAGTGTCACGCGCTCTCGCGCGCCCTTGCGAATGCACGACTCGGTGAGCACGTAGCTGGCAATGCCCAGCTCGGCCAGGCTCGCCGGCGTTACCTCGCCCTCACGAAAGCCGTAGAACCAGCCGCTGAAGACAAAGTCAGCCCGCGCACCGAGCAGGGCCTCCAGGTTCATGGTGGTGCTCGATAGATCGGGCACCCCAGCAAGTTGGGCCCGCATGGACTGCGGCAAGCGGGCAATGTCGCGCAGGCCGCCATAGCCCGCGAGCCGATCCTGCAGGCCCAAGGCCAACACCATTTCGATGAGATTGATGCCGTGCACCACTGCGCGCTCGGGGATGCGCGGGTAGGCGATGTCCTGGCCGCAGACCTGAGCGTGCGCCACCGCCTCGCTGCCACGCTGCACGGCGGCCGGAGCTTCGTGTGTGCGTGAGCAGCCTGCCAATGCCGCCAGCGTGGCACACGCACAGACAGCGATCCAGGCGCGCATCAGAACAGAAATTCCGCCGTCAGGTCCAGCCGCCTACCCTCACCCACCAGGGCTTGCGTACCCGACACGGCCGAGTAGCTGTACAGCCGGTCAGCCAGGTTGCGCGCACTCAAACGCAGTGTCGTGCCCGTGCGTGGCTGCCAGGCCAGAGCCGCGTCCCACACCGCATAGCCACCAGTGCGCTGCAGATTGGCGTTGTCGGCAAAGCGCGCACCCACTGCGCGCAGCCCCAGCGACGCCTGCCACGACCCCGCACTGCTGACCACCCCGTGGTGCACCCACAGGTTGGCAGTGTGACGCGGCACGTTGGATGGGCGGTTGCCGGCACGGTTGGCACCGCCAGCCTCGATCAGCTCATCAAAGCGTGCATCGGTGTAGGCATAGTTGGCTTCCACGCGCCAACGAGCGTGCGCTCGCAGCACACCCGCTAGCTCCAGTCCCTGCGCATGCTGGCTACCGCCTTGCACCGACAGGCTGGGCGTGACCGGGTCGCGCGTAATAATGTCCTGCTTCTCGATGCGGTAGAGGGCGGCAGTCCACTCGCCCAGGCCCTGGGCCAGGGCCTGCTTGATACCCAGCTCAACCTGGCGCGCACTGGTGAGCTTGAAATCGCGATTGGCAAGGTTGAGCGTCAAGATGTTGGTCACCGGGTCATGCCCCTGCGAGACCTGGCCATAGAGGTGGGTTCGTGCATCCACCCGGTAGGTCGCGCCCAGGCGCCACGCGGTTCCCGCCAGTGTCTTGGTGAACGGAGTGCCCGCCACCAGCTCGCGGCGCTTCATGTCGGTGACGTCGCGGCGCACGCCGGCCAGAAGCAACCAGCGCTCGGACAGGCGCCACGCATCCTCGGCGTAGATGTCGTGCGTCATCGTGCTGGTCGCCGTGCGTGCCAGATAGGGAGCAAGGCTCGCCCAGGTGCCGCGCACTGGATCCAAGGCATTCACGTAGCGGTCGGAGACGCCGTAGTCCGGGGTATATGGCGTGTTGCTGGCGTAGATGAAGCGCGAGCGTGCGGCCTCCCACCCCAACACCAGGGTGTGCGCGTCGTTCTTCAGCTCGGCCTCCAGGCGGTTGCCGCTCTGGCGCAGGTCATGACCAATCTGCAGGTAGTCAAAGCGCTCCACCAATCCGCTGGCGAACGCGTAGCGGTAGCCTTCAATATTCTTCCAGTGGCGCTTGGCGCGGAACTGGTAGGCCTCGTTACGCAGCGTGAGCGCATCGTTCGCGCGCCATTGGCCACGCAGACGCACACGCTCGTCGCGGATGCTGATGGTGCCATCCTCGGCGTTGTAATTGCTTTTGCGCAGCTCGGGCACCAGGCCGCCGGAGGCCACCGGGGAGCCAAAATAGCGTTCTGGCCGCTGATCGCTCAGGTCGGCGATCAGCTCCAGGCGTAGATCGGCGGATGGCTGGGCGCGCAGCGTGCCCATTACCTTGCCGCCATGGGCACGTCCCAGATCGCGCTCACCGTCGGTGCGGTGACCATAGGCGTCCAGCCGGTAGCTCAACACTTCGCCGAGGGGCCCACCCAGGCCGATGCCTGCGCGTGCGCTGCCGTGCGCGCCCGCGCCCATGAGCAGCTCGCGCACCGGCTCGCGCGTGGGCTGCTTGCGCACCATGTTCACGGTGCCACCCACCGTTCCCGAGCCGTAGAGGATGGACGCCGGGCCGCGCAGTACCTCCACGCGCTCGTAGCCCCAACCGTCGCTCGGGTAGGGCGTGGTGCTGAACGCCACTGACAAACGTGCGCCGTCTTCGGCAATGCCCACCGAGTTGGTACCGGTGAATCCGCGCGCGGAGAACGACAGGCTGTTGTAGCCTGAGGCCGCCAAAGGTGTCATGCCTACGGTGCGCCCCACGATGTCGGCCATGCGCGTGTCGCCGCGCTGCTGCCAAGCCTGCTCCTCCACCACGCTCAGGCTTGCAGGCAGTTCCTGCGTCGCGATGCCGGTACGGCTTCCAGAGGTCGAGGGCAGCCGCAAGCCCAGTCCCGGGGCGCTACCCTGGCCTTCGATATTTACCGCAGGCAGGATGGCCGTGGCAGGCGCAACCCTGGTCGCATCGGCCAAGCGAGCCTCCTGCGCCTGTGCAAGCGTCGCAGCCAATGCGCAGGCCAGCGCGCTGGCGCGGGCAAGGGGGTGAAACAGGGGTGTGCACGCGGCACGCGAAGAAAGAGAGGAAGCCAAGGTCACGAGAACCACCAAGAAACGCGACCGTCCGCATTGCTGGTGGTGCCGTGGTGCGTGCCCGCCCGATAGGGCGGCGGCCGGTGCGCCAGGCAACCACCCTGCTCCCCGCAGACGGTTGTTGCTCACGCCACGACACACGGAGCATGACAAGCCCCGCGCGGCAGCACCCAACAGGCCGGTATCCGGGCTTGCAGCTGGCACGCATGTATGTGCTACTGCGAGCCCCACGCCCTGCCTTCCCAACGCCGCCGCGCACCTGTTCAGGTCACGTAGGACACCAGTGGCTGGCCCATGCACATCAAATGTGCAGCATGAACCAATGGGATCGTGGAAATCTGCTGACCGTTGCGGGGGCAGCCAGGGCTTTGCACCCTGTTCCCGTTGAACCCGGCGCTTGTGGCGCGCGGGCACCTGTTGCAAGGCCGCGAGTATAGCAGCGCGGGGGCCGCCGCGTGGCGCGCAACCCTCGGGAGCGGACGATCATGACAGCGTCAGTTCGTTGGTGCAGTGGCTAATGCTGGGATGGTTGTCAGAGAAGGTCTGTCAGCTCTTAAACTGAAGTTCCGCGTCCATTTATGAGGGGCGACACCGGTAAGTCCTTGTCGTGCATCACGAATTTGGCCCTTTTGGGCCTTTTTCTCGTCCAGATGTGTAGTCACTAAAATTATTACGAACGGGAAAACCCCCGGCTCTGCCGGGGAAGCAGTAGAAGTTTGACTTTTCAGGGGTTGTCCATCGCAGAGACTTCCAACCGTGAGCCGCCAAGCACACGAAAGGAAGAATCAGGATGGACAAGTATGAGAGTTTGAATCACACGGCATGGGACTGCAAATATCACGTGGTCTTCATCCCGAAATGTCGAAGAAGGGCGCTGTACTACCAGCTACGCCAGCACCTTGGAGAGGTGTTTCGCAAGCTGGCGGCGCAGAAAGAATGCAGGGTGGAGGAAGGGCACCTGATGCCCGACCATGTACACATGATGCTGTCGATACCGCCAAAGTACGCAGTCTCGCAGGTGGTGGGGTTCATCAAGGGTAAGAGTGCGATCCACCTCGCAAGGGTGTACGGGGAGCGCAAGCGCAACTTCGTAGGCCAGCACTTCTGGGCGAGGGGCTACTTTGTATCGACGGTAGGACGAGATGAGGCAGTCATACGGGAGTACATCCGCAACCAGGAGAAGGAAGACGAGCGCCTGGATCAACTGGGCTTGTGGAGATGACAGGCCGCCAGTAGGCGGCGCCAATCCGCGGGGCCGCGTTAGCGACCCCGTTTAGCCGCTTTGAGCGGCTCACATAACGAAAGCCCCCGGCTTTGCCGGGGGATGGTTACTGACATTGCACTCAGCTCGTCGCATGATGCGTTCCATGCCAGCACGAACAGGAAC
>JADHED010001448.1_pt1 | contig 20137 bp, 12 predicted proteins | sample 8952041 | NCBI WGS metagenome assembly JADHED01 (sample SAMN16124423, study PRJNA663239) | bioreactor sludge metagenome | isolation source: sludge (control) | place: India:Bengaluru | collected 2018-09-08
CACCCACTGCGCCATCCGCCGCGTGTGCGCCGGCGCACGCCGACGCGGCACCATCGCCGCGAATCTCCGCCACCGCCAGCACCAGGTCCGCCTCGCGCGCGGCCGCGCGGGCCCGCTCGATGCCCTGGGCCTCGACGCGCGCGGCTGCCGCGGCGGGGCCGCTGCCGGCCGCGGTGGCGGCCGCCTCGCGAAGTCCCGCTGTGTCATGCAGGACGTACAGGCGGCCGCCGCGACGCACCGGCGCGGTGACGATGTCGCGCGTGGTGCCGGGATCGGCGTCGACCAGGGCGCGGTCGCTGCCGACCAGGCGGTTGAAGAGCGAGCTCTTGCCCGCGTTCGGGGCGCCGACCAGCGCGATGTGGATCCCCTCGCGCAGCAGGCGGCCGGCCGGGGCCAGGTCCAGCAGGCGGTCGATGGCCTCGCGGGCCTCGTCCAGGACCAGCCGCACCTCGGCCGCGGGGACGTCGGCTTCGCCCGTGTCGTCGTCGCTGAACTCGAGCGAGCCTTCGAGTCGCGTGAGCAGGTCCAGCAGCGGCCACTCGACGGCGCCCAGTTCGGCGTCCAGGCCGCCGCGCAGCTGGGCCACCGCGGCGCGCGCGGCCTGGTCGCTGCCGGCCTGGATGAGGTCGGCCACTGCCTCGGCCTGGTCCAGGGTCAGGCGGCCGGACAGGAAGGCGCGGCGCGTGAACTCGCCCGGCGGGGCGGCCACCGCGCCGGCGGCCTGGCAGGCGCGCACGGCGCGGGCGGCCACCTGGCGGCCGCCGTGGCAGAAGAGCTCGACCGTGTCCTCGCCGGTGTAACTGCGGGGGCCGGGCAGGTACAGGGCCAGGATCTCGTCGATCACGTCAAGCTGTTGTTCGGCATCGTGTTCCTCATCCACCGGTTCGTGCAGTATACCGTACACAGCCATCCGCGCCCGTAGCGCGGGGCCCCGGAAGACGCGGCCGGCGATGGCCGCCGACCCGGGCCCGCTCAGGCGGATGACCGCCAGGCCGCCCTCACCCTCGGGGGTGGCGCGCGCCACGACCGTGGCCCGCTCCTCGTGTCCCGTCATGACCCCTCCCCTAAGACAGGGAGCGGCACCTGCGCGCCGCTCCCGTTCCACCTGCGCGCCGCAGCGGCGGCCGGCGCTCAGTCCTCGCCCGACCCGTCGCCGTCGCCGGGAACGTCGTCGTCATCGCTGCGCGCGATGACCACATGCTTGCCGCCCGAACCGATCACCGTGTAGGTGGTGATGTCCGGCTGCTCCTCGGCGGTCAGGTGCACGACGCGGCGCTCGCGCGCGTCCATCGGCTCCATGTGGTAGGGCTCGCCGGTGGCGCGGACCTCGGCGATGGCCTCGATCGTGCGCTCGCGCAGCGAACCTTCGCGGCGGATGCGGTAGTCGTTGATGTCCAGGTTCATGCGCACGCGGTCGCCCGCGGCGTTGCTGGCCATGCGCTCGACCAGGTGCTCGACCGCCTCGGCGGTCTGGCCGCCGCGACCGATCAGCATGCCGGCGCTGTCCTCGTCCACCGACACCTTCACCGCGTGGTACTCGCCGGGGATGGTCTCGCACTCGCAGGGGAAGCCGGCGCGGGCCAGCATCCCGTTGGTCAGCTCGGTCAGCAGCGCGGGCTGGCCGGCCTCGTCCACCGCCGCCAGCGCCTTCGCGTAGTCGGTCGCGGCGATGCCCGCGGCGATGACCTCGTCGGCGCTCGCGCGCGGGCTGCCGTAGCCGCCGCCCCGCGGCGCTCCGTAGCCTGCCGTCGCCAGCGGCGAGTCGATCTCGCCGACCTGCGGGGCCGTGCGGGCCGGGCGCTCGACCATCGCGCGGGACGCCTTGGTCCGGGGCGGCTTGTACACCGAGCCCGCCGTCGCCGGCGACTCCTGCTCCACCCGCGGCAGCGCCGAGCCGGTAGCCGCCTTCTCGCGGCGGGCACCCAGGCCACCCCACGCCCGCGGCTTGGCGCGCGGCGCCACGTTGGCCACGACCGCCGTCTCGATCACCTCGGGCTGGGCGGCCGGCTCGGGCGACTCGACCGCCACGTGCTGCTCCCGGCGCGAACGCTGCTCGCGCGCCTGCTCGCGCGGCACCGGCGCCTCGTTCACCACGAACTCGTCCGGCTCGGTCGCGGCGGCGGGAATCGTGTTGCCATCGGCCTCGCGCGGGGCTCGCTCGCCGCGCTCGCCACGCTCGCCACGGCCTCGGCCCCCGCGACCGCCACGGCGGCCGCGCTCACCGCGCTCGCCACGCTCGCCACGCTCACCACGCTCGCCACGCTCGCCGCGCTCGCCGTCGGGCGCGCGCTCGTCGCCCCCGGTGACGCCGCGCACCTCGAAGCTGTCGTCCGCGGCGTCGAACGCCACGCTGCCGTTCGGCTGCTGCTCGTCGCGCGGAGCGCCCTGGCCGCCCCGGCCGCGACCGCCGCGACCGCGGCCGCCACGGCGCCGGCGCGACCGCTGCCCGTCGGGCCGCTCCTCAGGGTTGCCATCCACGACCGCGCCGTTCTCGGGCGCCGTCTCGCGCAGGCGCGGAGCCTGATCGTCGCTGCGCTCGCGACCGCCGCGACCGCCACGGCCACCGTCACGACCGCCGTCACGGCCACCATCGCGACCACCATCACGACCACCATCACGACCGCCACGGCCCCCACGGCCGCCATCGTCACGACCGCCGCGCGCCTCGTTGCGCTCATCACGGCCGCGATTGCCATCGCGACCGCCGTCGCGACCACCATCTCGACCGCCGTCGCGCCCGCCGTCGCGTCCGCCGCGGCCGCCACGCCCGCCACGGCCGCCCTCGTCGCGCCCGCCGTCACGGCCCCCGCGCCCGCGCCCGGACGAGCCTTCGGCCGTCAGGTCGTGCGCGCGGTGGTCGTCGTCGCGCCGGCCGCCGCGGCCGCCGAAGCGGCTGCCGCCGCGCGAGCGGCGCTTGGTGACCAGCACCTTGGCCTGCCGCGCGCCGATGAAGCCCATCAGCCCCGCGCGGGGCTCCTCCAGCACCTTGATCTCGACTTCGTCCCGCCGCAGGCCCAGCTGCAGCAGGGCTTCGGACACCGCCAGGTCGACGGTCTTGCCCTTGGTTTCGATTGAGTCGCTCATGCCTTGACTGCGCCTCCAGGAGCCGTCGTCTTCATGATCCGCCACGACTGGTAAGCCTGCAGTACGTTCTGCACGAACCAGTAGAGGACCAGGCCCGACGGCATGTTGTAGAAGATGAAGATCATCATCACCGGCATCAGCGTGTTCAGCATGGCCATCTGACCGCCGCCGGTGGTCGGGGTGAACTTGGTCTGGAAGTACATCGCGATGCCCATCAGGAACGGCAGGACGTTGAGGTCCACCGGGAGCCCGAACGGCGCCATCATCAGCATGTCCGGCTGCGACAGGTCGTGGATCCAGCCGAAGAACGGCTGGCCGCGCAGCGAGACCATGTGGCTGAGCGCCTGGTACAGCGCGATGAAGACCGGAGACTGCACGAGCAGCGGCCAGCAGCCGGACAGGGGATTGACCTTCTCCTCCTGGTACAGCTTGAGGGTCGCGGCGTTCAGCTTCTCCTTGTCGTTCTTGTACTTCTCCTGCAGGGCCTTCAATTTCGGCTGAAGTTCCTGCATCTTCTTCATGGACTTGGTCGAGGTCTGCGTGAGCGGGTAGAACATCAGCTTCGTCACGATGGAGAAGAAGATGATGACCAGGCCGTAGTTCGGGATCACCTTGTACAGCAGGTCCATGCCCCACAGCACGAGCTTCGAGAGCGGGCGCACCCACTTCCAGCCCAGGTCCATGGCGTTTTCCAGACCTTGTCCGTAGACGCTGAGCAGTTCGGCCTGCTGGGGGCCGATGTACAGGTCCAGGCGCGCGGCAGACACGCTGCCGCCGGCGGCGCGACGCGCGGGCAGGTCGAGGGCCCAGGACTGGGCCAGTCGATCCTTGTCCCCGCCGAGGCGCACCGTGCCCTCGACCGGTCCCCCCTGCTCGGAGGGGACGATGCCGACGATCATGAAATAGCGGTCCTGCAGGCCGGCGTAGCGGATGGACCCGCGCCACTGGCCCTCGACCTTCGCGACGTCCTTCTTGAGGTCCTCGCGCTTGCGCAGGTGCAGGTCCTCGCCGATGCCCGCGAACGCGCGCAGCATCCCCCGCTCCTGCTTCTCGTTGCGCTCGACCAGCGCGATGCCGCGGTTCCAGCCGAACCGCATCGCATCGGGGCTGCCGGTCTGCGCCAGCAGGTTGGCGACGGCCACGCCATCGCCCCCCAGCTCCAGGTCGACCGTGACGCCGTAGGACGCCGGGTCGAACGTGAAGATCTTCCGCACCTCCAGGCCGCCGCGCGTGGTGCCGCGCAGGGTGAGGGTGCGCTTGCCGTCGCCGGCGCCCAGGGTAAAGTCGCCCTGGTCGGCCGTGTACGGGAACGTGGCCAGGTCCAACTCGGCGGCCCGGAAGACGATCTTGTCGGCGCCGCCGTCCGCGCCCTGCGGCACCATCTGCAGCGGGCCGCCCTTCCACGACTTGTGCTCGAGCAGCTCCCAGCCCCCCACCGCGCCGCCGCGCATCTCGATGCGCGCGCGGTACAAGGGCGTGGTCACCGTCACCGTCGCCGGCCCACCGGACGCCGGCAGCGGCGCCAGCGCCTGTTCCATCGTCAGCGGCAGGCGCGCGGCCAGGCTGTCGCCCGCGGCGAACGACGGCGCCGGCTCGGCGACAGCCAGGGCGGTCTCGACCGGCGCGCTGCCGCGCGGCTCCTGGGCGGCGTTCGACTCGACCGTGGTGGACTTCGGCGTTGGAGGCTGGGGCGGGTACAGCTGCCCCATGATGAAGTAGTAGCCGATGATGATGACGAAGATCAGCACGAAGCCGATGAGCGGGCGCCTATCCATGGGCAGTGTCTCCGTGGGGGTTCGCACAACAGGCCACAGGGCCGTGGGGAGGACGGGGGGACGTGCCGCGCTTGCGACCGTCGCGCGGCGGCACCGGGTCGATGCCGCCGGGATGCCAGGGATGGCAGCGCATCACCCGGCGCAGGGTCAGCCAGCCGCCGCGCCACAGGCCGTGCGTGCGGAAGGCCTCGAGGCCGTACGCCGAGCACGACGGGTGGAAGCGGCAGACCGGCGGCAGCCAGGGTGAGACCACCCGCCGGTAGGCCAGGATCAACAGGTAGGGCAAACGCCACATACGGTCCTGTGTGGTGCGGCGCCCTGGCAGGAAATGCAGGAGCGGGCGTGGTGCACCGGTTGAATGGCGAGGCTGCGTCCCGGCGCGGCGCGGTGGCGGCGATGACCTTCAGGCGCGGCGACTCAGGCCTGCGCGGGGTCATCCGGTTCCGCATGCTGGCGATCGACCGTGTCGCGATCGCCCGCTTCGCGCGCGTCCAGCAGGGCGCGCAGCAGGGTTTCCAGCTCGTCCTGCACCTCGGCAGAGCCGGCCGCAAGGATGTTGCGGCGGGCCACGAGCACGACCCACAGATGCTGCGCCACCGCCCCGGCGCCGGCTGCCGGCACCGCGACCTGGGACGTCCTCAGCGACATGCTGCCTGCGGCAGCGCGCGCGAGCGTACCCTTGCGGAACGCTTCGCGCAACAAACGCTTCGCCCGGTTCCGCTGCACGGCGCCGCCGACCTTGCGGCTGGCCACGACAGCCCGGGCCGCGTCCGCGGCGGGCAACACGTAGACCACCAGAAGGCGCCCGACAGATTTGGCGCCTTCGGCGTAGACTTTCTGGAACTCACTCTGTCGAACCAGCGAACGCCAGGCGACGGTTCCGCTCATGATCACCCGCCCGCGCGTCGCGGCACTGGCCGCAGTCGATGGGCCGGGTTGGACTAGGCGGAAATGCGCTTGCGACCCTTGGCCCGGCGCCGGCTCAGCACGAGGCGGCCACCGCGCGTCGACATCCGCTTGCGGAAGCCGTGGCGACGGGAACGCTTGGTGAGGCTCGGTTGGAATGTCCGCTTCACGGATCTCTCCCTCTTGGCTGCAGTCAGGATTCAACAGCGCCGAATGTTAGCGATCGGCCGCCGGAGTGTCAAGGAAAACAGGGGGTTATCCACAGCGCCGCCGGCCCGTTCCTTTCCGGCAGGGCGCGCCCGTGCGGCGGACGGAAATTTCCCAGAGGTCTAACTTCTTCAACGGCAACAGCCCGCCGGGCGCGGTAAATTTCCGGAGAAATATCTTGGTCGCCCGGGAAACTGCGTGCTAGTTTCGTCATGGATAGAGAACAACCCAGCACGGTGGCACAACAAGTTATCCACAATCGCCCGGCTTTGTGGATAACTTTTTGTTCTCCCGGGACAGACGCCATCTATCCTCTTTAAGGACATGCCGTTTGCGGCCTATTGGGGTTGTGGAAAACCCGGGCGCTGGGCGTGGTTCTGCCCTTCGGGGTGTGGGGAAGACATGTCCGACCTGGACGCTTACTGGCCCGAAATCCTCGATATCGTCCGCCAGCGGGTCGCGCAGCAGACCTTCAACACCTGGTTTGCGCCGCTGAAGCCGGAGAACTCGTCCAACGGGTCGCTCAAGGTGACCTGCCCCAACCATTTCTTCCTGGACTGGTTCAGCGAGCACCACCTGGCCGTGCTGAACGACGCGGGCTCGACCTGCTTCGGGCGCGAGGTGGCCTTCGCCCTGAAGATCCAGGATGGGGCCCCGGCCGAGCTGACCCCCCTGACCCCGGAGGCCGCCGGCGGCCTGGAGGAGCGCCGGGCTGGCGGGCGGGTCGATCCCGACCTCGTGGGGGGGCCGCTGCCCGGCGGGGGCAGCGCGGGTCCCGCGGCTGCCACGCTGGCGGCCGCGCCGCGGCCGGCCCACCTGAACCTGAACCCCGACTACACCTTCGCGAATTTCGTGGTGGGGTCGGGGACCGACATGGCGTTCGCGGCGGCCACCGCGGTGGCCCGCAACCCGGGCAGCCATTTCAATCCGCTGTTCATCCATGGCGGCGTCGGGCTGGGCAAGACGCACCTGATGCACGCGGTGGGCAACGCCATCGCCGAGACGCATCCCGGGCGGCGCATCGCCTACATCACCGCCGAGAACTTCATGAACGACCTGATCGGGTCGATCCGCGACAACCGGACGCCCGACTTCAAGCTGAAGTACCGCAGCGTCGACGTGCTGCTGGTGGACGACGTGGCCTTCCTGGCCGGCAAGGAGTCCACGCAGGAGGAGTTCTTCCACACGTTCAACGCGCTGTACGACCTGAAGAAGCAGATCATCCTGACGAGCGATCGCTCGCCGAAGGAGATCACGACGCTGGAGGAGAGGCTGCGTTCGCGCTTCGAGTGGGGGCTCATCACCGACATCCAGCCGCCCAACCTCGAGACGCGCATGGCCATCCTCAAGCGGAAGGTCGAGTCGAACAACATCTACATCACCGACGAGGTGATCGCGTATATCGCCGAGAATATCACCGACAATATCCGCCGGCTCGAGGGGGCGCTGATCCGCCTGCTGGCATTCGCAAGTCTGACGGGGCGCGAAATCTCCCTGGAAATGGCCTCCGAGGTCCTCTCCTCCTTTTTCCAGGGGAATTCGTCCGGGCCTGTGAAGATCGCCGATGTGATGAAGGTGGTCGCTGAAGCCACCGACATGACCGTCGATCAGCTCAAGTCCAAGCGACGCACCCAGGACCTGGCCCGGGCCCGTCAGATTGCGATGTACCTGTCGCGCGAGATGACCGGCGCCTCCCTCAACCAGATCGGCCGCGCCTACGGCGGCCGCGATCATTCGACCGTCGCGCATGCCTGCCAGAAGATCGGCAAGGACATGCGGGACGACCCGCGCTTCCGCGGCTTCGTCCTTGACCTTCAGGACAAGATCCGCGGGAGGAAGACCTGACCGGGTGGCGCACCCCCACACGGCCGGGCAATGCAACGACGCCGGTTCTCCTTGCGGGGGCCGGCGTCGTGGCTTCTGCAACGTGCCCGCGCGGGCGCCGCGCGGTGCATCACGCACACTGTATATCCTTGGGATGATTCCGGGGATAACGACCGGACAAGCGGCGCATGCCGCGGGGTCAAGATCGTGCGCACCGGGGCGTGGGGGAGAAGTGACGGGTTGTGCCGCCTTCACCCCCGGACTTGTCCCCGGCGGGTGTCGTCGTGGAACCGGCCCGAGACACCTGCAGGGGTACGTTCCGGCGGGTTGTCCCGGTTATCCCCCGGCCCTATATCTACGACATCCATCTATATATCTATCATGAATGAAGAAGGTTCCGGAGGGCCGGACGAGGCTCTTGCCTGCCCGCCGGCCATCGCCTATCATGGCCCTCCTGCTCGCTGAGACTGCCACACTCCCACCGGAGGCCCGGACCGTGAAGTTCGAAATCCAGCAGGAGGACCTGCAGAAGGCCCTCGACCTCATCGCCAACGTGGTCCCGAGCAAGACCACCCTGCCGATCCTCAGCTGCGTCCTGCTGGAAGCGACGAAAGAGAGCCTCACGCTCTCGGCCACGAACCTGGACATCTCGATCGTGACCTCGACGACCAAGGCCACGGTGAAGGACCCGGGCCGCGTCGCCATCCCGGCCGTGAAGTTCGTGCCGTTCGTGCGCAGCCTGCGGCCGGGCGCCGTGACCATCGCGCAGAAGGGCCAGCAGATCACGCTGACCAGCGGCAAGTCGCGCCTGACCGAGAACACGATGAGCGTGGACGACTACCCGGCCCTCAAGAAGCCGGAGGAGAAGGCGGGCCTGTCGGTCCCGGCCGCCACGCTGATCGACATGATCAACGAGACAGCCTACGCCGTGTCGCGCGACGAGACGCGCCCGGCCCTCATGGGCATCCTGTGGGAAGTGCGTCCCGAGTCGCTGACGCTGGTGGCCACCGACGCCCACCGCCTGGCGCGCAGCCACCGCAAGATGACCTGGAAGCACTCGGGCGACAAGAACCTGATCGTCGACACGAACGGCCTCAGGCAGATCGCGCGCATTGCCGCCGCGGCGAAGGACGAGGACGAGGCCAACACCGACATCGCCGTCTTCCTGTCGGCCAGCCAGGTCGCCTTCCGCGCCGGCAGCACCGTGCTGCAGGTGCGCCAGCTCGAGGGCCCGTTCCCGGACTACCAGGCCGTGCTGCCGAAGGACAACGACAAGCACGTCACCATCGACAAGGCCGACTTCATGCAGGCCATCCGCCGCGTCGCCATCACCGCCGACCGCGTCACCAGCCAGATCAAGCTGGGCCTCGAGGGCGGCCGCATGGAACTGACCGCCCGCGGCACCGAAGGCAGCCAGTCCGAGGACGAAATCAGCGTCGCCTACCAGGGCGACCCGCTGGAGATCGGCTTCAACTACGCCTACCTCCAGGACATCCTGAAGAACCTGGCCGCCGAGTCGGTCGTGCTCTCGCTGAAGGACTCGCAGAGCGCGGCGCTGCTCAAGCCGGTGCAAGAGACGGGGGACGAGATGGGCGTGCTGTGCTTGCTGATGCCGCTGCGGTTGGCGGGGGACTGACGTCCGTCGTGAAGTCATGAAGTGATCGGGGCCCCGCCGCATTCACCGCGGCGGGGCCTTCATTTTTGGTGCAAGGGCAGGGGCTGCAAGCTGCGGGTCTGGCCTTGCCGGGGGGGTTGCGCCCGCGCCTCTCATAACGAAGCTGCGACGATGTGCGCCGGCGCACGCGGTCCGGGGCGCCGGGGATCGGCAATTCGGTGCGATGGGTGGCAATCGGTAAGCGGTTACTCGTGCCTACCGCTCTCCACACCTGCGCGGCGTGCAACAGTTGACCGGTCAACGATTCGGAACGCACGAATCGCCCGATAGCCGCACCGAAGATCGTTGACGGGTCAACCATCGCGGAAATGGCGACGCACAACGCGCGGTGTTACCGGGCGGCCCTCCGCGCCCACCCCTCGACGCCGCCCCCGCCATCGCCTATCCTTCCGCCCGTGCGCATCCTCTCGGCCACCGTCCAGAACTTCCGCAACCTCGAGCCCGCACAGCTCGAGTTCTCCCCGTCCGTCAACCTGCTGCTGGGCGCCAACGGCGAGGGCAAGACCAACCTGCTGGAGGCGCTGAACTGGTTCGCGCTGGGGCGGTCGCACATGGGGGCGAAGCCGGAGGAGATGATCGCCTTCGGGCAGGACGCGCTGCACGTGTCCCTGCAGGTGGAGGAGGACGGGGGCGCCCAGGTGGCCTGCGAATTCGGCCTGGACCGGCGCGGCGGGCGGCGGCTGAAGGTGGACGGCGAGCCGCTGAAGCAGCGGGCGGACCTGGTCGGGCGGCTGGTGACGGTGGTGTTCAACCCCGACACGATCGGGCTGGTCCGGGGGGCGCCGCAGCTGCGGCGGCAGTTCGCGGACCAGGGAATGGCGGAACTGGATCCGCTCTACCTGGGGCACCTGAGCGCCTGCCAGCGGGTGCTGAAACAGAAGGCCGGGCTGCTGCACGACTTGCGGCGCGGGTTCGGCGGCAACGGACGCGGGCGGGCCGAGCTGGCAGCCTGGAACCGCGAGCTGGCGCTGCATGCGGCGGCGGTGTGCCGCGGGCGGGCGGCCTACGCGCGGCTGCTGGAGGGGCCGCTGCAGGCGGCGCACGCGGAGCTGACGGGAGGCTCGACGGGAACCCCGGCTGGTGGTGTGGTCGGGGCCGCCGGGACCATCACCTGCGATTACCGGCCGCGGCTGGAAGCGGCCCAGAAAGCCCTCGTCAAAGGGGGCGGAGAAATGCCCGCGGACGACGATTTGGCGGGCGCGATTTTCGCAGAAATAGACTATATTATGGACTCGGAAATCAGGCGCGGAAGGCCCCTGGCGGGCCCCCAGTTCGACGATCTCACGCTGGCCGTGGAGGGGATCGACCTGAGGGTTTACGGCTCGCAGGGACAAACCCGCACGGCGGCCATCGCCATGATCCTGGCGCGCAGCGACGTGCTGCACGGGCAGCGCCGGTTGAGGCCGGTGCTGTTCCTCGACGACATCTTCAGCGAGCTGGACCGGGATCGGGCCCGGCGGCTGCAGGAGATGTCGTCGCGCGAGCATCAGGTGTTCATCGCCACGGCCAGGCCCGACGATGTGGCCGGCTGGCAACCGCCGGGACTGCGCGCGTGGCAGGTGGCGCAGGGGCGGTTCGCGGAGCGGGATCACGGCGCGGACTGACCCGCGCCGCGGCGAGGGTGAACGACCGGCGACGGGCGCGCGCGCGATGACGACCAGGAAAGACGGACTGACACCCGTGGCGAAGATCATCGCGGCCGCGCTGCAGGAAGCGGGCGTGGGCGAGCGCCTCGAAGGGCGCGCCCCGCTGCTGCACTGGCGCGAGATCGTGGGCGAAGAGATCGCCGCGCACGTGCGCGCGGTGGATCTGGCCGACGGCGTGCTGGTGCTGGCGGCCGACCACGGGGCGTGGCGCCAGGAACTGACCATGCTGGCCCCGGAGATCATCGGGAAATTCAACGCCAGGTTCGGCGAGGGAACCGTCAGCCAGCTGCAGTGGCACCAGGGCGCAAGGGCGCCGTGGGCCGCGCGCGGCAGGAAGCGTGACCAGGGCAGATGAGCGACAGCGAGAACAAGGCGGCCGAGGCCGCGGCCGGCGGCGCGATGGATGACGCGGCCATGGACGCCATCGGGCTGGCGGCGCTGAAGGCGGCCAACGGCGCGAAGGAATACACCGCCGACGGCATCCAGGTGCTCAAGGGCCTCGAGGCGGTGCGCAAGCGCCCGGCGATGTACATCGGCGACACCGGCACCAAGGGACTGCATCACCTGGTGTACGAGGTCGTCGACAACTCCATCGACGAGGCGATGGCCGGCTACTGCACGGACATCGAGGTCGTGATCCTCGAGAACGATGTCATCAGCGTGCGGGACAACGGCCGCGGCATCCCCGTGGACATGCACAAGGAAGAGGGCAAGCCGGCGGTTGAACTCGTGCTCAGCAGCCTGCACGCCGGCGGCAAGTTCGACAAGGGCAGCTACAAGGTGTCCGGCGGCCTGCACGGCGTGGGCGTCAGCTGCGTCAACGCGCTCAGCGAATGGCTGAAGGCGGAGATCCGGCGCGACGGCAAGGTGCACCACATCGGGTTCGAGCGCGGCATCCTCAGCGAGCCGCTGAACGTGAGCGGCGACTGCCCGGAGAACGAGACCGGCACCATCGTCTCGTTCAAGCCCGACTTCGAGATCTTCCCCGACCTGGTCTACAACTACGACACGCTGCGCGGGCGGCTGCGCGAGCTGGCGTTCCTCAACCGCGGCATCAACATCGCGCTGCGGGACGAGCGCGCGGGCAAGCAGCGCAAGGACAAGTTCCACTTCGAGGGCGGCATCGTCGAGTACGTCCGGTGGCTGAACGAGGGGCGCACGGTCATCTGCCCCGAGCCGGTGTTCTTCTCGGGGGAGAAGGACGGCATCCAGATGGAGGTGGCCCTCGACTACAACGACGGCTACGCCGAGGTGCTGTTCACCTTCGCCAACAACATCAACACGCCCGAGGGCGGCAGCCACCTGAGCGGCTTCCGCGCCGGCCTGACGCGCACGCTCAACGCCTACGCCACGACGGCCGGGCTGCTGAAGAAGGACATCAAGGCGCTGACCGGCGACGACGTGCGCGAGGGCCTGACCGCGGTCATCTCGGTGAAGATCCCCGAGCCGCAGTTCGAGGGCCAGACCAAGGCCAAGCTGGGCAACACCGAGGTCAAGGGCCTGGTCGAGGCGCTGGTGAACCAGTACCTGGGGCAGTACCTCGACGAGCACCCGCGCGAGGCCAAGGCGATCGTCGGGAAGTGCCTGACCGCGGCGCAGGGCCGCGAGGCGGCGCGCAAGGCGCGCGATTTGACCCGGCGGAAGTCGGCGCTGGATTCGGCCTCGCTGCCGGGCAAGCTGGCCGACTGCTCGAGCCGCGACCCGAGCGAGTGCGAGCTGTACCTGGTCGAGGGCGACAGCGCCGGCGGCTCGGCCAAGCAGGGCCGCGACCGCAGGTTCCAGGCGATCCTGCCGCTGAAGGGCAAGATCCTGAACGTCGAGAAGGCCCGGCTGGACAAGATGCTGGGCAACGACGAGATCCGCACGATCATCACGGCGCTGGGCACGAGCATCGGCGCGGGGATCTTCGAGGTGGCGAAGCTGCGCTACCACAAGATCATCATCATGACCGACGCGGACGTGGACGGCAGCCACATCCGCACGCTGATCATGACGCTGTTCTTCCGGCACTTCCGCGAGATCATCGAGAACGGGCACCTGTACATCGCCGAGCCGCCGCTGTACCGCCTGAAGAAGGGCAACACCGAGGTCTACGTGAACTCGGACGCGGCGAAGGACAAGCTGCTGGCCGAGATGGGCGGGGCCAAGGGCGTGTACGTGCAGCGCTACAAGGGCCTCGGCGAAATGAACCCCGAGCAGCTCTGGGAAACGACGATGAACCCGGACTCGCGCACGATGACGCGCGTGACGATCGAGGACGCGGCCGAGGCCGACCACATCTTCACCATCCTGATGGGCGACGAGGTGGAGCCCAGGCGCCGGTTCATCGAGGAGAACGCGGCGATGGTGAAGCTCGAGGATCTGGACATCTAGCAGAGGAAGCCCATGGCGGACGAACTGAATCCCGGCGACGGCAACGAGACCCCCGGCGTGCCCGGCACCCCGAGCCTGCCCTCGCGCGGCGAGACGATCAACGACGCCGGCATCGTCGGCAAGATGCGCACGAGCTACATCGAGTACTCGATGAGCGTGATCGTCAGCCGCGCGCTGCCGGACGTGCGCGACGGCCTCAAGCCGGTGCACCGCCGCACGCTGACGGCGATGAACGACCTGAACCTGCAGCCGGGCAAGCCGTACCGCAAGAGCGCCAAGATCACCGGCGATACGACGGGTAACTACCACCCGCACGGCACCACGTCGGTGTACGACACGCTGGTGCGCATGGCGCAGGACTTCTCGCTCAGGTACCCGCTGGTGGACGGCCAGGGCAACTTCGGCTCGGTGGACGGCGACGCCGCGGCGGCCGAGCGCTACACCGAGGCGCGCCTGCACAAGTTCGCCACCGAGCTGCTGGACGACCTGGACAAGGAAACCGTCGACTTCATCCCGAACTACGACGGGTCGCGGATGATGCCGTCGGTGATGCCCGCGCGCGTGCCGAACCTGCTGGTGAACGGCTCGGAGGGCATCGCGGTCGGCATGGCGACGAAGATCCCGCCGCACAACATGGGCGAGATCTGCGACGGGCTGATCGCGCTGCTAGACAACCCGGACTGCGCGCCGCACGAGATGCTGCAGTACGTGCAGGGGCCGGACTTCCCGACCGGCGGCGTGATCCACGGGCGGCGCGGCATCTTCGACTACGTGACCACGGGCCGCGGGCGCGTGATCGTGCGGGCGAAGACCGAGATCGAGATGCTCGACGGCGGGCGCGCGCAGATCATCGTGCACGAGATCCCGTACCAGGTGAACAAGGCGACGCTGATCGAGAAGATCGCCAACCTGGTGCGCGCCGGCACGATCGAGGGCATCAGCGACCTGCGCGACGAGAGCGACCGCGAGGGGATGCGCATCGTCATCGTCCTGAAGAAGGACGCGTTCCCCCAGGTGGTGCTCAAGGCCCTGTTCGCGCACACCCTGATGCAGAGCACCTTCGGCGTGATCAACCTGGCGCTGGTGGGCAGCCAGCCGAAGGTGATGTCGCTGAAGGAGGCGATGCAGGAGTTCCTGAACTTCCGCGAGGAAGTGGTGGTCCGGCGCACGCGCTACGAGCTGCGCAAGGCCGAGGAACGGGCGCACATCCTCGAGGGCTACCGCATCGCGCTGGACAACATCGACGCGATCGTGGCGCTGATCCGCGCCAGCGAGTCGACCGAGGCGGCGCGCGAGGCCCTGATGGCGCAGTTCGGGCTGTCGGAGATCCAGGCGCAGGCGATCCTGGACCTGCGGCTGGCCCGCCTGACCGGGCTGGAGCGCCAGAAGATCGAGGACGAGTACCTCGAGCTGATCCAGACGATCGCCCGCCTGAAGGCGATCCTGGAGAGCCGCGCGCTGGTGCTGCAGATCATCCGCGAGGAGATCGCGACCGTGCGCGAGGCCTACGGCGACGCGCGGCGCACGCAGATCGTCGAGGACGAGGGCGAGATCGACCTCGAGGACCTGATCGCCGACGAGCCCATGGTGGTCACGATCAGCAAGCAGGGCTACGCCAAGCGGCTGCCGGTCGACACGTACCGCCAGCAGGGCCGCGGCGGCAAGGGCATCACGGCGATGGGGACGAAGGACGAGGACTTCGTCAACAAGCTGTTCATCGCCACCACGCACCAGTACCTGCTCGTGCTGACCGAGGGCGGCCACCTGCACTGGCTGAAGGTGCACCGCATCCCGAAGGCCGGCCGCACCAGCAAGGGCCAGCCGCTGGTGAACCTGATCCAGATCCAGCCGGACGACCGCATCCACGCCATCGTGCCGGTGCGCGAGTTCAGCCCCGACGCCTACCTGGCCTTCGCCACCGACATGGGCCAGGTCAAGCGCACCCCGCTGACCGAGTTCGCGCGCCCGCGCGCGGCCGGCATCCGCGCCATCAGCCTGCTCGAGGGCGAGCACCTGGTGGCCGTGCGCGAGACCGACGGCAACAGCGACATCATCCTGGCCACCTCGGACGGCATGGCGATCCGCTTCACCGAGGAGCAGGCGCGCTCGATGGGCCGCACCGCCCGCGGCGTGCGCGGCATCTCGCTGGCCGAGGGGCAGCGCGTGGTCGGCATGGTCGTCGTCAGCGAGAAGGACGAGACGGCGATGCTCCTGGCCGTGACCGAGAACGGCTACGGCAAGAAGTCGCCCCTGGCCGACTACCGTCCCCAGGGCCGCGGCGGCAAGGGCCTGATCACCATCAAGTGCAGCGAGCGCAACGGCCCCCTGATGGCCATCCGCGACGTGCACCCCGGCGAGGAACTGATGGTGATCACGCGCGGCGGCATCATGATCCGCATCTCGCTGGACGAGGTCAGCGAGCTGGGCCGCAACACCCAGGGCGTGCGCATCATCAACCTGAACGAGGGCGACCGCGTGGCCTCGATCGCGAAGATCTCGCGCGAGGAGCTGTCGCGCGAGGAGCTCTCGCGGGCCGATGCCGAGGCCGCGGCGGCGGCGGGGCGGCGAGCCCTGCGGCCGGCGGAGCTGGATGAGGAGTTCGTCGGAGACGACGAGGTGGTCGATGATGAGGTTGGCGGCGACGATGCCGTGCCCGAGGATGACGAGGAGTAGCCGGCGATGCCGCGCACACGGCTGAAGGTGTGCTGCATCCAAAGCGTCGAAGAGGCGCGGATGGCGATTGCCGCGGGGGCCGATGCGATCGGGCTTGTGTCGGAGATGCCGAGCGGGCCTGGGGTCATTCCGGAAGAACTGATTGCGGAGATAGCGGCCGGCGTTCCTGCGCCGGTCGCTAGTTTTTTGCTGACGGCTCTGACGGAGCCTGAGGAGATCGTGGCGCAGTGGTGGAGGTGTCGGACTTCGGTGATTCAGATTGTTTCGCCGTTGGTTGCGCCGGCGCAAGTGCTGGGGGGCGTGCGGGCGGAGATTCCGTGGGTGAAGTTGGTGCCGGTGGTGCATGTGGAGGGGGACGCCGCGATCGACGAGGCGCTGGGGTTGGTGGCGGCCGGGGCGGAGGCGTTGTTGTTGGATTCGGGGAGGCCGAGTGCCAAGACGCCTGAGTTGGGGGGCACGGGGCGGACGCACGATTGGGGGGTCAGCCGGAGGCTGGTGGAGGCGGCGGGGCCGGTGCCGGTGTTCCTGGCGGGGGGGTTGAATTATGGGAATGTGCGGGAGGCCATTGAGGCTGTTCGGCCGTTTGGGGTGGATGTTTGTAGTGGGGTGAGGAGTGAGGGGCGGCTGGAAGCGGAGAAATTGGCGTCACTGGTTTCCGCGGTCAGAAAATGAACCTCGGCCGTCTGGTTGCGGGCGGATCTGTGCCGCCCCCTGTCTCCAGTAGCTGAACCGTAATCAGTCATGCCCGAAAGGTTGATACCGCATGCCCGAGATCAACACAATCGCAGACCTTGAGTTGCTGCGCGAGACAATCGACCTGGAGTGCAAACTCGCGGCGGGCCGCGATGGCCTCGGTGCGGTTCCCGAGTCGTTTTGGGCCACCTACAGCGCCATGGCCAACACCCAGGGCGGCGTCGTTCTGCTTGGCCTGCGCGAGCAAGACGGACGGTTCGAATTGGCCGGGATCGTTCAGCCGGCAAGGGTGCGCCAAGACCTGTTCAACATCCTCAACAACCGCAACAAAGTCAGCGTCAACCTGCTGCGGGATCATTCGGTGACAGACATCGTGATCGACGGCAGGACGATCATGGCGGTGGACATTCCGCGCGCATCACGCCGCGATCGACCGATTTACCTGAACGGCAACCCTCTAGGCGGTAACGTATTCCGGCGTTTGAACGAGGGTGACTGCGCGATCTCGGATGAGGACGTGAAGCGCATGCTTGCCGAGCAGGTTGAGGAGAGTCGCGACGCCAGGCTGCTGGACGGGTTTGGATTGGATGACCTGGCGCTCGAAACCGTGCGCACATATCGGCAGGTTCTTGCCAATCGCGACCCGGGCCACCTGTGGAACGGCCTTGCAGACGAGGAGTTTCTGCGCCAAGCCGGATGCTGGGTCCAAGATCGTCAGTCGGGGAAGTTCTCGCTGACTGTGGCGGGGCTGTTGATGTTCGGCCAGATGCGAGCAATCCAGGAGGCCTTGCCGAACTACATGCTGGACTATCAGGAGCGCGCCGAGCCGCGGACGAACAACCGCTGGGTGGATCGTCTGACTCTGGATGGGAAGTGGTCCGGCAACCTCTACGACTTCTACCGCAAGGTCTACGCGAAACTCACTGCGGACCTGAAGACGCCATTCCGCCTCGAGCAAGGCGAGCGCAAGGATGAGACCCCGGTCCATGTGGCGCTGCGTGAGGCACTGGCCAACGTGCTGGTACACGCGGACTATACGGATCGTGCTTCGGTGCTTGTCGTCAAGCGCCCGGACATGTTCGGATTCAGGAATCCGGGCCTGATGCGGATTCCGATCGAGATCGCCTTGCGGGGTGGTGAACACGATTGCCGTAACCGAACCCTGCACAAGCTGTTCCGGTTTGTCGGCGTCGGCGAGCAAGCGGGTACCGGCATCCCGAAGATCCTTGCGGGCTGGCAGTCGCAGCAGTGGAGTCCGCCCTCGCTGATGGAGCGGACGGACCCGTACAACCAGACGATTCTCGAATTGCGGATGACTGATTTCATTCCCGTCGAGGTGCGAGACCGCCTGCGGGGCCTGTTCGGACAAGCGTTCGACGAGTTGTCGGGGTCCGAACGGGTCGCCGTCGCTCTGGCCGCCTCCGAAGGAACCGTGAACCACGCCCGCCTCCGGGCATTCTCGAACGAACACCCGGTGGACATCTCTCGAGCTCTGCAGCGATTGACGAAGATCGGCATGCTGCAATCCACCGGGGGGCGGGGCGCCGTTTACCATCTGCCGGGCGAGGAGATCCCCACGCCAGATGACATTTTCGGGGCGGGCTCCAGATTTCCGGGAAGCAGGTTGCCGAATTTTGCGCGGAGCTTCCCGAATTCAAAGAATCCAGCCCCCGCTCTGGGAAAAATAGGACAACTTATTCTATTACAACGAGATACGGATGGGAGGCTGTTGAATGAACAGCTCCAATTGCCGCTTGTGGACAGTCTTTCCACGCTATCGGAGAGCTTGCTGGGCCAACTTGAAGACCTTGCCGCTCAACCAAGACAGCATCGCAAGGTCAAACGCCAAGTCATGATCGACACAATCCTTGCCCTGTGCGCGGACCAGTACATAACGGTGTCATGCCTGGCACAGTTGGTCAACCGCACCCCCGATACGCTGCGGGAGCAATATCTGACGAAATTAGTACGCGAACAACGGCTGATCATGGCCTTCCCGAAAACCCCCACACATGAACTGCAGGCGTACTGTGCCGTCGGGGCATTGGCCACTTGAGGGGGCAGGCCGGCCCCCATGGGAGCAGGGCGGCACCGGAGGCTCACGAACCACGAGCAGTTCGCCGCATAAGCGCGAGCGGCGGGCCGCATCGGACAATTCTTCGAGAACGTCATCGCGGTTGAATCGCCGCGCCCAATCCAGTTAAATCAGCATGGGCGCCTGGGGCGCAGGTGTCGACCAACATGATGGGGCGCACATGTCGGCCCAACGCGGCCTCGCCCGCCCGCGGCCCGGCCGGAAACGGCGCCGACATGTCTCACGGGATGATGGGTTCCCAACCAGAGAACACAAGGCAGGACACCGTTGGCTATCAAGAAATCCGACCTCTACTCCTCCATCTGGGCCTCCTGTGACGAACTGCGCGGGGGCATGGACGCAAGCCAGTACAAGGACTATGTCCTGTTCCTGCTTTTCATCAAATACATCACCGACAAGTACGGCAACAGCACCGACTTCGCCCCGCCGGTCACGATCCCCAAGGGCGCCAGCTTCAACGACATGCTCGTTCTGCGCGGCAAGGGCGACATCGGCGATAGGATCAACACGCAGGTGATAGCGCCGCTGGTGAATGCCAACGCACGGCTGGCACGCAGCGATTTCCCCGATTTCAACGATTCCAACAAGCTGGGCGAGGGACAGGCCAAAGTCGATCGGCTTACCAACCTGATCAACATCTTCGCCAGCCCACAGCTTGATTTCTCCCAAAACCGCGCCGAGAACGACGACATCCTCGGCGACGCCTACGAGTACCTGATGCGACACTTCGCCACCGAGAGTGGCAAGAGCAAGGGGCAGTTCTACACGCCGTCCGAAGTGAGCCGCGTCATCGCGCAGGTGATCGGCATCGCGCCCGAAAACACCAAGGCCGCCACCACCGCCTACGATCCGACCTGCGGCTCTGGCTCGCTGCTCCTGAAGGTGGCCGCGCAGGCCGGCAAGCACATCACACTTGAAGGGCAGGAGATGGACGTGACCACCGCCGGTCTCGCCCGCATGAACATGATCCTGCACGACTTCCCCACGGCGAACATCCAGCAGGGCAATACGCTGGCCGCGCCCAAGTTCAAGGATGGCGAGCAGCTGCGCACCTACGACTACGTGGTCGCCAATCCGCCGTTCTCGGTCAAGACCTGGAGTGTGGGCCTCACGCCCGAGCGCGACCCCTACCAGCGCTTCGCCTGGGGCGTGCCGCCGGCCAAACAGGGCGACTACGCCTTCCTGC
>JADHED010001449.1_pt1 | contig 20111 bp, 18 predicted proteins | sample 8952041 | NCBI WGS metagenome assembly JADHED01 (sample SAMN16124423, study PRJNA663239) | bioreactor sludge metagenome | isolation source: sludge (control) | place: India:Bengaluru | collected 2018-09-08
CGCCGGCGCATCGGGCTCCCAGCACCGGGTCCTCCGCCTCCTCCTCGTCTCGTGCGGCCGAAGGCGGTGTTCCGAAGTCCAGCGTGGGTTGCCGGAGGGCGGCGTCGGCGTCACCGAGCAGCGCCAGGCGGCGCTGCACCGACCGCAGCAGGGCCGCCGGGCTCGACGTGGCACGTTTGCGCAGCACCGTCGCCAGCAGCGCCAACGGGCCACACTCCTGCGCGCGTCCAGGGCGGGCCCCGAGGTCGTCGAGGTAGCGCTCGAGCAGGTGGAGCGCATGGGCCTCCTCGCCGGAAGGGCGCACCGGCCGCCTGTGGACGCGGCGCCGGCGCGCGGCATCGCCCCTGGGCTGGCGCGCGAGCACCACGAGGCGGTCGCCGGGGCCGTGCGCGCCAAGGGCGCACAGTCGCGCGAACCGCTGGGAGTCGCCGTCGTGCGGCGTGCCCGTCAGCAGCAGCACGTGGCGGGCGCGTGTGGCGAGGGCGCACACCGCGTCGGCGCGGTCGGAGGGGCCGGCGGCATGGTGGGCCTCGTCGACCACCAGCAGGTGCCACCAGGCCGCGTCGAGGCCGCCGAGCACGTCCGCCCGCTTCACGAAGTCGAGCGAGGCCAGGGTGACGCCGCCGGCCGACCACGGGGAGGCGTCGGCCTCGCCGGCGACGGCCGTCGGCGCCGACTCGACGAGGCGTGGCGCGAGGCCGAAGCGGTGGCCGAGCTCGGCGCGCCACTGTGCCTTGAGCGACGCCGGCACGATCACGAGCACCCGGGCGCCGGGGGTGTCCTCGAGCGCCTGCGCGATGGCGATCCCCGCCTGAATCGTCTTGCCCGACCCGACCGCGTCGGCGACGAGCACGCGCCGCGCGCGCCCGGCGCGCAGCAGGAGCGTGGCCGACAGCTGGTAGGGCAGCAGGTCGATGCGGGCATCGCGCGCGCACGGCGGGGCCGGCCAGGCGACGGCGTCGGCGGCGTGGGCGGCGAGGGCGCGCAGCAGGGCGTTCGTGCCCCCGCGGCGAGGGCGGGGGCTCCGCTCGACGGGCCGGATGTCGTCGGCCGGGGTCACCAGCGTGAGCCGGTGCCCGGCGACCAGGGGCTCCGCGCCCGCGAGGTCGACGGCCGCCCAGGGCGGCGCGTGGGTGACCCGTTCGACGGTCCAGCGGTGGGCGCGGGCGTGCACGAGCTGGCCCGGCACCAGGGGTGGCAGCGATTGCATCGGGGGCGGCTCCGGAGTTGGCGGAATCTGCCAGGCCGGCCGCCAAAGTGGGCCGGAACTTGCAGGAGATCCGCTGCACGGCTCCCGCCGGGGCAATCGCGGTGCCTGGCGGACCGGGCGGCCCCGGGTGACGGGGTGTCACCGAGTCGCCGGCGCCGCATCTCTCACCGCGGGCGGCTGGCTGCGGCGCGTCCCCACGCGCCAGGCGCTGCGGAGTGCGGCCTCATGGATGTGGTTTCCCGGCGGCGGTTCCTGAAGATCTCTGGCGCCACGCTCGGCGTCGCGGCGGCAGGCGGGGGCCTCACCACCCGCGCCCTCTCCTCCACGGGCCCGGCGGCGGAGGTCGGCACGCGGACCGTTCCCACCTTCTGCGACATCTGCTTCTGGAAGTGCGGCGCCATCGCCACGGTGAAGGACGGCCGGCTCTGGAAGATCGAAGGCAACCCCGACGACCCGCTCTCGCGGGGGCGCCTGTGCCCGCGCGGCACGGGCGGCATCGGGGCCCATTTCGACCCCGACCGCCTGAAGGCGCCGCTCATCCGCCGCAAGGCGCGCGGCGAGGACGAGTGGGCCGTGGTCACCTGGGACGAGGCGCTCGGCCACGTCGCCGAGAAGCTGCAGCGCATCAAGGCCGAGCACGGGCCCGAGGCGGTGGCCCTCTTCTCGCACGGCCTCGGCGGCAACTTCCTGAAGCACACCCTCCGGGCCTTCGGCACGCCCAACATCTCGGCCCCGTCGTTCGCGCAGTGCCGCGGGCCGCGTGACGTGGGGTTCCAGCTCACCTTCGGCGAGGACGTCGGGTCGCCCGAGCGCACCGACATCCGGAACGCCCGCTGCCTCGTGCTGCTCGGCTCGCACCTCGGCGAGAACATGCACAACACGCAGGTGCAGGAGTTCGCGGAGGCCGTGGGCCGCGGCGCCTCGGTCATCGTCGTCGACCCGCGCCTGTCGGTGGCCGCCAGCAAGGCGAAGCACTACCTGCCCATCCGCCCGGGCACCGACCTCGCCCTGCTGCTCGCGTGGATGCACGTCATCGTCACCGAGCAGCTCTACGACAAGGACTACGTCGCGCAGCACGGGTTCGGCTTCGACGCGTTCGCGGCCAGCCTCGCGGGCTTCACGCCCGAGTGGGCCTATCCCGAGACGGGCCTCGCGCCCGAGGCGATTCGCGAGACCGCGCGCGAGATGGCCCGCTACCGGCCGGCGACGCTGGTGCACCCCGGGCGCCGGGCGACGTGGTATGGCGACGATGCGCAGCGGAGCCGCGCGATCGCGCTGCTGAACGCGCTGCTGGGGAGCTGGGGCCGCAGGGGCGGCTTCTACGCGCCCGCGTCGATGGACGTGCCGGGCTATCCCTATCCGCCGTATCCCGCGTCCCCGCGCGGCAAGGCCGACAACCCCGGCAAGAAGTACCCGTTCGCCACCGAGACGATCACGACCGGCATCCGCCACGCGACGCTGACCGGCGAGCCCTACCCGGTGAAGGGCTGGTTCACCTACGCCACGAACCTGCTGCAGGCGCTGCCGAACCAGGCCGAGACGATCGCCGCCATCCAGAAGCTCGACCTGCTGGTGGTCGTCGACGTCGTGCCGAGCGAGATCGCGGGGTGGGCCGACGTGGTGCTGCCCGAGTCCACCTACCTCGAGCGGCACGACGACCTCAACGTGGAGCTGTTCCGCGAGCCGTTCGTGGCCCTGCGGCAGCCGGTGGTGCCCTCGCCGCACGACCAGAAGCCGAACTGGTGGATTGCGCGCGAGCTGGCGCTGAAGCTCGGGCTGGGCGCCTACTACCCGTGGACGCACGTGGAGGATTACCTCGACGCGCGGCTCTCGAAGGCGGGGCTGAGCTACGAGGCGCTGAAGCGCACGGGCATCGTGAAGGGCGCGCCGCAGCCGGTCTACTTCGAGGAGGGCGTGCCGGCGGTGTTCCCGACGCCCACGGGCAAGATCGAGTTCTTCTCGCCGCAGCTGCAGGCGCTCGGCCACGACCCCGTGCCGCGCTACGCGCCGCCGCCGGGCCCGCCGCCCGGCAGCTTCCGCATGCTCTTCGGCCGTGCGCCGACGCACACCTTCGCGAGGACGCAGACCAATCCCCTGCTCGCCGAGACGATGGAGGAGAACGAGGTGTGGGTGAACGCGGACGTCGCGCGGCGGCTGGGGCTGAAGGCCGGCGACCGGGTGCGGCTCACCAACCAGGACGGCGCCACCAGCCTGCCGGTGAAGGTGAAGGCCACCGAGCGGATCCGGCCCGACTGCGTCTACCTCGTGCACGGCTTCGGCCACAACGCGAAGCGGCTGACGCGCGCCCACGGCAAGGGCGCGAGCGACGCGCAGCTGGTCACCCGCTACGTCACCGACCCGCTGATGGGCGGCACGGCGATGAACGTCAACTTCGTCACCCTGACCCTGGAGAGCTGACGTGGCGCGCTACGGCATGGCCATCGACACGCGCCGCTGCGTCGGCTGCATGGACTGCGTGATCGCTTGCAAGACCGAGAACCAGGTGCCCGAGGGCTTCAACCGCGACTGGATCGTCCAGGAGGCCCGCGGCACGTTCCCGTCGGTGCGCCTCGAGATCCGCTCGGAGCGCTGCAACCACTGCGACGCGCCGCCGTGCGTCTCGTGCTGCCCCACCGGCGCGAGCCACGTCGACCCGTTCGGGCGCATCGTGCTCGTCACCCCCAACGTGTGCATCGGCTGCAAGGCGTGCATGGCCTCGTGCCCCTACGACGCGCGCTTCGTGCACCCCGACGGTTACGTGGACAAGTGCACGTTCTGCACCCACCGCGTGCGGGAGGGCAAGGATCCCGCGTGCGTGTCGGTGTGCCCGACGCACTGCATGGTGTTCGGCGACCTCGACGATCCGCACAGCGAGATCAGCCGGCTGCTGGCCTCGCGCCCGAATCACCCGGTGCTGCCCGAGGCCGGCACGAAGCCGCGCATCTGGTACCTGACGTAGCCGCAGGCCGCAAGGCCCGGGGCGCAAGGCCCGTTCCCAATGCTCGAAACCACCATCACCCGCGCCAACCACCTCGTCGACCCGGCGCTGCACGTCTGGGCCTGGCAGATCCCGCTCTACCTGTTCCTCGGCGGCCTGGTGGCCGGCCTCATGATCGTCACCGGGCTCGCGCTGCTGCGGGGGCACGCGTCGCGCACGCGGTCGATCGTCCACCAGGCGCCGTGGCTCAGCCTCGTCCTGCTCAGCCTGGGCATGCTGTTCCTGTTCCTCGACCTCGAGCACAAGCCCTACGCGTGGCGGCTCTACACGACGTTCCAGCCGTGGTCGCCGATGTCCTGGGGCGCGTGGATCCTGGTGCTGGTCTACCCGGCGCTGCTGGCGAGCGCGCTGGTGGGCCCGCCCGAGCGGCTCGGCGCGCTGGTGCCGGCCGTCGACCGCGCGCGCGCGTGGTTCGAGGCGCGGCCCGCGATGCTGCGGCGCATCGCCTGGGTGAACGTCGCGCTGGGCACCGGCCTCGGCATCTACACTGGCATCCTGCTCGGGTCGCTCGGCGCGCGGCCGTTCTGGAACAGCGCGGTGCTGGGCCCGCTCTTCCTGATTTCCGGGCTCTCGTCGGCCGCGGCGTGGGGGCACATGACGGCCCCCGACGCGGAGGAGCGCCGCCTCCTCGCGTGGCTCGACAACCACTTCCTCACCGCGGAACTCGTGGTGCTGGCGATCTTCCTCGTCGGGCTGGCGAGCGGGTCGGCGGCCTCGCGCGAGGCGGCGGGCCTGGTGCTGGGCGGCCCCTTCACCGGCGTGTTCTGGGTGGGCGTCGTGGGGCTGGGCATCGTCGTCCCGCTGGTGATCCAGAGCCTGGCGGTCAGCCATCGCGTGCAGCACACGGCCGTGGCGCCGCTGCTCGTGCTCGGCGGCGGGCTGGTGCTGCGGTTCGTCTTCGTGGAGGCCGGGCAGCACAGCCACTGGGTGGCGGCGCTCGCCGCGGTCGTGGGTCTGGGGTAACGGAGTCTCGTATGAGCACACAGGTGAGTCACCTCGCGGCGGCCGCCGGCCTGGGCGCGCACGCACGCGAGCACGCGTCGGACCGGGCCGCGGCGCCCTACAGCAACCCCTACGTGGCGGGCATCGGCCTCGGGCTCGTACTGCTGGCCGCGTTCGTCGTCATGGGGCGCGGCCTCGGCGCCTCGGGCGCCATCAACGCGCTGGTCGCCTGGCTGGTCCACCTGGTGTCGCCGGCGGCGGCCACCGGCAACGGGTTCCTCGCCGGCTACATCGGCGACGGGTCCACGCACCCGTTGAAGGCGTGGCTGGTGTTCGAGGTGCTCGGCGCGGCGGCCGGCGCGGTGCTCTCGGCCGTGCTGGCGCGGCGCATGTCCGTGACGGTCGAGCGTGGCCCGCGCGCCTCGGTGGCCCTGCGCCTCGGCCTCGCGTTCCTCGGCGGCATGACGATGGCGGTCGGGGCGGCCCTGGCGCGTGGGTGCACCAGCGGGCAGGCGCTCACGGGCGGCGCGCTCCTCAACCTCGGGAGCTGGGCCTTCATGCTGTCGGTGTTCGGCGGCGCCTACGCCGTCGCGTGGTTCTTCCGGTTCCAGTGGCGGTGACCCATGGACGCGCCCTTCTTCAAGTTCGGGCTCTTCGGTGACGAGGCGAGCCTCGTCGTCGCCTTCGTCATCGGGATCGGCTTCGGCTTCTTCCTGGAGCGCGCCGGCTTCGGCAGCGCGCGCAAGCTGGTGTCGCAGTTCTACCTGGACGATCTCGCCGTCTTCAAGGTGATGTTCACCGCCATCGTCACGGCGATGCTGGGGGTGACCTACCTCGGGTGGCTCGGCGTGCTCGACCTGTCGCTGGTCTACCTGTCGCCCACCTACCTGTGGCCGATGGTGGTCGGCGGGCTCGTGCTCGGCGTGGGCTTCGTGATCGGCGGCTACTGCCCGGGGACGTCGGTCGTGGCGGCGAGCACCGGGCGGCTCGACGGCGTGGCGTACGTGGCGGGGCTCGTCGCCGGCACGTTCGCCTTCGCGCTCGCCTTCCCCGCGCTGGGGGGCTTCTTCGAGAGCGGCGCGATGGGCGCGCAGACGATTCCCGGCTACTTCAACCTGCCGTATGGCGTGGTGGTGTTCGCCGTTGTCCTGATGGCGGTCGGCGGCTTCGCCGGTGCCGGGTGGTTGGAGTCGTACATGCGGCGTTCGGCGGCAGCGCCCGACGATGCGGTACGGGAGGGCGGAGCGGCGGCTCCGGCGAAGTGACGATGTGGAAGACGCTCACGGTGAATCGCAAGCTGGCGGTCGGGGCGATCGCGCTCGGCGCGGTGGCGGTGTTCGCCGAGCCGTACTCGGGGCACGCCGTCTCGATCGCGCCGCGGGATCTGGCAGTGATGGTGGAGCGCGAGGTGGACCACGTGACGCCGCGCGACCTGGCCGACTGGCTCGTCGCCGGCCGCGCCGACTTCCGCCTCGTCGACGTCCGCTCCGCCGAGCAGTACGCGGCCTACCACATCCCCGGGGCCGAGCACGTGTCGGTGTCCGCGCTCCCCGATCTGCGGGTCGAGCCCACCGAGAAGGTGGTGCTCTACTCCGACGAGGGCACGCACGCCGCGCAGGCGTGGTTCCTGCTGCGCGCCCGCGGGGCGCGCAACGCCTACATCCTGCTCAACGGGCTCAGTGGCTGGAGGGAGGAGGTGCTCTTCCCCACGCTCGAGCCCGCCTCCACGCCCTTCCAGCGCCAGCGCAACGACCAGCTGGCCAGCGTCGCCGCCCACTTCGGGGGGCGCGCGATGGATGCGGCCGGCGTGGCGCAGGGCGCGCCGTCGCCCGCCGCGCAGATGCCCGTGATGGCGATGCCCCAGGCGCCCGCGGGCGCGCCCGTCGCGGCCGGCGCGGCGCCGCGCAAGAAGCAGGAAGGCTGCTAGCCCGCTCGCGGAGGGCCGAGCTGTCGGCCCGGGCGGGCCTGGGTCAGTCGCCGGGCCGCAGGCGCGCCAGCGTCGCGCCGAGGTGCGCGCGCGGGTCGTCGTGGAACGCGGTGACGAGCGGATGCGTGCGCAGCAGGCGGTGCACGACGGCGCGCTGCGCGCCCGTGCCGCGCCCATGCACGAGCCGCACCTCGCGCAGGTGGCGCGCGTGCGCCGCGTGGAGGTACTCGTCCACGACCGAGGGAATGTCGCGCGGCGCGAACGCGTGCAGGTCGATCTCGTCCTCGATGGGCACCACGACGGGCGCGTCGCGATCGTCGTCGGCGCCCGGGCCGCCGGGCGGGGCGTCGCCGGGCCCGTGCGTCACGGTTTCACGTACTCGGCGCGGACGGTCGTCTTCAGGCCGCCGCGCACCGAGAAGTCGCCCACCACGGTCATGCGCCGCGGCGCGCAGGCGGCGACGAGGTCGTCGAGGATCTGGTTGGTGACCGCCTCGTAGTAGATGCCCTTGTTGCGGAAGCCGAGGAAGTAGAACTTCAGCGACTTCAACTCCAGGCAGAGCGCGTCTGGCACGTACACCACGCGAATCTCGCCGAAATCCGGCAATCCGGTGACCGGGCACACCGAGGTGAACTCGGGGCAGCGGGTGTCGATTTCGTAATCGCGCGACGGGTTCGGGTTGGGAAACGTCTGCAGCTCGGCGGGGGCCATGTCCGCCATACTAACATTCGGCCCGAAATTACTGGGCAAAACGCATCGGCGGGCGTTGACACCGCGTGGATCGCGCGCTAACATGCGGCGTCTTTCGACGAGATGCGCGACGGCCTGTTACGCGCGAGCCGGCCGGACGCACGCAGTTGTCCACGCGCGCACTGACTAGGGGGATGCGATGGCTGAAGCCCGAAAACTGGGCAAAGTTGGTCTCTTCCGCCACTTCGCCGAGAAGTTCGAGTGGAAGCTCGCAACTGCGCGCGAAGTGTTCGAAGAGCTGAACACGCTGGCCGAGAAGGAGCTGAAGAAGAACGGCGAGTTCACGATGCCCGGCATCGTGAAGCTGGTCGTCCAGAAGCGGATGGCCCGCATGGGCCGCAACCCGGCGACCGGGGAGCCCATCAAGATCCCGGCCAAGACCGTCGTGAAGGCGCGCGTCGTCAAGCAGATGAAGGACGCCGTCCTGCCGCGCCGGTAGGCCGCGCACCGCACTTCGATCCCGATTCACCGGGGCCTCGGCCCGGCGCGCGCGCGGCGCGCTGCCGGCGCCGGCGGCCCCGGTGGCCTTTTCAGGCGCGTGCCACGTCGGCGGCCGTGGCGGCGTCGTCGGCCGCCGGGAGCCGCACCTCGAACACCGCCCCGTGCGGCGGAACGTTCGACACGCCGATCGTCCCTCCCAGCTGTTCCACAATTCGCTTGCTGATGGCGAGCCCCAGGCCGAGGCCGCGCCGCTTGGTCGTCGCGAACTCGTCGAACAGCGACGCCATCTGATCGGCAGGCACGCCCGGCCCGTCGTCCTGCACGCGCACGACCGTCGCCCGACCCTCGCGCGACACGCGCGCCGTCACCACGCCGCCCGGCGGTGACGCCTCGATCGCGTTCTGCACCAGGTTGCGCCAGACGCGGCCGAGCGCGAACGCGTCGCCCATGCCCGTGACCGCGGCCGCACCCTCGTAGGCGAGCCGTACGCCCGCGGTCTCGGCGCCGGCCCGCATCGCCTCCAGCGTGTCGCGCACCTGCCGTGCCACGTCGATCGGGAACCGCTCGAGCGGCGCCGGCCGGCTCAACTGCCGCAGGTCGTCGAGCACGCGGCGCATCGTCGCGCTCTCGCGCTCCATCGTGCGGCGGAACACTTCGCGGTAGTCCACGTCGTCGGGCGTGCGCAGCAGCAGCCGGGAGCTGTTCACCAGGTTCTGCACCGGGTGCGCGAGGTCGTGCACCAGGCCCGCGGCCAGCCGGCCGAACATCGCCTGCCGCTCCTGGCGCCGCGTCTCGGCCTGCAGTTCGCCGAGGCGCTCGGCCATCCGGTTGAAGGAGTGCGCGAGCCGGCGGAACTCGTCGTCGCGCGAGAGCGTGACGCGCGTGTCGAGCGCACCGCCGGCCACCGCTTCCGTCGCCTGCACGAGGCTGCCGATCGGCCCCAGCAGCGAGCGGCCGAGCCACGCCCCCATGGCCACCATGATCGCCACCGCCAGCGCGATGGCCACCAGCAGCAGCCGCTGCAGGGCGTCCTCCTGCGCGAACGCGTGGCGCGTGGGCTGCTCCAGCAGCAGCAGCCAGCCGGTGGAGGGCACAGGGGCAGAGGCCGCGATCAACTCCACGCCGGTGGCCGTCGCGTACTCCCGCACCGTCCCGGGCGGCAGCGCCGCGCCGAGCAACGGGTGCCGCAGCGGCTCCCCCCGCGCGATCCGCGCCTTCTCGGCCGCGTCGCCGTGCGCCAGCAGCCGCCCGTCGGGCTCCACCAGCAGCGCGTGACCCGCCGTGCCGACGCGCAGGCCGTCCACCACCCGCCACATCTCCTCCAGGCTGATGGAGGCCACGAGCCGTTCGCGCGAGCCGTCGGGGGCACGCACGCCCGTCACCACGTGCACGACCGGCAGCGCATCGTCGTCGATCGTGACGGGGGAGAACGCGACCCCGTGATCGGGGACCGGCAGATCGGGCGGGGCGGGCACGTCGTCGAGCGACAGGCGCGTGGAGACGACCGGCCGGCCATCGGCGCCATAGAGCGTGATGCTGCGCAGCGACGGGAAGGCGAGCAGGTAGTTGCGCAGGGCGCGCTCCTGCTGCCACGGGGAGAGGCCCGTGCCCTGCATCTCGGCGCCGAGGGCCACGAGCAGCGCCCCCGTGCGCGACAGCCACTGGTCGATCTGCGCCGCGGTGCGGATCGAGACCTCCGACATGCCGCGCCCGACGGCGTCGCGCATGCCCGCGTGCAGTGCCTGGACGGCGAGGCCGCCGAACACGAGCAAGGGCACCAGCGCCGCGGCGGCGCCCGTCAGCGCGAAGCGGTGCGAGAGGCGCACGTCAGGGCTCCTCGCCGACCGCGACCCACCGGTCCACGCTCGTCAAGACGTCGTGGTCCTCGCCGGTGGGCAGCGCGAAGCGGGTGGTCACGGCGCGGGCCGTGAGCGGCCAGCACAGGAAGATGGCCGGGGGATCGTCCCGGAACGTCGCGCGCACCAGGCGCAGGCGCTCGCGCAGGGCGTCGTCGGTGTCGGCCCGTCGCAGTGCGTCGAGCGCCTCGTCGGCCGCGCGGTAGCCCGAGGCGACGAAGGGACGGCTGGCGGCCGAGTGCCACAGCCAGTAGGTCCAGCTCAAGCCGAAGCCGTTCATCTCGAGCAGGTAGGTGTCGAAGTCCCCGCGCGCCAGCCGGCGCGACAGCTCGGCGAGCGGCACCGGCTCTAGGCGCAGGTCCACGCCCGCCGCCAGCATGTCGCGCTGCACGTGCAGCGCGAGCCGCTCGAACAGCGGGACGCCGGCCGGCACGAGGCACCGCAGCACCAGCCGGGGCGCGGCCGCGGTGGACGGCATGGCCGGCGGCGGGGGCACGCGGGCCCCAGCGGCGGACGCCGAGGGGCGTGCCGGGCCGACCGGCTCGTCGTGCGCCCAGTGCAGCGGCCACACCGGGTCGGTGGCCGCGACGGCACGGCCGCCGAACACGTTGTCGATCAGGGCCGCGCGGTCCACGCTCGCCGCGAGCCGTCGCCGCACGTCGGCCGACCGCAAGGCCGGGTGGGCGACGTTGAAGCCCACGGCGTAGACGTAGGAGCGGAGGAACGAGCGCACCTGGGCGTCGCCAGACGAGGCGACGAAGCCGAGCGCCTCGGGCGCCACCTCGTAGAGGAAGTCGATCTCGCGCCGCATGAGCGCGGCCCACGCCGTGCGGGCGGTCGGGAACGACCGCAGCACGAGGCGACCGATCGCGGGCCGGCCCCCGGCGTAGCCGTCGAACGCCGCCATCTCCAGCCCGTTCGACGACGGACCGCCGGCAGGGACGAACGGGCCCGCGCCGGCCGCGCCTTCCGGGCCGCCGGCGATCTCGAGCGAGGCGAGCGCCTCGGGCAGCAGCGACGAGGGCGCGCGCAGCGAGAGCCGCACGGTGCGGGCGTCTGGAGTCGCCACCTCCGCGATGTCACGCAGGCCGGGGGGCTGGAAGAGCGGGTCGGAGGAGTCCGGCGCCAGCACGGCGGCGACCGCGGCCGCGTCCAGCGGGGTGCCGTCGTGGAAGCGGAGCCCCTCGCCGAGGGTGAGGTGCCAGGTGCGCCCGTCGGCCGAGGGTGTGGCCGCCGTGGCGAGACCCGGGCGGGCGCGGCACGAGCGGTCGAGACGCAGGAGGCTCGCGCGCGACAGCAGCGCCGCCACGCGCGACAGCGACCGGTCGGCCGCGTCGTCGGCGGCCGGCTGCGCCACGCCGACGACGAGCGTGGCCTCGCCGACCGGGATCGGGCGGCCACCGGGGCCGCACGACGCCGCGAGCGCGGCGAGCGCCAGGGCGCACGCGCCGCGACCGAGCGGAACGGCAACGGCAGGGCGGCACGGGGAGCGACGGCGGATCACCCGCCAAATCTACACCCGCGCCGCCGCGATCACTTGTCCTTCTGCCGCGGCGGGTCGCCCGGGTTGTCGATGAACCACGGGCAGATCGGGGGCTTCGGACGCTTGCCGGTGCTGAGGACGACGACGGCGGGCTTCATGCTGTCTCCTGTGAGAGAACCGAGTGGGCGAAATCGACGGCGGCCGCCTCGAAGGCCGGGAGGTGGCACGCCGGGGCCGCGAGGTCGTGCCGCTCGTGGTGCGCGGCCACGGAGCACCCGCCGGCGCACACCGGGACGTAGGCGCAGTCGCCGCACGCCCGCCAGGCCGCGAGGCTCTCGCGGCGCGCGGCCATCTGCCGCTCGGCGGCCGTCGCGTCCCGCTGCACGTGGCCGATGGCGTGCGGCGCGCTGCCCGCGAACCCCGGGCAGAGGTAACGAGTGCCGTCGGGGCCGATGGCGTGCGCGTGCGCGTGGTGCAGTTCGCAGGGGCCCATGTGCACGCCGTCTGGCGTGGCGAAACCGCGGCGCGTCGTCTCGCCCCGCAACCGGGCGTACGCATCGTCGGCGAACGCGCAGGTGTCGCACGGGCTCGATGGGGTGGCGGCCGGGGCGAACGCACCGGCCGCGCGCTCGGCGGGCACCAGCGGGATCACCTTCGGGTGGCCCGCGGGCGCCCGGCGGACGATGGGCTTGAAGTTCACCTTGCCGATGGCGTCGGCGAAGGGCTCGGCGGCCAGCCGATCGAGCAGCCGCGTGCAATCGTCGATGGCGTCGGCGTCGACGTTGCCCCCGATGGCGATCCGGCAGGTGCCGGCGATGGCCCGGAGGTTGGCCAGGATCCGGTCGAAGGTGCCCTGGCCCCCCTTCAGCGGCCGCTGGCGGTCGTGGCGCTCGCGGTCGCCGTCGAGCGTGATCTTGACGCCCCGCAGGCCGTAGGGCAGCAGGCGATCGACCAGCGGACGGGTCAGGAGCAGGCCGTTCGTGATGATGTCGAGCGCCACCGCCACGCCGCGCGCCCGGCCGGCGGCATGGGCCCGGCGCGCCACGTGCTCGAGCGCCGGCAGGTTGAGCAGCGGCTCGCCGCCGAAGAAGGTGACCAGCAGGCGCTGCGGCCGCACGGTGTCGAGCTGCCGCTCGATCCACGCGCACACCCGTTCGGCGGTGTCGAGCGCCATGTGCGGGGCCCCCGCGTCGTGGTCGCCCTGCACGCAGTAGTCGCACCCGAAGTTGCAGCGCAGGGTCGTCAGCACCGTCACGCGCAGCTCGGTCGGGTCGTGGCGCACCGCCGCGAAGTAGCGTTCGAGCTCGTGGTCGTCCGCCTCGCGGGCGGGCACCAGGAAGCCAAGGTCGGCCAGCGTCTGCGCCGCCTCGGCGACGCGGGTCGTGTCGGCGCCCCAGGGGGCGGGACGGGACGGATCGCCGCCGAAGAGCCTGGCGTCGATGTCCTCGGAGACCACGGCCTGCGCGTCGGTGAGCGTGTGCAGCAGGAACACCTCCTGCCGCGCCGGCATCGGCACCCTGACGGTGAAGCGCGAAGGGATCACGGGCACTCCGCTGTCCCGCGCGGCGGCGACCGCGGCGCGGGCGATGGGGTCGAGCATCTCGACGGGTTCGGCCACGCCATGGCAATCGTCGTGCCCGTCCCGTGTCGGTTCCCCGGACACCCGCCGGCGGAGACACCGCCGCCGAGGTGTTCAGCTCAGCAATCGGCGATCTGGGGAGAAAACTTGAACCTTCGGGCCTTCAGGCCGTCCGGCTCCGGGCGGAAGCCGCTGGCGGGCGGCGCGTTCGGAGGATCGTCCGAGGGGGATCGAAGGTCGTCGTGTGGCCGACAAACCGACGCGGGGTAGTCGGTTCCCCGACGGACGCGGCCGGCTACGACGGCAGGCGTGTCGGTGGGGAGGGCGGGCGCAGCTTGCGGGCCACCTCCCGCACCTCCAGCCGCGCCATGCGGTGTTTCAGCGTGCTGAGCGGCACGCCCAGGGCGCGCGCGGTGGCCGAGACGTTGCCGTCGGCCTGGTCGAGCGCGCGCAGGATGAAGGCCCGCTCGAAGGCCGACACGGCCTGTTCCAGCGTGCTCGCGCCGCGGGCCGAGCCGGAGCCGCGGTACTCGAGTGGCAGGTCGTCTTCCTCGACGATCGGCCCCTCGTGCATGGCGACCAGCCGCTCGATGACGTTCTGCAGCTCGCGGACGTTGCCGGGCCAGGGGTAGGCCTTGAGGGCGGCGAGGGCCTCGGGGCTCACCAGCGGCGGACGCTTGCGGTAGCGGACCGAGAAGCGCTGCAGGAAGTGCTCGAGCAGCGCCGGGATGTCGCCGGGCCGCGCCCGCAGCGGCGGGATCTCGATCGGCACGACGTTGATCCGGTAATAGAGATCGTCGCGGAACCGGCCCTCGCGCACGGCGCGGTCCAGGTCCTGGTTGGTGGCGCAGATCAGCCGGAAGTCGGTGCGCACGCCGCGGTGCCCGCCGACCCGCTCGATCTCGCCTTCCTGGATGGCGCGCAGCAGCTTCGCCTGCAGCTCCAGGCGCAGGTCGCCGATCTCGTCGAGGAACAGCGTGCCCCCGGCCGCGAGTTCGAACTTGCCCAGTTGCTGGCGGGCGGCGCCGGTGAAGGCGCCCCTCTCGTGGCCGAACAGCGTGCTCTCGACCAGCTCCGAGGGGATGGCGGCCAGGTTCACCGCCAGGAACGGGCCGTCGGCGTGCGCCGACTGCCGGTGGATCCAGCGCGCCACCATCTCCTTGCCCGTGCCGCTCTCGCCGAGGATCAGCACGGTGGCGGACACGCGGGCGACCTTGGCCACCGCGGCCGCGACGGCCTCCATGGCGTGGCTGGTGCCCATCACCATCTCGCGCTCGGTCTGGTCGTCCACCTGGGCGGCCAGGGCGAGCACGCGGCGGTTCAGGTCCTGTCGCTCGGCGGCGTTGGCCACGAGGGACCGCAGCGCGTCGTACTCGAAGTCCTTGGTGATGTAGTGGTAGGCGCCCTGCTTCATCGCCTGGACGGCCGTCTCCACCTCGCTCACCGCCGAGATGACGATGACCTCGACCAGCGGTTGCTGTTCCTTGACGATCCGCAGCAGTTCGAGGCCGTTCATGCCGGGCAGGCGCACGTCGGCGATCACCAGTTCGATGCGCTCGTGCGGCAGCAGGTCGATGGCCGCCTCGGCCGCGCCCACGGTGAGCACGCGGTAGTCCCCGCGCAGGATGGCCGCGAGCGTGTCGCGCATCCCCTCGTCGTCGTCCACGATGAGAACGGTCTTCGGGGTGACCGGCATCGGCGCGCGTATTCTACCGTCCCCGGCGAGCGGCCGGCGAAGGGGGCCGCGAGTCGAAGGGGCCTGCCCTGAGCGAGCGGGTGCGCCAGCCGACCGCGAGCCGAAGGGCAGCGAGTCGAAGGTCCTGACCTGATCGAGCGGGTGCGCCAGCCAGCCGCGAGTCGAATGGTATAATCGCCGCTTTGCGGGCAGGCTGGTCGAATCCCCCCGGGCCCGCGCGAGGACTCATCGTGGCCAACGCGTACGACGTCATCGTCATCGGGGCCGGCACCGGCGGCTACGTGGCCGCCATCCGCGCCGCCCAACTCGGGCTGAAGGTGGGCGTGGTGGAGCGCGAGCCGGCGCTCGGCGGCACCTGCCTCAACTGGGGCTGCATCCCCACCAAGGCACTGCTCGAGCACGCCCACGCCTACAAGATCGCCCTGCACGCCAAGGACTGGGGCATCTCCTTCGGCGGCGGCCCCGTGTCGATTGACATGGGCCAGGTGCACGCCCGCAAGGACAAGATCGTCAAGGGCCTGACGGCCGGCGTCGCGTTCCTCTTCAAGAAGAACAAGATCGACTGGATCAAGGGCTCGGCCCGCTTGCTCGGCCAGGGCAAGGTGGAGGTGACCGGCGAGCAGCCGCAGACGCTCGCGGCGCGCGAGATCGTCGTCGCCACCGGGTCGAGCGCCCGCAGCGTGCCCGGCATCGAGATCGACCGCCAGCGCATCATCACGAGCGACGAGGCCCTGCAGATGCGGGAGGTGCCCACGTCCATCGTCGTCATGGGCAGCGGCGCCGTCGGCGTGGAGTTCGCGTCGGTGTTCGCGCAGTTCGGCAGCCACGTGACGCTCGTCGAGCTGCTGCCCCGCATCGTCCCCAACGAGGACGAGCAGGTGTCGGCCGAGCTCGAGAAGGCGTTCAAGAAGCGGAAGATCAAGGTGCTGACCGGCACCAAGGTGACGCGCGCGGTGCCCGGCGCGTCCTCGGTCGAGATCGACGCCGAGCTGCCGGACGGCAAGGTGGAGCACCTCACCGCCGACTACCTGCTCGTGGCCACCGGGCGCGGGCCCGTCACCACGGGGCTCGGCGCCGAGGAGGTGGGGCTCGAGATGCAGCGCGGCTACATCAAGGTGGACCCGCTGTTCCGCACCAGCGTGCCCGGCATCTCGGCCGTGGGCGACGTGATCACGCTCGGCGACTGGCCGCATCCGCAGCTGGCGCACCTGTCGTCGATGGAGGGCATCATCGCCGCCGAGCGCATCGCGGGCAAGGACGTGCGGCCCATCAACTACGACCACGTGCCGGGCTGCACCTACTGCGACCCGGAGATTGGCAGCGTCGGCCTGACCGAGGCCGAGGCCAAGGCGCGAGGGTACGACGTGCGCGTGGGCGTGTTCCCCTTCGGCATCCTCGGCCGTGCGAAGATCGCCAACGAGATCGAGGGCTTCGTGAAGATCGTCGCCGACAAGAAGTACGACGAGGTGCTCGGCGTGCACATGATCGGCCCGCGGTCCACCGAGCTGGTGGCCGAGGCCACGATGGCCTTGCGGCTGGAGTGCACCGTGGAGGAGATGATCCGCACCATCCACGCGCACCCGACGATGAGCGAGGCCGTGGCCGAGGCCGCGCACGCGGCCCACGGCGCCGCCATCCACATGTAGTCGTGCGGCGTGGCCGGTGCCAGGCCCCAAGCCCCAGAGATCCACCATGCCAACCAACGTGACGATGCCGCAGATGGGCGAGTCGGTGGCCGAGGGCACCGTCGTCCGCTGGATCAAGAAGGTCGGCGACAGCGTCGACCGCGACGAGCCGCTCTTCGAGATCTCCACCGACAAGGTGGACGCGGAGATTCCCTCGCCGGCCGCCGGCACCCTGGTGGAGATTCGCGTCAAGGAAGGCGAGACGGTGCCCGTGGAGAGCGTGGTGGCCGTGCTGGCGCAGCCCGGCGAGCAGGTGGCGGCGCCCGCGGCCGGGCCCGCGCCCGTCGCCGTGTCGCAGGCCAACGGCACCGCCGAGGTGATGCACGGCGAGGAGCCGGTGGCCGCGGCGCCCGCCGCGCCGGTCGAGCCACCCGCCCCGGCCGGGCCGATGACGCCCGAGGAGGAACGGGCGCACCTGCGGCGCACGCGGTCGTCCCCGCTCGTGCGGCGCATCGCCCAGGAGCACCAGGTCGGCGGGCGCGTCACGAAGAAGGACATCCTCGCGCACCTCGAAGACCGCCTCGCGCAGGCCGAGCACCCCGCGCCCGTGCAGGTGGCGGCGCCCACCGTGCCCCACGTGCCGGCCTACAAGCCGGGCGAGCGTGTGGAAGTGGTGCCCATGTCGGTGATGCGCCGCAAGATCGCCGAGCACATGGTCCTGAGCCGGCGCACCTCGGCGCACGTGCACTCCGTGTTCGAGATCGACTTCACGCGCGCGCTGAAGGTGCGGCAGCAGAAGAAGGCGGACTACGAGCGGCAGGGCGCGAAGCTGACGGTGATGTCGTTCATCTGCAAGGCGGTGATCGACGGCCTGCGGGCCGTGCCCGTGGTGAACGCCTCGGTGGACGGCGACAGCATCGTCTACAAGAAGGACATCAACCTGGGCATCGCGGTCGCCCTCGACTGGGGGCTGATCGTCCCGGTGCTGAAGCACGCCGACGAGAAGAACATGCTCGGCCTGGCGCGTGGCATCGCGGATCTGGCCACCCGTGCGCGCGCCAAGCAGCTGCGGCCGGACGAGGTGCAGGGCGGCACCTTCACCATCACCAACCCCGGCGTCTTCGGCACGCTGTTCGGCATGCCCATCATCAACCAGCCGCAGGTCGCCATCCTCGGCGTGGGCGCCATCGAGAAGCGCCTCACGGTGACCGACGACGACGCCATCCTGATCCGGTCGAAGGGCTACATGTCGATCGGCTACGACCACCGGGTGGTGGACGGGGCGGTGGCCGACGAGTTCATGTCGGTCGTCAAGAAGACGATCGAGGGCTTCGACGCCTCGATGGTGTGACGGTGCCGATCGTCGAGGTGTCGTCGCTCGGCGTGGTGCCCTACGGCGAGGCGCTGGCGCTGCAGCAGGACCTGGTCGAGCGCCGCCGCCGCGACGAGATCCCGGACCAGCTCCTCTTGCTGCAGCACCCGCCGGTGATCACGACGGGGGTGCGCACGGCCGACGCGCGGGCCCACATCGTGGCCGGCGAGGACGAGCTGCGGCGGCGCGGCGTCGAGGTGCACGAGGCGGGGCGGGGCGGCGACGTGACGTTCCACGGGCCCGGGCAGCTGGTGGGGTATCCCATCCTCGCGCTGCCGACCGAGCGCCGCGACCTGCATCGGTACGTCCGCGACCTGGAGGAGGCGCTCGTCCGCACGCTCGGCCACTGGGGCATCGCGGGGGAGCGCATCGCGGGGCTCACCGGCGTGTGGGTGGGGCAGGAGAAGGTGGCGGCCATCGGCGTGCGGGTGAGCCGCTGGATCACCAGCCATGGCTTCGCCCTCAACGTGGCGACCGACCTGTCGCACTTCGGGCTCATCGTGCCCTGCGGCATCACCGACAAGGGCGTGACCTCGATGCAGCGGCTGCTGGGCCGGCCGGTGGGCGTGCCCGAGGTGGAACCGGTGTTCGTGGCGGCCTTCGCCGGGGTCTTCGGGCTGGAGCCCGTGCCCGCCCCGATCGGCGTGCCTGGCGCACCGCGCTGACGACCCGGCCGCCTGCTTCCTGCAAACATCTGCAAGAAAAGCGTTTGTTGGTTCGGCTCGGCGTGCCGCCCTGGTGCGGCCGCCTTGCGAGAGGGGGGCCAGCGCCCGCCTCACGACATATTTCTACTCAAAATCTATTCAGTCTGGAATAGACGGCGGCCTCATGGGGTTTATCCCTACCGAAGGGGACATGACCACCATGATGCGCAACAGTGACGCCGAACTCGCCCTCATCGCCCGCCTCCGCTCCGGTGACGCCTCGGCCGTGGACGATCTCGCCGCCGCCTACGGCCCCAAGATCTACCAGCTCGCGCTGCGCTACATGAAGAACCGCGAGGACGCCGAGGAAGTGGCCCAGGACGTCCTCCTGAAGGTCTACCGCAAGATCTCCGCGTTCCGCGGCGACTCCGCCCTCTCTTCCTGGATCTACCGCATCACCTTCAACGCCGCGATGTCGCGGCTGCGCAACTCCAAGTTCAGCCGCCCGGCCGAGGTGTCGGCCGAAGAGGTGCTCGGCCCGGCCGACGGCGAGCGCGGGCGCCAGCCGCGCGAGGCCGCCGACTGGAGCTCGCTCGCCGACGAGGCCTTCATGCGCACGCAGATGCGCGACCGCCTCGAGGACGCGATGCGCGACCTGCCGCCCATCTACCGCGTGCCGGTGATGCTGCGCGACATCCAGGGGCTGTCCACCGAGGAGGCCAGCGAGGTGCTGAACGTCAAGACGCAGACGCTGAAGTCGCGCCTGCACCGCGGCCGCCTGATCCTCCGCCGCCGGCTGGCCGACTTCGCCAGCGGCCTGACGCTGCACCCGATCGGCCAGCACTGACACGAACGCCGCCGGGCGCGGGGCCCACGGGTATGCTGTCTGGGGTGGGCGCCGCCAATCAGGGTGGCGCCCGCCCGGCTCCGTCGCCCCGTTCGATCCGGAGGGTTCGTGGTTCCCGATCTCACCAACAAGGTCGCCATCGTCACCGGCGGCTCCCGCGGCATCGGTCTCGCCATCGCTCGCGCGCTCGGCGCGCGCGGCGCCGCGGTGGTCGTCTCCGCCACCAGTCCCGCGTCGCTCGACCGCGCGTCGAAGGTCCTCGAGGCTGATGGGATCCTCCACGCCGCCGTCGTCGCCGACGTCCGCGACCAGGCGCAGGTGCGGGACATGGTCGAGCGTGCCGTCCAGGGCTTCGGCGGCCTCGACATCCTCGTGAACAACGCCGGCGTCGGCCACTTCCAGCGGATCGCCGACCTGACGGCCGACGACTGGCGCCGCGTCATCGACATCAACCTCACCGGCGTCTTCCACTGCTGCCACGCCGCGCTGCCGCACCTGCGGGCCAGGGGCGGCGGCTGGATCATCAACATCAGCAGCCTGGCCGGGAAGAACACCTTCGAGCGCGGCGGCGTCTACTGCGCCTCGAAGTGGGGGCTCAACGCCTTCAGCGAGGTGTTGATGGAAGAGGTGCGCGGCGACGGCATCCGCGTCAGCTACGTGATGCCGGGCTCGGTCGCCACCGAGTTCAACAACCGTGCTCCGGGGCCGGGCGACGCCTGGAAGCTCACCGCCGAGGACGTG
>JADHED010001450.1_pt1 | contig 20106 bp, 14 predicted proteins | sample 8952041 | NCBI WGS metagenome assembly JADHED01 (sample SAMN16124423, study PRJNA663239) | bioreactor sludge metagenome | isolation source: sludge (control) | place: India:Bengaluru | collected 2018-09-08
AGGTCGCCGGGAAAATAATTACGAATATGGCCCCCCGGCGAGGTATAGTATTCATAGGTGAGAAGATTATACATGTGCTCGCTGAAAACAGTCGGCACGGTTATGGCGATCCTGCCGTTTTTCTTGAGTACGCGCGACAGCTCCCGGCAGGCCAGGTCGTCATCCCTGACATGCTCCATGACCTCGGAACAGATGATCCTGTCGAAGGATTCGTCCTTGAAGGGGAGTTTCAGGGCGTCACCGGAATGGACAAGGTAGCGCACCTCGCCGCCCTTGACATGCTTTTTCATCTGGGTCAGGGAAAAGCGGGTCTTCCGGAGGCTCTCCATGTCCATGTCCATGCTGTACACGGTGGCGCCGCGGGACACAAACTCCAGGGAATGCCGGCCGAATCCGCATCCCGCGTCAAGAACGATGTCGCCCTTTCTGACAGTGAGCCTGTCAAAGTCCACGGTGAGCATTGATCACCTCTTCGTACATGGCGACCAGCTCATGGGCCGCGTTCTCCCAGGTAAAGACTTCAAGGACCCGTTTCCGCGCAGCCTTGCCCATCTCCCTGCGGAGATCGGGGTTATCCAGGAGAAAATCTATGCCCTCGGCTATGGCTTCGGCGTCGCGGGGCGGCACCAGGTATCCGGTCTTCATGTGCTCCCCCACCACTTCAGGGAGGGCTCCCGCTGTCGTGGTCAGAACGGGAAGCTCGCAGGCCATGGCCTCGGCCGCCGGGAAACCGAACCCCTCGTAGAGGGACGGGAGGACGGCTATCTCATTCCTGGAATAGAGACGTATCAGCTTGTCAATGGGGATCTTTCCGGTGAAGGTCACCCGGCCGTTGAGGCCGAACTTGTCGATCAGGTTCGGGACCGTGCTCCGGTTGGGGGCCCCGCCGTCGACGATAGTAAGGCTTACCTTGTGCTTGGTCAGGGTCATGGCTTTCAGGAGATAAATAACGCCTTTCTTCCTGTCCTCGACATTGCCGACGAAAATAATGCTGTTTTTCTTCTTCTGCACGCCCTTGACGGGATAGAAAAGGCTCGAATCCATCCCGTTGTAAATGACGTTGATCTTCTTCTGGTTGACCCCGAAGGCCTTGTTTATTTCCAGGGCCGCGTTATGAGAGACGGTTATTATCCGATTCATCCGGTTCGCGACAAATTTCTGCATCAGCAACGGATAGTACAGGATCCGCCTCATCTTGATATTGAAATCCGAGGGATACTCGAACCAGGTGGAGCGGTCAATGGAGAGGGGATGATGTATCGTTGATATAAAGGGAACTCCCAGCCTCTGGATCAGGAGGAACCCGTATCCAAGACACTGGTTGTCGTGAATGATATCATACTTGTGCTCTTTAAGAAGCTCTTTCAATTTAAAAAATGCGCGCACGGAAAATGTTTCAATTTCAGGAAAGATACCCATCTTGGCGGCGACGAATTCATAAAAATTCAGGGGCTGGAGGGTCGCGAAGGGCTTATGGGGCTTTATGAAATCCTTTTTCTTATTGAAATAGTTATGGTTGCTCACCCGGTGAATGATAACGCCTTCCTCGTCAAAGGGATAGGGAGGACCGGCAATGACGTGCACTTCGTGTCCCAGTTTCACCAGCTCGCGCGCTATGTACATGACATAGATTCCCTGTCCGCCGCAATACGGATTACCACGATAGCTTAACAGACATATTTTCATTATGCTCTCCTGTACTTGTTGATAACATCACGGTATACTTCAAGAGTGTTCCTCGCCGCCACGGGCCAGGAAAAATTATCCTCGGCTCTTTTCCTTCCGTTCTTGCCCATCCGCCTTCGTGCATCGGCGTCCTTGAGAACGCCCATGATGGCGTCCCTGAGGGCCTTCGCGTTGCCGGGCTCCACCAGGACCCCGCATGACGTGTCCACCACTTCCGGAAGGGCGCCGGCCCTGGTGACGACTACCGGCGTTTCACAGGCCATGGCCTCGGCCGCCGGCAGACCGAAACCCTCGTACAGGGACGACATGACCAGGACCGCGGCCCTGCTATAAAGGCTCACCAGCGTCTTCTGGTCCACCTTGCCGGTGAAGGTCACGCGCTTCTCCACGCCGACCTTCCGTATCAGCTCAGCGGCGTTCTTTTTCAGCGGCGGCCCCTCGTCAACGATGGTCAGCCCTATGCCCTCGGGGAGCTCAGCAAGGGCCTCCAGCAGAAAGAGGATCCCTTTCTTATGATCCTCGGTGTTACCCACGAAGAGTATGGTGCTGGTGTCCCGTTTTTCGCCGGTGTTCCTGAAGCTTTCCACGTCCATGCCGTTATATACGACGGATACCTTTTTTCTGCTCAAACCGAAGGCCCGCTTCAGTTCATCGATCCCCTCATTGGATGATGTGATGATCCTGTCGAGGCGATTGATGACAAAGCGCTGCATCATCAGGGGATAGAACAACACCGTCGTGACCAGTCCCCAGAAATCCTTGTCCATCATCAAATCGGCATCGCGGTCGCGTGTCAGGGGGTGGTGTATGGTGGATATGACCGGTATGCCGAAACCCTTCATGAACAGAAGGCCCCATCCAAGGCCGTTGACATCATGGATGATGTCATAGGTCCGCTTCTTTAAAAGCCGGCGAATCTTGAAAAAAGCCCTGATGCTGAATGTTTCCATTTCAGGAAAAATATGAAAACGGGTCAGGATATAATCGACGAAATTCCAAAGTGAGTAGACGCGCTTCAGCCGATCGTACCCGAATTTCTTCGTCTTCACCATCCAGATATTTAGGTTCTCGATTTTATGAACCGCGGCCCATTCTTCCATAGGGTCCGGATAGGGCGGCCCGACGACAACATCGATTTCAACACCCATTCGTGCCAGCTCGCGGCTCAGATAATAAAGATAAATACCGAGGCCTCCGCAAAAGGGACTGCCACGGTAGCATAACAGCAAAACCTTCATGAATAATTAAGACTGTTGCTTCTCTTCAGGCAGCGTTGAACGAGTTGTTATGATGGCGATCCCGACCCATAACACTGCGCCAAGTATCACGATGCAAATGACCGCTGCGGGTATCGCCAGCGCCCAGAAGTTCCTGATATACAGGCCGTAAATGAGAAGGACTCCCAGAGCGAGTGTAATGATACACATGAAAAAGGCTTTGATCTTGGAAAAATCTTTATTTTCAACTATCTCATGCATTGGTTGCACAACCTTTATTGCGAGAATTGTCCAGCCGATCCAGAATCCGGTTCCGATGACGACCATAGACACTAATCCGATTGGGGCTGCGATGGCGTAGAATGTGAATGAACTCAATGCGTTCAAATCAACATGGCTGTAATTGATATTGTCATTCATCACAGCCATCAAGGAATATATGAAAAATCCCGTAAGTATCAGTGCGAACAATACAGCTAAATAACCGAAAATTCTGGGCCGTGGCATACTCTCATCCTAAACAGAAACTCAACTTGGGTCAGGATCAATCCGCTGTATATTAATGTCAACATATTAATCGACCATATACACTTTTCACTTTTTCCAGTTATTTTCTCAGGGACGAAACAGGAATTTATAAATAGGAAAAATTCATTTGGTTTTTTTTGAATAAGAAGCCGATCGCCAATAACAAAATACCCCGCGGCATCCTGCAGGGTATTTTGTCGCATAATGTTTTGTGTGCGCTACGATCAGCAGGCATTAATCCTGGTCGTATGTCATTGTCGTTTTCTGAAAATACTCCGCACGGATTCAAAATCATCCGAGTTGTACACAATGACATAATCGAGAAGCCGGTAATCATTGCGGATCACTTCTTGAACATCGACATCCTCTCCGCTGATATACTTCATCATGCAGCCGGCTTTACGGATGATGGGCATTGCGCCGGCCCAGTCCCAGAGGCGGGACTTGCCGATAAAGGCAAGGGTCCTGTTGCGGACATTATCTACGGCAAGGCAGGCGTGCAGCGCCGTAGACCCAAGGTTCCTGATCTTACCGGGAAAAAGAATGTCGAACCTGCTGCCGGCCTCGGATGCAACGAAGATATTTGTTTCATTGTCGATCGAGATGGTCCGGTCCGCGCGCACGGGCCGGTCATTCAAGTAGGCGCCGTTGTCGTCATTGTAAAAAAACATGTCGCACCCCGGGGAATACACGAATCCGTAAACCGGCATTCTCCCCCTGAATATGCCCACAGAAACGCACCATTCCGGAAGGTGCATGCTGAACATGGCCGTGCCGTCAATGGGATCGATTACGACCGTGACGGTATCATCGCTAATATCGGGTGAGGCGCCGGAATTGTTTTCTTCCATGATAAACATGTAATCGCCATGGCGCGCTGATATCCTTTTCATCAGCAAATCCTGCACCATGAGGTCAGCCTGAGTGACAATGGACCGGTCTGATTTTCTCGTGACGGTGATGGTATCTTTCTGTAATTTCCGCGCGGCTGTGCCGGCCTCGATCAGGAGATCCTTGAAAAACATGAAATCATCTTTTGAAAATGCCAGGGACATAGTACTCCGATCAATTCTCATTGCCGTATCGGAACGGAAACGGCTCAACCCAGCGGTGAAGATTTCCGCGACCGAACCAATGCTTCATCCTTCCGATCATGAAACCATCAGCATATGATTTAAATCATAATTCAAGGAAAAAATGAAAAGTCTTTCCCAAAGCCTCAGAGGGCGTATTTCCTGGCATTGCTCACGAACACGTCCTCAAGGCTTGGTGTTATCCGATGGATCGCATAGGAGGAGATGTCCTGCTCTTTGAAAAAAGCCGCTATTTTTTTCTTCGCCGGCACATCCTTGCCGCACAGGATATGGATGTCGGTGCCGAATATGGCCGCTTCAATGATAAAGTCAAGGTACCTGATTTTCTCGAATACCTCGAGAAAGTTATCCGTTACGATGGAATATACGGCATTGTCAAAATTCTTTTTCAGGGCTTCCGGCGAATCAAGGGCGATGATCTGTCCCGCGATGACCAGGGCAATCCTGTTGCAGTGCTCCGCCTCGTCCATGTAGTGGGTGGTGACAAAGATGGTGCGCCCCTCCTCGGAAAACCGGTATATGATGTCCCAGAAGTTCCGCCGCATGAGGGGATCCACTCCTGACGTGGGCTCGTCGAGGAAGAGGATCGGCGGATCATGGAGTATGGCGCCGCCCAGGGCCAGGCGCTGCTTCATGCCGCCCGGCAGGTTTTTCACCAGGTCATTTTTCCGGTCGCCGATGCCCGCCATGTCGACCACCCGGCCGATGGACTCTTTCAGTTTCCTCCCCTCGAGGCCGTATATGCTGCCGTAAAATTCCAGGTTCTCCACGACCGTGAGATCTTCATACAGGCTGAATCGCTGGGACATGTACCCGATGATGGTCTTGATCTTCTCCTGCTCGGCGATGATATCGAACCCCGATACCCGGCCCTCACCGGAGGTCGGCATCAGGATGCCGCAGAGCATCTTGATGGTGGTCGTCTTCCCCGCGCCGTTGGGGCCCAGGAAACCGAATATTTCCCCCTTCTCCACCGAGAGGCTGATATTATTGACCGCGGTAAAATCGCCGAATGTCTTGGTAAGGTTCCTGATCTCAACGACTTTTTCCATTATTCCATCCTCCTGCTCAGCCTGCGGGCGCTCAGGTTCAGCAGTACAATTCCGATGACCATGAGGATCAGCACTTCCTTCCACAGGACCGTTATGCCCACACCCTTCAGGAACACCCCCCGGATAATGACCATGAAATACATCAGCGGATTGAGGTAGGTGATGAACTGTATCGTTTCCGGCATCGCGTAGATGGGAAAGGCAAAGCCGGAAAAGAGAATCGCCGGTATGAAATACAGAAAGAATGACATCATCGCCTGCTGCTGTGTCTTTGATATCGTGGAAATGAATATACCCACCGCGAGGGAGCAGAGGATATAGAAAAATGCCGCAAAATACAGGAAGGCGATACTGCCGTTGAAGGGAACGCCGAACCAGAAAATCGTTATTATCGTTACGATCAGCATGTCGATAAAGCCGATGATGGCGAAAGGTATCGTCTTCCCCATGATGAATTCCATCGGCTTGATGGGGGACACGACGATCTGCTCCATGGTCCCCGACTCCCGCTCCTTGACGATCGACATCGACGTCAGCATGACCGTTATCAGGGAAACGATGAAACCTATGACCCCGGGCAGAAAATAATTCTTGCTGAGGAGGGTAGGATTGAAATAGGCCCTGTCAAGGATGCGGACCCCCCGGGGCATTACCATTCCGGCAGACTCGCCAGTTTGCGTGCCCGGAAGGCCCGACAGGCGGTACAGTATCTGCGCCTTGACCCTTCCGAGGTACTCATCCATGAAAAAACCCTGCATTATCTCGTTGACATAGGCGGTGATGATCGCGCCCCTATTGGAATCAGTCCCGTCGATGATCACCTGAATTTCCGAGACCTTCCCGGTTTTAAGGTTTTTTGACAGGTCACGCCTCAAATGGATAAACGCTTCCACCGTTCCCCGGTCCATCAGGGGCATCAATTCATCGTCCGAGTACAGATATGAATGCAGCTTAAAATACCCAGAGCCGGTGAACTTTTCAATCAATCCCCGGCTCATCGATGTTTTATCCTCATCGACGACAGCCAGGTTCACGGTATTAACGTCAAGGTTGATGGCATAACCGAAAACGATGATCATGATTATCGGCGGCCCGAATACAACGCCCCGCATCCGGATATCGCGCAGCACCTGGGCGAATTCCTTTTTTATCATGCTTACAAGTACTTTTGGCCTGATGAATGCTTTCATGTCGCCTATGCCTCTTTGTCACTTGTCCGGGAGGCTGACCCTGAACTTTTTAATGCACAGGGCAAGCACCAGGATGCAGAATATTGAAAGAAACACTATCTGCGTTATCAGCACGGGATACCCGACGCCGCGCAGGATGATCCCCTTCAGCACGACGATCATGTATTTTGCCGGAATGATGTACGTGATGGCCTGGATGATCAACGGCATGTTCTTGATCGGAAATATAAAATCAGAGAGCATGAAGGACGGCAGATAGGTAAGGACAATGGCAACCTGCACCGAGAGCACCTGCACCCGCGTTATCGAGGAAATGAGTATGCCCAGGCCGCTGGTCCCCACCAGGAACAGTATGGATATGAGCATCAGCTCAAGGAAGCTTCCCCTGAAGGGCACGTTGAAAACGAAATAGCCGACGACCAGGGCGAAGACCACATCGAAAAGGCCTATGAAAATATAGGGGATGAGCTTCCCCAGCACCACTTCGTGTCCGCGCACCGGCGTTGTTATGAGTGTCTCCATGGTCCCCCGCTCCCATTCCCGGGAAATGGTGAGGGAGGTGATCAGGGCCGATATGATGGCCAGGATAAGGCCCAGGTTGCCGGGTATGATGAAATTGCGGCTCTTCAGCTCCGAATTATACCATATCCTGTTTTTAATCTCTACAGGCTGCCGCAACGATGTCAGCCCTTTCTTGGTCAAAGCCTTCTCCAGGTAGTCCCTGTTAAATTCATAGCTTATGGCCTTCACGTAGCCGGTGGCGATCAGGGCTGACATGGAATCCGACCCGTCCACCAGTACCTGTATATCGGCGTACTTCCCGGAATTGAATTTTCGCTCAAAAGAGGGCGGGATCACCAGGGCCATCGCGATTGCGCCTGAATTTATGAGCCCGTCGATATCCTTGTAATTATCGACATACCGCTCAATCGAGATATATTCTGTATGCTTGAACCGCTCAAGGTACTGTCGGGAAGCATAACTGCGGTCCTGGTCATACACGGCGACCTTCACATGCTTCACGTCAAATACCAGGGCATAGCCGAACAGCAGCACCAGCAGGGTCGGAATGAACAGCGCCAGGAAAAAGCTCCGGCCGTCACGCCGTATCTGGATCCATTCCTTGTCCGCAATCGCGATCATTCGTATGAGGGAACCAAAGGCTTTCACCGGTCTTCCTCCCTTGTTATAATCTCGATGAAGCTGTCTTCAAGGCGCGGCATCACCTCTTCGCTTTTGAGGATGCCGATGCCCTTCCCTTTCAACAGCCGCTCCGCCTGCTTTCTTGTCTTCTGCATTGTCCCGGTAAAAATCCTGATGGAATTTCCGGTGCGGACGATCTTCATGGCGCCATCAACTTTCAGCAGGGTCTCCGCCCCGTGCGGGTCATCGACGATAATATGCAGCATCCTCTGCTGCAATTCGTCCCGTATCGACTTCGGCTTACCCAGGCGTATGAATTTTCCCCGGTACATCAGGGCCACCCTGTTGCTTCGTTCCGCCTCATCCAGATAGGCGGTGGTAACGACGATGGTGACTCCCTGGCCAAGGAGCTCGTACAGGATGTCCCAGAACTCACGGCGAGACACCGGGTCCACGCCGTTGGTCGGCTCGTCCAGGAGAATCACCTCCGGCGTATGCACCAGGCTGCAGACGAGGCCCAGCTTCTGCTTCATCCCCCCTGACAGCTTCCCCGCCAGGCGGTCCTTAAAAGGCCCCAGCCTGCTGAAGCCGTACAGGGCGTCGAGCTTCTTCCTGATCTCGCGGTGCGACAGGAGATAGAGCCTGCCGAAGAAGAAGATGTTTTCCTCAACGGTCAGGTCCTCGTAGAGGCCGAAACGCTGGGGCATGTACGCCAGGTTCTCCTTGATTTTAATTGGATTTTCCTTCACATCGATGCCGTTGATAGTGATGCTCCCCCCGTTGGGTATCAGGATCGACGATATCATCCTGAGGAGGGTGCTCTTGCCCGAGCCGTCGGGGCCCACGATGCAGAAGATCTCCCCCTTGTTGACGGTAAAGGACAGGGAGTCAACCGCCCGTATATCGCCGAAATTCTTGGTCAGGCCCTCAACCGTTATCACTTAACGTCCCCCGCAAGTATTATGGCGTCGGCGGGCATTCCCGGCTTCAGCTTCTGGTCCGGATTGGGAACGGCGATCTTCACCGCAAACATGAGTTTGACCCGCTCATCCTTGGTCTGGATCGTCTTGGGCGTAAATTCGGCCTTGTTCGATATGGATATGACCTTGCCGATGAATTTCTTATCAGGGAATGAATCCACGGTGATCTCGGCCTTCTGACCCAGCTTGACGCGGCCCAGCTGCTTTTCATTGACATATATCTTGATCCAGGTATCCTTTATGTCCGCCACGGTGAGCACCGGCGTTCCCGGGAAGGCGATCTCTCCTATCTCCAGGTTTTTTTCCAGCACCACGCCGTCGACGGGCGATGCGATGACCGCGTTGCTTATGGCCGCGTTGATCTGCTCATTGGCGGCCTTCGCCATGCGGTACATGGTCTCCATGTTGTCAAAATCCTTTTTCGATACAGACCCGCTCCTGTAAAGGTCCCTGACGCGGTCCATGTTTTTTTTGGCGTTGTTCAGGTTCGCTATCACTGAAAGGCGCTGGGCGTCCAGCTCGTCGTAGGCGATCCTCACCAGGACCTCGCCGTGTTTGACGCTCTCTCCCTCGTCGCGGGCTATGCTGATGATCCTCCCGGCAAGCTTCGAGCTGATGTCAACCTCCGTGACCTCGATGGTTCCGGACCCTTCAATGCGTTTTCCGTCCTCCCCAATATGGCGGAACACCTCGAAATACAGGATGGATAGCGTTACTACCGCCGCCACAACGGCTATGGGAATGATCTTCTTTTTATTCATGTTCTTCTCCTCCGAAAATTATGCTGTCATCGTCAGTGCCGATATCCTTTCGCAGTTTTGCCAGGGACTGGTAGTAGCTGTTGACGGCGTTTATATACCCGGCCTGAGCCTGCGTAAGGGCAACCTGCGCTCCGAAGAGTTCGGAGTTTTTAATGACGCCGGCACGGTAGCTTTCGCGGGCTATGCGAAGCCCCTCTTTGGCCTTGTCGACATTCTCCCGGTGGGACGATATGGTCTGGTTTGCAGTCAGTATATTGGAATAGGATGATTTTATGGAAATGGTCACCAGGCGCTTCACCTTGGCGATCTCCTCTTCGGCTTCGAGGCCCCGCGCCCTGGCTTCCCGGCCCTGGGCGCGGGTGGAATCAACGGGAAGCAGGGCGCTCCACCGGTACGTGGCCGCGACGCGTATCATCCAGTTGGGCTGCCATTTCCGCTCCCCCGCGATCTGCGACAGGTCCATGTACGTAGCGCCTCCATTGGAAGTGGGGAGAAGCTTTTCGCCGACCGTGGTAAGCGGCATGTTATACCCGTAGTATCCCCCGGCCATGAAGGTCGGCCAGAGGTAATAGGAATCGGTGATGTTCTTGGCATGACCGGCTATCTCCTTCTTCATCTTGAGCTGGATGATCTCCGGCCTGTTTTTCAGGGCAATGGCGCCAACGCGCTGGATGAATGAATCGATATCCTTCTCCGCCACGCGGTAGTTGTCTTTTTCAATGATGCTCCGGTCAGCGGCATATACCCGTTCATCGAGACCCAGCTGGTAATTGAACATCTCCAGGGCCAGGCGGTACCGGTTCTCGGCTTCCAGAAGCAAAGGCTCCTGGCTTTTCAGCTGTACCTGTGCCTGGAGGAGCTCGTACCGGGGCACGCTGCCGGTCTTGAAGAGGCTGGTCACATCTTTAAGATTCTCTTGAAGAAGCTTGATCGTGTCTTTTCGTATCGATATCATCTCTTCGGCAAGGATGAGATTGAAATAACTTTCGATCACGTTGAATTCTATATCGCTTTTCACCTTCCTCATTTCCTCCGTGGAAACGGCGTAGGCCTTTCGTGACATCTGCAGGGAATGATAAAACATGCCAGGATTGATGCCGAACTTGACCTGCACTATCTTGATATCATACTGGCCTTCGGCCATGCTCATGAATCCGGACTGGGCCCCCTGCCTTGTCAATGAGGCTTCCGATTCAATGACCGGCAGGAGCATGCCCCACGCCTGGTTGACCTTCTCGGATTCAGCCTTGTGCCGCTGAAGGGCGATTTTATAATCATGGTTGTTCTTTTTCGCGATGGACACGGCATCGTCGAGGGTGATCTTTTTAAGAGCCCCTTCACCCCGGATGGGAATAGGATCTGATAGTGCCAATCCAACGAACAATGCGATTATTGATAAGGCTTTATATTTCATATTCCTGATTCCTCCTTACGATGCCATGATCCCGGTCTTTACCACTGTCAGCATGTTCTTCTTATACTCTTCAAAGAAATCATCATTGAATATCATTTTCCCGAAATCAGTATCAGAGAGGGTTATGCGGATGGCGTTGGTAAAAACGATTGATCCGAGCATCTGGATAAAAGTTAAATGGGGGACGATATTTTTGAATGTTCCCTGCTTGATGCCTGCGGTAAAAAGCTCCTGAACTAGCCCCATCATGGGGATGATGACATTGGGGAGCATAAGTTTTTTGAAATACTTGCCGCCGCTGGAGAGCTCCCTGAGCATAACCCTGATATAATCCTGATCCATTTCCTTGATGAAATCAATGAAAAACGTAACGATGGATTCCAGCTGTTCTTCAACACCCTTGTCTTTTGAAATATTGCCTGCTACCCGCGGAAAGATTTTACTGTAAAATTCTATCAAGATCGATTCATACAGATCTTCCTTGCTTTTAAAATGATAATAGATCATGGCCTTGTTTATTTTCGCTTTCTGGGCAATGCGGTCCACCCTGGCTCCTTCCAGACCATGTTGGGCAAACTCGCGCAGGGCGGCATTTTTTATCTTTTTTTCAGTCGTATCTTCCATTTATACCTTGTTAACTAACTATTTAGTTTAACTAACTGTTTAGTTAAATATAATAAATATTAACTTATTTGGCCACTGAAATTGTGAAAAAATCAAAAAAAATCTAAAAAAATCTAAAAATTTCTTTTTTTATTGTATAAGAGAACTATATTAGTTAATTCTTAAAAAACTGAAAATCTATCATAAACGGTTTACATTCATATATGATATCAAAAATACGCGGAACCATAGACGAGCTTAAGCCGACAGAAGTTATCCTGGACGTCCAGGGCGTGGGCTATGGATTAACCATTCCCCTATCAACCTATGAAAAAATTCAGTCCCATACCGATGTTGTTCTATACGTCCACACACATCACAAGGAAGACCAACTCAAGCTATTTGGCTTTTTTACGGAAAACGAGAAGGAGTGTTTTTCAATTCTGCTGAACATAACCGGCATAGGGCCTGCCATGGCCATATCCATCCTGTCAGGAATAACCATAAACCGCCTCGTTGACGCAGTCCAATCGGAAAACACGGCCCTTCTGACGAAGATTCCCGGCATAGGAAACGCCAAAGCCGAAAAGCTCATTTTTGAGCTGAAGCGGAAATTAAAGAAGCTGACAACCCTTTCAGGGCAGATTGATGCCCCGCAAACTCATAAAAATGACGCCATCGAAGCCCTGGTCACACTCGGTTTTGACGACGCCAAATCATCCAAGATCGTTGAAGAGCTGCTAAAAAACAAGCCCGACAGTCCAGTTGAATCCATAATCAAGGACGCGCTGAAATTGTTATCCGCCTGAGGAAAGCGGAGAATTGCACTGCATCAGTCGTTTCTTTTTTCCTGGCCGAGGATTTTCCGCGCCCATCGGGAAGCCATGTTGCCCGTGCCTTTTCTCAACACAACAATAACGCCGGTGGCGCCGTTCCCGCCCATGAATAGGCCATAGCTCAACGGCGTATTGGTGCCATCCAGGACAGTGGCTGTTTTTCCCCAGAGACCAGTTAAAGGCATGTTGGATTTTTTTTCACTTGGGTTTTCAAGAGAAATATAATTACAGGAAGGGCCCGAGCGTTTTTTCTGTTCGGAAGCCGTGCCATGGGCAAAGGTATCCCGCAATCCCTGGAATAGCTTCAATCTTTCCTGATAGGGGACAGGAATTCCTGGAACTGATTGATCTCTCACTTCACCGTTGCCGCAATAACAGTAGCGCGCCAGCTTGATCAAATCGCCAATGGTAAATGACATCCTGAAATCAAGACCTGCCAGGAGCTCCGCCCATTGCCTGTCGTTTGCGGTCTCCGGCAGGGGCTGCCTGATACCCAGGGACCCGCAGAAATTCTGATAAAATGCCCTGAATTTTTTTTGAGATATGTTTTTATAGAGTGAGCTGAAATAGAGGTTACATGAGTTGGGCAGGGCCTCCTTGAGCCGTACCGTCCCGTGGCCTTTGGGCCTCCAGCAGCGGTCGGGAAGGTTCGGATCATTCACATTCCTTCCTGTGCACGGATAGGCGTAATCAGAAAATATATCGGGCCGCTCGGCGGCAAGATACAGCGCGACGATGACCTTAAATAGCGATCCCGGCGGAACGGTTCTCGACAAAAAGGCCTCGCCCTGAGTTGACTTTAAAACCTTTCCCGTGGAAACATCAAAAAGACAGTACGAGCAATAAGGTGACAACTCCCCCTCTGTTTCCGGGCTTTGAAACTGAAGATCGGGAAAATAGTGTTCCAGTATTTCGTACCTGTTATATCCGAGCCGGGAAAGGGCCATGGCCCCATGCTGGCATAAGCCAGTTCCATGACCGAGTCCCTCTCCCCTGAAAAGGAAAAGCCTCTCGTTATCAGTCGTTTTCTCTGATACGGTAAAGCTGTTACTGCGGATAAAGTTCCATCCCTTGACCCTGTTTATTTTAAGCCTGAACGTCTCAACCGGGAAAGATGTCTTTCCCGATGGCGTGATGACCTCAACCACCATGATGTCCCTGTCGTATCGAAGCGACAGTGATGCGTTGCCATCATTCACTTTCCCGGGAAAAAGTATCCCGGCCAATTCATCATTGCCTATGGTGCGCTCCCAGCGGGAATCCTTGGCGGAACAAAGCCGGGTTCCCTTGCGGTAGAGCCAGTCCCTTACGCCAGGGCTGTTATTGCCGGCGGAAATCGCTTTCCCCCTGAAAACGCCGGGGTCGAAGGTCCTCCCTCCGCACCGGGAGTGAAAGAAGAGGTTGTGCCGCAGCTTCTGATGATCGATGACCCAGTCGTCATGGAAAGAAATGGCGCTGTTCATCCTGCCCCTGTACACCTGGCAGTGGGTGAGGTCGCAGAAATCCGCGTTGCCGTGGCGGGGATTTTTTTTGGAGAAATGATATCGGGCCCGTATCACCTGGGCCAGGGCGAGGATACCTTCCCTTTCTTTCCAATAATCGCCGCTGTATTCTGCCAGGGACGAATCAACGACGTACCGGTTTAGATTCTCCTGTACAGTGAATATCAGGCTGTTATCGCCAAAACGGACCGACAGGGGGAGAGGATACCTTCTCGCCTCTCCGTCGATATGGATCACGATGTCGTCTTTTTCAGGAGCGGGTGCGATATCCAGTTTTCCGGATCCCGCCAGGGGCCTGTCATCTATGAACAAGCCAACCATTCCGGCAGTGACGGAACAACTTATGGTTTTCCCATCTATCACCCTATGGTTTTCATCCCTTACCGTGGCGCCATGCGTTACCGAAATGGAGATTCTTTTAATGGCGCCGCTTTTCAACAGCCTGACCTGCTTGGATAGTATCTGTATGGTCACAGGCTTATCATTATCAGTTTCCGCTCCTGCCGGATAGACCGGGAACATGATAAACAGCAAAAGGAATATGGCCGGGCACTTGTTCATTGGGATATCTGTTCTCGGCTTAACCGGGGCTCACCGGATCGGACATTAATTAATAATCTTCGCCTTTCTTCTGCGCCACGGCGCTGATATTTTTCGCGAAAAAGCCGAGTCCGAAACCTATTCCCAGGACGATGACGATCAAAACGATCAGGGGAAAATCCGGCTCCCAGAAGAAGATATTCAGCACGACTGAATGGGTATTCTGGAATATCAGAATAGTCAGCAAAATGGTCCCAACAATAATGGCGATAGTTTTTGGTTTCATCGGTACTCCATATTTTTTTCATGTCCCCGCCTCAGTGGCGGGGACATGGTGTCTCCCTATTTCTTCTCCACATCAACCACAACCGGTGCCGACCATCCCTGGATGGACGGCTCGTACATGCATTCCATCCGGGACGGCTTCACCATGAAATTTCCTGGCAGCTCGGCCCTGACGATATACGCCACTTCGTAGATCTCATTCTTTTTCAAATCCGTAAAGAAATAAACCATCCTGTTGTCCCACCGTTCGATATGGACAAAGGGCGTGTACTCATCATAGGCGTTGTTCTTCGTCACCTCGAAACCCGAGGGAAGATAGTCCTCCAGCACCAGGTATTGAAAGTCGTCCTGGGCCTGGAATTTCACCTTCACCAGGAGTTCGTCCCCGATCTGGATGACCTTCTTGCCCGCCAGGCTCTGGGGCACCATGTATTCATTGTTGCGCGAATCGCGCACCCTCGTAATGGACGCGAAGGTCCTGGTGATGGAGATGCCGTTTGAAAGGGACCTGATGCCCCGCTCCTCGGACCGTATCAGGGACAGGGCACCCTTGTCCTTGAAATACAGGGTGCCGCCTATGACTACGTCAAAGCTCACATCCGATCCCGCTTCCCCTTCGGCGGTCACAGTGAAGGAGTTTCGGGCATTTCCTCCTTCCAACTGGATCTTGCGGGTCAGATTTTCCATCACCTTCGGATCCTCAAGATCGTAGGAAATGTCAGCTATTTTTTTGCCGTCCAGGGAAAACCTCACGGCGCCCCTGGTCACGGCAGGGCCTCCCATGGCCTCAAGGTATCCGCACAGGGCAATCATGACCGTTGCTGTTTCCTTGGTGGAATTCCACGCATCCCCCCGTGAGCGGCTGCACAGGGAGCGGACGATCTGCGCCGGCACCGTCGAACGGTCCCCGGCGCCGATCAGGGCTGAGAGGACATGGGCGGTGATCTCGGTGTCGCCTCCGGGCCAGCTCCAGCGGTCATTGCCCCGGCTCTCCCAGTAGATGCCGCAGCCGTCCTTCCTGGCCGATTGCAGGAGGAGATCAACCAGGCGCGGCGCCATGGCGTTTATTTCGCTCCTCATGTCATCGGTCAATTTTGGATGGGCCCGCGCCAGTGCCAGGGCCTTCACCAGGCATGCGGTCCGGTATGTGCCCGGGTCCTTGACCTTGATGATCTTCTTGAAAATTTCATGGTCCCATCTGCCCCAGAGGGCGTTGATATACATCAGGTACGCAACGGCGTCCCACTCCTCCAGCTTCGGATTGGAAAAATAGCGCTGCACCGCCGTGAGCCCCCTGGTGACGACCGGTTTATCGACGGTGAATCCCGCCTCCTGGGCAAGCCGCAGGGAGTAGAGCACATAGCCGGTAACAAAGGCGTTGCCGCGGCTCCCGGACCACCATCCCCAGGTGCCGTCATCATTCTGGTACCGCTGGATCCGGTCGATGCCGGCGCTCACCTTGTCATCGAGCTTTTTCTTCGCCTTTTCGTTAATGAACCGGCCGTATCCCTTCTGCTTGAGCATCCGGTTCAGCGCCAGGTTCGGGATGAAGCTGTTCAGGGTCTGCTCGATGCACCCGTAGGGATACTCGCTCAGGTATTTCGTCGCCCTGAGCATCTGTATGATGGGGGACGGGCTGAGGGACACGGTCACCGATTCAGGCACGAAGCTGAAGTCATCGGTCTCGGCAAGAGGCGTTACCGTGACCGTTCTATTAACGGCCATGTCGCCGATGCCGTAGAGCTTGAAGGGCGTGCCGCGCCGCTCCACCGGGACGGTCAATTTCAGCGCGTCCCTGGCGTCCCCGATCGACCGGGCGGAGTACTGGAGCGTTACCTCTTTCCTGTCTTTCGGCACCTTGTACGGATAATAGGTTCTGGCGGACCCGAAGGCCGGGAGACTGATAGTAACTGCTTCGTCCGCCTCAAGGACCCTGTCATCGGCCTTGAATATAGTATCGACCTTTTTAAGGCCCCGCTCAGTATTGCTGTTGACGATGCCGATGAGGCTCAGGGTGTCCCCCTCCACCATAAATCGCGGCTTTCCAATGCGCGCTATCAGATCCTGGGTGACCAGGAAGGTGGTCTTCTTCTCGCCCATCCTGCCGGCTTGGTCGTGGCCACGGACCGTGAGGCGCCAGGTCGTCAGGTTGTCCGGTAAGGTAAAATTCACCCGGGCAGTGCCATCCTCCCCGGTCCTGATCTTCGCTGACCAGAATGCCGTGTCCTCGAACTTTTCCCGCACCTTTACCTTGCCGTCCTTTGCTGCGCCGGCCAGCATGGTTATGGGATAGGAATAGCTGGTGAGGACCCAGTTGGATATTTTGGTATAGAAGTAGTCCCTCATGAGGGGCGTGTGGTCATACCTGACCTGGAATATCGCCTCGTCCACCGCAGCCAGGGAGAGGTCGGCCCTTGCCGGCTTGCCATTGCCATCCACAGCCTTTAGTAGCACAGAAGCCTTCTCTCCAGGCAAGTATTTCTGCTTGTCAGGCTCGATGGAGATAGCGAGGGCCGTATCATGGACCGGCAGTGAAATCCCCGCCGAGGAGGTGTACAGGGCCCTCTTTCTCTGCATCGTAGCCGTGACAAAAAGGTTCGGCGCGTATTCCGTTTTTATGGTGAACTGCACCGGCATGATGTTGCCGGTCATCTTGATCACCTTCGACTCATATACATCCCTTCCCTCAAGGGTGACGCACACATAGGCATCGGTGAAGCAGCTCTTTATGAGGCAGGTGATCTCTCCCGGTTTGGCCAGCTCCGTGGCGTTGACGGACAGCTCCAGGTTTTTGAACCGCGACGCCACCCTGGCCCCTTCAAGGCTGTAGATCCATATGACCCGGGACGCGGTTATGACATTATCCTTCCGGTCAACACCGTTGACCACAAGGTCGAATTCGCCGTAGAAGCTGAACTCCTTCGGGAGGTTCACCGTGGCAATGCCCTGGCTGTCAGTTGAAACCTGTTCAGAGAAAAGTGGTTTCGCATCATGGACATAAACCCTCTCCCACGGCTTCCAGATGTAGCGGAAGAGCTCCACCTTGACCTTGGCGCCGTGGGGCCTGCCGGTATGGGTGAGGGTCCTGATAATGACCGGCTTCTTCTCGCCGCTGGAGAAGAAATGCTGGGAAGGCTCGATCTTGATGTAGTATTCCCCGCGACCCACCCGCACCTTGTTGCTGGAGCTGATGCTGACATTGGAGCGGTCCACCACCGTGGCCTCGCAGGTGATCTCCCTGTCATAGGGATAGTTGCCGGCATGGAGCCGCAGCACCGCTATGCCGTTATTATCAGCGTATTTCTCTCCCTCAAGGATTATCCTGTTATAGGATCCGCCCGTTCCGTAATCCTGCTCCCACCAGTAGCTGGTATCGGTATCCCGGAGCTTTGTCTCATAAAACCGGTATTTCACGAGTGCCCCTTTCAGGGGAGCCCCGAAGAAATACTTCGCCTCCACCTTGAATTCAGCCGTATCGCCGTTTATAAAATATTCCTTTGACGGGGTCACATTGATCGTGAACTCCGGTTTCCGGTACTGTTCGACATAAAATTTTCCGCGGCTGTACAGGTTCTTCTCCGAGGGCCCCACCATGATCTCATGTACGCCCAGGTTGCCCTCCCGCGACAGGACCACTTTGCTATCCGCGGCACCCCATTCATCCAGCGACGCCTCCCCTTCATCGATGATCTTATCCATATCCCAGTTTCTGATTTTGTAATGGATTTTATGTCCCTGTATCGGCACAAAGCGGCTCTCCCGGTTCTTGCCGATTATCTTGTAATGGACCGTGTCACCGGCGCGGTACACAGGCCGGTCGGTATAGATGAAATACTTCTTCTGCTCCTTTTCAAAGGATGACGGCGCTCCAGTGTTGCACAGGGCATAGCTCCCGTCCTTGCCAATGACTATGGCCGACAGGTATTTCCCGGATTGTAATTTTTTATGATAGATGCCTTTCTCATCGGTGACTCCCTTGAGAACCACCGCCACGGGCAGATCCTCAATCTTTTCAGGCGCCTTGTATGTAGTCTTCTTTTTTCCCTTTTTCTGTACCGGTGTTGTGTCAAAGATGGCTATTTTCGCGTCAGCAATGGGAGTGTTGTCCACGAGATTGGTGACATAGGAAAAGATCGAATCCTGCGACCGCTTCATCACCACCCCGACCGTTGTTAGAGAGAAGAACTTCCTGCTCACGACCCGTCCCGCTCCCTTGACCTCCACGCAGTACCCCCCGGTGGCCATGGCCGTTTTCACCTGCAGCGACTGGTAGCGCCATTCATAGGGCTCGAACTCCTTGATCGGCTCGTCCCAGGACGTAACCGCTTTCAATCCCGATTCCTCCGGATTGAGCTTGTCCGGGTCAACGCCGCCCCGCACGAGCAGGTCCACTGGCACTTTGTAAATGGTGACCCTCAGGCTCTCAAGACGCAGGGACCTGATATTGAATTCAATGGTATCGCCCGGCGAAAAAGTGTACCGGTAGGCATAGACCTGGACCTGGGGCTCCTTGGCCTTTACCACGAAATTGACCTGTTCCTTCTTCTCTCCCTCGGCAATCCGAATTTCCCTGGGCTGAAGGTCGTAAAAGCCCTGGTGGGACACGGTCATTTTGTAATTGCCCGGCTTCACGTCTTCAAACCGGAACGATCCGTCCTGGTAGGTTGTGGCGGAATAGGTGACAGTGCCGCTGATGGTCACGTCAACATTGATGGCGCCGGTGTTGATCCCCTCGATGGCCACCTTGCCGGAAACGGTCGCCGGCCTGATCATGACCATGGGGAGGGTGAAGGTTTCCCCCTCTTTTATATTTTGCAGCCTGGCCGTTTCAGTGATGAAGTTAGGGCCCGAAAAGGTGGCCATGTACGAGCCTGCTGGAAGCTTGTCGAAGCGGTACTCCCCTTTTGCGCCAGTGGCGGATATTTTCGGCTTCGGCGCCGCATATTCGCCCTCTTCGCCCTCCTCTTGGATGTTGGTGTTAAGCTTAACTTCAACGCCCCTCAGGGGCTCGCCGCGGCTGTTCGTTACAATTCCGGTAAGGACCGATTCCGGCTTGAGCTCTATGGTATGGGTCCCCTCTGAAATGGCCCCTGTTGATGTATAGGTCACATAGCCATCGGCTGAGACTTCGACCATGTACTTGATATAGGGGATGAAATCATCGATTTTAAAGTATCCATCCGCACCCGTTTCGCGCAGATAGTAGCCGACGCCCATGTTGGCGTTCTTAATTTCCACCCGTGCGCCTTTTATCCTCTTTTTGGTAGCGGCATCC
>JADHED010001451.1_pt1 | contig 20091 bp, 17 predicted proteins | sample 8952041 | NCBI WGS metagenome assembly JADHED01 (sample SAMN16124423, study PRJNA663239) | bioreactor sludge metagenome | isolation source: sludge (control) | place: India:Bengaluru | collected 2018-09-08
CGCCCGGTCGCCTTAAACCCCCACCCTGCAGGTGGCCGCCAGGGGTCGGCGGCGGCGCATCTCTGCACCGAGCGCGCCGAATCCTAGGAGCATCATCGCCCAGGTGGCGGGTTCGGGGACCCCGCCGCTGATGGGAGTCACGGACTCGAATTCGAAGTTGTCGAACCCGACCGTGCCGGACGTGCCGACCAGAGTGATCGAGTGGATCCCTGCGGCGTTGACCTCAACGACCGGCCCCTGCCCGAACGGCTTGTCGTCCGTGTCCGTGGACTGGGCCAGCACCGCGCCGAACTGATCGTAGGCCGTCAGGGTGATCGTGCCGGACCCGATTCCATAGAGGTCGCCGAGCACGCGAACCCGCGTGGTGGTCGCCTTGGTCGCGGAATTGAACGGGTCGAAAAACGCCGCGCTGATCGTCGAGGTGTAGCTCAACCGTCCGTCGGCGGTCGTCCCGCCAAAGATGTTTGTGCCGCTCGGGGTGAGGGCCGGAAACCCGTGGTCCACCACGGCCGCGAATCCCCCCGCCGAGGAGAACGAAACCCCGAACGTCCCCAGGAACTGGGTCGATAGCTGCGCGGGGCCCGGCACAAGGGCGCCGACCGAGTTACTCATCGCAGTCAGGACCGGTTCCTCGAAGGTGATGAGATTGGTGGCGGCCTGTGCGCTGCCGCCGACGGCCAGAGCTGAAAGCAGCGTCGCTCCAAGGATATGCTTCATCGCGATCTTCCCTTGCCGGCCATGGCGCCGTCTGCGCCACCGTATGCCCCGGACGGGCGGCGCAGGAGCGCATTCGCCTCTCAGGCGTAACGCCAGTAGCCGGCGGGGACGGCGGTTCGCCCCTGCCCCGGCACTCCGACCTCTTAGCTCGCGGTCTTCTCGACCTTGGTGGTCAGGCGGGGCCGCGCGTAGGCGTGGCGCTTGAAGCGGATGGTGTCGGGCAAGAACAGGCCGAAGCTGGGCTTGTAGTCATAGATCACGTCGGCCACGACGGCGCTTTCGTTGGCGCCGAGATAGCCGCTCGGGACGCTGGGCGTGTCCGTGCCGCTGTAGTCGCGCTTGGCCGTCCAGTCGACGCTGACGCTGCCGCCGCCGTCGGCAACCAGGCTCGAGACGCGCTGTTGCAGGCTGGTCTTGTCGAACGGGTAGATCATCGCCGTCGAGGCCGAGAGGATATCGGTCATCTCGGAGTCGGTCACCGTGCGGCTCTGGGCGGTGATGTCGGCCATGGTGGCGGCGATGTGCGCGACAGCGCGCTGGGCCTGATAGACCTGCAGCGCCTCGGCCGCGGCGATGTTCAGCACGAAGATCATCGGGAAGATCAGAGCGAATTCTATCGCCGCTGCGCCCCGTTGGTCGGCGACGGCCTCACGGAGCTTGGGCATCATTCGTAGGGCTCGTTCTTGAAGACGACGCGCGAGCCGAGGGTGATCTCCATCGGCCCCTCGCGCCCGTAGGCCGTGGCGATGAACGGCGTCATCAAAGGCCAGCGGTAGTTGACCTTGACCACAACGATGTCGCCCGCCCCACCCTTGTTGAACGTCCCGTCCGGCTGGGCGGCCACCACGGCGTTCGCGTCGGCGAAGCGCGGGAACTTCTGGACGCCGATGGTCAGGCGGTTCCGACAGGCGGAGGCGTTTCCGCCCATGCGATCGCAAATCTGGGTCTCGAAACTGTCGGCGGTCATGGCGCCGTCGTCACGGCCGGTCCGCAGACGCCGCGCGGTTTCCACCACGGCGTTGTCCAGGCCGCTGGACATCATGCCGAGCATACCGATCTCGACCAGCGACAGCAGGGCGAAGAACATCAGCGGGGCGACGAACGCGAACTCAATGGCCGTGGCCCCGCGCTCGTCACGCCGGAATTGGGCAAGTGCAGCAATTCGCGACATGCCGCGAAGGTCGCAGGGCGGGGCAAACAACTCGTGGGAATTTAGAGTAAACTCAAGTTAACTAGTAGGGCTAAGGAGAGATTATCCGTCCCGACCTACCACTTGGCGACAGTTCAATATCGCTAGGACAGGTCCCATGATCAGGTCGCGCCTCGCCAGACTTCGGCAAATGGTCCGCCTCGACGATCGCGGCAACGTGGCCATGGTCGCCGCGCTCGCCATGGGCCCGATCTGCGTGGCCGGGCTCGGAGCCATGGACCTTGCCCGCGTGACCAGCGCCCGCTCGCAGCTGCAGGACGCCCTGGACGCCGCGGCCCTGGCCGCCGCCCGCACCAACGCCACGACCGACGCTGAGCTGAAGGCCGCGGGCGACCGCTATCTGAAGCAGAACCTGAAGGCGCTCAGCAGCGACTTCGTCCTTCAGACCACCTCCTTCAAGTTCGGCGCGAATGGTCAGGTCGTGGCCATGGCGCGACTGGAGGTGACCCCGTTCGTCGCCAGCCTCGTGACCGGCGGTCCGATGGGCGTCAGCGCCGAGGCCGAGGTGGTGCGTGCGGACCAGAAGGTCGAGATCGCGCTCGTGCTCGACACCACGGGCTCGATGTCGGAGGGCAGCAAGCTCTCGGACATGAAGAAGGCCGCCAAGCAGTTCGTCACCTTCATGGAAGAAGTGGCCAACAAGGCCGTGGAGCCCGACGCGATTAAGATCTCGCTGGTCCCGTTCGCCAACTCTGTCCGCGTGGACGAGTCGGCCTACCGCTACGCTACCTGGGTCGACCAGAGCGGCGCCTCGCCGATCAACAACGAGATCTTCACGACGGCCACGGGCACCCAGTCGGCGAACCGCTTCACGCTGTTCGGACAGTTGTCGACGAGCTGGCGGGGATGCGTCGAGATGCGCAAGGCCCCCTACGATGTCCAGGACACGCCGCCGGCATCCGGGGCCACCCTCTACACGCCCTACTTCGCGCCGGACGAGCCCGACAGCCAGACCTCGGGCTATGGCCGCGACTACCAGAACGACTACGTGCCGGATAACACCAACAGCACGAACTGGCGGGTCCGCCAGGGCATGATCACGAAGTACACGGGCAACAAGAAGGGCTCACTGGGCACCGACTTCGGTCCGAACCGTGGCTGCGGCATGGCCAAGACGATGCGCCTGACCACCAACTACGCCTCGCTGCGGACGGCGATCGACGGCCTCAACGCGGCCGGCAACACCAACATCCCCATCGGCATGGCCTGGGGTTGGAACACCCTCGCGCCCCACGCGCCGTTCTCGGACGGCACGCCCTACAACGAGAAGGGCCACAAGAAGGTCGTCGTCCTGATGACCGACGGCGAGAACACCATGGACCAGCGCGATACGCCAAACGACGGCAGCTACGCCGCCACGGGCTACATCTGGCAGGGCCGGGTGCTCAAGGCGAACGGCTCGCCACTGCAGCAGGGCGCCACCGCCGCCGAGCGCACGGCGGCGCTCGACTCGCGCCTCGCGCTCATCTGCGAGAACATGAAGGCCAAGGGCATCGAGATCTACACGGTCCGCGTGGAGGTCGACACCGGCTCGAGCGCGCTGCTCAAGACCTGCGCCAGCTCGGACGACTTCTTCTACGACGTGAAGAGCTCGTCGAACCTGACCAACGTGTTCCAGAGCATCGCCGGCCAGATCGCCGCCCTGCATCTCTCGAAGTGATCCGGCGCCGCAGCGGCCCGCACCCGGCGGGCCGCGGTCCTAGGACTGCCCGCCGCGCTGGTGTATGCGCCGGGCCATGACGACCGACGAGATCCTCGTGGACGCCCGTGGCCATCGGTGCCCCGTTCCGACGCTGCGTCTGCGACGTGCTTTGGAGCAGGCCCCGACGGGGGCGCGTGTGCGGCTCCTGGCGGATGACCCCCTCGCCCGGATCGACGTCCCTCACTTTGTGGCCCAGGCCGGATTCCAGGTGCTGGAGCAGGTCGAGGTCGAGCGGGGCCTCAGTTTCCTGGTGGGGAAGCCCTGACGGCGGCCCCGGCCCCCTGCTCCGAGGCCAGCGGGACGCGGCGGGCATGGAGCGCCAGCTCCACCTCGGTCGCCAACGCGCCGCCGAAGAACAGCGCGTTCACGTTCCACGACAGCCAGATCAGGAAGATCACCACGGTCGCGACCGAGCCGTAGGTGGCCCCGAGCTCGGCGATCTGCTCGACGTAGAAGCCCAGCGCCCACGACGCGAAGATGCAGAGGCCGGCGGCGGCTACGCCGCCCAGAACCGAGGCCCGCCAGTCCACGGGCTCGCGCGACATCGCCCAGCGGTAGATCAACGTCATGCCGGCGACCATGCCGGCGCTGGCCCACGTCCACTCGCTGTAGAGCCAGAGCACGCCCCGCAGCGGACGCAGCTCGAATGTCTCGCCCACGATCCGGAAGCCGAAGAAGACGATGGACAGCACGCCGAGGGCGGCGATCGCGGCGATCAGCACGGCCAGGGCCAGGAGGTTGAAGCTGACGAAGCCCCGCGGCTTGTCCTCGTCGTGGATGAACGACAGTCCGGCCAGCAGCGCCTTGAACCCCCGGTGCGACGCGTAGCCGCCGATCAGCAGCGCCATGCCGCTCTGGAACGAGACCGCCCCCGGCGCCTGGGCAAGGCGCATCAGCTCGTTCTGAAAGATCAGTCGCGCGGCGTCGGGCATGATGCGCGCCATGGCCTCGCCCTGGCGCGCCACCTGCGCCGGATCGGCCAGAAGGCCGTAGAGGCCCATCACGATGGCGATGGCGGGGAAGATCGCCAGCATGATGAAGAACGAGACCCCGCCCGTGTAGAGCATCACGTCCCGCCCCCACAGGCGCGACAGGGCCTTGCCCAAAACGGTCAGGATCACCCGCAGGCCGTGGACCGGATCCAGGTCGCTGGCCTGGAAGCGGCGGATGATCTCGCGGGGGTTCATGGGCGCGGAAAGTGGGCGGCGACTCGGGAGCTTGCAAGCCGCCCAAAGGATAACGGCGCGCCACCTGGGTTAGTAGGTGGCGCGCCGCCGATGGGCGTGTCGTTCCATCCGGACCGCTCGCCGCTTCGAGGGACGGGAGAGCGCGACGACCGATCCGACCGTCACTCTCGTCCCCGGCGGCTGAACCGCACCTGAATGCTGCTTTCAGATAAGCGGTTGTTACAGCTCAGCTTGTTCAGGCCAGCGCGGCGATCTCGGCCTCGGAGAATCCCCACTCGGCCAGCGCTTCCTGGGTGTGGGCGCCGATAGACGGCGGCGGCCCCTGGATCTTGCCGGGCGTGGCCGAGAAGCGGGGCGCCGGCGCCGGCTGAACGACTCCGGCAAGCTCGACGAAGGTCTCCCGGGCGACGTTATGCGGGTGCTTGGGGGCTTCATCCAGGTCCAGGACCGGGCCAAAGCACACGTCGGTGCCGCCCATGATCGCGGTCCATTCGTCGCGCGTCTTGGTCGCGATCACCTTGGCCAGTTTCTCGCGAAGGGCCGGCCACATCGACCTATCCATCTGGCGCTGGAACTCGGGATCAGTGATCCCGGTCTTCTCCAGCAGCAGGGCGTAGAACTGCGGCTCGATCGACCCGATCGAGACCCACTTGCCGTCGCTGCACTGGTAGGTGTCGTAGAAGTGCGCGCCGCCGTCGAGCAGATTGGAACGGCGCTCTTCCTGCCATGCGCCGGCGCCCTTGAAGCCGTAGAACATGGCCATCAGCGAGGCGGCGCCGTCGCTCATGGCGCAGTCCACCACCTGCCCCTTGCCGGTCTCTCGGGCCTGGATGATCCCCGCCAGCAGGCCGAACGCCAGGTAGAGAGCGCCCCCACCGAAGTCGCCCACGAGGTTCAGCGGCGGGACCGGCTTGTCCTTCGTGCCAATGGCGTGCAGGGCGCCGGTGATGGCGATGTAGTTCATGTCGTGGCCGGCGGCCTGGGCGTAGGGCCCGGTCTGGCCCCAGCCCGTCATCCGACCGTAGACCAGCTTTGGATTGCGCTTCAGCGCCACGTCGGGACCCAGGCCCAGGCGCTCCATGACGCCCGGCCGAAAGCCCTCGATGATGCCATCCGCCTTTTCCATCAGCTTCAGGCAGGCCTCGACGGCCTCGGGGCTCTTCAGGTCGAGCGCCACCGAGCGGCGACCACGCGAGGTCACGTCGGACGGGGCGCCCCGGCCCTGCCCCTTGCGGTCGACCCGCACGACGTCGGCGCCCAGGTCCGACAACAGCATGCCGCAGAACGGGCCCGGCCCGATGCCGGCGAATTCCACGATCTTTAGGCCGGTCAGAGGACCCTGGCGCATTGCGTCTTCTCCCAACAAAGCTTTGGCCGATCTAAGCGGCTTGCCCTTCGGTCAGCCAAGCCTGCCGGCTCAGCCCCCGCCAGGTAGCGACTGGCCGTCGTCCACGGTCAGGATGCTGCCGGTGATCGCGCTGCCGGCCGGGCCGACCATCATCAGGACAGCTTCGTCCAGGTCTGAAGCGTCCATCAGGCGGCGCCGCGGAAAGCCCTTGAGCTGCTTCTGCCCGCCTTCAGTGGGCCACCACGAGGCGTTGATATCCGTCTCGATGTAGCCGGGGCAGATGGCGTTCACGGCGATTCCCCGCCGCGCCCACTCCCGGGCCAGGCTGCGGGTCAGCATCGCGACCGCCGCCTTCGAGCCGCAGTAGGCGGACAGGCCGGGCAGCACCGTGTGACTGGCGATCGAGGCGATGTTCAGGATGCGGCCCTCGACGCCCGCGGCGATCATGCGCCGGGCAGCCTCCCGGGCGGCGAAATAGGTGCCGCGCACATTGACGGCGAAGGTGCGGTCGAACTCCTCGATGCTCAGGTCCAGCGCCAGGCCCTCGCCGCCCACGCCGGCGTTGTTCACCAGGATGTCCAGGCCGCCGAGCTCGGCCAGGGCGCGATCCAGGGTGGGGCCGATCGCGGCCGCGTCCGCCACGTCCAGACTTAGCGCCACGGCGCGTCCGCCGGCGGCGTTGATCTCTTCGGCCAGCGCCTGGATCCGCTCCTCTCGCCGCGCGGTCACCGCCACCGCGGCGCCATGTCGGCTCAGCAGCCGGGCGAAATGCTCGCCCAGCCCGCCGCTTGCGCCGGTGATGAACGCCGTCTTTCCTGCCAGTACGCCCGCCAAGGTTCCCCTCCCTGCGACAATGAAACCCTTCCGCAACCTGCGGAGGGATATGGGACAACTCTACCGGCCCTGATGATTCCGTGCTTAGGACAGGACAGGGCGCTGACGGATGGGGATATGGCGGCAGGGATCCAGGCGCGAGTCCTGATCGTCGCGCGTGACGATTCCACGGCAGGTCCCCTCGCGGAGGGCCTGGACCGGCTCGGCTGGCGCACGGTGACCGCGCGCAGCGAGGCCGCGGCTGCGGCCGCGCTATCCGATCTGCAGATTCAGGCCGCGATCGTGGACCTGTCCTCGATGGACGCCCGCGAGGCCGAAGGCTTGCCCGACCGGCTGCGCGCCGCCTGTGCCCCGCGCCATCTGCCCGTCCTGGCCATGGGCGCCCCCGATCCCTTCCAGAACGATCGCGGCTACGACCTCACCCTCGCCGGCCCGCTCCATCCGGCGCAGGCCGCCATGCGTCTCGAGACGCTGGTCCGCACGGCCGTCGCCGAGGAGGAGTTCGAGGTTCGGGTCGAAACCTTCGCCGAGCGCGGCCATCCGCTCGATCCGCCCGAAATCGACTCGACGCCCTATCGCGTCCTGGCGATCGGGGAGCCGGCGCCCCAGTTCCTGGCGCTCTCCAACGCCCTCGCCCGCAGCGGGGCCGAGGTGGTGGGCGCCTTCACAGCCTTCACGGCCTTCGACTATCTGCACGAGCGCCCCTTCGACGCTGTGGTGCTCTGGGCCGGCGAGAATCCGCAGGAGGCCCTGTCGATCGCCGCAGGCCTGCGGCGCAACACGCGCCTCTACCACACCCCTGCCCTGCTCTACATGCGCGCCCAATCGCCGATCACGGCGGCCGAGGCCTACAATCGCGGCATCTCGGACGTGGCCTCGCCCGAGACGCCGGAGAGCGAGACCGCGCTGCGTGTCGTCGAACTCGCGCGGGCCTACCGCCGACAGAAGGGCGTCCGGGCCGCACTGGATCAGGCGCGTGGGTCCGGCCTGATGGACGCGGCGACCGGCCTCTTCACCCGCGACCTGTTCGCCGGCCACCTCGTGCGCCTCGCGCGGTGTTCGCGCGAGCGGAACCGGCCGCTGAGCGTCTGCATGCTGAAGGTCGCCGAGAAGCCGGAGCTGAAGGCGCCGCGCGCCGGCGGCTGGGTCGCCCGGGCCGTGCCGCAGATCGGCTCCATGATCGGCCGACTGGTGCGCGCCGAGGACACTGCGGCCCGCCTGGCGCCTGAGGTGTTCGCCCTCGCCCTACCCGCGACACCCCTTCACGCCGCGCGCTCTGCCGGCGAACGGATCGCCGCGGTGATCGGGTGCACGGCGTTCGAGGCTGGCCAGGGCGCCACCCCCTTCGTCGTGGAGTTCGACCTCGGCGTGGCCGAGGTCGCGTCGCCCGAGGCCGTCGGCTTGGCTCTCGAGCAGGCTGCGGCCATGGCCCACGGCCGCAAGGCCAGCTGAGGCGCCCGCGCTATTGTTTGGCCGGCGGCGCGGCGGCTCGCGCTGCGGCTGACAGCCGCTTGCCCACCGCCTGATATTCCTGCGTCCGGGCGTTCAGCTCGCCGCTGCAGCGCTGGAGCTCCGCCTGCACCTGCTGCTGTTGCGGCATCTTTGCCGCCTCGGCTTTCAGCAGGCCCTCGAGCCGGGCCGTCGGGCCGCGGGCGGTCAGCCGGCCGAGGTAGAAATACATCCCCTTGGACGCCTGCTCGGCCTGCTTGGGATCACGGGCGATGAGCTGAAGCACCAGCAGGCAGCGGGTATCGGCCTGCTCGGAGCCACCGGGCGCCTGCGCCAGCGCAGGTGGCGCGACGGCCGCCAGGGCGATGGCGGCGGTCAGGCTCAGCACGACGTTTCGCATCAAGGTCTCCTCGCGACTTTTCAGGACACCCGGGCACGTCGCCGGTGTCCAGCTTCACCCACGCCGGACGTGGGTCACCTGGCCAGGCGGGCCAACTCCGACAACACCTTTTCGGCGGCGCCAAGGCGCTGCTTGGGGGTCTCCCACTCGCCCTTCACCACGACCTTGTGGTCCGGACGCAGCTTCCAGGCCATCGTATTCTTGGCGATGAACTGCACGAGTGCGGCCGGATTGCGGAAATCGTCGTTGCGGAACGTGACCACGGCGCCCTTCGGACCGACGTCGATCTTCGCCACGTTGGCTTCGCGGCACATGCCCTTGATGGCCACCACCTTCAGCAGTTGGTCCGCCTCGGGCGGCAGCGGCCCGAAACGGTCGATCAGCTCGGCCGCCAGGGCTTCCCGGTCCTGCGCCTTCTCGGCGTCCGAGATGCGGCGGTAGAGCGCCAGCCTGACGTTCAGGTCCGGCACATATTCGTCGGGGATGAGAACTGCCGCGCCGGTGTTGATCTGAGGCGACCATCCCCGGTCCGGAACCAGCGCGTCGGCGTCGGCGCGAGCCTTCAGCTCGTTCACCGCATCCTCCAGCATCTGCTGGTAGAGCTCGACCCCGATCTCCTTGATGTGACCCGACTGCTCGTCGCCCAGCAGGTTGCCGCCACCCCGGATGTCGAGGTCGTGGCTAGCGAGCTGGAAACCGGCTCCCAGGCTGTCCAGAGACTGCAGAACCTTCAGCCGCTTCTCGGCCGAGAGGGTGATCTGCTTCTCGGCCGGGGTCGTGAGGTAGGCGTAGGCGCGCGCCTTGGACCGGCCCACGCGTCCGCGCAACTGGTACATCTGCGCCAGGCCGAACATGTCGGCTCGGTGGATGATCATGGTGTTGGCGGTCGGGATGTCGAGGCCGCTCTCAACGATCGTTGTGGCCAGCAGCACGTCGTATTGGCCGTCGTAGAAGGCGGTCATTACCTCCTCGAGCTGGGTCGGGGCCATCTGGCCGTGGCCGACCACGAACTTCACCTCGGGGACCTGTTCGCGCAGGAACCGCTCCAGCTCGGGAAGGTCGTTGATCCGCGGGCAGACGAAATAGGCCTGGCCGCCACGATACTTCTCGCGCAGCAGCGCCTCGCGAACGACGACCGGATCCCACGGAGTGATGTAGGTGCGCACCGCCAGCCGGTCGACCGGCGGCGTGGCGATGATCGACATCTCACGAATGCCGCTGAGCGACATCTGGAGCGTCCGGGGGATCGGCGTGGCGGTCAACGTCAGCATGTGCACGTCGGCGCGAAGCTCCTTGAGCTTCTCCTTGTGCTTGACCCCGAAGTGCTGCTCCTCGTCGACGATCACGAGGCCGAGGTCCTTGAAGCTGACCTGCTTCGACAGCACCGCATGGGTGCCGACGACAATCTCCACCTCCCCGTTGGCCAGACCCTCGCGCGTTTCGGAGGCTTCCTTTGCGGGCACCATGCGCGAGAGGCGGCGGACCTTGACCGGCCATCCCTCGAACCGTTCGGAGAAGGTCTTATAGTGCTGGCGCGCCAGCAGGGTCGTTGGCGCGACCACGGCCACCTGCTTGCCGCTCATGGCCACCACGAAGGCGGCCCGCAGCGCGACCTCAGTCTTGCCGAAACCGACATCTCCGCAGATCAGCCGGTCCATCGGCTTGCCGGCGCCGAGGTCCTCGAGCACGTCGCCGATGGCCGCGAGCTGGTCGTCGGTCTCCTCGTAGGGGAAGCGGGCGCAGAATTCGTCGAACAGGCCCTGCGGAGGCTCGGCCGCCTCGGTCTGGCGCATGGCGCGCTCGGCGGCGATGCGGATGAGGCCGTCGGCCATCTCCCGGAGCCGTTCCTTGGCCCGGGCCTTCCGCGCCTGCCAGGCCGCGCCGCCCAACCGGTCGAGTTGCACGCCTTCGCTGTCAGCGCCGTAGCGGGTCAGCAGGTCGATATTCTCGACGGGCAGATAGAGCTTGGCCTCGCCGCCGTATTGCAGCTCCAGCGTGTCGTGCGGAGCCCCCTGCACGTCGAGGGTCTTCAGGCCCTCGTAGCGGCCAATGCCGTGGTCGATGTGGACCACCAGGTCGCCCGGAGTCAGGGCGGACGCCTCGGCCAGGAAATTCGATGCGCGACGGCGCTTGCGCGGCCGCGCCAGGCGGTCGCCGAGGATGTCGGTTTCCGAAATGACCGCCAGGTTGTCGGTCTCGAAGCCCCCGTCCAACGGGAGAACCACTCGCTGCGGCGACTTCGGGTCGGCCGCCTTGGCCGCATCCCAATATGGCGCGAGCGGCAGCTTCTTGAGTCCGTGGTCGGCCAGCATATGGCCCAGGCGCTCGGACGATCCCTCAGACCAGCTTGCGAACAGCACGCGCTTTCCGCCGGCGCTCAGCGCCTTGGCGTGGTCCACCGTGGCCTCGAACAGATTGACGCTGTCCAGCTTGCGCTCGGCCGAGAAGTTGCGGCCGGCCCGCGCCCCCATGTCGACGACGACCTCGCCCTCGGCTTCGTTGAAAGCGCTGAAACGGCGGGTCGGACGTACGGAGAGCGCCTCGCTCCATTCGGCCGCGTCGAGGTAGAGGCGCGTTGGCTCAAGGGGATGATACTGCGTCTTCCGCTCGGTGTTCGACCGCGCTTCATAGGCGTCGGCGATCATCGCCAGCCGCTCGTCACGTGCGTCGCGAGCCAGATGATCCAGCGCGATCACCGTGTCCTTCGGCAGGTAGTCGAACAGACTCGCCAGGCTCGGGTAGAACAGCGGCAGGTAATGCTCCATGCCCGCCCGCCGGCCGCCTTCGCTGATCGTGGCGTAGAGTGGGTCATCCCCCGGCGCGCCGAAGGTCTCGAGATAGCCCGTGCGGAAGCGGCTGATCGCCTCCCTGTCCAGCAGAGCCTCGCTGACCGGAAGGAGCGAGACGTCCTTCAGCTGCCTGGTAGAGCGCTGGGTTTCCGGGTCGAAGGCGCGGATCGATTCCAGCGTGTCGCCGAAAAGGTCCAGCCGGACAGGCTCTTCGGCGCCCGGCGGGAAGACGTCGATCACCCCGCCGCGGATCGCGAACTCGCCCTTTTCCGAGACGGTGGAGGCGCGGCTGTAGCCGTTGACCGCGAAATACCCCTCGAGATCGCCGATCTCGACCGAATTACCGACCTTGGCCGAATAGCTGGCCCGCTTCACCGCCGGGATCGGCGGCACGCGTTGGATCAGCGCAGGCACCGTCGTCACCAGCAGCCGCGGCTTGCCGTCCAGCCCGGCGGCCAGCTGCGACAGCGTCGCCATGCGCTGCGCAGCGACGCCCGCCGACGGGCCGACACGGTCGTAGGGCAGGCAATCCCACGACGGGAAGGTCAGCACCTCGACACCCTGGGCGAAGAAGCGGAAGGCGTCGGTGAAGGCCGAAAGGCGTGCGCCGTCCCGGGCCACGAAGACCAATAGGCCCTTATGCGCCTTCAGGATGTCTGCGGCGACCAGGGCGTCGAACCCCTCCGGCGCGCCGACCAGGTCCAGGCGTCCCGGATCGTCGGCGACCCGCCGCATCTGCGCCGCCGACAGCGGGCGGGCTCCGTCAGCCATGGTCGGGGCCATCGGTGACATGACGGTGGGCCTGGTCTCGGAACGCCTTGAGCCGGTCCATCAGCGGGCCGTCGAACTCGGCCGGCGTGGGCTCGCGCTCGAGGATCCAGCCGTAGAGGTCCTGGTCCGGTTGCTCCAGCAGGGCTTCGAACCAGTCGAGCTCTGCTGCCGTGAACGTCGGGACATGTTGATCCGCGAACGGCCCCAGGATGAGGTCCGCTTCCCGGAAGCCGCGGCGCCAGGCCCGCAGCTTCAGCTTCTTGAGCCTTGCGTCGTTTGTCGTCATGCGAGAGGTCGCGGATATAGAGCGGCGCGGTCCTTCGCGCCAGTCGGCAATGGTCCAAGGATGCGGCCGGAGATTCTGTTCCCGCTTTTTGCGCCGATCACGTCCTTGAAGGGCGTCGGCCCGCGCGTGGCGCCTCTGCTGGAGAAGGTGGCCGGCCCCCTTGTCCGCGACGTGCTGTGGCTGCAGCCCCATGCCTTGATCGTGCGGACCCCGGCGGTGCTCTCGGCTGCGGTGGACGGCCAGGTGATGACCTTCGAGGTCACGATCCAGGACTACCAGAAGCCGCGCGTGGCCAGTCAGCCCTGGCGGGTGCAGGCGGCTGACGCGACCGGACTGATCACCCTGGTCTTCTTCGGACGCTTCGGCGACCAGCTCCAGCAGCGCCACCCGGTCGGGGCGCGGCGGATCGTGTCGGGCAGGGTCGAGGAAACCCGGTTCGGTCGCCAGATGGTGCATCCGGACTACATGGTCGATCCCGAACGTCGGAACGACATCCCCGAAATCGAAGCCGTCTATCCCGCGACCGAGGGCCTGCCCGCCCGGCGCGTCCGCGGCTTCGTTCTGGAGGCGCAGGCCCGGGCGCCCGACCTGCCCGAGTGGCAGGACCCCGCCTTCCTGGCCCGCGAGCGGTTTCCCTCGTGGCTGGAGGCCATGGAGTTGCTGCATTCGCCCCGCAGCGAGGCCGACCTCTCCCCGCTAAGCCTGCACCGGCGGCGTCTGGCTTACGACGAGCTGCTGGCTCACCAGCTCGCCATGGCCCAGCGCAAGGCTGCGCGCCGCCGTGAGTCGGCGGCGCGAATAGCGCCCAGCGCTCTGGCGCAGGCGCTGAAGGCCGACCTGCCCTTCGCCTTCACCGGCGCCCAGGAACGCGCGCTTGACGACATCAGACACGACTTCGGCGCCGGCGAGCGGATGAGCCGGCTCGTCCAGGGCGACGTCGGGTCGGGCAAGACTGTGGTGGCGATGTGCGCCATGGCCGATGTGGCCGAGGCTGGCGGCCAGAGCGCACTGATGGCTCCGACTGAGATCCTCGCGCGACAGCACTACGAGACCATCTCGGGTCCACTCGCCGCCCACGGCGTCAGCGTCATCTTGCTCACTGGCCGCGACAAGGGCGCCCAGCGGGCCGAGAAGCTGAGAGCGCTGGCTTCGGGAGAAGCCAAGGTGGCGGTCGGCACCCACGCGCTCTTCCAGGATGAGGTGAGGTTCAGCAGGCTACAGCTCGTGGTCATCGACGAGCAGCACCGGTTCGGCGTCGCCGAGCGGCAGCGGCTGCAGGCCAAGGGAGATGCCACCCACCTCATCGCCATGTCGGCGACACCGATACCCCGGACCCTCGAGCTGACGATGTACGGAGACCTCGACGTCAGCCGCATCGACGAGAAGCCTCCGGGGCGCACCCCCGTCGCCACTCGCGCCGTCCCCATGCCGCGCATCGAGGAGATCGTCGGACGCCTGAGGGAAGCGGCGGCGGGCGGCGCGCAGGCTTTCTGGATCTGCCCGCTGGTCTCTGAATCGGAGGTCAGCGACCTGGCGGCCGCCGAGATGCGGGCGTTGGCCCTTCGCAAGGCGATCGGTCCGGGCGTGGGCCTGGTGCATGGCAAGATGCCCGCCGCCGAGAAGGACGCGGTGATGGCCGAGTTCGCGGACGGGAAGCTGTCGGTCCTGGTCGCGACGACCGTCGTCGAGGTGGGCGTCAACGTACCGAACGCCACGATCATGGTGATCGAGCAGGCCGAGCGCTTTGGCCTCGCCCAGCTCCACCAGCTCAGAGGGCGGGTCGGCCGCGGCCGGCGCGAGAGTGCGTGCGTCCTGCTCTACGATCCGCCGCTGTCCGAGACCGCCCAGCAACGGCTGGACATCTTGCGCCGCACCGACGACGGGTTCGTGATCGCCGAGAAGGACCTGGAGCTGCGGGGCGGCGGCGACGCCCTCGGCCTGCGCCAGAGCGGCCTTCCCGACTACGTTTTCGCCGATCCGTTCGTCCACCGCGAGCTTATCGCCGCGGCCGGCGACGACGCCCGCCTCATCGTCGCCCGTGACCCCGAGCTGGCCACCCCTCGGGGCCGGGCTCTTCAGGTTCTGCAGGAGCTCTTCGACTGGAAGGCCGGCCTGGCCCTGCGCGACGCCGGCTAGACGCGGACCATCCGCTTGCCGCGGTTCTCCCCGTGGAGCAGCCCGACCAGCGCCGCCGGAAGGTTCTCGAAGCCGTCGATGACGTCTTCCTGGACCTTCAGCTCACCCGACGCGACCCAGCCCTGGAGGTCGGACAGCGCCTTGTCGTTCTGCTCGGCGAAGTCCGAGACGATGAAGCCGCGCACCGTCAGGCGCTTGGTGACGATCAGCCCGGGTACGCCCCGGGGGCCGTGGCGAGGCGGTGCGCCGTCATAGCTGGACACCGCTCCGCAGCAGGCGATCCGGCCATAGTTGTTCATCCCGAACAGGCAGGCCTCGAACACGTCGCCGCCCACGTTGTCGAAATAGACATCAATGCCGCTCGGGACCGCTGCCCGAAGCTCGCGCTTGAAGTCTGCCGACTTGTAGTCGACCGCGGCGTCGAACCCGAGTTCGTCCGTCAGCCAGCGACCCTTCTCTGCACCCCCCGCGATGCCGATCACGCGGCAACCCTTGATCCGCGCGATCTGCCCAACGATCGAGCCGACGGAACCGGCGGCGGCCGAAACAACGACGGTCTCCCCAGCCTTGGGTCGACCACACTCGAGCAGGCCGAAGTAGGCCGTGAGCCCGGCAACGCCATAGACGCTGAGCAGGTGCGTCACCGGCTTCAGGTCCGGCAGCCTGGCCAGCTTGTTCCCCGACAGGACGGCGTAGTCCTGCCACCCGGTGTCGCCGAAAACGAGGTCGCCCGGCTTCAGGTGCGCCACACGCGAATCGACCACCTCGGCCAGCGCGCCGCCCGCCATCACCTGCCCGGCGTCCAGCGCCGATCGGTACGTCGCGCCTTGCATCCAGGCGCGGTTTGCGGCGTCCAGCGAGACGTAGCGCGTCCTGACCAGCACCTCGCCGTCGCCGGGCGCCGGCGTCTCGGCCGTGGTCAGCCGGAAGTGCTCCGGCGCCAGGCGCTCGCCCTGCGGCAGCCGATCCAGAACGATCTGGCGATTGGTCATGGCGTCCTCCCGTTTTACCGGGAGCTTGTCACCGCGCGCGCCAGGCCGCCAGCCGGTGCTTCGCGTCCGCCTCCAGGTCCGCGTAGAAGAGGTTGAACCCCGGGACTTTCCGCCGGTCCGCCCAGTCTCCGCTTGGCTTGAAGGCCGACGACCTCGGGCGGCTGACCCGCAGCACGCCGCCCTCGCAACGGGCGGACACGTGGCGTGCGGTGAACGCCGGCCGCGCGCCCCACTCAAGCCCGGTCGCGTTCGCCGCGCCCAGGTGCAGGCGCGCCGGGGCGGGCTGGTCTGTGACCGCCCCCAGGATTGGGTTGAAGCAAAGGGCGGGCCGAGGCGAGAGATTCACCAGCTCGCCGGTCGGCCCCCAGACCAACGCCCGGTCCAGCAGTCGTTTCGCGGCGTCGAAATCTCCGTCGTAAACCCTAGCCCAGGCGGCCAGGCATCCGGCTTGGTCGCGCTCGACGCAGGGGGGGAGAGGCGGCGTGTCGGCCGGGGCGACCGTGTCCACGAGGTAGGCCGCCACCAGTCGGCTCTTCAGCATCGGGTCGGTCGCGATCTCCTCGGCCAGCAGCCGCAGGCCCAGGGTGCCCCCCTGCTCCACGCCCACGATCAGGAAGGGTCGGCCACCGTTGTCATGAGCCAGATAGTGGCGAAAGGCGTCTCGAACGTCGCCGTAGGCGAACTGCCGCGCCTCACGCGCGTCTTCCCGGAGGGTTGTCAGGCTGTAGAGGCTCGCCTGCCGGTATCGCGGCGCGAAGACTCGCCCAACGCTGACGAACGGGCCGACGTAATTCGGCGCCATCACGCGCTCGAACTGCCGACTGGCCTTGCGTGCGTTGAGCCGGGCATTCCAGTTGCGGCCGCCGTCGTAGGTCGTCGGCGCGATGAAGAAGATGTCCGCAGGAAGGTCGTTGTCCGCCTTCGGCCGCAGGTACCAGGCCTCCGACCGGGCATAGTCCGGCGGCGGCGGCGGGTCATAAGTCTGGAACGGCACCTTCGGGTCCAGCGCCGTCGAGACGAGGTCGCCCCAGAACGCCACCACGCCAACCGCCAGTACGAGCGCAACGCCGAGCAGACCGGTCAGCCACCAGCGGCGGCGACGCAAGGCCGGCGTCGGCGCGTCCATCGTCAGCGGTACGGGTCCGGCTGGCTGAGGTAACGGCCCACGTAGTCGCCGATCCCCTCCTCCAGGCTGGTCATCGGCGCCGCGTAGCCCGCCTGGACCAGCCGCTCCATCCGGGCCTCGGTGAAGTACTGATACTTGTCGCGGATCGCCGGCGGCATGGGCGTGTAGTCGATCTGCGCGGTCTTGCCGGCGGCGGCGAAGACCTGCCGGGCCATGTCCTCGAAGGTCCGCGCCTGACCCGAGCCCAGGTTGTAGATGCCATTCACCTGCGGGTTCTCGAACAGCCAGCGGGTGACGTCGGCGACGTCTCGCACATAGACGAAGTCCCGCTTCTGGCCGCCGTCCGGCACGTCCGGGCGATAGCTCTTGAACAGTTGGACGCCATGGCCGTCACGCACGTGGGGCCAGATCTGCGAGGCCACCGATTTCATACTGTGTTTGTGCTCTTCGTTCGGACCGTAGACGTTGAAGAACTTCAGCCCCACCCACTGCGGCGGGGCGTAGTCCCGCGCCGCCTGGCGGGCGGCGAACAGGTCGAAGAACGCCTTGGACCAGCCGTAGGTGTTCAGCGGACGGAGCCGCGCCAGAGCCTCGTAGTCGTTGTCGTCGTCGAACCCTTGCTCGCCCCCGCCGTAGGTGGCCGCGGACGACGCGTAGACCAGCCGCCGCTGACGGTCGGCGCACCAGCGGAAGAGATCGCGGCTCAAGGTGAAGTTGGAATGGACGATCTTGTCCGCGTCGGGCTCGGTCGTCGACGACACCGCCGCCATGTGGACGACCAGCTCGATATCGCGCCAGCGCTTCTCCAGCCAGTCGAACATGGCGTCCGGGGCCACGAAGTCGCCGATGGGATGCTTGGCGATATTGCGCCACTTGCCCAGCTCGGCTTCCCGAAGCCGATCGCAGACGACCACGTCAAGTCCACGATCTTCCGCCAGCTTCGCGACAATGTTCGAGCCGATGAACCCGGCCCCGCCGGTGACGAAGATGATCCGCCGGGTCATGCCTGTTCCTTTCGCGCCATGCGGGCGATGGCCGCCGTCGTGGAATAGCCGTCCACGATCTCGGCCAGACGCACCTCTCCGCCCCAGGACTTGACCAGGTCGCCCCCGACCACCTGATCCTCGGTATAGTCCGCGCCCTTGATCAGCACATCGGGCCGCGCGGCCTCGATCAGCTTCAGGGGCGTCAGCTCGTCGAACGGCGCCACGAGATCGACGCTGCGCAGGCCGGCCAGCACGAGGGCCCGGCTCTCGAGATCGTTCACCGGCCTGCCGTCCCCCTTCAGCGCCCGGACCGACGAGTCCGAATTCAGCCCGACGATCAGCCGATCACACCAGCCGCGCGCCTGGGCAAGGTAGGCCACGTGGCCGCGGTGCAGGATGTCGAAGCAGCCGTTCGTGAAGCCCACTTTCAGGCCCTGGGCCCGCCAGCGGGCCACCTCCTCGGCCATCCGCTGCGGGGTGGCGATCTTGCCCTCCGCCACGGCCGCGTGCGCCGACAGCAGCGCCTCGACCAGTTCGTCGGGACTGACCGTCGCGGTTCCGGCCTTGCCGACCGCCACCCCGGAGGCGAGCTGGGCGAAGGCGATGGCGTCCTCGACGCCGACCCCCGCCGCCAGCGAGAGGCCCAGGGCGGCCAGCGCCGTGTCGCCGGCGCCCGAGGCGTCGAACACCTCGCGCGGCGTGGTCCGGAAATGCCGCACCGGCTCGCCGCGCAGGCCCAGCGAGACGCCCTTGGCGGCGCGCGTGACCAGCACCCCCTTGGTCTGCCAGAGATCCAGCGCGCGTGCGATCGCCGTCTCCACTTCCGTATCGGTCTCGGTCGGTAGGTCGGTGGCGAACGACAGCTCGGCCGCATTGGGCTTCACCAGGTCGATGTCGCCGTATCGGGCGAACGAGCGCGCCTTCGAATCCACGATCACGCGCGCACCGGTCTCGGCTGCGGCCTCCCGCGCGGCGGCGATCACGGCGTCGGTCACGACGCCCTTGCCGTAATCGGAGATCAGGATCACCCCGGCTCCGCGCGCCGCGTCCCGAAGCGTGCGGATCAGTCGCTGCTCGACCTCCCCGCTCACCGGACGGCTCTCCTCCAGGTCGACCCGCAGCAGCTGCTGGCCACCGGAGACGAAGCGGGTCTTCAGCGTGGTCGGGCGGCTGGCGTCCGTGACGAGATAGCCTTCGATCACAGGCTCCTCCTCGCCGACCAGGCGCGAGGCCTCATGACCTTCGGCATCGCCGCCGATCACCCCGACCAGCGCCACCGAGCCGCCCAGCGCGGCGATGTTGCGCGCCACATTCCCGGCGCCACCCAGCATCTTCAGCTCCCGCTGGCGGGCCAGCACCGGAATCGGCGCTTCGGGCGACACGCGGCTGACCGAGCCGTACACGAAACGGTCCAGCATCAGATCGCCGACGCAGGCGACCCGCTTCCCCGCGAGAGCGCCAAGCAGGCTCTGGAGTGAGGCCAAATCCATGCGGCTAGCGTGTGGGACGCGTTGCGGGGGCGGTCAAGCGCCGGCGACGGCCGTCCGGATCGCCTTCAGCGTCGCGAGAAGCCCCGCCGCATCGCTTACCGGCAGCGCGCTGGGGCCGTCGCAGAGCGCGCGATCCGGATCGGGATGGAACTCCAGGAACACCCCGTCCGCCCCGGAGGCCACCGCCGCCTTGGCGATCACCGGCACGCCCTCGCGGCGGCCGCCCGTCGCGACGCTGTTGCCGCGCGGGTCGGCCCCGGGAAGTTGCACGGCGTGGGTGGCGTCGATCGTCACCGGCACGCCGAGGTCTTTCATCCGGCCGATGCCCAGCATGTCCACGATCAGGTTGTTGTAGCCGAACGAGACCCCGCGCTCGCAGAGGATGGTGAGCGCCTTTCCGTCCGTGGCGTCGCCAATCTTGTCGACGATGGCGCGGCAATCCCAGGGCGCCAGGAATTGGCCCTTCTTCACATGCAGAAGGCCGCCGGCGGCCGCGGTGGCGCGCGCCGTCGCGACGACCAGGTCGGTCTGGCGGCAGAGAAAGGCCGGGATCTGGACGATGTCCGCGACGGCGGCCACCGGCTCGGCCTGGTCGATCTCGTGCAGGTCGGTGCAGATCGGAACGTCCAGCTCGGCCTTCACGGCGGCCAGCATCTCCAGGCCCTTGG
>JADHED010001452.1_pt1 | contig 20090 bp, 13 predicted proteins | sample 8952041 | NCBI WGS metagenome assembly JADHED01 (sample SAMN16124423, study PRJNA663239) | bioreactor sludge metagenome | isolation source: sludge (control) | place: India:Bengaluru | collected 2018-09-08
CCCGCCCTGCGCCACCACGTCCGGGTCGGCCGGCGGCGGCGCGGGCGGCAGGGCCGCCGGCGCGGGGTACGTGGGCAACGGGCGCCCTTCCTGCTTCGCGAAGTAGGTGTCGATGACGTGCCGGGCGATCGGCGCCGCGAGGTACCCGTGCTCGGAGTGCTCGGCGAAGATCACGCCGGCGATCTGCGGGTTGTCGCGCGGCGCGAAGAACACGAACCACCCGTGGTCGCGCAGGTCGCGGTCGGTGCCCTTGGCCGCCGCCCGGCCCTGGTTGGAGATGACCTGCGCGGTGCCGGTCTTGCCCGACACGTCGTAGCCGGTCAGGCGCGCGCGCCCCGCGGTGCCCGCGCCGTTGACCGCCATCCACAGGCCGTCGTGCAGCGCCGCGACGTGCTCGGCGCGCATCGGCGCCACCGAGCGGGGCTCGGGCGCCGGCACCGGCCGCCATCCCTCGCCCTCGTCCACCGCCTGCAGCAGGTGCGGCACGTGGCGGGTGCCCCCGTTGGCCACCGTCGCCATCATCGTCGCCAGCGCGAGGGGCGTCACCGACACCTGCCCCTGCCCGATCGCCACCGAGATCGTCTCGCCGGCGTACCACTTCTCGCCCGTGCGCCGCCGCTTCCACTCGGTGGAGGGCACCAGGCTCTCCACCTCGTGCGGCAGGTCGATGCCGGTCTTGTCGGCGAGGCCGAGCAACTGGGCCCACTTGTGGATGCGGTCGACGCCCAGCATGTTGCCGAGCGTGTAGAAGTACACGTTGCACGACTTCTCGAGCGCGTGCCGCATGTCCATCGAGCCGTGGCCGCCCGCCAGGTGGCACTTGAAGTAGCGGCCGTAGAAGGAGGCGCCCCCGCCGCAGTGGATCCGGTGGTCGGGCGTCACCACGCCCTCCTCGAGCGCGGCGACCGCGACGACGATCTTGAAGGTGGACCCCGGCGAGTAGCGCCCCTGGATGGCCCGGTTCTGCAGGGGCCGCAGCGGGTCGGTGTTCAGCCGGGTCCAGGTCTGGCGGTCGATGCCCGACGCGAAGCGGTTGGGGTCGTACGCCGGCAGGCTGACGAGCGACAGGATCTCGCCGGTGCGCGGGTCGAGCACGGCGGCCGCGCCCCAGTAGCCCGTGGCCCGGAAGCCGTCCTCCACGGCGCGCTGCAGGTCGGCGTCGATGGTGAGCCGCAGGCGGGTGCCCTCGGCGGGCGGGCGCTCGCCGAGCACCTCGATCTCGCGGCCGACGCTGTTGATCACGACCCGCCGGGCCCCGTCCTGCCCCATCAGGCGCCCGTTGTAGATCTGCTCCACGCCCGACTGCCCGATGACGGCGCCCGGCGCCAGGCCCTTGTGCTCCTGCCGGGCGAGCTGCGCCTCGGTGACCTCGCCGACGTAGCCGAAGAGGTGCGCGGCCATCTCGTCGGTCGGGTAGTGGCGGGTCGGCACCTGCTGCACGAGCAGGTCGGGCAGCTCGAGGCGCCGGGCGAGCACCGCCGCGACGTGCGCGAGCGAGGCGTCGGCGACGAGCAGCACCGGGCGGTAGCGCGGCTCGCTGGCGTGGCGGGCCACGATGGCGTCGAACTCCTCGCGGGCGATGCCGGTGATGCGGGCCAGCGCGTCGAGGGTGTGGTCGAGGTCGCGCGTCTGCTCGCGCAGCAGCGAGATGTTGAAGGCGTCGCGGTTCTCCACCAGCACGCGGTCGTCGCGGTCGAACAGCGTGCCGCGCGGCGCCCGCAGCGCGAGCGTGCGCAGGTGGTTGTTCTGCGCCATCTCCCGGAACCTCTGGTGCTGGACGACCTGGAAGTACCAGAAGCAGGTGGCGAGCACGCCGAAGACGACGACGACGCCCGCGCGCAGCATGGCCAGCCGCGTGGGCAGGTGACGCCGATCCTCGCCGATCCTCATGTGGCCGACGACCTCCTCACCCCGAGAGCCGGCTGCGGACGTGCGCGCGGCGCAGCCGCCGCCGCTCGATGGCTTGCGGGGTGCGCTCCACCACGAGGAAGGCCAGCACCCCGGCGACGCCGTTGAACAGGGCCTGCGCGGCGACGGTGGCCGGCGGCACGCCGAAGCCCTGCGGCGTGATCAGCGCGTACAACCCGACCACGCAGGCGGCCTGCACGGCCGACCCGGCGGCGAAGACGACGAACCGCGGCAGCGTGCTGGTCACGATGAACTGCGACCCCAGCGCGCCGGCGACGAACGCCACGAGGCAGCTCGCGAAGCCGTTGACGCCCACCACGCCGCCCGAGAGCGCGTCCTGAGCGAGGCCCGCCGCCGACCCGATCACGATGCCGGCCGCCGGCCCGGCGCCGAGCGCGAAGTAGATGACGGTGACCGTCACCAGGTCGATCACCGACCGGTTGCCCATGGCGTGCGCGATCAGCGTCTGGAGCGTCAGCGCCACGGCCAGCGCGATCGCGATTCGCAGCGCGCGCACGCTAGCGGCCTCCCTCGTCGCCGGTCGCGGCGGCGCCGGCGGCCGGCGCGGGCTCCACCACGACCAGCACCTCCTCCACCGCCGAGAAGTCCACGGCGGGCCGCACCCGGACGCCGAGGTAGAGCCCGGTGCCGCGCTCCACGGCGACGACCTCGCCGATGGGGAATCCCTTCGGGAAGATGCCGTCGAGCCCGGAGGACACCACCGCGTCGCCCACCTGGACGTCGGCCAGGGTCGACACGAACTCCATCCGCAGCAGCACCCCATCGTCGCCCACGACGATGCCGCCGGTGCGGGATCGCTCGATCATGGCCGCCGCGGCGGCGCTGCGGTCCACCAGCAGCTGGACGCGGGCGGCGCGGGCGGTCGGGGCCGGGCGCCCGACGACGCGCCCGACGATGCCGCGCGGCGAGAGCACGGCCATGTCGGGGGCGATGCCGTCGCTGGTGCCGCGGTCGATGGTCACCGTGCGGAACCAGGACGTGGCGTCGCCGGCCACCACCTCGGCGGCCAGGGTCCGCTGCGGGAGGCGCGGCTGCACGCCGAGCAGGCCCTCGAGGCGCTCGGCGCGCAGGGCGAGCGCGCGCTGCTCCTGCAGGCGGATCTCCAGCTCCCCCACCTGGGCGCGCAGCCGGGCGTTCTCGTCCTGCACTCCCCAGAGCGCGACGTAGCGTCCCCAGCCCGCGCCCAGCGCCGACACCGCGCCGCCGGTGAGCCGCTGCACCTCGCCGAACACGCCGAAGACGATGGCGTTGAACACGGTGACGCCACCCGCGGTGTTCACCTGGAGCGACACGAGCAGCAGGTGCCCGAGCAGCGCGGCCACGAGCAGCGGCCCGACGCGCCGCCGCCCGGCGAGCACCGCGGCCGGCGAGAGGGGAGGAAGCGTCACGCCCGTCAGTCGATCGCGATCTTGCGCAGCAGGTTGAAGTCGTCGAGCATGCGGCCGGCGCCGAGCACCACCGACGAGAGCGGGTCCTCGGCCATCGCCAGCGGCAACCCGGTCTCCTCGCGCAGCCGCTTGTCCAGGTTCTTGAGCATCGAGCCGCCGCCGGTGAGCACGATGCCGCGGTCGACGATGTCGGCCGAGAGCTCGGGCGGCGTGCGCTCGAGGGCGACGCGCACGGCGTCGACGATCACGTTGACCGTCTCGGCGAGCGCCTCGCGGATCTCCTCGTCGGTGATGGTGATCGTCTTGGGCACGCCCTCGATGAGGTGGCGGCCCTTGATCTCCATCGTCATGCGCTCGTCGAGCGGGTAGGCCGAGCCGACCTCCATCTTGATGGCCTCGGCCGTGCGCTCGCCGATGAGCAGGTTGTACGTCTTCTTGATGTACTGGATGATCGCCTCGTCCATCTCGTTGCCGGCCACGCGCACCGCCTTGCTGTAGACGATGCCGGCCAGCGAGATGACGGCGATGTCGGTGGTGCCGCCGCCGATGTCCACGATCATGTTGCCGGAGGGCTCGGTGATCGGCATGCCGGCGCCGATGGCCGCGGCCATGGCCTCTTCCACGAGGTAGACCTCGCTGGCCTTGGCGCGGTAGGCGCTGTCCTTGACGGCGCGCTTCTCCACCTGCGTGATCTCGGAGGGCACGCCGATGACGATGCGCGGCCGCACCCAGACGTTGCGGTTGTGGGCCTTCTTGATGAAGTAGGCCAGCATCTTCTCGGTGACCTCGAAGTCGGCGATGACGCCGTCCTTCATGGGCTTGATGGCCACGATGTTGCCGGGCGTGCGCCCGAGCATCTCCTTGGCCTCCTTGCCGACGGCCTCGATGCGGCCGTTCACCTTGTTGATGGCGACGATCGAGGGCTCGTTGACGACGATGCCCTTGCTGCGCGCGTAGACGCAGGTGTTGGCCGTGCCCAGGTCGATGGCGAGATCGCTGGAGAAGAGCGAGAACAGCGAACGGACGTTCACGGAAGCGTGGCTCCTAGCGCCGGCCCGCGGGGCCGGGGTCGGCCGCGGCGGCGTGGATGCCGTCCTTGCCGCGGTCCTTGATCCAGTACATGGCCTGGTCGGCGGCCTGCACGAGCCCGTCGGCGGTGGTCGCGCTGCCGGGCAGCGAGGCGATGCCGATGGACACGGTGAGGCGCACGTCGAGGCCCTCGGGGCAGAGGAAGACGTGGCGGGCGACGCGCTCGCGGATGCGCTCGGCGACGTGCCGGGCGCCCTCGAGATCGGTCTCCGGCAGCACGACGGCGAACTCGTCGCCGCCGTAGCGGGCGACCGTGTCCGACTCGCGCGCCGACTCCTGCAGCACCTGGCCGGCCTCGACGAGCGCGCGACTGCCGGCGAGGTGGCCGTGCGCGTCGTTGACCGCCTTGAAGCCGTCGAGGTCGAGGAACAGCAAGGACAGCGGCTGGCGCGTGCGCGCGCACCGCTTCACCTCGCGGCGCAGGAGCAGGCCGAGGAACCGCGCGTTGTAGAGCTGCGTGAGGTCGTCGGTGACCGAGAGCGCCTCGGCGCGCTCCAGCCGCAACTGCGTGTCGAGGGCGAGCGCCGCGACCTCGAGCCACTGGCGCACGGCCCGCCGCACGGTGGCCGGGACGACGAACGGGCGGGCGGCGGCCTGCGGCTGGTAGGCCACCAGCGCCAGGCGCGAGCGCCCGCGCACGGCCAGCGAGAGGCCCGCGGCCGCGCCCCTGGCGCGCCCGCCGAACTCGGCCGCGAGATCGGCCACCGCCACGTCGGCGCCGCGCCGGGTGACGCGCGCGGCGAGCGCCTGCACGGCCGCGCGGGACGAGTCGCGCACCCCGCGCACGGCGAGGGCGCGCGGCACGTCCACCCACTCGTCGACGAACAGCCCCCACCCCACGCCCGGCGCCTGCCGGGCACAGGCGGCCACCACCTGGCTGGCGACGGCGCGTGGGTCGAGCGGGACGGACGCGGCGCGGGCGAGCGACAGCACGCTGGCAGGATCGACGGGCAAGGTGGCGGCGAAAGCGCGGAGCCGGGCGGGCAGATCAGGCGTCGTGACGGTCGCGGGCCGCGGGGCGCGCTCTCGGGCCGTGGCAGGCCGTCGGGACCTCGATGGCGGGATGGGCCGCCGGGCGCGTGTCTTCGGCATCGAGTACGGCACGGTCGGCGTCCCTCTCGCGCATCGGCCTCACCCCGGTGAGGGATCCGCCGCGCGAACGCGCCGGCCCGCGGCGGGCCGCCACGGGCACCCACTCAGCCGACGCCCCTGACGCGCGGGGTCGTGCACAGGCTCCACCGGCGCGCCGCGTCACGGCCAGGCCCGCTCGCCGGACCGGCCCCTGCACGCGTCCCCGACGCGCACGCGCGGCGCACGCACGGAATCCGTCGAACTATAGCACACGCCCCGGCTGGCACGGGGTGTGCTGCCTGCGCGCACAACGCCCCACTCGCCGCCCCCCGGAGCCCGCTGCCGCCAGCGCCCCCGCGGCCACGCCCGGGCGCCAGCCGCCGGGCACGGCGGCCCACCGGCACGCCTCGCCCTTGCCCGGCTCCCGCCCCTCGCATACCATTGCGGTTTGCCCCGGCCCCGGGCCGGACCGCAGAGGACACTCCGCTCATGACGATGCTCGACTCCATGCGGCGACACAAGGCCTGGCTCAAGTGGAGCCTGGCGCTGGTGGTGCTCGCCTTCATCGTGTTCTACATCCCCGACTTCCTCCAGACGGGCGACCCGTCGGGGGCGACGCCCGGGGGCGCGGTGGCACGGGTGGACGATCGCGTGATCTCGGCGGCCGACTTCACCCGCGTCTACAACACGCAGGTGCAGGCCTACCGCTCCGCGTACGGCGGCAACCTCAACACGCAGTTGCTGAAGCAGCTGGGGCTCGACCGCCAGATCCTGCAGCAGCTCATCGACGAGGAGGCGGCCACGGCCGAGGCCGAGCGCCTCGGGCTGACCGCGAGCGACGCCGAGGTGCGCGAGCGGATCGTGGCCATGCCCGTGTTCCAGGAGAACGGGCAGTTCGTCGGCGAGGCGCGTTACAAGGCCGTGTTGCGCATGCAGCGCCCGCCGCTCACCCACCAGGAGTTCGAGGAGAACATCCGGCGCAGCATCGTGCTCGACAAGCTGCGCGTCGCGCTCACCGACTGGGTGACGGTGTCCGACCAGGAAGTGGACCAGGAGTACCGGCGCCGCAACGAGAAGGTGAAGCTGCAGCTGCTGGCGCTCACCGCCGACCGCTTCCGCGAGGGCGTCACCGCCGCCGACGCGGAGCTCGCCGCCTACTTCGACGCCAACAAGGAGGAGTTCCGGATCGGCGAGCGGCGCAAGGTGAAGTACGCCGTCATCGACGTGCAGCAGGTGCGCGAGCGGGTCACGGTGACGCCCCAGGACGCCGAGCGCTTCTACAACCAGAACATCGAGCAGTACTCGACGCCCGAGCAGGTGCGGGCGCGCCACATCCTGCTGAAGACCGAGGGCAAGGACGAGGCCGCGGTGCGCGCGGCGGCCGAGCGGGTGCTGGCCGAGGTGCGGGCGCCCGGCGCCGACTTCGCCGCGCTGGCGACGAAGTACTCGGAGGACGAGGCGTCGAAGGCGCGCGGCGGCGACCTCGACTTCTTCAGCCGCGGCCGCATGGTGCCCGAGTTCGAGCAGGTGGCCTTCGTGCTGGAGCCCGGCGCCGTCAGCGACCTCGTGAAGACGCCCTTCGGCTTCCACGTGATCCAGGTGACCGAGAAGCGCGCCCCGGCCACGCGGCCGCTCGACGAGGTGCGCGAGCAGATCGTCGAGCAGATCAAGTGGGAACGGGCGCAGACGCAGGCGAGCGACCTCGCCGCGCGGCTCTCGGGCCAGATCAAGACGACCGCCGACCTCGAGCGCGTGGCGCCGGCCAACAGCCTCACGGTGCAGGAGTCGGCGCCCTTCACGCGCGACGAGCCGGTGCCCGGCCTCGCCCCCTCGCCCGAGGTGTCGGCGGCGGCCTTCGAGCTGGAGCCCGGACAGGCGAGCGAGGCGCTGCGCACCGCCTCGGGCTACGCCCTGATCGCGGTGACCGGCCGGGAGGAGTCGCGGGTGCCCGCCCTCGACGAGGTGAAGGAGAAGGTGCGCGAGGCGGTGGTGACGCAGAAGGCCGTGGCCGCGGCGCGCCAGAAGGCCGCCGAACTGGCCGCGACCCTCAAGGGCGCCGCCGACTTCGAGGCGGCCGCCAAGGCGGCCGGCTTCGAGGCGAAGACCACCGACCTGGTGGCGCGCGGCACGGCCCTGCCCGACATCGGCGTCAGCCTGCCGGTGGAGAACGCCGTGTTCGGCCTGGCCGCTGGCGCGACGAGCGACGTGATCACCACGCGCTCGGCCGCCGTCGTCGCGCGCGTCACCGAGCGGACCGACGTGACGGCCGAGCAGGTGGCGGCCGCGCGCGAGAGCCTGCGGGCGGAACTGCTCAACGAGCGCCGCGCGCGCTTCTTCAGCAGCTACATGATCAAGGCCAAGCAGCGGATGAAGATCTCGATCGACCGCGAGGTGCTGCAGCGCCTGGTGGCGTAGGCCGGGGCGGGCCGCCGCCCGCCGCGCTGGACTCACGGGCGCGCCCGGCCAGACGGCCCGGCGCGCCCGTCGTGCGTACGGCGGCTACTTCAGCGTGTCCAGGTAGCGGATCAGCGTCGCCATGTTCCTGATGAAGGCGCCGGTGGAGATCCCCATCAGCGCCTCGTCGCGGAACGGGGACGTGTCGTACTCGTCGCCGACGTGGGTCTGCGAGAAGTCGCCCGGCGCCGGCGTCTTCGGACCGTCGCCCTTGTAGGGGTGGCTGGTGTAGCCCAGCGGCGCGAGCCAGTAGCCCTCGGCATTGAGGTCGGCGACGAGCCTGGCCGCCCGCTCGGGCAGGCTCGGCGCGGGTCCCGCGCCCGGACGGCCACCGTCCCCCTCGGCCACCGTGAAGTAGGTCGGCAACTCGCGGCGGTCACCGCCGGGGGCGAACGGCGAGCGCCGGGCGAGCTCGGCGGCGGGCAGCGCCTTCGCCTCGGCCAGCCGCGCCCGCAGGCGGGCGACGTCCACGTGGCGGAACGAGCTGTAGTGGCCAAGGGTCTTCTCGGGGTTGCGGTCGACGTAGTACTCGCCGTTGACGACGTTCGAGCCGCGCCGGTGCACGAATAGCGGCTGGTTGGTGCCCACCTCGACGAACGTGGGGTGGGTGCGTCCCGGGCGCGCGAGCTCGGCCGGCAGCTTCACCGCGTCCAGCCAGTCGAGCGCCTCGGGCAGCCTGGCCAGGAAGACGGGGTCGCCCGTGAGCTCGTAGAAGCCGATCATCGCCTCCACGTTGGCGGCCGTGGTGTGGGTGACGAGGGCCCTGGGCTCGTAGCTGCGGGCCGCGGCCGGCTTCAGATCGTCGGTGTGCTGCAGGCCCCACCCGGCCTGCGGGGCGGGCTGCTGCATGAGCACGAAGGCGTCCATGCCCTTGCGCGCCGCGGCCAGCAGCCGGGGCTCGCCGAGCACCGCGTGCGCCTGCAGCAGGAACCCGATGTTCTCGGCCGCCACGTCGTCGTTGAAGGTGTAGTAGGCGGAGTAGTCGGGCAGGCCGTGCAGCGAGGCCGCCCCGGCCTTCGGGTAGCGCTGCGGCCAGGCGCCGTTGGGGTACTGGCTGTCGAGCACGAAAGCGATGGCGCGGTCGAGGGCCGCCTTGTGGGCGGTCTCCTTCTTCAGGGCGTAGATCCGCAGGAGGAACCGCGCCGACTCGGCGGTGCCCCCGTCGTCGAACGTGGCGTTGCCGTAGTAGTGCTGGAACTCCTCGAGGCGCCAGGCGTTGCGCCCGACGGTGTCGTACCACTTCTTCAGGGCGGCCTCACCGGCCGTGTCGTGCACGTAGTTCCAGCCGCCGGCGGGATGCTGCGCCGCGATGAGGGCGGTGGCCACGCGGGCGGCCGCCTGGTAGTAGAACTCGTCGCTCGTCGCGCGGTAGGCGTCGAGCAGGAGGTGGCCGACGGTGGCGGTGCCCGGCGGCTGGATCCAGATCATCGTCGGGGTGGCCTCGAGCTCGCCCCAGCGCCGCGACCGGTCGGGCAGGTAGGCCCAGACGTAGCCGCCGCCGTGGCTCACCGAGTCCTGCATGAAGGTGGTGGCCCGCTTCATGGTGTCCAGCACCTGCTGGCGGGAGGGTGCGGGCGCGGAGGCGGGGCTGACGGGCTGGGCGGCTGGCACCCCGGGCGCCGCCAGCAACGGCCCGAGGGCGAGGGCGAGCACGAGGGAACGCGGGTTGGTCATGCGAACTCCTGCACGGGCTGGATCGCGTCGGCCGGACACGGCGGGAGACCCGAAGTGTCCTGACCACTTTGCGGTCACTTCACCACGAAACCGGCATCAATCTCAAGTCGAACACCTCGCTCACCGCCAATGAGGACAGACCAGTCATCGACATTCGCCGGGGCGGACGGCATCGCGGCGCGCTCCGCGCTCGCGGTCGCCGGCGCGGCCCGCCACGCCGGCTGATCTGGAGTCCCACCTCCAACAGTTGGAGCCAAGGCTCCAACCTCGGCGGAAGGGTCGTTGGGCCTGCCGACTGATCCGTAACGGTTTCTGGCCAGAACCGGCCGATCGTCGGGCTATGACGCGGTTGGCACTCGGGTTGCTGTAGTGCTGGGACGTCCACACAGCGGCGCGGTGAAGCGCCTCCCCCGGTTCCCGTCAGGCGGGAGATGGGGCAGACCCAGGTTCGCATGAGCGCTGCCTTTCGCGGCGCGAGGAGAGAGTGACATGGCTGAGAAGATGACGCGCGGTCAGGTGCAGGATCTGCTGGCGAAGTTCGCGACGGAGAACCCGAAGTATCGCGAAGCTCTCATCAAGGACCCCAAGGCCATGATTGAGAAGCAGTTCGCGACCAGCCTCGGCAACACCAACGTCAAGGCCGTCGTCGAGACCGCCGACACCACCTACGTGGTCATCCCGCACGTCGCCAAGGAAGGCGAGCTCAGCGACGCCGACCTCGAGAAGGTGGCCGGCGGCAAGGGCGACATCGAGGTGAACTGCCACCAGTACGGTGCGGCGAACATCTCGATGATGCAGATCAACCTGTAGGCTGCGGCCCACAGGCAACGAGATGGCGAGGGGGGCGGCCGTCAGGCCGCCCTCTTCGCATGTACGGGCCCCGCCGCGCTCAGCGCATCAGCCGCCGCAGCGGCGGGTAGGGCCAGATGTCGGGCAGCCGGCCTGCCTGGTGCTCGGCCTGCATCGCGTGCCAGAACGCCGGCGTGAGCAGGTCGCCGTGCACCTGCGCGAACAGGTCGCGCAGTCCACCGGTGAGCCCGAGGAACGGGAGGAACTCCTCGGGGAAGACGTCCCGCTCGTCCACGTGGAACCACGGCTCGGAGGACAGCTCGTCGTCGTAGTCGCGTGGCGGCGGCAGCGCGCGGAACCGGCACTCCGACAGCAGGCAGAGCTCGTCGTAGTCGTAGAAGATCACGCGGCCGTGGCGGGACACGCCGAAGTTCTTGAGCAGCAGGTCGCCGGGGAAGATGTTGCTCGCGGCGAGGTCGCGGATCGCCAGCCCGTAGTCGACGACGGCGGCGCGCGCGAGCGCCGGCGGCGCGGACCGCAGGTAGAGGTCGAGCGGCGTGAGGCGGCGCTCCGTGTAGAGGTGATCGAAGGCCACGCTGTGGTCCTCGAAGGTGACCGTGCCGCCCACCTTGGCGGCCAGCTCGTCGAGCAGCTCCTGCGAGAAGCGGCGGCGATCGAACTTCAGGTGCTCGAACTCCTGGGCGTCCACGAGGCGGCCCGCGCGATCGTGCCGGAACACCAGGCCGTACTTCGCGCGCACGTCGGCGCGCGTCGCCGTCTTGGGCGGCTCGAAGCGGTCGCGGATGATCTTGAACACCGCGTCGAAGCCGGGCAGCGTGAACACCACCATCACCATGCCCCGCGCCCCCGGGGCGATCTCGAAGGTGTCGTCGGTGGTCTCGAGGTGCGACAGCAGCGCGCGGTAGAACTCGGTCTTGCCGTGCTTGTTGTGGCCGATCGACGCGTAGAGCTCCGACACCGGCTTGCGCGGCATGAGCTCGCGCAGGAAGCCCACGAGCGCCGACGGGCACGGCGTCTCCACGAGGAAGTACGACCGCGCGAAGCTGAAGACGATGCTGATGTCGTCCACCTCGGTGAGCACGGCGTCCACCGCCACGCCCGCCGCGGCGTTGACGAGGGCGATGGCCACCGGCACGCCCCCGGCCAGCGTGTGGAGGCGGCCCACGAGGTAGGCGCCCTTGTTGCGGAAGAACGGCGCCCGCGCCAACTCCAGTGACGTGATGGGGTGCCCCGCCGCCGACCCGCGCAGTTCCTCGGTGACGGCGTGGACGTCGGCCTCGAAACGGCGGAACCGCGCCGGGCTGCAGAACCCCGTGAGCGCCTGCTCGACGGCGCGCTCGAGCGGACCCGTCACCGGGTGGATCGTCGTCACCGGCGGGTGATCCGCCCGCGGGGAGGGCAGCGCGTCGAGCGCCGAGGTGACGAACTCGATGTCGCCGTCCACCCCGACGGTCCCGAAGAGGCGCCGCGTGATCGAGTTGAAGAAGGTCTCGGCGAGCTCCGCGTCCGACCGCCAGGCCACGCGCTCGAAGTAGGCGAGCTTCAGCTCAGGCCAGCACGTGCGGTGGCGCACCTGCTCGCCGAGCAGCGCCTCGAGCTCGTGGAGGGCGCCGCGCACGCTGTCGGAGTAGAGGCCGAGCCGCGCGGTGCCGTCGCGCTGGATGGCCTCCCAGTCGAGCGTGTCGAAGTGGGCCCGCGCCCGGCGCGTCAGCTGCTGGAACTCCTCGATGTAGGCGATCCAGGCGCGTTCGATGATGGCGGCCGCCTCGCGGGCCGGCGCAGCGTCCGGGGACATCGGCATGGGAGCCGCCTTTCAGCGAGACTCACGGGAAGCGCACGAAGACGCCGAGGAAGCGGCGGTCGCGCGCGGCCGGGTCGTGCTCGATCGGCACGAAGCCCGCCTCGGTGGTCACCCGCAGCGCGAGCGCGCCGCCCGCCTCGACGGCCGGCAGGTCCACGTCCACCTCCGCCTCGGCGGCGAGCGGCACCCGGCGTTCCCACCCCTGGCCCGACAGCACGGCCGTGTTCGGCGTCGGGCCGTTGCGCAGCCGCACCCGCACGGGGCCGTCACGGCGGGGCACGACGCTGAAGGCGGCGACGCGCCGCGCGGCCACCCAGGCGCCGTCGGGCTCGAGCCACGACAGCTCGTCGTGGCTGAACACGTCGCCGCCCGGGTACTGCTGCGCCGCCAGGACCTGGCCGACCGACACGCGCCGGTTGGCGTCGACCACCGACACCGGGGCGACCTCGATGCGCTGGACGACGGCCGCCACCTCGCGCGCGGCCTCGAACCCCACGAAGTTCGCGTCCACCGGCAGCTCGAACTCGGTGCTCCAGGAGCTGCCCGTGGCCGGCAACTCGAAGCGCTGGTAGGGCGGGCCGATACGCCCGAGGCGAAGCGCCACGGTCCGATCGCCGCCGCGCTCCGGCGCCAGCGACAGCGTGGCGCGGTATCGCCCGGCCGGCAGGCTGAGGCGCATGTTGAGCAGCACCGGCACGGGCTGCGGGTCGGTGCGCAGGCCCGGCGTGGCCACCCAGCGCACGCGCGTCAGCGCGGCGTCGGCGCGTTCCACCGAGAACGGGTCGTAGCGCAGGGCGATCGGGTGCGACGTGGAGGCGTACGCCTCGATCAGCGTCGAGCGCGATCCGGCGCCGGCCGGCGGCCGCTCCTGCAACGCCCCCCCGAAGACGCGCGGGACGAGCCAGGCGCCGACCACCACCACGACCACGGTGCCGATCGCGGCGCGGAGCCCGCCGGCCGCGAGGGCGGCACTGCCCTCTCCGCGCGCACGCACCACCCAGGCCGTGACGAGCGTCCCCAGCGCGAGCCAGACCAGGCTCACCGGGAGGGCCAGCGTGTAATGGTGCTTGATGAAGGACGGCGCGGCCGTCCACAGCGGGTACTGCCCGCCGAGCCACTGCAGCAGGCGGGAGAGCCCGTCGCGCGTGCTGGCGACCAGCAGGCCGTCCTGGGCGACCACCGCGACCGCGCACACGGCCACGGCCGCCACGGCCAGCGCCCAGGCCCACGCGCGGGCCCCGGCACTGCGCGCGTGCGCCGCGTACCACGCCACCGGCAGCATCCACAGCAGCACGGCCGAGGCCACCGGGCGCCCGGGCGAGGCGTCGCCCCACCACAACCGGAACGCGCCCACCGCGGCCAGCAACGCCACGAACACGACGAGCGCCTCGACGGCGATCCGTCGCGGCAGGCCGCCGCGACGCCACATCTGCCAGAGCCCGGCCAGCCCGACGAGCAGCACCGGCGCGTACAAGAACAACCCGTATTCCTGGTCGAAGAGCAGCCCCGGCCCGCCGAACGGCAGGTAGCGCACGCTCGTCTGCAGGAGCGCCCCGTAGGGCGCCGCCGGGGAGGCACTGCCCCAGATCCAGTTGAAGAACGCGAACCACGCGGCGGCGCTCACGGCCCCCGGCACGGCGACGCCGGCCACCCGCGGCCACGCCTCGCCCAGGCCGGCGGCGCGCGACGAAGCGGACACGCCCGCCACGGGCCACAGGGCGCGCCCGACGACCACGGCGGCGAGCGCCGCGGTCATCAACGCGTACTTGCTCGCCAGCCACGGCAGCGCGGCCAGGCACAGCCCCGCCGCCCACCACCGCCACGTGCCGGCCACCGCGCCGTCGTCGCGCGGCAGCCCGGTGGCGAACGCCAGCAGCACGAGCAGCGCGCCGACGATCTCCGGGTAGACGCTGAACGCGTTGAAGACGAAGGGCACGCTGAGGGCGACGCCGGCCCAAGCGAGCGTGGCCGCCTCGGCGCTGCCCGACACCCGCCGCGCCAGGCCCCACGCGGCGGCCGCGGCGGCCGCGCCGATCAGGACGAGGAACAGCACGACCCCGCGATACCCGCCCGCGGCGTACACGGGCGCGACGAGCAGCGGCAGCCCGATCGGGTGGATCGAGTAGATCTCGCCATCGGCGCCACGCGTCAGGTAGTGGGGCTTCAGGTCGCGATCGAAGTACTCGAGGTAGTCGCCGCGCTGGTGGTTGTTCTCGATGCGGAGGTCGCCATCCCGCCACAGGCTCTGGGCGATGACGAGGTAGTGCGGCTCGTCGCCGCTCGGCAGCAGCGGCGTGTTGGTGATGCGCCACGCGGCGAGCGCGATCAGCAGCGCGCCGGCCGTGAACACGGCCCAGCCGCCCGCGGCCGTCCGGCGCGCGGGGGCGGCCTCCGCGGCCTCACGCACCCAGCGCACGCTGCTCACCACGACCATGGCGAGCACGGCGACCCAGGCGAGGCGACCGAACGGCGCCGTCAGCAGGCGCAGCGACGGCGCCACGTCGGCCAGGAACGGCAGCCACGGCAGCACGAAGAGGGCGCTCGCGTAGAGGGGGGCGACCAGCGCCACCGGCGCCCGTTCGCCTGCCGGCGGGGCCTCGACGCCCAGCCGCAGGCAGCGGGCGCGCCGCCAGCGCTCGACGAGCGCCAGCCACCCGGCGAGGGCGGCGAGCACCAGCAGGACCCCGGGCAGCCACGTCACCGGCGAGGGCACGAGCGCGATGCGCACGCCGTCGCCGGCGCCCGGCACCACTTCCATCACGCCTCGCGAGCACCACGCGGCCGTCCCGGTGATCACGGCGAGCGGCGCCAGGGAAGAGAGCTGTCGCGACGTCACGTCCGCGCATCCTACCGTACGCGCCGGCCGTCCCGGCTCGATGCTACGATCCGGGACATGAGCTCTCATTCCCTTGCGCGAGGCGTCGTCGCGCTCGCGGCCTGCGCCGCGCTCTGGCCCTGGGCACCCCTCGCTGCCCAGGCCCCCGGTCTCTCGGCGCGCGGCGCGTGGGTGCGCGAGGCGCCGGCCTCCCGTCCCACCTCCGCGGCCTACCTGATCCTCGACAACACCTCCTCGGCGGACGTCACCATCGTCTCGGCGGCGACGCCCGCGGCGAAGATCGCGGAGTTGCACGAGATGCGCGACGAGGACGGGCGCATGCGCATGCGCAAGGTCGAGAAACTGGTCGTGCCCGCGCGCGGCAGCCTGGAACTGAAGCCCGGTGGCCTGCACGTGATGCTCTTCCAGCTGACCGGCGCGCTCGAGGCCGGCGCCACCGTGCCGCTCACCTTCACGCTGGCCGACGGCAGCACGCTGAAGGTGGACGCGCAGGTGCGCGCGGGTGGAGGCATGCGTTGACGCGGCGTGCTGCGCGCGGCGTCGTCCTCGGGCTCGCCCTGGCGCTGACGGCCGCCTGCTCCTCCGAGCCGTTGCCCTCGGCCACGCGCACGCCGGCGGCGCTCGAGCTGCAGACCTTCGACTTCGGCGGCGACTTCGAGCTGCCGTCGCACACCGGCCAGCCGTTCCGCCTGGCCGACGCGCGGGGCAAGGCGGTGCTGCTCTTCTTCGGCTACACCTACTGCCCCGACATCTGCCCCACCACCCTGCAGACGATGGCGCAGGTGGAGAAGCTGCTGGGCGAGGAGAAGGGGCGCCTGCAGACCGTGTTCGTCAGCGTGGACGCGGAGCGCGACACGCTGCCGCGGCTGAAGGAGTACGTGGAGCACTTCGGCATCAATGCGGTGGCCGTCACCGCGCCGCCCGCGCAGATCGATCCCATCGTGAAGCAGTACGCGGCCTACTACGAGAAGCAGGCGTCGGACTCGGCGATGGGCTACCTCGTCGATCACACGTCACGGCTCTACCTGATCGATCCGCAGGGCCGGATTCGCTACCTGTTCCGCTACGGCGAGGACGCGAAGACGATCGCGGCCGGCGTGCGGCAGGTGCTGGCGGAAGGCACGACGTAGGGCGTGCGGCGTGGGGCCTGGGGCTTGGGGCCTCGCCCCGCCTCACTTCGTCGCGGTGCTCTCGCGCGTGCAGGTCATGTCCATGCCGAGGCGGCGCGCGAAGACCGCCCACCGGCCGTCCGCGTCGCGGTCGGTCCACGACACGATGACGCCGCCGGGCACGCGCGCCATCGACCGGTCCCACCGGTCTCCGCGGAGCGTGGCGAGCGTGTAGGCCGCGTCGAAGCCTGGCGCCTCGCCGCCGCCGGCGTTCCAGTCCACCCACGCCCGCCGGACGACCAGCGACACCTCGCCCGTCTCGCCTCGCTCGCGCCAGAGCAGCGCGAGCGCGCCGTGCTCGTCCACCACGACCTCGGGGTCGCCCTGCGCGCCGGCCGGCTGCGGCACCACGTAGGAGCCGGCGGGCCTTCCCGCCGCATCCACGCGGCCCAGGCGGATCGTGCCCGGCGTCTGCTCGCTCCCGTCGGTGTGTGCCCACACGTCGCGGGCGAAGGCGGCGTCGGCCTCGCGATCGTGCTGCTCCAGTTCGACGAACGTGCGCCCGCCGTCGCGCGAGTGCCAGGTGAGCCGCAGCGCCGGCCCGCCGGTCCCGGCGCGCACCCACACTTGCGGCGCCCGGGCGCGGCTGCCGGGCACGGGCGCGCCGACCGCCACCCACGGCTTGCCCAACGCGCGCCCGAACTGGAACGACCGCGGGAAGCTGCCAACGACGACCGGCGCGGTGAAGCTGGCGCCGGCATCCGGGCTGACGGAGACCAGCACGGTGGACCGCGCGCCACCGTCGGCGGCTTCCACCCAGGCGAGGGCGACGGTGGCCCCCCACGAATCGGTCGCGGGCACGCCGGCTTCACCGGCCACGCGCGCGACGCTGACGGTCGTGCCTGGGCCGAGTGGAATCGCCGCGGGCTCGACGGACGTCACCGGCGCACCCGACCACTCGCCGCAGGCGGCGGCGAGCAGCGCGAGTCCGAGGACGCCGAATCGGACGGACGGGGTCATGGTGATCGAACGCTCGACGCGGCCGGCGCGGCGCCCGCCACGCGTTGCCCTACCGCATCACGACGTACGGCATGAGCGCGAGCGGCTCGCCACGCTTGAAAAGCCGCATGGGCACGGTGATGGCCGACAGGGCGCGCTGTTCCTCCTCGGAGAGGAACACGCTGAGCGCCTGCTGCCGGACGGCCGCGCCGCCGAACGGATGGAACAGCGCGTCGTAGAGCCCGCGCGGGGGCGGGTAGGTCACGAGGTCCACCGCCGCGTCCTCGTCCAGCTTCGCCTCGCGCTTGGCGATGGCCAGCGCGCGCTCGAAGCCGCCGAGTTCGTCGACGAGGCCGCGCTCCTTCGCCTGGCGCCCGGTCCACACGCGCCCCTGCGCCAGCTGCTCGACCTGCTCGCGCGTGAGCTTGCGCGAGTCGGCGACGAGCCCCACGAAGTGGTCGTAGAACGCCTGGATCTGCTCCTGCACGCGCTCGCGCTCCTCGTCGGAGAACGGGCGCACCGGCGAGTTGATGTCGGCCATGCGGCCCTGCGACACCACGTCGATGGCCGCGCCGACCTTCTCCAGCGTGCCGCCGAGCGCGAACTTGCCCGTGTAGATGCCGATGGACCCGGTGAGGGTCCCCGGCTGCGCGACGATCGTGGACGCCGGCGTGGCGACGTAGTAGCCGCCCGAGGCCGCGAGGTCGCCCATCGACACCACGATGGGCATCTTCCGCTTCGTGATCGTCAGCTCGCGCCAGATCAGGTCGGAGGCCACCGTCGATCCGCCGGGGCTGTCGATGCGCACGACCAGCGCCTTCAGCGACGAGTCCTTCCGGATCCGCTGCAGCGATTCGACGATCGAGGCGGCGCCGGCCACCTGCGAGCCGTCCACGCCCTCCCCGCTCTGGCCGCCGGCGATGGTGCCGCTGATGTGGAGCACGGCGATGCGCGCCCGCCGCCCGAGGGCGAGGCCCGGCGGCGGCACGGCGTAGTCCTTCGGCTCGACGATGTTGGGCTCGGTCACCTTGACCTTGGCGAGCGACTCGAGCTCGTCGGGATACGCCAGGCCGTCCACCAGGCCGACGCGCAGCGCCTCGTCGGCGAGGAAGGGCCCCTCGTCCACCAGCGCGCGTACCTGCTCGGGCGTCTTGCCGCGGGCCTCCGCGATCGCCTCCACCACCTGCGCGAACGCATCGTCGGTGAGCGATTGCGCCATCTCGCGGTGGGCGTCGGTGAAGCCCTTCTCCGTGAAGAGGTTCACCGCGGTCTTGTACTGCCCGACGTGGAGCATGTCCGGGACGACGCCCAGCTTGTCGAGGGTGCCGCGGAGGAACAGCTCGTACCAGGCGAGGCCGTCGAGCGCCACGCCGCTCGTCGGCAGGACGTAGATTTTCTCGCACGCGGTGGCGATGTAGTACTCCGCGTCGGCGCCGTACGTCAGATAGGCGACGGTGGGCTTCTTCGACGCGCGGAACTCGAGGATGGCGTCGCGCAGTTCCTGCGCCTGTCCCCAGAACGACGGCGCGCCGTCGGTGACCACGACCAGGCCGGTGATGCGGCTGTCGTCGCGGGCGCGGCGGATGGCGGCCACCGTGTCACGCAGCGTCGGGGTGAGGCTGGTGAGGAACCCGAAGCTCCTCGGCTGGGTCTCGGGGAGGGAGCCGCGCAGGGCGAGCACGAGGGTGGACTCGCTGGCGACTGGCGCGGGCCGGGCCATGGCCAGGTAGAGCGTGGCCATGCCGCCCACCGACACCAGCACGGCGAACCCGATCAGGAAGAGCACGACCCAGACACCGCGGCGCACAGCCACGACAGCCTCCTCGGCAGGATGCGTCCGGGGCGGGGCGCACCACTCGGAGTATACAAGGCGAGGTGGCCCCCCCCGTCGCGCGCCGCTGCCGGGCCTGGCACGGGCGCTGGCGCTGGCGGCCGCGCTCGCCACCGGCCTGCCGGCCATCGCGTTGGCCGATGCCGGCGGGCGGCGCGGTTGCGGGCGGATCGAGGCGCGGACGCCGCGCGAGCGCCGGTGACCCTGGCGAGCGCAGGCAGCCTGCCCGCCGACGCGTCCCTACCGCCGCGGCGAACTGGCCGACAGCCGCTCGATCTCCTTCTCCAGCCGGTCGGCGTCCGCCTGGAGGCGTGTCGCCCGGTCGGGCGGGCTGAGGGCGACCTGCTCCCGGATCACGCGCACCCGGGCCCGCAGCCCCGGCAGGTCCTTCGGCTGCGCGTTGGTGTACTCCTCCATCACCGCGAGGGCCTCGTCGGCCAGCCGCATGCCGAGCACCGTCTCGACGGGTTCCTGGCTCGTGATGCGCCACAGGCCGCTGGCAAGGTCCTCACGCGCCTGGGCCGTCCGGGCCACCGCCGCCCTCGCCGCGCGCACCGCCGCATCCACCTCTGCCGGCTTGTCGTCGAGCGCCAGCATCCGGATGAGCTCGGTGTGCGCCAGCGGCTCCGCCGGAAAGCGCTTCACGCCCTCCAGGACGACGGCGCGCTGCCGCTCCGGGCGGCCGAGGCCGAGCGGCGGGGGACCGTAGATGTCGAGCAACGCGCGAATCGCGACCCACGCGCCGTCACTGCTCCACAACTGGAAGGCGCGCTCGTAGTGCGTCGCCGCCTTCTGCATGTGCTCCGCGCGGCGCGCGACGAACTTCGGATTGCGCGACAGGGCCTCGTGGGCGCCCCCGAGCATGCCGTGCGCCTCGCCGAAGTCCGGGTACTTCGCGACGTAGCCTTCGTAGATCTTCACCACCTCGTCGTCGCGGCCGTCGATCGAGAGTTGCAGGGTCTTGTCCTTGACGGCCCGCCACTCGGCTTCGGGTGGCGGGGGGGGGGGGGGGGGGGGCCCCGGGGGGGGCCCCCCCCGGGGGGGGGGAGCCCCCCCCCCCCCACCCCCCAAGCCCCCCCCCCCCCCAACAAGCGCACCC
>JADHED010001453.1_pt1 | contig 20087 bp, 17 predicted proteins | sample 8952041 | NCBI WGS metagenome assembly JADHED01 (sample SAMN16124423, study PRJNA663239) | bioreactor sludge metagenome | isolation source: sludge (control) | place: India:Bengaluru | collected 2018-09-08
GCCTGGTATATCACGCGCATGGCCAGGTGACGTTCGCCCTGGAACGATAAGGCGCCGCCGGTCTCGTCCGACCGAGAGCGGGCCTTTCGCGGCCGGCGCGGGCGGTCGGCCAGCGCCACGACCCCGGCGGCCACGTCAGCGACCCTTGCCGCCATCGCGCTCGGTCTCGTACAGGATCTGCGTCATCGACGGGTCGGGGGTCGAGTCCCGCCGGATGAAGAGGCCGGTGACCAGCAGCAGCGCCGCCACGCCGTTCACCAGCAGGAAGGTGGTGGCCGAGACCACCGTCGGGACGAGCGGCACCGAGGCGACGACGGCGATCAGGGCCCACAGGGCCAGCGCGATCAGCCCACCGCGTGTGAGATGGAACATGGGACACCTCCTGGAGCGCGCCGTGGCGCTCCCGGTGGGCGGCGTCCGGGCTTGCGCCGCCCCGTGGCTACCAGCACTCCCTCGTCCGGTCCGGTGGACGCGAGCGTATCCCTGCCGGTGGACCGGACAGGAGACACACAACCCCAGGGTGGGGGACGTTGGGCCGGCGGCGTGCGCACGGCGCGCCTGCGCGGGCTGGCTCAGCTCGAGGTGTCTGACACCCTGACTATACGCGCTTTCCGGCGACCGCGCGCGACGAACTCCGCGCGCCCCGGACCCGTGCGGGGGTCAGACCTTGAATTTCAACATCGCATTTGGCCAATGTTCACGGGCCCTTCCCGCGCGGCGACCGGCGCCGGACTACGAATTCTGCGATGGACGACGGCTGCGTTCCGCAACGGTGGCTTCGCGGGGGCCGAAGCCTGCGCGCCGGACCCGCCCCACCGGGGTGACCGCGCCCCGGACCCGTACGGGGGTCAGACCTTGAATTTCAACATCGCATTTGGCCAATGTTCACGGGCCCTCTCCGCGCGGTGGCTGGCGCCGGACCACGAATTTCGCGATGGACGACGCCTGCGGCGTCGCACGATGGCGTGTTGAAGAAGGATGAGCCCTGATCCGGGGACCCGGGCGATCGAGCGCCGGGGAGAGGCGCGCGGCGCATCCGGCCCGCGCGTATAATCCGCCCGAATGTGTCAACGACGCGTGGCCCCACGCGCCGCGTGGCTGGGCGTGCCCGGCCGCGTGCGGCTGGCTGCGCTCCTGCTGGCCTCGCTGCTGGTCGCGGGCGGCGCGCGCGCGCAGGCGCCAGACACCGAGTCGCCGCCGGTGGATCCGCCCGCCGCGCGGCTCGCCGTGGGAGGCGAGGTCACCGTCACCGTCGGCCCACGCGATCCGCACTACTTCAACTTCACCGACTACTACCAGAACGCGAACCGCCTGACGGTGGTCACCGCCAGCCTGGCGTTCACCGCGACGCGCTGGCTCGACCTCGTGGCCGAGGTGCGCACCGAGAACACCGATCGCGTCCGGCTGTCGGCCGCCTACGCGCGCGTCCGCCCCGGCGGCGGCGACCGGTTCGCGCTGCTGGCCGGGCGCGTGCCGCCGGTGTTCGGCCTGTTCTCCCGCACACGCTACGGGTCCGACAACCCGCTCGTCTCCCGCCCGCTCGCCTACCAGTACCTCAGCTCGCTGCGCTACGACGCCGTCGCCCCCTCCATCGACGCGCTGCTCGCCGTGCGGGGAGAGGGCTGGCGCGTGCAGTATCCCGAGCACACGGCGCCAGTGTCGTCGCCCGGCTACGGCGGCTCGACCGACGCGCCGCCAGCGGGCGTGGCGGCCGCGCCAGGCGTGCCGCTCGTGTCCACCAGCCGCTGGGACACGGGCCTGGCCGCCGCGTTCACCTCGTCGCGCCTGGAGGCCAGCGCCGGCCTGACCGTCGGCAGCCTGTCGGACCCCCGCGTGGACGACAACAACGGCAGCCTGCAACTGGCCGGTCGCACGAGGTGGCAGCCTCATCCCTCGTGGAGCCTCGGCGCCTCGGCCGCCCGCGGCGGGTTCCTCAGTGACGAGGCCGCCCGGCGGGCGGGCGCGGGCGGGCGGGCGTTTCCGCAGGCCGCCATCGGCGTGGACGCCACCTTCGAGGCGGGACACCTCGTCGTCCGCGGCGAGGTGGTGCACTCCTCGTGGCACCTGCCGCTTGGCGAAGGCGGCACGCGTCGCCGCCTGTCGGCCCTCGGCACCACCGTGGAGGCGCGCTATCGCCTGCACCCGCGCCTCGACGCCGCGGCGCGCGCCGACCGGCTCGGGTTCTCGTCGGTCACCACCGCCGGCGCCGCGTCCGCCACGCCCTGGGACGCCGAGGTGACCCGCGTGGAGGCCGGCGTGGGCTACCGCCTCGCTCGGCAGTGGCGGCTGAAGCTCGCCTATCAGCACGACTGGCGCTTCGGCGCGACGCGCGAGGACGCGGGCTTCCCGCTGGCCCAGCTGGCGGTGTGGTTCTGACATGGACGTGCGGTCGCTCTCGCGGGCCGTGCTGGCGCTCGGGGCCGTCATGCTGGCGCTGCCGGCCGGCCTCGCACAGCAGGCCGGCGCCATCACGGGCCGCGTGGAGGCCAGGCTGTCCGCCCCCGCGGTCGAGCACCACGCGGCGGTGGCGTCGCTCGCCGCCAGGAGACGGCCGCCGGTGGACCGCCGCCGCTCGGTGGTCTACCTCGACCCGGCGCCCAGCCCCGCCTTCGACGACCTGCGCGGCCGGCGGGCACGCATCGACCAGCGCGACGAGGCCTTCGTCCCGCACGTGCTGGCGATCACGGTCGGCACCACCGTGGATTTCCCCAACAACGACGTCACGTTCCACAACGTGTTCTCGCTGTCGCGCGTCAAGGCGTTCGACCTGGGACGCTACGCCGCCGGCAAGTCGCGGTCGGTCACCTTCGACCGGCCGGGCATCGTCCGCGTCTTCTGCGACATCCACTCGCACATGAGCGCGTTCGTGCTCGTCTTCAGCCACCGCTACTTCGCCGTCACCGACGCCGAGGGCCGGTTCCGCATCCCCGACGTGCCGCCGGGCACCTACACCCTGCGGGTCTGGAACGAGGGCACCGATGGCACCTCGCGCAGCGTGACCGTCGCGCCCGGCGCCGAGGCCGACGTGCACCTGGTGGTCGGCAAGGGCAGCGCGCCGTGACGGTCCTGCGGTCCCTCAGCAACCGGATCTTCGCCGCGAGCGCGCTGCTGGCCGTCGCGTGCATCGTCGCCGCCCTGTGGTCGATCAACCGCACCGTCACGGTGCAGGCCGAGCGCGCGATCGAGCGTGGCCTGGCCGACTCGGCGACGCTCGTGACCGAGTACCGCCGCCTCACGCTGGCGCAGCTGGCCCAGGCGGCCCACCTGCTGGCCGACCTGCCGAAGCTGAAGGCGGCCGTCGCGCTGGACGACCCGCCGACGCTGGCCCCGCTGGCCGACGACTACCGGCGCCAGCTCGACGCCGACGTGCTGCTGATCGCCAACGCGAGGGGCCGTGTCCTCGCCGAACACGGCCTGGCCGGGTCGGAGGTCGACGGCCTGTCCGGTGACCGCGAGGCCCCATGGCCGGCGGGCCGGGCCCGCGTCGCGTTCCTCCCCCGCGCCGACGGCCTGCTGCTGCTCGTCTCGGTGCCGATCTGGATCGATCCCGGCGCCCCCGACCTGCTCGGCACGCTCAGCGTCGGCCGCACGATGGACGCGGCCTTCGCCGGCCAGGTCAAGGGCTTCACCGACAGCGACATCACCTTCGCGTGGGATGGCGCGGTCCGCGCGTCGACCCTGCCGCCGTCGGTCGCCTCGGCGCTCGCTTCGTCCGGCCCGGACGGCACGACCTCCCGCCGTGTCACGGTCGCCGGCGAACAGTTCGACGTGATCGCGCGGTCGATCGACGCCGACCTCGGCGATCCCCCCTCGGTGGAGCGGTGGCCCGGGCGCGGTCCTTCGCCGGGCGTCGCCATCGTCGCGCGGTCGCGGACGGAGCAGCTCCGGCCGCTGCGGGCCCTGCACACCGCGCTGGCCCTGACGGCCGTCGCGGCGGTCGTGGCCGCGACCTTCCTCAGCTATCTCGTGTCGCGCTCCATCACCCAGCCGCTGCGGGCGCTCACCGCGACCATGCGCGAGATGGCGGCCTCCGGCGACCTGACGTCGTGGCGGCCGGAGTCGACCGCCGGGCGATGGGACGACGAGGACGCACGGGTGCTCGCCTCGACCTTCGGCGCGATGACGTCCTCGCTGGCCCGCTTCCAGCGCGCGGCCTCGCAGCGCGAGCGGTTGTCGACACTCGGCCGTCTCTCCACGGTGGTCGCCCACGAGATCCGCAACCCCCTGATGATCATCAAGGCGGCGCTGAGGAGCCTGCGCCGCACCGACCCCGGGCCGGAGGTGCGCGCCGCCGTCGCCGACATCGACGAGGAGGTGTCGCGGCTCAACCAGTTGGTGAACCAGGTGCTCGACTTCGCGCGGCCCATCAGGTTCGCCGTTGGCCCGGCCAGCCTCGCCGAGGTCTGCGCCGACGCGGTGCGCGCCGCGCAGGCCGACGGCCTCGAAGTCGAGTGCGCGCTCCGCCTGGACCCGCAGGCCGACGAGGTGGCCACCGACGCCGAACGCCTGCGTCAGGCGCTGATCAACGTCCTCGCCAACGCCCGGCAGGCGGTGGCGGCGGCCGGCACCGCGGCGCCGGCGTCCCAGGCGCCCGTCACCGTGACGACGCGTGTGCTCGATGCCGACTCGGTGCGCGTCGAGGTGCGCGACACGGGGCCCGGCCTCGACGCCGCGACGCTCGCCCGCGTCTTCGAGCCCTTCTTCACCACCAAGCCCACCGGCACCGGCATCGGCCTGGCCATCACGCGCAACATCGTGGAGGGCCTCGGTGGCACCGTGCGTGCAGAGAGCACGCCGGGGGACGGCGCGACCATCGTGATGGATCTGCCGCGCACGGCCCGCCAGACGGGGCAGCCCACGCCATGAGCACCATCCTGCTCGTCGACGACGAGCCGAAGATCCTGCGCGTCCTCGAGCGGGCGCTGCAGGCCGACGGGCACGAGGTCATCACGGCCGCCGCGGGGCGCGAGGCCCAGCACCTGCTCGCCGCGCGGTTCTTCGACGTCGTCGTGGCCGACAACATGCTGCCCGACCTGACGGGCCTCGACCTGCTGCGCGAGCTCGCGGCCACGGCCGGCACCGACCGGCCGCAGGTCGTGATGATGACCGCCTACGCCACGATCGAGAGCGCCATCGAGGCCATGCGGCTCGGCGCCTTCGACTACCTGCAGAAGCCCTTCGAGGTGGACGAACTGCTCGTCGTCGTCCGGCGGGCGGCCGAGCACGGCCGGCTGCGCCTCCAGCACCGCTACCTGTTGAGCGAGCGCGACGAGGACTTCGCGCACTACGGCTTCATCGGGCGCACCCCCCGCATCCTCGAGCTGCTGCGTGAGGTCGAGCTCGTCGCGGCCAGCCGCAGCACGGTGCTGATCACCGGTGAGACCGGCACCGGCAAGGAGCTGCTCGCCCGCGCCCTGCACGACCGGAGCGCGCAGCGGGCCATGCCGCTCGTCAAGGTGAACTGCGCGGCGATTCCGGACACGCTGCTCGAAACGGAGCTGTTCGGGCACGTCCGGGGCGCGTTCACCGGCGCCGTGACCAGCAAGAAGGGGAAGTTCGCGCTGGCCGACGGCAGCACGATCTTCCTCGACGAGATCGCGACGATGAACCCCGCGCTGCAGGCCAAGCTGCTGCGCGTGCTGCAGGAGCGGGAGTTCGAGCCCCTCGGCGCCGAGCGCAGCTCGAAGGTGGACGTCCGCGTGGTGGCGGCCACCAACCGGAACCTGCGGCAGATGGTGGCCGAGGGGCGCTTCCTCGACGACCTGTTCTACCGGCTGAACGTGATCCCGCTCGCGATTCCCCCGCTGCGCGAGCGCCGCGAGGACATCCCGCTGCTCGTGGAGCACTTCGTGCGCAAGCACGCGCACCGCGCGGGCAAGCGCGTCGACGGCCTCGACGAGGGCGTGCTCGAGCGGCTCGTGGCGCACGACTGGCCCGGCAACGTGCGCGAGCTCGAGAACACCATCGAGCGGGCCGTGGTGCTGTGCCGCGGCACGCGCGTCACCTGTGACCTGCTGCCGCCCGTCGGCGCGTCCCCCTCGGCGCCGGCCGCCATGGCCGACGCCACGCTTCCCGGCCTCAACCTCCGCGCCAACGTGGAGTGGATCGAGCGCGAGTCGGTCCGGCGCGCGCTCGCGCGGTCGCGCGGCGTGAAGAAGGACGCCGCCGACCTGCTCGGCGTGAGCCAGCGCGCCCTCAGCTACTACCTCGCGAAGCACCGCATCGACTGAGCGCGGCGACGGGCCTTCGTTTTCGCGTCGCGTAAGGCCGGCTTACGTCGCGCGAAAGCCGCCGCCGCGCGCCGGCACGTTCCCTCGAGCATTCGCGTGTCACCACACGCGCTCGGTCACGGCACCGTCCTTGCCTCTCGTTGGTTTGGCCCCCCAACGAACCCGTGGAGGAGGACATGACTGTGGTCCGCCGTACCCGTGCGTCGCTCGCGGTGCTCGTGCTGTCGGCGTGCGTGGCCGCCGGCTGCGACGAGCAGGTGTCGTCGATCGCCGGCCCGACGCCCACGCTCGAGCCGACGTTCTCGAGCATCTCGCGCGACATCTTCAGCAACGCCGACGCCGCCGGCCGCCGCGCGTGCGTCGCGTGCCACACGAACCAGGGGCGGAACCCGGCCGGCGGTCTCAACCTGCTGCCGGAGCTGGCCTACGCCCAGCTGGTCGGCGTCGCGGGCGTCACCGACCGCTCCGCGGTGCGCGTGATTCCGGGGGATCCCGGCAACTCGCTGCTGATCCGCAAGGTCGAGGGGGTGCCCGGGCTCGTCGGCCAGCGCATGCCGCTCGGCGGGCCGCCCTACCTGACCCCGGGTCAGATCCTCATCATCCGCCGCTGGATCGAACTCGGCGCTCCCAACAACTGACGTGGCCGGTCGAAGGGGCCCCGTGCCGCGGCCGTGCCCTCGGAGGGGACGCCCGACGACCGCATGAGGAGATGGTCATGACCCGTCGCATTCACGCTGTGATCGCCCTGGCCGCGACCGTCGCGACCGTTGGACTCCCAAGGCCGTCCTCTGCGCAGGCAGCAGGCGCCCCCGCGCCGGCCGCGCCGCCCGCCGCGGCGGCGGCCGCCGACCCGCGTGCCGAAGGCGCGCAGGAGCCCGACGCCACGCCCGCCGACATGGTGCTGATCCCTGCCCAGCCCGAGTTCACGCTCGTGAACCTGCCGACGACCCTGCGGGTGCCGAAGGGCCGGTTCGCGTTCCGCGTCAGCCACCGCTTCACGCGCGACCTCACCCAGGGCGGGTTCGACGATCTGCTGGCTGACTTCTTCGGGTTCGACGGCGGCGCGCAGATCGGCCTCGAGCTCCGATACGGCCTGCTGCGCGGCTGGCAGGTGGGCCTCTACCGCACGAGCGACCGTACCATCCAGCTCTTCACGCAGTACAACCTCCTGCGGCAGGGCGATCGCGGCCCCGTGACGCTGGACGCGCTCGCGTCGTTCGAGGGCACCAACAACCTCAACGGCGACGATGCCACGCAGCCGACGGGGGAAGGGGTGCGGTCGCCTGCGCTCGGCGTCGTGGCCTCGCGAGTCTTCGGGCGGTGGGCGTCGCTCGAGGCCACGCTCGCGTGGGTGAACAACACCAACCCCCTGCCCGCGGCGCTCGTCGATCACAACGACACCGTGATCCTCGGCATCGGCGGCCGGCTTCGCGTCAGGCCGAGCGTCTACCTCGTGGGCGAGGTCACCCCGCGGATCGCGGGCGACACGCCGGGCGCGTCGCTCGTCTCCTTCGGCATCGAGAAGCGCGCCGGCGGCCACTCGTTCCAGGTGAACGTCTCGAACGGCTTCGGCTCGACCCTGGCGCAGATCGCGCGGGGCGGCGTCGCCTCCGATCAGTGGTATATCGGGTTCAACATCAACCGGAAGTTCTTCTGAGCCGGCACGGAGCACCGCGCCGCCCTGGAGCCTGCCGTGACCCGACGCCTCGTCCGCCGCACCCTGATCCTGCTGGCCGCCCTCCTGCTCGGCGCGCAGTTCTTCCCGCCGTCGATCGGCAACCCGCCGGTGGATGCGGCGGCCCGCCTCGAAGCAAACGCGCAGGTGCCGCCGGCCGTCGGCGAGTTGCTGCGCCGGGCCTGCTACGACTGCCACTCGGACGAGACGCGGTGGCCGTGGTACTCGCGCGTGGCGCCGGCCTCGTGGCTGGTGGCGCGCGACGTCCGGCTGGGACGCGGGCAGTTGAACTTCTCGACCTGGGGCGAGTACAACCCCTACGACCGCGCGGACCTGCTCGACGAGGCGTGCGAGGAGGTGAAGGCCGGCAACATGCCGCTGCCGCCCTACCTGCTGCTGCACTCGCGCGCGAAGCCGTCACCGGCCGATGTCGAGGCGCTGTGCGCCTGGACCGCGGCCGAGGCGGCGCGCCAGGCCGCGCACTGACCGCCGCACGACGCCGGGCGCACGATCGCGCGGCCCGCCGTGCCGAACGACGATGGAGACGCCGATGACCTTCGCCGCCCTCGCACGCCGGACGCTGCCGTTCGTCGCCGCCCTGGTCGTGCTCACCCTCGTGTGGCCCCGGCTCGCCGACGCCCAGGCCCGCACCAACCCCGACGGCTGGCAGATCCCGGCCAGCGCCGCCGCCGAGGCCAATCCCGTGGCGCTCACCGAGGCCGCGCTGGCCAGGGGCAAGTCGATCTACCAGGGCAAGTGCCAGCGCTGCCACGGCCCGGGCGGCAAGGGCGACGGGCCCGAGGCCGACCCCGAGCACAAGCCCGACGACCTCACCGACCCGGCCCGGGCGGCGCGCAACCCCGACGGCGTGATGTTCTACAAGGTGTGGAACGGCAGGAAGAAGCCCAAGATGCCGGCCTACAGCCTGGAGCTGTCCCGCGAGGAGGCCTGGACGGTCGTCCACTACGTCAAGACCCTCCGCAAGCCCTGACCGCCCCCGGGCATGACCCCCGTCATGCCCCCGCGGCGATCGGCCGATATACCCTGCGCCCGTCGTGACGAGCGGCCTGCCGTGCCCCGGGGCGCGGCAGGCGCCGTCACTGCGTTGCCGGCCGGTACGAAGCCTGCAACGCGACGCGTACGCTCCGCAGGAGGCAACCCCGTGTCCACGCTCCGCCCGCTCGCGCCGCTGTGCGCGCTCGCCCTCGTGATGACCGTGACGGTCGCGCCGGCCGCGCTCGCCGCCGGCGACCCGCCGGCGCAGGCCCCCGCCGCGGCGCCCCAGCCCGCGCCCAAGCCGGCCCCGGCGGCTCCCCCGCAGGCCGTCATCAAGGTGAACGACGACATCAGCCTGCGGTTCGGCGCCCTGTTCCAGGCGCAGGCCGAGGTGGCCGAGAGCCTGCCGAGCTACGCCGCGTCGCAGAACCTCTTCATCCGCCGCATCCGCCTGATCATGGGCGGCAACATCGGCAAGCAGTTCAGCTTCTTCCTCGACACCGACAACCCGAACCTCGGCAAGTCGGTGAACAACGTCAAGACCATCTCCTCGGGCTTCATCCTCCAGGACGCCTTCCTCGAGTACAAGCCGAGCGACGACTTCCACCTGCAGGGCGGGCTCATCATCATCCCGCTGTGCCGCAACTGCCTGCAGAGCGCGGTGAACCTCCTGGCGCTCGACTACGGCCCCTTCTCGTTCCTCGCCGCCGGCGCCATGCAGACGGTGACCAACCGCGACACCGGCTTCCAGGTGAAGGCCTACGCGCTCGACAAGCGCCTCGAGCTGCGCGCCGGGGCGTTCCAGGGCGTGCGCGAGCCCGGCTCGCGCAACGCCTTCCGCTACGCCGGCCGCGCCCAGTTCTCGGCCTGGGATCCCGACGTCACGCAGATGTTCTACGCCGGCACCAACTTCGGCGCCCGCAAGACGCTCACCTTCGGCGTGGGCGTCGACAGCCAGGACGACTACCGGGCCATCGCCGGCGACGTCTACCTCGACCGCCGCGCGGGGCCGGGCGTCGCCACGTTCCAGTTCAACGCCGTGAAGTGGGACGGGGGCGACTTCCTCCGCAACCTGCCCGAGCAGGTGACGCTGCTCGCCGAGGGCGGCTACCACTTCCCGGAACTCCGTCTCACGCCCTACCTGCAGGTGGCCACGCAGCGCTTCTCGTCGCCGGCGTTCGAGGCCAACGACCAGACCCGCACGCAGGTGGGCCTCGGCTACTTCTTCCGCGGCCACAACGCCAACGTGAAGGCCGCCTACACCCGCACCTCGCTGCGCGACCGCGAGGGGCTCAACGGCGGGGTGGTGCAGATCCAGCTGTTCTTCTACTAGGGCGCGCGCCCCCGGGGAGCCCAGCGTGGCCGATCTCGACCCGGTCGCCTTCCTGCGGGCCACGCCCCCGTTCGACGCCCTCCCCGCGCCCGACTTCGAGCGCGCGGCGGCGGCGCTCGACGTGGTGTTCCTGCCGGCGGGCGAGGTCGTCATCGGCCGCGACGGCCCGCCGAGCGACCACCTCTTCCTCGTTCGCAAGGGCCTCGTCCGCTTCGAACGCGACGGCGTCACGGCGCTCGTCGTCGAGCCGGGCGAACTCTTCGGGTTCACCTCGGTGCTCGCCGGCGCCACGCCGTTCAACGTGGTCGTCGAGCAGGACACGCTGGCCTACCGCCTGCCGGCCGCCGTCGTCCGCGCCCTGCTCGCGCACCCCGCCTTCGCCCGCCACTTCACCGAGGGCCTGGCCGAGCGCCTCCGCCGCGCGACCGACGCCGCCCCGGGCCTCGCGGGCGGCGACCTGCACCTGGCGGTGGAGCACCTCGTCCGCCGGCCGCCGCTCGTCGTCGACGGCGACACCTCCGTGGCCGACACCGCCCGCCGCATGAGCGAGCGGCAGACGAGCGCGGCGCTGGTGGACGGCCCCGAGCGCGGCATCGTCACCGACCGCGACCTGCGCAACCGCGTGCTCGCGCGCGGGCTGCCGCCCGACACGCCCGTGGCGGACGTCGCCTCGCGCCCGGTCATCACGGCCGCCGCCGGCACGCCGGTCTTCGAGGTGTGGCACGCGCTGGTCACCCACGGCGTCCACCACCTGCCCATCGTCCGCGGCGACGAGGTGCTCGGCATCGTCAGCGACACCGACCTGCTGCGCCACCAGACGTCGGGGCCGACCGCGCTCTTCGCGCGGCTGGAGCGGCTGGACGCCGGCGACCGGCTTCACGGCTACACGGGCGAGGTGCACCGGATGGTGGCCGCGCTCACGGCGGCCGGCCTCGACGCGCTGCGCATCGCGGGCCTGGTGTCGCGGCTGAACGACGCGCTCGTGCAGCGGCTGCTGCGGCTCGGCGAGGCCGCGCTCGGCCCGCCGCCCTGCGGCTACGCGTGGATGGTGTTCGGCGCCGAGGGGCGCTACGAGCAGTTGCTGATCACCGACCAGGACAACGCCCTGGCCTACGCCGAGGCCTCGCCGGCGGCGCACGCGTACTTCACGGCCCTCGCCCGCCACGTGGTCGAGGCCCTGATCTCGGCCGGCTTCCCGCCGTGCCCCGGCGGCTACATGGCCACGCGCTGGTGCGACCCGCTCGCCGCGTGGCTCGGACGGTTCCGGGCCTGGGTGCGCGAGCCCACGGCCCAGGCCCTGCTCGATGCCGCCACGTTCTTCGACGCCCGTCGCGCCGCCGGCACGCTCGACCTCACCCCCGTGGACGATGTGGTGGAGGGGGCCCGGGACCAGGACACCTTCCTCGCGCTTCTGGCCAACGAGGCGCTGCGGTTCCGCCCGCCGCTCGGGGCGTTCGGCCACCTGCGTGACGCCCGGCACCTCGACCTGAAGCGCCACGGGCTGGCGCCCATCGTGGGGCTCGCGCGCGTGCTGGCGATCGCCGCGGGCGCGCGGGCCCGCTCGACGCCCGAGCGCCTGGCGGCCGCCGCGCGCGCGGGCCTGCTCAGCGAGGACGGCGCCGCGACGCTGGCCGAGGCCTATCGCTTCCTGCTGTCGATTCGGCTGCGCGTGCAGCTCGCGGCGCGCGAGGCGCACCGCGAGCCCCCGGCGACGATCAGCGTCGCCGACCTGCGGGGCGTCGAGGTGCGGCACCTCAAGGAGGCGTTCCGCGCCGTGCGCGACGCCCAGGACGCGCTCGCGCTGCGTTTCAGGACCGACCGCTTCTGAGGCGCCATGCTGGGGCTGCGCCGGTCACCGCCCTGGGACACCGTCACCTACTGGGCGATCGACGTGGAGACCACCGGGCTCGACGCCCGGCGCGACACGCTGCTCGCCGTGGGCATGGTGCCGGTGCGGCGCGGCGCCATCGGCCTCGGCGACGCCTGGTCGAGCCTGGTGCGGCCGGCCGGCCCCGTGACGATCCCCGTGGAGACCATGCGGGCCCACCACATCCTTCCGGGCGACCTGGAGGACGCGCCGGCGGCGGCCGCCGTGCTCGCCGGGGTGACGCGCCGCCTGCACGGCAGCGTGGCAATCGTGCACCACGCGGCCATCGACGTGGCGTTTCTGAAGGCGGGCTGTCGGGCCGCCGGTCTCGATTGGCCGAGGATTCCCGTGGTGGACACCGTCGATCTGCTGTGGCGGCGGGCCCGGCGGCGACGGTACGCAACTGGCGACGTCCCGCGCGACCCGGAGTTGAACCTCGCGTCGGCGAGGCGCGCGCTCGGCCTGCCGGCCTACCCGGCGCACGACGCCACCACCGACGCGATCGCGACCGCTGAACTGTTCCTCGTCCTGCGCCACCTGCTGGGCGCACGCACGGTGAGGGAGGTGACGAGCTGAAGGCGTTGGCCGCGCGCCCCGGGGCGCGCATCCCGCGGCGCCGGCACCACGCAGCGGCCGGCCGCCGCCCACCCAGGTTCGGGGCCACGAAGGGAAGGCGGCATGACGGTCACGGATCGCCCTCACCACCACATCACGGTGGAGGAGTGGCAGCGGCTCGAGGCCAGCCCGGAGTTCCAGCACCTGCTGGCCGAGAAGCGTCGGTTCATCCTCCCCGCGACGGTGTTCTTCATCGTCTACTACTTCGCCCTGCCGGTGCTCGTCGGGTACTTCCCGGCGCTGATGGAACGCCGCGTCGTCGGCAAGATCAACCTCGCCTACCTCTTCGCGCTCTCGCAGTTCTTCATGGCGTGGGCGCTCATGTACCTCTACGTCGTGCGGGCCCGGCGCTACGACGCGATGGCCGCGGCCATCGTGGACCGGGTGCGGGGGCAGGCCCAGTGAGCGCCCCGCGCCGCCCCGCGTTGCCGGCCCCGCCGTGGGGCCACGCCCCGACCGTGCGCGACCAGGAGGCCCTGCGATGACCACCTCGCTGCTGATGTTCCTCGTGTTCATCGCCGTGACGCTCGGCATCACCTACTGGGCGTCGAAGCGGACGAAGACGGCCGCCGAGTTCTACAGCGCCGGCCGGTCGATCACCGGCTTCCAGAACGGGTGGGCCGTGGCCGGCGACTACATGTCGGCCGCCTCGTTCCTGGGCATCGCCGGCCTCATCGCCTTCAACGGCTACGACGGCTTCCTCTACTCGGTGGGGTGGCTCGTGGCCTACCTCACGGTGCTGCTGATCGTGGCCGAGCCGCTGCGCAACACCGGCAAGTTCACCATGGCCGACGTGCTGGCGTTCCGGCTGCAGCACCGCAGCGTGCGCACCGTGGCGGCGTGCTCCACACTCACCGTCAGCCTGTTCTACATGATCGCGCAGATGGTGGGGGCCGGCTCGCTCGTGAGCCTGCTGATCCCGCAGATCTCCTTCAACGCCGCGATCGTGCTGGTGGGCGTGCTGATGCTCGTCTACGTGATCTTCGGCGGCATGCTCGCCACCACGTGGGTGCAGATCATCAAGGCCGTGCTGCTGATGGCGGGCACCATCCTGCTGTCGATCCTCGTGCTGTCGCGCTTCGGGTTCTCGATCGTCGAGTTCTTCGAGGCGGTGTCGCAGGTGACCGGCACCGTGAAGGACGCGGCGGGCCAGACGATCGTCAAGGACTTCACCCAGCCCGGCCTGCGCTACCACGGCACGTGGGGCGCGCTCGATCTCATCTCCCTCGGCGTGGCCCTGATCTTCGGCACCGCCGGGCTGCCACACATCCTCATCCGCTTCTACACGGTGCCCTCGGCGCAACAGGCGCGCACGTCCGTGGTGTGGGCCATGATCCTGATCGGCGCCTTCTACATCATGACGACGTTCCTGGGCTTCGGGGCCGCGACGCTGGTGGGCAACCGGCAGATCGGCGTGCGCGTGCTGGACGCCGCGGCCAACTGCGCCACGCTCGCTCCGGACCAGCTGGCGGCCGCGGAGGGCTGCGCGGCGACCAAGGTGGTGGCGGCGGCCGCGGCGGCCGACCCGGCGCGCGGCGCGCGCCTGGCGGCGCAGCTCGCCGAGCACGGCTACGTCGTGCCGGCGGCCAACACGAACCTCGCGGCGCCGCTGCTGGCCGAGGAGCTCGGCGGCGAGATCATGCTCTCGTTCGTGGCGGCCATCGCCTTCGCCACCATCCTGGCGGTGGTGGCCGGCCTCACCATCGCGTCCTCCACCGCCTTCGCGCACGACATCTGGCTGAACGTGGTGAAGCACGGCAAGGGCGACGAGCGCGAGCAGGTGCGCGTGGCGCGCATCACCGCCGGGGTGATCGGCGCCGTGTCGATCGTGCTGGCCATCGCGCTGAAGTCGCTCAACGTCGCGTTCCTCGTGGGCCTGGCGTTCGCCGTGGCGGCCAGCGCCAACGTGCCCTCGATCGTCCTCACGCTGTTCTGGAAGCGCTTCAACTCGAGTGGCATGATCGTGGGCATGATCACGGGCCTGGTGTCCTCGCTCGTGCTGATTGCGCTCAGCCCGGCGGTGATGGGCGTGGACCCGCCGGGGGCGGCCGTGCGGCACCTGATCCAGGCGCCGGCGATCTTCCCGCTGGAGAACCCGGGCCTGCTGTCGGTGCCGCTCGGGTTCCTCGGCGCCTGGCTCGGGACGCTGCTGTCGCGCGAGCCCGCGGCCGAGGAGAAGTACGCCGAGCTCACGGTGCGCGCCAACACCGGGCTCGGGGCCGAGGTGTGAGCGGGCCGGCGGCGACGGGTGGGGGCGCGGCCGACGGCCGGCCCCCGGCGCTCGCGCGCGTGCTCACGCGCCGCGATCTCGTCGCCATCGGCATCAACCAGGTGATCGGCTCGGCGGTCTTCCTGATGCCGGCGCAGGTGGCCGCGCAGGTCGGGGCGTGGGCCCCGGTGGCGTTCCTCCTGGCGGCCGGTGGCACGCTGCTCGTCGCGCTCTGTTTCGCCGAGGCCGGCAGCCGGTTCACGGGCACGGGCGGGGCGTACCTCTACACGCGCACCGCCTTCGGGCCCTTCGTCGGGTTCGAGGTGGGCTGGATGGCGTGGTTCACGCGTGCCACGTCACAGGCGGCCGTGTCGGCCGGGCTCACCCTCGCGCTCGGCTTCTACTGGCCCGCGCTCGCGAGCGGGGCGGGCCGCGTCGCCACGATCGCCGCCGTGACGCTGGCGCTCGGCGCCGTCACCTACCGCGGCATCCAGCAGAGTGCCTGGCTGGTGAAGGTCCTGACCGTCGCCAAGCTGCTGCCGCTGGCGATCTTCGTCCTCGTCGGCGTGTGGCACGTGGAGCCGGCGCGCCTCGTGCCGCACGGCGGCGTGACGATCGACCAGGCCCTCGCGGCGGGCCTGCTGCTCATCTTCGCCTTCGGAGGCTTCGACGTGATCGCGGTGCCGGCGGGCGAGGCCGCCCAGCCGCGTCGCGACGTGCCCGTGGCCTTCGTCGTCACCATCACCGTCGTCGCCGCGGTCTACGTGTGCGCGCAGGTGGTGGCCACCGGCACGGTCCCCGACCTGGCGGCGTCGGCGACGCCGCTCGCCGACTCGGCGCAGCTCACCATGGGGCCGGCCGGCGCGTTGCTGATCAGCCTCGGGGCCATCTTCGCGATGAGCGGCAACATCGCCGGACAGGTGCTGGCGGGATCGCGCTACCTGTTCGCGCTCGCCGAGCAGGGCGACCTGCCGCGCTGGTTCGGCCGCGTGCACCCCCGCTTCCGGACGCCGTCCAACGCCACCGTGTTCACCACCGTCGTGACGCTGGGGCTCGCGCTCTCGGGGTCGTTCGCCGCGCTCGCGGTCGTGTCGGCGATCGCGCGCCTGCTCGTCTACGCGGGGACGTGCGCCGCGACGCTCGCGCTGCGGTCGCCGCGCGCCGCCGGGCGCGTGGGCCCGGCGACCGTGGTCGTGCCGGGCGGGCCGCTCGTGCCGGTCGCCGGCTTCCTGGTGTCCGTGGGCGTGATCTTCGGCGCGACGACCCAGCAGCTGCTGGGCGGCGCGCTGTTCCTGCTGATCGGGGCGGGGCTGTACGTGGCGGCCCGGCGCACGGCCAGGTCCGCGGCCGACTGACCGCCTCCGCCAGGGGTAAAACTGGGGTCGGTCCATCTTGCGGGCCTGTCGGGCTGACCGGAGAACAGACCCGACCCCAATCTCCAGGCGGGCGTCACTCGCCGGCAGGCACCCAGGCGAGCACCACGCGCTGCACGGTGACGTTGGTCTTCTTCGGCGTGAGCGACACGCTGGCCAGTGGCCGCTGCGCGGCGTCGCTCGAGGCGGCGAGCGCGTCCAGTTCGGCCTGCAGCTGCGCGTCCAGGTCCTGGATCTGCTGCTTGATCGCCTCGACGTTCTCGGCGGCCCGCCCCACGTCGCTGCGCTGGCGCAGCACGCGGCCGGCGCCGCTGGCGGCCGTCGTCAGGCGGCGGTTGCCGAAGAGCGCGCCCACGAGCGTGGCGCCGGCTTCCCACATCGACCCGGCGGCCTGCTCCTTCTCGCGCGCCACGGCCTGTTCCGCCTTCCGCAGCCGCTCGGTGGCGGCCGCGAGCTTCGGCGCGTACTTCTGCCGCAGTTTCTCGGCCGCGGCGTCGCGGCGCTCGCGCAGCGCCTGCTGGAGCCGGATGCGGAACTCCCGTTCCTGCTCGCCGGGCGCCGACACCAGGCCCGACTCGGCGTCCTTCAGCAGGTCCAGCGTCTGCGTCGCGTAGAGCCAGCGCGCGAACTCCTTCTCCCAGGCGGCGTAGCTGCGGGCCTTGCCGGCCACGGCCGGCAGCGCGTCGAAGGTCGCGTTGGCGTCGGGCGCGGGGTCGAGGTCGCCCAGGGCGATGGTGGCCGGCGCGACGGCCTGCCAGTCGATGGGCGTGGGGCCGTCGGATGGCGTTGCGAGCACGCCCACCGAGCGGGCCTCGTTGACGCCGAGCTTCGCGTCGGTGAACGCCACGCTGCCCACGCAGAACACGCGGGGCTGGTAGCGCACGGGCCCCAGCGCCCGCGCTGGCACGAAGAACTGCGGGACGTCGGGGGGGAGCACCGGACGGGCGCTCGCCGCCGGCGCAGGGGACGGCGGCGCGGCGGGGGGTGTGGCTGGCGCAGCGGTCGTCGCGGGGGCTGCGGGAGCTGGGGGCGGCGCCGGGGCCGCGGCGGCCTTCCGCGGCGCCATCAGCGTCCGGATCTGGTCGCGCGTGAGCGGCCCGGCCAGGTAGGACATCGCCCAGCGCGTCTCGAACACCGTCGGCCCGTCGTCGTGCACGTTGTGCAGCAGGAAGATGCGCTTGCCGAGGGCCGAGAGCTGGCGATCGACGTCGCCGCGGTCGAAGTGCCCGCTGCCGCTCAGCGCGCCCTCGAGCCCGTCGAGCACGCGCAGCTTGTCGCGCTCGGTCTGGAGGCGGCCCAGCAGCCACGTGCCGATGTTCGACAGCGCCTTGTAGTCGAGATCCACCGGGTTCTGCGTGGCCAGCACGAGGCCGACCCCGAAGGCGCGGGCCTGCTTGAGCAGCGTGAGCAGCGGCGCCTTCGACGGCGGGTTGGCGGTGGGCGGCAGGTACCCCGCCACTTCGTCCATGTAGAGGATGGCGCGCAGGCTGGTGGTGCCGGCCTGCCGGCGCATCCACGAGAGCACCTGCCCGCACAGCATCGACACGAAGAACATGCGTTCCGCGTCGCCGAGGTGCGCGATCGAGATCACCGACAGGCGCGGCGTGCCGGCGGGCGTGTAGAGCAGCTGGCCCACGTCGAGCGGCTCGCCCTCGAGCCAGGTCGCGAAGGCGGGCGAGGCGAGCAGGTTGTTGAGCCGCATGGCCAGCTCGAAGCGGTCCTTCGCGGGGAAGAAGGCGTCGAGCTCCAGCACGCCCACCTTCTGCATCGGCGGCGTCTGCACGCGGCCGATCAGGGCCGGCAGGTCGAGCGGCTCGCCGTTGCGCCACGCGGTGGCGACGATCGTGGAGAGCAGGATGTGCTCGCGGCTGGTCACCGGATCGACGACGAGCCCGGCGAGGGTGAGCAGGCCGGTCACGGCGGCCGTCACCCGCTCGGCGAACACCTCGCCGTCCTCGATCAGTTCGGGCGGGGGCGCGTCGAACGACTTGAGGATCGACAGCGGCAGGCCGGCTGTGCTGCCTGGCGTGTAGATGGCCAGGTCCACGGCCTGGCGCAGCCGCGCGATGCGGGCGGCGTCCTGGCCCCACCGGCCGAGCCCCGTCCGCCACGCCTCGGCCTGCGCCTCGGCGAAGGCGTCGGGGGTGACTCCCCGGCGCGCGGCCTCGGCCGGGTCCACCCACGGGCGGAACGAGGCCGGCGACAGGTCGGGGAACGTCAGCAGCAGGTTCCCGAGGTCGCCCTTCGGGTCGATGGCGATGGCCGGCACGCCGTCGATCGCGGCCTCCTCGAGCAGGTCGATGCCGAGGCCGGTCTTGCCGCTGCCGGTCATGCCGATGATGGCGGCGTGGGTGACCAGGTCGCGCGAGTCGTAGAGCACCAGCGCGTCGCCGGTGGCGCGGGTGGCGAGGTCGTGGCGGCGTCCGAGGTAGAAGGCGCCGAGCTTCTCGAAGTCCTGCACGGGGCGGCTCTCCGGGTCGAGGGGGTGGGCGGCCGCACCTGCGCGGCCGGGGCCATTCTCGCACCTTCGGCCGTCGGCCGGCCGGCTTGCCGGACGGCGCCACCCGGCCTATCCTGTCCGGCAGGTCTGACGGCGTTGCCCGCGCGGCGCGTCGAGGTCGTCGGTCGCTCTTCCTGGAGTCCTGCGATGTCCGGACGCGCCGATCGTGCCGCGTGGCTCGTCGACCCTCAGGCCCAGTGCGGCACGCCACCGGAGGCGTCCCGGCCCCATCGCCTGGTGCTGCTCGGCGCGCCCGGCGTCGGCAAGGGCACGCAGGCCGCGTTGCTCGCGAGCCGCCTCGGCTGCTGCCACCTCTCCACCGGCGACGTCTTCCGCGCCGCCCGGCTCCAGGCCCCCTGCGACCGCACGCCCGCGCTCAACGCGGCGATCTCGGCGATGGAACGCGGCGAGCTCGTCTCCGACGAGACCGTGCTGCAGATCATCGCGGAGCGCGCCGGGTGCCTGCGCTGCGCGGGCGGCTTCCTGCTCGACGGGTTTCCGCGCACGCTCGCGCAGGCGCAGGCGCTCGAGGAACTGCTCGACGCCGAGCACGTCCGCCTCGACGCCGCGATCAGCTACGAGTTGCCGATGCAGCTGGTCGTCGCGCGCATCGCCGGCCGCCGCGTGTGCCCGGGCTGCAAGGCGGTGTTCCACGTGCAGGGGCAGCCGCCGCGGCGGGCGGGCTACTGCGACGCGTGCGGGACGGCGCTCGTGCAGCGCGATGACGACCACCCGCGCGCGGTCCGCGTGCGCTTGCAGGCCTACCAGCGGACCACCGCTCCCCTCACGCACTTCTTCGAGCACCGCGGCCTGCTGCGCGTCGTGCCGGCCGACGGCAGTCCGGAAGAGGTCTTCAGCCGCACCCTCAGCCTGCTCGGCGTCCGCGAGCCGGTGACCGTCAGGCGCTGAGCCCGGGCTGGGCGACGGGCGGGCCGGCGCCGGCGGTGGCCGACGGTCGTCGGGCGGGGCGTACCCAGCATCGTTTTTCGTAGGTCAGCAGCGGACGCCGCGCGGAATCGCCCGTGAATGTAGGCGATTCGCGATGTTGAAATTCAAGGTCTGACCCCAACGGCTTCCCAACGGCGCCACCCCAACGCCCGGCGAAGGCTGGGTTCGGGCCCGCCGGTTGCGGCCCCGGCGGGCCGCCCGGTCGACGGTCGAGCGGGGACGTGCCCAGGAGCGTTTTTCGTAGGTCAGCGGCGGACGCCGCGCTGAATCGCCCGTGAATGCTGGTGATTCGCGATGTTGAAATTCAAGGTCTGACCCCAACGGCTTCCCAACGGCGCCAC
>JADHED010001454.1_pt1 | contig 20047 bp, 10 predicted proteins | sample 8952041 | NCBI WGS metagenome assembly JADHED01 (sample SAMN16124423, study PRJNA663239) | bioreactor sludge metagenome | isolation source: sludge (control) | place: India:Bengaluru | collected 2018-09-08
CTCGACATGCCGGGATTCTCGGGCATGGGGCAAGTCCTCCTCGAAAAGTGTGACGCAAGGTCACAGTTCCTGCGCGGCGCCGGTGCGACACGCATAGCGGCTACGCCCCGGGCGTTCGAAGGTTTCATTTCGGACCAAAAAGGGATTACATTGAGAACCGATCCCCCTTGAAACCTGATCGTGGTAGCGTCCGTCTGGTCTCCCGTAGAGTCTGGCGATCCTCCCTTCATCCACTGACGTGGCCCCGGCTGTCCGGCGAACTCGCCGGGGTCTCTTTCGCGTGCCCGGCCCTGCCCCCGATTCGAAGAGCTGTGTCGACTTCGTGAGGTCAAGAAGATGACGTATCGCATCGCCCTCAGGCTCGTTCTCGCTGCCGTTCTCGGGACCTCGACGCTCCTCGCGGCGGAAACGACCTACCTTCCGGGCGCGGCCGAGCTCGCCGGCCTCCAGGGAGCGCGCTTTTCCTCGACCCTCGAGCTGACGAACCCGGGCGACGCGGCGGCGACGGCGACGATCGGGCTCGTCCCGATGGCCGGGAAGACGCCCCCGGTTCCGGTGGTGCGGACGCTCGCGGCGGGCGAGAGCGTGCGGATCGAAGCCGCGCTGAAGACCCTCTTCGGCCTCGCCGACGACGGCGCGGGCACGATCACGGTCTCCTCGGACGCCGCGCTTCTCGCCAGCCTCACGACCCGAAACGTTGCCGCGGCGGAGGGGCCGTACGGCCTCGGCCTCTTCGCCGTGCCGGAATCGGAGCTGCTCGGCGCCGGGGAGACGGGACACTCGATCTGGGTGAGCCACTCGGCCGACCCGAAGACCGGCTACCGGACGAACCTCTCTGTGACCCTCGTCGACCCGGGGACGATCGTCGTCGTCCGGGTCTTCGACGCCGACGGGACTCCGGCGGGCGAGAAGACCCTCTCGGTCCAGACGCCCCAGGTCTGGCAGCAGCCGGTGACGGCGATCGCCGGAGAGTCGTCGCTCCCGGTCGGCCGAGCCGAGTTCGAGGTGAAGGCGGGCCGAGCGACCGCGTACGCCGTCGTGAACGACAACGTCACCTCCGACGCGATCGCGCTCCCGTGCGAGCGGGTCCCGGCGGGCGCGACCGAGCGCCTCGTGTCGGGCGCCGCCCTTTCTCCGGGCCACCTCGGCGCCTTCTGGGTCACGGATCTGCGCCTCTTCAACCCGGCCGCCGAGCCGGTCGTCGCAACGGTCCGCTCCCTCGGCGCGCCGACGGCGGCGAGCGCGGTCGTCCCGATCCCGGCGAGCGGCGTCGTGGAGGTGCCGCGTGTCCTCGCGTTCCTCGGCTTCCCCGAGAGGACGGCCAGCGCCCTCCTCGTTTCCGCGGACGCGCCCCTCCTCGTGGCGGCGCGGACGAACAACGTCGATCCGGCCGGCGTCCGGAAGGGGACGTTCTCGGCGCAGCAGTTCGTCTCGGTGTGGCCGACGGGGCTCCTCGCCGAGGGCTCGACCGGCTACTTCACGGGAATCGACCAGACGCTGAACGTCCCCGGGACGCGGACGAACCTCGCGCTCGTCGGCGGCCCCGAGGGGGCGGCCGGCGCCCTCGTCCTCCGGGACGAGCGCGGAGCCGAGCAGGGGCGGACGTCGTTCCTGCGCGCACCCGGCGAATGGGGCCAGCTCGGCGTCGCCGACTGGTTCGCGTCGGCTCTCGCGGGCGTGACCTCGCGCGACGGGCTTTCCCTCGCCACGGTCCCGCCGAACTCGCGTATCGACGTCACGGTCGAGCGGGGCGCGCTCGACGCCTACGTGAGCCAGATCGACAACGGCTCGGGGGACGCCGTCACGCGTCCGTTCGGCCGTCCGGGGGGAGGCGACTGCTCGAAGGTCGCGATCCTCACGCTCGAGGCGTCGCCTCTCCCGGTGAGGCCGGCCGTCGAGACGACGATCTCCTGGACCATCGCGCTCGATCCGCCGACCGCGGAGCTGACGTCGCAGTCGATCCGGATCGGCGCGGGCCCCGAGATCGGCCTCGACAAGAGCGTTCGCTCGTACGCGACGTCCTTCCCGGAGGCCGGTCCCGTCGACGTGACCCTGACGGTTCGTAAGGGGAGCTGCGTGAAGACGCGGACGCTCCGGATCGCGGTCTGCGGAGACCTGGCCGTCGAGCCCGAGACGCTCCCCGTGCCCACGGTCGGCGAGCCGTACTCGGGGGTCTCCTTCACGGCTCCGGCCGGGCGGCCGCCGCTCGCCTTCCGCGTCTCGGAAGGCGCTCTTCCCGCCGGCCTCACTCTCTCCCCGTCAGGCCTCCTCGAAGGGACGCCGACCGAGGCCGGTGCGGCCTCGTTCACCATCGCGGTCATCGACGCCAACGGCTGCACCGGAGAGCGCGCCTACAGGATCGAGGTCGGCTGCCCGCCGATGTCGATCGCGCCCGCGGGCCTTCCGGCCGGCACGGTCGGAGCCCCCTACACGACGGTCGTCCTGAGCGTCACCGGGGGCTCTGGTTCGGGCACTTTCGCGGGGCGCCGCCTCCCGCCGGGCCTCACGGTCTCGAGCAACGGCCGCATCGAAGGGACTCCGACCGAGGCGGGCCAGTTCGACGCGGAGATCACCTATCGCGACGCGAACGGCTGCGACGTCACGGTCGCGCGCCCGATCCTGGTCTGTAACCCCATCGGAGTCGCGGCGACGGTCCCGGCGGCGACGGCAGGCGTGGCGATCCCGCCGACTCCCTTCACGGCCACCGGCGCGGTCGGCCCGACGACGTTCGCGGTCACCGCGGGCGCTCTCCCGGCGGGCGTCACCTTCGACGGCGCGACGGGCGTCCTGTCGGGGACGCCGACCGTCGTCGGGACGTTCCCCTTCACCGTCACCGCGACCGACTCTCTCGGCTGCACCGGGATCCTCGCGACGACGCTCACGGTGAGCTGCCCGACGATCACGGTCAGCCCGGGGAGCCTCTCGAACGGGACGGCGGGAGTGGCCTACGGACCGGTGACGCTGACGCAGGCGGGCGGCGTCGGAACAGTCACGTACGCCGTGACGGTCGGGGCGCTGCCGGCCGGAATGGCCCTGAGCGCGGCGGGGGTCCTCTCGGGGACGCCGACGGTGACGGGGACGTTCCCCTTCACGGTCACGGCGACGGACGCCAACGGGTGCACGGGGACGCGGGCGCTCACGCTGGTCGTGGAATGCCCGGTGATCACGGTCAGCCCGGCGAGCCTTTCCAACGCGACGGCGGGAGCGGCGTACGGGCCGGTGACGCTGACGCAGACGGGCGGAGTCGGGGCGGTGACGTACGCCGTGACGACCGGGGCGCTGCCGACGGGAGTCACGCTGACGACGGCGGGGGTCCTCTCGGGGACGCCGACGGTGACGGGGACGTTCCCCTTCACGGTCACGGCGACGGACGCCAACGGGTGCACGGGGACGCGGGCGCTCACGCTGGTCGTGGAATGCCCGGTGATCACGGTCAGCCCGGCGAGCCTTTCCAACGCGACGGCGGGAGCGGCGTACGGGCCGGTGACGCTGACGCAGACGGGCGGAGTCGGGGCGGTGACGTACGCCGTGACGACCGGGGCGCTGCCGACGGGAGTCACGCTGACGACGGCGGGGGTCCTCTCGGGGACGCCGACGGTGACGGGGACGTTCGACATCACGGTCACGGCGACGGACGCGAACGGGTGCACGGGGACACGGGCCTACACGCTGGTCGTGGAGTGCCCGGTGATCACGGTGACGCCGGCGACGCTGCCGGGCGGCACGACGGGCATTGCGTACAGCCAGAGCGTGGGCTCCACGGGCGGCGTCGGGGCCTCGACCTACACCATCGGGCTCGGCGCGCTGCCGTCCGGCCTCCTGCTGGACGGAGCGACGGGAGCGATCACGGGGACGCCGACGGCGGCGGGGACCTTCAACTTCACGGTGGTGGCGACGGACGGGAACGGCTGCACGGGATCGCAGGCCTACACGGTCGTCATCGTCTGCCCGACGATCACGGTGGGACCGGGGGCGCTCGCGAACGGCACGGTCGGGACGGCGTACGGCCAGACCGTCCTGGGAGCCGGAGGCGGTGGAGCGTACCTCTACGCGGTGACGAACGGGGCGCTGCCGGACGGGCTCGCGCTCGACGGAGCGAGCGGAGCGATCACGGGGACGCCGACGACGGCGAACCTCTTCAGCTTCACGATCACGGCGACGGACCAGTACGGATGCAGCGGGGCGACGGCGTACCAGGTGCGGATCTGCCCGGTGATCGAGGTGACGCCGGCGACCGCGGTGCAGGGGACGATGGGCCAGGTCTACGCGGGGACCACCTTCGCGCAGACGGGGGGCGTCCTGCCGATCGGGTGGAGCGCGACGGGACTGCCGGCGGGGCTGACGCTCGACGCGGCGACGGGAGCGCTCACGGGGACGCCGACGGAGGCCGGGGGCTTCGCGGTCGTCGTTACGGCGACGGACGCCAACGGCTGTACGGGAAGCGTGGCCTTCACGCTGCGGATCTGCCCGGAGATGGCGATCGACGCGCCGGCGAGCCTCGCGGCGGGGACGGTGGGGACGGCGTACGGGCCGGTCACCTTCACGCAGACGGGGAGCGCGGCGGCGATCACGTGGAGCGCCACGGGCCTGCCGACGGGGCTGACGCTCGACCCGACGACGGGGAGCCTGACGGGGACGCCGGGCGAGCCGGGCAGCTTCACGGTCGTGGTGACGGCGACGGACGCGAACGGGTGCGCGGTCTCGCGCAGCTACCCGCTGACGATCTCGTGTCCGACGATCACGCTCTCGCCCGGTGCGCTGCCCGGCGCGACGGCGGGGACGGCATACGGACAGACGCTCACCGCCTCGAGCGCGCTCGTGGGCGGCAGCTACAGCTACTCGGTCTTCTCCGGCGCCCTGCCGGCGGGCGTGACGCTGAACCCGGCGACGGGTGAGATCTCGGGCACGCCGACGGCGGTGGGGACGTTCAGCTTCACGGTCCGTGCGACGCACGACCCGACGGGCTGCACGGGAGACCAGGCGTACACGCTGGTCGTGGTCTGCGCGACGATCACCGTCGGAGGCGGGGCGCCGCCGACGAACGTGACGGCGGGGGTGGCGGGCTACACGCACACCTTCACGGCGACGGGCGGCGTCGGGCCGTGGACTTTCAGCGCCACGGGGACGCTGCCGACCGGCCTGACGCTGAACCCGACGACGGGCGTCCTCTCGGGGACCCCGACCGCGGCCGGGACGTACAACTTCACGATCGTTGCGACCGACTCGGCGACCGGCGCGACCTGCACCGGCTCGGCCCCGTTCTCCGTCACGGTCGTCTGCCCGACGATCACGGTCAGCCCGGCGACGCTTCCGGGCGGGATCGTAGGAACGGCCTACACGGAGACCGCGACGGCGGCCGGGGGCACCGGCCCGTATACCTTCGCCGTGACGGCCGGGGCTCTCCCCACCGGCCTCACGCTTGGCACGAACGGCGCGATCACGGGAACGCCGTCGGCCGAAGGTGAGTTCACGTTCACGATCACGGCGACCGACACCACGACGAGCTGCACCGGGAGCCGCGCGTTCACGGTCCGGATCTGCCCGGTCATCGGCCTCTCCGCCGTCCCGACCTGCGCGACGGTCGGATCGACCTACACGACGACGATCACCCCCTCCGCGGGAACGGCGCCCTTCACGTTCGGCGTGACCGGGACTCTGCCGACCGGGACCACCCTCGACTCGGGAACGGGCGTCCTCTCGGGGCCGCTCTCGGCGGCCGGTTCGTTCTCCTTCAGCATCACCGCCACCGACGTCAATGGCTGTGCGGGCTCGCAGAGCTACACCGTGAACGTCCTCGACATGACTCCGGCCGCCGGGGTCCTTCCGGACGCGACGTTCGGCACGGCCTACAGCCAGGCCGTCACGGCGAGCGGCGGCTCGGGCGGCTTCACGTACGCCGTCACCGCCGGCTCCCTGCCGGAAGGGCTCACGCTGAACGCCGCGAGCGGTGCACTCGCGGGGACCCCCACCGGGGCCCTCGGGACGGGCTCCTTCTCGTTCACGGTCACCGCGACGAACACGGCGACGACCTGCACGATCGCGAAGGCCTACACCCTCGTCTCCCGCCCGGTCGCGGTCCTGGACACCTATGCGAACGGAGCGGGGAACACCGAGTTCTACGGCGGCGGGTACGCGCCGACGCCGACGACGCCGTTCGTCGCGAGCGCCACCAACATCCTCTCGAACGACCTCGGGCCGGGCCTGACCGTGACGAGCCTGACGCAGCCGGCGAACGGGACCGTGACGCTCGGGACGGCGGGTGCGTTCCGCTACACGCCGAACGCGGGCGCGGAGACCTCGGCGACGTTCACGTACAAGGTCACGTCCAACGGCGTCGAATCCCAGGCCGCGGCGAACGTCACCATCACGCTCGTCGGGCAGGTCTGGTACGTCAACAGCTCCGTAGCGAACGGGATCGGGACCTCGAACTCGCCCTTCAACAACCTGGCCAACGCCGACGTCTCGTCCGGAGCCGGCGACGTCGTCTTCGTCCACACGGGCGCGGCGACCACCACGGGGGCCATCGCCCTGGATGCGAACCAGGTCCTCTGGGGCCAGGGCGCGGCGTTCTCGCTCGGCGGCTCGGGCCTCACGATCGGCGCCGCCGGCAAGCCGACGCTCACCGGAACGGTCACGCTCGGCGGGAGCTCCGTCCTCGTCAGCTCCCTCGACATCGCCACGACCGGCGCCGTGGGCGTCACGGACAACCAGGCCGGCGCGATCACCGGCATTACCGTCCAGAACAACGTCACGGTCTCGGCGACGAACGCCGCGGCCGTCGACCTCACGGGCGTCTCCGCGAGCGCCTCGGGGATCACGTTCACGAGCCTGACCTCCTCGAACAGCACCGGCAGGGGGCTCAACCTCGTCGGGATCGGCGGGACGTTCACCTCGGGCACGACGACGGTCACGAATCCGGCGGGAATCGGCATCGACGTCCAGACGTCCGTGGCCGGCGGGACGATCAGCCTCGGGACGACCTCGGCGACGCTGTCGGGCGGGACGGGCGTGAACCTCGCCTCCAACGCCGGGAACGTGACGTTCGGAGCGCTCACGGTGAGCCCCGACGGAAACCAGCGCGGCCTCCTGGCGACGGAGAACGCAGGGACCCTGACCGTTCCGAGCGGCACGATCACGACCACGGGCGCCACGGCCGTCGAGATCACGAGGACGGCCGGGACGACGCCGCTCGCGGTCAGCCTCACGACCGTCAACGCGAACGGCGGGAGCAACGGGATCTACCTCCAACGTACGTCAGGGACCTTCACGGTCACCGGAACCGGCACGGCCGGGTCCGGCGGGACGATCCGGAACATGACCGGCGCGGACGGAGCGGTCGCCGGTTCGGGGATCTACCTCGACGTCGCGACGAACGTCTCCCTGAGCCGCATGCAGCTCAACGACTTCCCGAACTTCGCGATCCGGGGCTTCGACGTCGCGGGGCTCGCGATGACGAACGTCGTCGTGAGCGGGACGAACGGCAACAGCGCGGCGGCGAACGAGGGCTCGGTCGCCTTCGGGAACGAGGACCCCGGCCTGCCCGTCGGGCTTCGGAACGGACTGACGGGCACGGTGACGATCACGAGCTGCGAGATCAGCGGGGGGCACGAGGACAACTTCCGGGTGATGAACCAGAGCGGCACGCTGACGCAGCTGACGATGACCGGGACGACGATCCGCGACACCGCGACGGTGTCTCCCGGCAACAACGGCGTCATCTTCCAGGCGGACGGCACGGCGGTCATGAACGTCGACGTCGTCGGCGGGAGCTTCCTGCGGAACCGCGCGAACGGGATCCAGGTGATCACGAACGGCGGCGGGACGATCGACTTCTCGACGACCGGCGGCACGTTCACCGACAACAACATCGGCGTGAACGTCGCGCACAACTCGAGCGGGACGATGCTCTTCGCCATCGGGACCGGGACCTACTCGGCGACGGCCCCGGGGAAGGCCTCTCCCATCAACGTGAACCTCGCGAGCGTTGCGAGCGGCCCGATGACCGGGACGGTCAGCGGGAACACGATCACGAACGCGAACTCGTCGACCGGCCCGGGAATCCGCGTGATCTCGAACGGCGCGAACGCGGCCGTCCTCACGATCCAGGTCCAGGGGAACAACATCTCCCAGATCGGGAACCGGGGCATCGAGATGATCGCCCGCGACGGGAACTCGGTCATCAACGCGACCGTGAGAAGCAACACGGTGAACCTGACCGACCCGCTCTCCGCCGACGGGATCCGCATCGACGCGGGCGCCGTCTCGACCGACACGACGACGATCTGCGCCGACGTCGCTCAGAACACGTCGACGACGGCCGGCTCGGGGGTCTTCGGGATCCGCGTGCGGCAGCGGTTCGCGGGGACGACGTACCGGATCGAAGGCTACGGGGGCGGCGCAACGGACATGACTGCCGTCCAGAACTACCTTTCGAGCCAGAACAACGGCGCCACCGCCTCCGCGGACTTCGCGGGGGCGGGTTTCCAGAACTCCGCCGGCTGCCCGGTTCCCTGAGACAGGAGGAGAACGATGGCGGAACCCTTTCTCGCCGAGATCCGGGTCATGAGCTTCGTATTCGCCCCGAAGGGGTGGGCCCTCTGCAACGGGCAGCTCCTGCCGATCAACCAGAACCAGGGGCTCTTCTCGCTCCTCGGGACGACGTTCGGAGGGGACGGCCGGGTGAACTTCGCGCTGCCCGACCTCAGGGGCCGGACGCCGATCCACGTCGGGAGCGGGCACACGCTCGGCGAGCGGGCCGGGGAGCAGGCGCACACCCTTTCGATCGCCGAGCTCCCGACCCACGTGCACGTCCTGCAGGCGACGACCCTCGAAGGCGACACGCCGATCCCGTCTGGAAACGTCCTCGCCGATTCACCGAGCCAGCTCTACGCCGCGGCATCCGGCCTGACGACGCTCGGGGCCGGTTCCATCACGAACACCGGGGGGAGCCAGGCCCACCTGAACATGCAGCCCTTCCTGACCCTCAGCTTCTGCATCGCGCTGCAGGGCATCTTCCCGAGCCCGACCTGAGGAGGCTCTGATGGCACAACCCTACGTCGGAGAGATCCGGATGTTCGCGGGTAACTTCGCCCCCGCGGGCTGGATGTTCTGCGAAGGCCAGCTCCTCCCGATCTCCGAATACGAGACGCTCTTCCAGCTCATCGGAACCACCTACGGAGGGGACGGAGAGAGCACGTTCGCCCTTCCGGACCTGCGTGGCCGCATTCCGATCCACCAGGGGAACAGCTTCATCCTCGCGGAGACCGGCGGGGCCGAGGAGATCACCCTGACGGTGGGCCAGATCCCCGCGCATTCCCACGCGCTCCTCGCCTCGACGAGCGTGGCGAATGCGAGCTCGCCCGCGGGCGCGCTCCTCGCTCAGTCGACGGCCGCAGACCTCTACATCGAGGACACCACGAGCGTGAGCCTGAACGCTTTGTCCGTCACGGCCGTCGGCGGGAGCCAGCCGCATACGAACTTCCAGCCCTATCTCTGCGTGGACTTCATCATCAGCCTCTTCGGGATCTTCCCGTCTCCGACCTGATCCGCAGGAGTGAACGATGGCCGATCCGTTCGTGGCCGAGATCCGGATCTTCCCCTTCAACTTCGCTCCGAAGGGCTGGGCGTGGTGCGACGGGCAGCTCCTTCCTCTCTCGCAGAACACAGCGCTCTTCTCTCTCCTGGGAACGACCTACGGCGGGAACGGCAAGAGCAACTTCGCCCTGCCGGACCTGCAAGGGCGCGCGCCCATGCATCCGGGGCAGGGCCCGGGCCTCTCGCTCCACGACCTCGGGGAGACGGGCGGGAGCGAGACGGTCTCGCTCCTCGAGAGCGAGATCCCCGCGCATGCGCACGCCTTGCGCGCGGCGAGCGACATCGCGGACCTTCAGGCCCCCGCTCCGCCGCGCTCCCTCGCGCGGTCGCAGAACGCGAACGCCTACAAGGCCACGAATCAGAGCCTGACCTCGCTCTCGCCGTCGGCCCTCGCTCCCGCCGGCGGCGACGCGCCCCACAACAACATGCAGCCGTACCTGACCTTCTACTTCAACATCGCCCTGCAGGGCGTCTATCCGCCGCGGACCTGAGGGGCTCGTGACGGGTGCGGAGGCGGAGGTGACGGGCGTGGCGGCGGAGGAATCGGCCGCGGCGCACCGCGTCGCGCTCCGCCCCGCGACGCCCGCGGACCGCGACCTCCTCTTCCGCGTCTACGCGTCGACGCGCGAGGAGGAGCTGGCTCAGGTGCCATGGCCTCCCGAGGCGAGGGAGGCGTTCCTCCGCCAGCAGTTCGACGCGCAGGACGCCTGGTGGCGGACGAACTACGCAGGGGCTTCGTTCGAGGTCGTCGTCGCCGACGGGATCGACGCGGGGCGTCTCTACCTCTGGGAGGGCCCGTCGGAAGTGAGGATCGTCGACGTGGCGCTCCTGCCGGAGGCGCGGCGCGGAGGGATCGGGACGACGCTCGTCCGGGACGTGCAGGAGCGGGCCGCCGCGGCCGGGAAGTCCGTCACGATCCACGTCGAGCGGATGAACCCCGCCCTCCGCCTCTACGAGAGGCTCGGCTTCCGGCTCGTGGAGGACAAGGGGATCTACCTCTTCCTGTCCTGGAGCGGCGATGCCGTCAGGTGAAGACCGCCTCGTAGCGCATTCGGCCCTCCTTCGGACCGAGCGGAACGAGGAAGATCTCGGGCGCGCCGAGCGCGGGGTGCTCGAGCGCCCAGGTGCGCTGCGGCAGGACGGGCGCGAGCGGGCCGAGGAAGACGAGCGAGAAGGGCTCGGTGCGGAGGCCCGGCACGTCGGGCCGCGGCGCGCGCGTCCCGTGGGGTTCCACGGCGCCGAGCGTCAGCTCGAGCGTCCCGTCGGGAAATCGAATCGTGAAGGCCGCTCCGACGAGCGGCATGAAATCGGAGATCGAGAGCGTATCGGTCACGGGTCCCTCCGCCCGGAGGGAGGATGCCCGCGGCCGGGCGCTTCGTCCAGCGCGCAGGAGCGAAGAAGCTGCTCGGGCGGCCTCTGCGCTGACCGCGCGGCGTGAGGAGAGCCATGGAGATCACACGGAAGTCGTTCCTTTCCGGCGCCGCCGCGGGACTCGCGGGGCTGACGCTTCTGCCGACCGCGGCCTGGGCGGCGCCCGCGACGGAAACGGAGGGGGGCATCCTCTGGCTGCGGAATGCCGCCGGCCAGACGTTCACGGCGCGGAGCGCGGACGGGGCGCTCGTGACGCTCCTCCTCGAGAAGGTCGAGGAGCTGAAGTCGGGCACCGACGTGGAGCAGTACCGGCTCCTCTTCTCGGCCGAAGGGAACTATCGCCTCGCCGAGGGGACGTGGCGGCTCGGCGGGCCGAGGGGACGGCGTGCCGGCGACGTCTTCCTGGTCCCCGCGGGGACGAACGCGGCGGGCCGCGCGCTCTACCGCGCGGACTTCTGTCTCCTCGCGAAGCTCGTCCCGGAAAACCCGCGCCGCTGAGGCGAAGGGGGGAGAGCAGAGCGGGGCGCGCCGCCGCCCGGAGCCGCGGGCGGCTCAGAGGGGGCGGACGCCGAAGAGCGCCCCGCTCTCGAGCAGGACCCAGAGCAGCCCGTCGGGCCCCGGCGCGAGGTCGACGATCGCCGGGACGGCCGCGTCCTCGTCCTTTCCGAGGAGGAGCGCGAGGCCGAGCCGGGGGAGCGTTCCGAGCGGCGCGCCGTCCGGGGAGAAGCGGGTGAGCGCGGCGCCCTCGGGCGTTGCGGCCTCCGCCGCGACCCACGTCGTTTCGTCGGCGGCGAAGCGGAGCGCGCGGGGCGAGAGGAGGGCGTCGGCCCCGAGGCCCCGGCCCGCGGCGAGGGGAGACGCGCCCGCGGTCCCCGGGACGACGACCTGCCGCGTCTCCCCGTTCCGGACGACGGCCCGGACCCGGCCCCGAGCGTCGGCGTCGAACGAGAGGACCTCCGCCCCGTCCGGGCCGAGCGGCGCCGGCGGGCCGGCCTTCGCTTCGTCGAACGCGAGGACGCCGTTCCCCGACGCGGCCCGCAGGACGCCGCTCGCGTCGACCCGGAGGAGCGTGACCGGCCGCCCCGCGTCGAGCGTCGCCGGGCGGGCGCGTCCCGACCGATGGACCTCGATCGTGGGGCCGCCCGTCGCGACGAAGAGGGCCTGGTCGCGCCGGCGGAGCGCGACTCCCGTCGGCGGCGCAGATGGCCGGGCCGCCTCGCCCGGCGACGCGGCCGAGGCGGCGGTCAGCCGGAGGACCCGCCCGACGCCCGCCGTCGCGACGTAGAGGCGGCCGGAGCGGTCCACGTCGAGCGCCACGGGTCGAAGGGCGCCCTCGACGGAGATCGGCGGGCTCGCGGCGAGGCCGGTGACGGCACCGAGGAGGACGACGACGGTCACGTCCTCGCCGAGGGGGAGCGGCGCGACCTCGAACGGAACGAACCGCGTCGCCTCTCCCGGCAGCAGCTCTCCGAGAGAGAGCGGCCTCGAGAGCGAGAGCGGTGCGGGCTCGGGGGCGGTCCGGCCCGGAACCGCGCGGACCGTCGTCGTGACGGTACGGAAGTCGAGCTCGAGACCGGAGAGGAGCGAGCCGGAGCCGTTCGTGAGGCGGGCCTCGCCCCGGAGCCGCGCGCCGTCGACGGCGAGACGCGCCAGCTCGAGGCGGAGCGGACCCTCCGCGCCGGGGACGCGGAGGGCGTAGGGGCCGGATGCGAGGACGCTCCCGCTCCCTCCGAGCGCGAGCGCGAAGGCCTGTCCGCCCGGAGCGGCCGCCTCGGACGGCGCGCTCGCGGGGGACGCGGGGCGGTCGACGTCCGCCGCAAGGGGCGCGGCGACGAGGAGGGCGAAGGCGAGCCGTGCGCAGAGGCGAACCACGATTCCGATGGTAGCCGTCCCGGCGTCTCCCCGTGGGATGATTACGGGTCTGGCGTGATGACCACTCTCCCCGTTCCAAGGAGCGTTCCCTGATGAAGCAGATCCCGACGGACCTCGTGCCCGCCCTCCTCATGGTCTGCGCGTTCGCCGCCGTCCTCGTCCCGCGGGAGGCCGGGGCCCAGGGCCGCGTCGCCTACCCGGCGACGCGCGCCGTCGACGCGAAGGACGTCCTTCACGGCGTGACGGTCCCCGACCCGTACCGCTGGCTCGAGGACGCGAAGGACCCCGAGGTCCAGGCCTGGATGAGAGCGCAGGACGACCTGACGCGGAAGGAGCTCGCGAGGGTCCCCGAGCGCGCGCGCCTCCTCGCCCGGCTGAAGGAGCTCGCCTACCTCGACTCCGTCTCCGCGCCGACGAAGCGCGGGAGCCGCTTCTTCCTGACCCGCCGCCACGCGACGAAGGAGAAGTCGGTGGTGTCCTGGAAGGAAGGGAAGGCGGGCGAGGAGAAGGTCCTCTTCGACCCGAACGGCTGGTCGAAGGACGGGAGCGTCGGCCTCGGCGACTGGCAGCCGAGCCACGACGGGACGAAGGTCGCCTACCAGCTGAAGGAGAACAACTCCGACGAGGCGGCGCTCCGCGTGATCGACGTGGCGACCGGGAAGGTCTCGGAGGTCGACGTCATCCCGGGCGGCAAGTACGCGAGCGCCTCCTGGACGCCCGACGGCAGCGGCTTCTATTACACCTGGCTCCCGACCGACCCGAAGATCCCGGTCGACGAGAGGCCGGGCTTCCAGGAGGTCCGCTTCCACAGGCTCGGCGAGGACCCGGCGAGGGACCGCGTCGTCCACGGGAAGCTCGGCGACCCGACCTCCTTCCTCGGCGCGGGCATCTCGCGGAACGGGCGCTGGCTCGTCCTCTCGATCCAGCACGGCTGGACCTCGAACGACGTCCTCTACCGCGACCTCGCCGACCCGAAGCAGGCCGACCGGTGGACGCCCCTCGTCGTCGGCACGGAGGCGCAGTGGGGCGTCGAGGTCTTCGGCGACCGCTTCTTCGTGACGACGAACGACGGGGCGCCGCGGAGCCGCGTTTTCGAGGTCGACCCGCTCCGCCCGGCGCGGAAGGAGTGGAAGGAGGTCGTGCCCGAGAGGAAGGACGCGACCCTCGTTTCGGCCTCGGTCCTCGGCGGGCGCCTGGCTCTGAACTACCTCAAGGACGCGTCCTCGCTCCTCGAGGTCCGCGAGCTCGACGGGGCGCTCGTCCGCGAGGTGAAGCTCCCCGGCCTCGGGACCGTCGACGGCCCCTTCGGCCTCCCGGACGAGGACGAGGCGTACTACTCGTTCGAGTCGTACACGACGCCGCGCGAGATCCACGCGACGTCGATGAAGACGGGCCTGCAGGAGCTCTGGTTCCGGCTGAAGGTCCCCGTCGACCCGTCGGGCTACGAGGTCGAGCAGGTCTTCTTTCCGTCGAAGGACGGCACGCGCCTCTCGATGTTCCTCGTCCACCGGAAGGGAATGAAGCGGGACGGGGCGGCCCGGACGATCCTGTACGGCTACGGCGGCTTCCAGGTGAGCGAGACGCCGCACTTCTCCGCGATGCTCTACCCGTGGCTCGAGGAGGGGGGCGTCTGGGCCGCCGTGAACCTCCGCGGTGGCGGCGAGTACGGCGAGGAGTGGCATCGGGCGGGAATGCTGCTCCAGAAGCAGAACACGTTCGACGACTTCCTCGCGGCGGCCCGCTGGCTCTCCGCGGAGAAGGTCACGAGCCCCGACCGCCTCGCGATCTACGGCGGCTCGAACGGCGGCCTCCTCGTCGGCGCCGCGATGACCCAGGAGCCGAAGGCCTTCTCGGCGGTCCTCTGCGCCGTGCCGCTCCTCGATATGGTCCGCTACCACCTCTTCGGCTCGGGCCGCACCTGGATCGGCGAGTACGGATCGGCCGAAGACCCGAAGCAGCTCGCGGCCCTCCACGCCTACTCCCCCTACCACGCCGTGAAGAAGGGGACCGCCTACCCGGCGACGCTCCTCCTCTCGGCCGACAGCGACGACCGGGTCGACCCGATGCACGCCCGCAAGTTCGCCGCGGCCCTCCAGGCCGCGACGACGGGCGGGCCCGTCCTCCTCCGGATCGAGCGGAACGCCGGCCACGGCGGCGCCGACATGGTGAAGTCGGCCGTCGAGTCCCGGGCCGACGAGTACGCCTTCGTCCTCGCGCACACGAAAGGACAGTGACGCCATGAGAACCCTTCCGATCCTCCTCGCTCTCTCCCTCGTCGCCCCGGCCGGCCTCGCCGCGCCCGCGAAGGCCGCGGCGAAGGACGCGAAGGCCGCGGCCGAGAAGCCGAAGGAGCCGTACTCGGCCGAGACGTTCGCAGGGCTCGCGCTCCGCGACCTCGGCCCCGCGCTCACCTCGGGCCGCGTCGGCGACCTCGCCGTCGACCCGGTCCGCAAGGGGACCTACTACGTCGTCGTCGCCTCGGGCGGCGTCTGGAAGACGACGAACTGGGGGACGACGTTCGAGCCGGTCTTCGACTCCGAGGGCTCGTTCTCGATCGGCTGCATCGCCCTCGACCCGACGAACCCGCTCGTCGTCTGGGTCGGCACCGGCGAGAACAACAGCCAGCGGAGCGTCGGCTACGGCGACGGCGTCTACCGCTCGCCCGACGGCGGGAAGACGTGGTCGAAGGTGGGGCTCGAGGCCTCCGAGCACGTCGGGAAGATCCTCGTCCACCCGAAGGACGGGAAGACCGTCTACGTCGCGGCGCAGGGGCCGCTCTGGGCCGACGGCGGCGACCGGGGCCTCTACAAGACGACGGACGGCGGGAAGACGTGGAAGGCCGTCCTGACCATCTCGCCGAAGACGGGCGTCAGCGACGTCTGGATGGACCCGCGCGACCCGGAGGTCCTCTACGCGACGGCCTACCAGCGGCGGCGCCACGTCTTCACGCTCATCAACGGCGGGCCGGAGAGCGGCATCCACAAGTCGACCGACGGCGGCGCGACCTGGACGAAGCTGACGAACGGCCTCCCGAAGGGGGACGTCGGCCGGATCGGCCTCGCGATCCCGCCCACCGCGCCCGACACGGTCTACGCGCTCGTCGAGGCGCGCGGCAAGGACGGCGGCTTCTACCGCTCGCTCGACGGCGGGATGAGCTGGGAGAAGCGGGGCGAGTACGCGACCGGCTCGGCGCAGTACTACCAGGAGCTCTTTCCCGACCCGCACGATGAGAGCCGCGTCTACTCGATGGACGTCTACATGCAGGTGACCGAGGACGGCGGGAAGACGTGGCGGAACGCCGGCGAGAAGGCCAAGCACGTCGACAACCACGCCCTCTGGATCGACCCGCAGAGCCCGGACCACCTTCTCTGCGGCGGCGACGGCGGCATCTACGAGACGTGGGACCGGTGCGAGACGTGGCAGTTCAAGACGAACCTCCCGGTGACGCAGTTCTACCGGGTCGCCGTCGACGACGCGCGCCCCTTCTACAACGTCTACGGCGGCACCCAGGACAACAACACGCTCGGCGGGCCGTCGGCGACGACGAAGGTGCACGGCATCGGGAACGAGGACTGGTTCGTCACGCAGGGGGGCGACGGCTTCTTCGCCGCGATCGAGCCGGGGAACCCCGACATCGTCTACTCCGAGGCCCAGCACGGCGCGCTCGTTCGCTACGACCGGAAGACGGGAGAGCAGGTCGACGTCCAGCCGCAGGCCGGCCCGGGCGAGGCGCCGCTCCGCTGGAACTGGGACTCGCCGCTCCTGATCTCGCCCCACAAGCCGACGCGGCTCTGGTTCGCGGCGCAGAGGGTCTTCCGGAGCGAGGACCGGGGGAACAGCTGGAAGGCCGTCAGCCCCGACCTGACGCGCCAGGTCGACCGGAACAGGCTGCCCGTGATGGATCGGGTCTGGAGCGTCGACGCCGTCGCCAAGAACGCCTCGACGTCGTTCTACGGGAACGTCGTCTCCCTCGCCGAGAGCCCGAGGAAGGAAGACCTCGTCTACGCCGGGACGGACGACGGCCTCGTCCAGGTGACGGAGGACGGCGGGGCGACGTGGCGGAAGGTCGCGGCGTTCCCCGGCGTCCCGGAGATGACCTACGTCGCCGACCTCGCGCCGTCGCCGCACGAGGCCGACGTCGTCTACGCCGCGTTCGACAACCACAAGCGGGGCGACTTCAAGCCCTACCTCCTGAAGAGCGCGGACCGCGGGAAGACGTGGGTCTCCGTGGCGGGCGACCTCCCGGCCCGCGGCACCGTCTACACCGTCGCCGAGGACCCGGGCCGGCCCGGCCTCCTCTTCTGCGGCACGGAGTTCGGCCTCTTCTTCTCGCACGACGGCGGAAAGCGCTGGGTGCAGCTGAAGGGCGGGATGCCGGTCATCAACGTCCGCGACCTCGCGTTCCAGGAGCGCGAGGGGGCGCTCGTCGCGGCGACGTTCGGCCGCGGCTTCCGCGTCCTCGACGACCTCACGCCGCTCCGCCTCGCCACCCCCGAGACGCTCGCGAAGGAGGCGGTCCTCTTCCCGGTCCGCGACGCGTGGGCCTACATCCCGCGGGTGCCGTACGGCCTGAAGGGGAAGGCGTTCCTCGGCGAGTCGTACTACGCGGCCGAGAACCCGCCGTTCGGCGCCGTCTTCACGACGTACCTGAAGGACGACCTGAAGGGGAGGAAGAAGGCGCGCCAGGAGGCCGAGAAGGAGAAGGCGAAGAAGGGGGAGGACGTCTTCTACCCGACGTGGGAGGAGCTCCGCGCGGAGGACCGCGAGGAGGAGCCGACGCTCCTCCTGACGGTGACCGACGAGGCGGGGAACGTGGTCCGGCGGCTGACCGCCCCCGCGAAGGCGGGCTTCGCGCGGATCGCGTGGGACCTCCGCTACCCCGCCTCGAACCCGGCCCGCCTCGAGCCGCAGGAGGAGAGCCCGTGGTACCCCGGGCCGCGCGGGCCGATGGTCGCCCCCGGCACGTTCCGCGTCGCCCTCGCGAAGAAGGTCGACGGCGTCGTGACGCCGCTCGGCGAGCCGCAGTCGTTCCGGGTCGTGCCGCTCGGCGCGGCCACGCTCGGAGAGGCCGACCGGGCCGCGGTCCTCGCGTTCTCGAAGAACACCGCCCGCGTCCAGCGGGCGGCGCTCGGGGCCGTCGAGGCCGCGAAGGAGGCGAAGGGGCGCGTCGACCACCTGGAGAAGGCGCTCCTCGACACGCCGGCCGCCCCCGCCGAGCTCTTCGGCGAGGTGCGCCGCCTGAAGCTCGCGCTCGCCGACCTCGACGTCGTCCTGAACGGCGACTCCACCCTCGGGAAGCGGAACGAGCCGGCCCTCCCGGGTCTCGTCGACCGCGTGCAGACCGTCGTCTACGGCCACTGGTCGACGACGGCGGCGCCGACGGCGACCCAGGAGAAGGAGGTCGAGACGGCCGCCGTCGGGATCGGCGAGGCCCTCGAGACGCTCCGGTCGATCGCGAAGGACCTCTCGGCCCTCGAGGCGAAGGCCGAGGCGCTCGGGGCGCCCTGGACGCCCGGGAGGATTCCCGAGCTGAAATAGGCCGCGAAGCCGCGAGGCGGCGGCGAGGCCGCCGCCTCGCGAGGTGAGGAGGGCGGAGGCCGGCCGCTCGTCCGGATGGACGGGCGGTCGGCCCGGCGCCCCCCGTCCGGCTCCGGGCCTGCGCCGGGCGGGCGGCGGCGCGTCGGCCCCCGCCCGCCGTCTCGGAGCGAGCCCGCGGCGTCCTCTCGCCGCGAGGCGGGCAGGGGTGCGGCGAGAGGACGGGGGGCGCCGTCGGCGCTCCCCCGCCGGCGCCGAGGCGCGCCTCCGCGTGCCCCCAGGTCGGCCGGTCGACGTCCGCGGCTGCCGCGAGGGCGGCCGCTCCGGCAGGCCCGCGGCCACCGCGGGCCGCCGCCCGGAGACCCGATACGGCGTTCCGTCCCGCGAAGCGCGGACTTCGTCCTTCTTCGCTTCCGTCCTCCGGGTCCGAGGAGGCACGTTTGGCGGCATGAAGAAAGGAGGAGCGCCCGCGCGAGAAGAAGCGTGCCGAAGCCCCGTCGCGTGGAGGGCGCGACGGCGTTCCGCCCTGCCGACGACGGCAGGGCCTTTCCATCCTTTTCGAACCGTCCGGCGCCCGAACGGGCCGGACGGGCTGGAGGTGTCCCGATGAACAGAATCCGGCGCGGCCTGGCGCTCGCCGTCCTGCCGCTCCTCCTCGCCACGCTCGCCACCGCCCAGGGGCTTCCCACGGGGACGCTCAGCGGCCGCGTCGCGGAGCCCGACGGCCTCGCCCTGCCGGGTGTGACCATCACGGCGAAGTCCCCGTCGCTTCAGGGAACGCGCACGGCCGTCACGAACGTGAACGGCGACTACGTCATCCCGAACCTCCCTCCCGGCGAGTACCTCGTCACCTTCGTCATGTCCGGCTTCCAGAACGTGACGCGGAACGTCAAGGTCTCCTCGGGGCAGCAGGTGCCGCTGAACGCGACGCTCTCGCTCTCGGCGGTCGCCGCGGAGACGACCGTCGTGGCGACCTCCGAGACGGTCTCGCAGACGGCGCAGGCCGCCACGACGCTCTCGTTCGACACGACGAGCAAGCTCCCCGTGGCGCGGAATCTCCTCGCCTCCGTCGTCCTGAGCGCCGGCGTGAACGCGAACGGGCCGAACGCCGCCGTGACGATCTCGGGCGCGCAGTCGTACGACAACGTCATGACGATCAACGGCGTGAACGTGCAGGACAACCTGCGCGGAACGCCGAACAACCTCTTCATCGAGGACGCCATCCAGGAGACGACGACGATGACGTCGGGCGTCTCGGCCGAGTTCGGCCGGTTCACGGGCGGAGTCGTCAACGCGGTCACGAAGCAGGGCGGGAACGTCCTCAGCGGGTCGTTCCGCGTCAACCTCAACAACGACGACTGGCAGTCGCAGCCGCCCATCCCGGTGACCTTCACCGACAAGGTCGTCCCGACCTACGAGGCGACGGTCGGCGGGCCGATCGTCAAGGACCGGGTCTGGTTCTTCGCGGCCGGCCGCTTCAACGAGAACGAGTTCGCGGGCCAGACGAGCGCGCCCACCAACGTCTCCTTCCCGCGGGTCAACACGGACAAGCGGTACGAGGGGAAGCTGACGATCACGCCGTTCCAGAACCACACGGTCACCGGCTCCTACACGAACGCCACGGTCGATCAGGACGGCTACTACTTCACGAACCTGCCGATCCTGGAGACCTCGA
>JADHED010001456.1_pt1 | contig 20004 bp, 17 predicted proteins | sample 8952041 | NCBI WGS metagenome assembly JADHED01 (sample SAMN16124423, study PRJNA663239) | bioreactor sludge metagenome | isolation source: sludge (control) | place: India:Bengaluru | collected 2018-09-08
GGCGCGCCATCGGCCATCCGCCATCCACCATCCGCCATCCACCATCGGCCATCCGCCATCGGCCATCGGCCATCCGGCGCGCGGCACGCGGCACCCGGCGCCCGGCGCGCGGCGTTCCTACCAGTACTTCTCCGTGTGCAGCTGCCCCTGGGGGTTGCGGCGGTTGTGCTCGGTGTACCCCTCCGCCTCGAGCATCCCTGTCGCCTCGATGATCATCGCGGGGTTGCCGCAGAGGAACACATGGCTGTTGCCGGGCGCCGGCCGGAACCCCCACGCCCGCTCGAGGTCGCCATCGGCCCAGAGCCGCTGCACGTGCCCCGTCCGGCCGCCCCACGGCACGGGCTCGGCCGAGGGCCGGCTGATGGTCGGCAGGTAGGTCACGTTCGGGCAGCGCTGCGCGAGCGTCGCCAACTCGCCGTGGTAGCCGAGGTCCCAGGAGTGCCGGGCGCCGAGCAGCACCGCGAACCGGCGCCGGCTCCCGCACTCCAGCCGGGTGCGCAGCATGCTCATGTAGGGCGCGAGCCCGGTGCCCGTGCCGATCATCACCACGTGCTGCTCTTCCGGCACCTTGTCGATGTGGAACAGCCCCGTGATCTTCCGGCCGAGGAAGATGGGGTCCCCCTCGCGCAGGGCGAAGATCCGCGGCGTCAGCTCCCCCGAGCGCACGAGCGTCACGTAGAACTCGAGGTACTCGCGCTGGTGCGAGGACGAGGCGATCGAGTACGACCGCCGGATCAGCGCCGCCGGGTCGCGCCCGTCCTCGGGCTCGGGGTCCGACAGGTCGCAGCGCGGCGCGCCGTACGGCAGCCCGAGCACGGCGAACTGGCCGGGGATGAAGGCCGGCAGGTCCCACCCTTCGGGTGCCACCCGCAGGATCAGCAGCTCGTCCGAGGCGTCCTGCCGGTGCAGCACGCGCGCGTTGCAGGCGCCGGTCAAGGTCTCGGTGCTCACGTCACAGCTCCAGGTCGTCGCCGCGCGCCTGGGCCTCGCGCAGCGACTCGAGGGTGGACATCGCGTGCCGCAGGTGCGGGATGACGATCGACCCGCCGACGACGAGCCCGACGTTGAGCGACTCGAGCAGCTCCTCGTCGCTGACGCCGAGGCGCACGCACTGGACGAGGTGGTAGTCGACGCAGTCGTCGCAGCGCAGCACGGCCGACGCCACCAGCCCGAGCAGCTCCTTGGTCCGCGCGTCGAGCGCCCCGTCCTCGTAGGCCTTGGTGTCGAGGTTGAAGAAGCGCTTGATCCCCAGGTGGTCCCGTCCGAGGATCTTGTCGTTCATTTCGCGCCGCCACCCGCGAAACGCCTCGAGGTCGAAACCCCGGCTGCCGGAACCGCCGCCAGAACCCGCGCCAGAACCCATCATGTCCTCCGAGGGCGTGCCTCTTGCGAGCGTCACTTCGGCCCGCGTTTGCCTCATGATAGTCGGCCCCTTGGGAGGGAGAACCAGATGACCCGTAACGGATATCGCCGCGCCGTTAGCTCGACCCTGACGCTGTTCGCACTCGCCACTGTCCTGCCGGTCTCGCCGGCGTTCGCGCCGGCCCTCGCCGCCGACGACAAGATCCGCGTCGCGGTGGTCGACTTCGACACCGAGGCTCTGCAGTCCGGCTGGCACTACGGCTGGTCCTACGCGAACCTCGGGCGGGCCGCCGCGGACAACCTCGCCAGCCAGCTGGTCAAGACCGGCAGGTACCGCGTGATCGAACGGCAGCAGCTGGACAAGGTGCTCGGCGAGCAGGACCTCGGCGACTCCAAGCGGGTGGACCCCAGCACCGCGGCCCGGATGGGGAAGGTGCTCGGCGTGCAGCTGGTGATCGTCGGGTCGGTGACCGAGTTCACCGTCAGCGACATCGGCGGCAGCGCCCCGATGCTGGGCAAGTTCAAGGGCTGGAGCGGCATCGGCGGCAAGATGATCACCGGCAAGGCCGCCCTCACCGCGCGCCTCGTGGACACCACGACGGCCGAGATCCTCGGCGCCTTCGACGGGAAGGGCAGCAGCCGCTTCGGCGCCGGCGAGTTCGGCGGCGTGGACTTCGGCCAGACGTTCAACGACGGGATGGCCAGCAAGATCCTGAGCGAGGCCGTGCAGGTGCTGGCCAAGGACATCGCGAGCGGCGCCGGCACCCTGACGCCGTCCACGGTGCGCGGCGGCATCGAGGGCAAGGTGGCGAAGGTCGACGGCGGCCGGATCTACGTCAACGTGGGCAGCGACAGCGGGGTCAAGGTCGGCGACAAGTTCGAGGTGCGCCGGATCGGCGAGCAGATCAAGGACCCGGACACGGGCGAGGTGCTGGGCGGCGACGAGACCGCCGTGGGCGTCGTCGAGATCGTCAAGATCATCGGCGCGAAGCTCAGCGAGGCCAAGGCCGTGTCGGGCGACGGCTTCGTCCCCGGGGACCGCGTCTCCATGAAGTAGGGCCGCCGACCTCGCCCTTGGGGGCGGGCCCCGTCGGCAGGGGCGGGCCTCGCCCGAAGGGCGATGGTCCGCCCTCCCTGCCTACAATGGGCGACGGAGGCTTCGACATGTCCGCGACCACGTCCGACGCCGAGCTCCGCAGCCGCTACCGCCGTCTCGAGGCGCAGCTGGAGGAGCAGTTCCGGAAGACCCAGGACCCGATCGCCCGCATGGCGACGGCCGCCGCGGTCCTGCACCACAAGAATTCCCATTACTTCTGGACCGGGTTCTACCGGCTGGTGGACGGCGACCTCGTGGTCGGACCGTACCAGGGCGCGCTCGCCTGCCAGGTGCTGGAACGCGGGAAAGGCGTCTGCTGGGCCGGCGTCCAGCGCGCCGAGCCCGTCGTCGTGCCCGACGTGCACGCGTTCGAGGGGCACATCGCGTGCGACCCGCGGTCGAAGAGCGAGGTCGTGGTGCCGCTGCGCCGGCCCGACGGGACGGTCGTGGGCGTGCTCGACGTCGACAGCGACAGGCTGGATGCGTTCGGGCCGGCGGACGTCGAGGGGCTGCTGCACATCGCGGACATGATCCACCGCTGAGCGGCGGGGAACCGCGGGAAGGCCCGGCCAGAGGCGGGCGGACCATCCGCTTCGCGGAGGCCCGCCCCTACGGAAGACGGAGGCCCGCCCCTACGGTCACAACCCGCGCCGGCACGCGGCCGGGGCCTTACGAAACGGTTTCGTTGACCCCCTTGCGCACCGTGTGAAATCATTTCGGGTTGCGTCGGAGGGGTCCGGACATGCAGACAGGCATCGTGCAACTCGAGGCGGATCACCCGGGGTTCAACGACCCGGACTATCGCCGCCGCCGGGACGAGATCGCCAACCTCGCGCTGACCCACAAGTCCGGAGACCCGCCGCCGCACTGCGACTACACGGCCGCCGAGAACGCGACGTGGGCCGCGGTGTTCGACCACCTCGGGCCGCTGTTCACGACCCACGCCTGCCGCGAGTACCAGGAGGGGCGCGCCGCGATCGGCTTCTCCCGCGACGCGGTGCCGCAACTGCACGACATCGACAAGGTGCTGCGTGACAAGACCGGCTTCCGCATCATGCCCGTCGCCGGCCTCGTCGAGTCGCGGGACTTCCTGGCCACGCTCGCGCGGCGCGAGTTCCCGGCGACGCAGTACATCCGCCACCACTCGGTCCCGCACTACACCCCCGAGCCGGACATCTGCCACGACGTCCTGGGGCACGTCCCGATGCTCGCCAACCGCGACTACGCCGACCTGACGCAGAAGATCGGCGAGGCGACGCTGGGCGCCCCGGACGAGCAGATCGAGTGGTTCGGACGGCTCTATTGGTACACCATCGAGTTCGGGCTGGTGCGGCAGGGCGGCGCGCTCAAGGCCTACGGCGCGGGGCTGCTCTCGAGCTTCGGCGAGTTGCAGCACGCGCTCGCCGGCAAGCCGGGCGAGCCGGAGATCCGGCGCTTCGATCCCGACGAGGCGAGCCGGGTGCCGAACCCGATCACGAAGTACCAGCCGCGGCTCTACGAGGTGGCGTCGCTCCACGAGGCGTTCGAACTCGTGTCCGCGTTCATCGACAAGACCCGCCGCTCCGCCTGACGGCCGGGCGGCCACGCGAGCACCACAGCAGAGGGACGAGCATGGCAGGCACCGAACAGCAGCGCCCGGAAGGGCTGGGCATCTCCGGCTGGGACACCTACGAGTTCATCGTCCACGACCTCGAGCGCAGCCGGCGCTTCTACACCCAGATGATGGACATCCCCGAGCTCGCGCGCCTCGACGAGAAGGAGTCGGCGCGGCGCGGCGAGGACTCGGTCATGTTCCGGGCGGGCAAGGCGACGTTCGTCTGCACGACGCCGCGCGAGAAGGGCTCGCGCGCCGATCGCTGGCTCCAGCGTCACCCGGACGGCGTGTCCATCGTCGGCCTGCGCGTGCGCGACATCGAGCACACGTACCGCGCCCTCAAGCAGCGCGGCGCGGCCCTGGTCTCGGGCATCGAGACCCAGCAGGACTGGCAGGAGCGGCCGTACCGGTTCGTGGACGTCGCGACGCCGCTGGGCGAGGTCCGCTTCCGCTTCGTCGAGCGGCCGCCGGACACGATGGTCCCCCACTTCCGGCCGAACGAGCCCGGGCCGCAGCAGAACCGGCACAACTTCCAGGTGATCGACCACATCACCTCGAACTTCCTGACGATCGAGCCGCACATCACGTGGCTGCGCGACGTCCTCGGGTTCGAGGAGTACTGGCGCGTCCACTTCCACACCGCGGACGTGAACAAGAACACGACCGGCGGATCGGGGCTGGCGTCGATCGTGATGTGGGATCCCAACTCGGGGATCAAGTTCGCCAACAACGAGCCGGCGGCGCCGAACTACGAGAACAGCCAGATCTACACGTTCTGCACGCAGAACTTCGGTCCGGGCGTGCAGCACGTCGCGTTCCACGTGCCGAAGATCATGCCCTGCGTCGAGTCGCTGCACCAGAGCGGGATCGAGTTCCTCGACACGCCCGCCACGTACTACGACATGCTGCCCGAGCGGATGGCGGAGCGGAAGGTCCCGAACCTGAAGGAGAAGCTGGACGACCTGAAGAAGCTGAAGATCCTCGTGGACGGCGCCGACGAGCGCTACCTGCTGCAGATCTTCATGGTCGAGGGCGGCGTGCTGTACCAGGACACCGAGGCCGGCCCCTTCTTCTACGAGGTCATCCAGCGCTGCGGCGCGCGCGGGTTCGGCGAGGGCAACTTCCGCGCCCTGTTCGAGGCCATCGAGCGCGACCAGGTGCAGCGCGGCGTCGTCCAGAAGCAGCTCGACGCCGGCGCCGGCTCCTGACACGCCGCGTGCCAGACATCGTAGGGGCGGTGCCTCGCGCCCGAAGGGCGCGATGGTCCGCCCGGTCGCGCGCCGCGCGACAGGAGGAAAGATGATCCACCGCCTGCAGCGCGGCGTCGTGCCCCCCAAGCCGCACACGGTGTTCCGCCCCGAGGGCGAACTCGCCTTCGAGCACTGCATCACGCGCAAGGGCTTCGACCACGCGTACACGATCGTCTACCACCGGCACCCGCCGCACTGGGTGGGGGCGCACGCGGACCTCGGCCCGTTCCCCGGCGAGGGCGAGCTGCGCTGGGACGGCGCGCTGCGCCGGCGTCATTTCGTCACGCCGAAGCTGAAGGCCGGCGGCACGCCGTTCCTCTCGCGCACGCTGCTGCTCGGCAACAGCGACATCGGCGTGGCCGTGGCGCACCCGGACCGGGACGACGAGACGCTGGTCCAGAACGCCGACTCGGACGAGCTGATCTTCGTCCAGCGCGGCGCCGGCCAGGTCGACACCGTCCTCGGCGTGCTGCCGTTCAAGGCCGAGGACTACGTCTTCATCCCGCGCGGCTTCTCGTACCGCATGCGGCTGAAGGAGCCGGCGTCGCTGCTGGTGCTGGAGTGCCGCAGCTGGCTCGACCTGCCGGAGCAGGTCCGGAACCCGGCGGGCCAGCTGAAGATGGACGCGCCCTACACGCACCGCGATTTCGGCGCGCCCGAGTGGCCCGACGGCGGGCCGGCGACCCTGGAGGCGCCGCGGAAGCTCCTCGTCAAGCGGCACGGCCGCCTGACGTCGTTCGAGATGACGCACAACATCTTCGACGCGTACGGGTGGGACGGCGCGCTCTGGCCGTTCACGTTCCCGATCCGCGCGTACCAGCCGAAGACCGGGCTGGTGCACCTGCCGCCCACGATCCACACGACGTTCGTCGGCGGCGGCTTCGTGGTCTGCTCGTTCGTGCCGCGCGTCACCGACACGCACGAGCAGGCGATCCCCTGCCCCTACCCGCACTCGTCCCCCGAGTGCGACGAGATCCTGTTCTACGTGGCCGGCAACTTCACCAGCCGCCGCGGGATCTCGGAGGGCTCGATCTCGCTGCACCCGGCGGGCGTGATCCACGGCCCGCACCCCGGCACCTACGAGGCGTCGATCGGGACGAAGCGCACGGACGAGCTGGCCGTGATGGTGGACACCTTCAAGCCGCTGTTGCCGACCGACGCCGCGCGCGGCGTCGAGGACGAGCCGTACAACCTCAGCTGGCACGACTGAACGGCCTGGCACGACGGAACGGCCCCGTGACGTGCGCGGGGGGCGGCCCGGCCGCCCCCCGCTCTTGCGGCTAGCCCTTCGCCGGCGCCGGATCGGGACCGGTCCACGTCCAGCCCTCGATCAGCCAGCCGGACCGGCTTCCGTAACGCGGCGCGGGCGGCCCGAAGACCGCCCGCGCCGGTGAAGCGAGGGGAGGAGGTGGAGGGGAGAGAGAGGGGATCTACCCGCGGGTCATCGTGCCGTCCCAGGTGCTGATCTTCGCCGGGATGGCCTTGCCCGTGAACCAGGTCGTCGTGACGTTCTTGCTCTCGGTGAAGAAGATGAAGCCGTCGCGGCCCATGCAGTGCAGGTCGCCGAAGAACGACTGCTTGTGCCCCGTGAAGCCGAAGATGCCGAGCGGCACCGGGATGCCCACGTTGATCCCGACCATGCCGCCGTCGGTCTCCTTCGCGAACTGCCGGGCGTAGTGGCCGCTCTCCGTGAAGATCACCGAGCCGTTGGCGAACCGGCTCGCGTTCATGATCTTCAGGCCCTCTTCGAAGCCGTCCACGCGCTTGATGCAGAGGACCGGCCCGAAGACCTCCTCGCGCCCGATCTCCATGTCCTCCGTCACGTGGTCGAAGATCGTCGGCCCGAGGTAGAAGCCCTTGCAGTTCGCCGGCACGTCCGGCCGGCGGCCGTCGAGGACCAGCTGCGCGCCTTCCTTGATGCCTTTCTCGATCCAGCCGAGCACGAAGTTCCTGTGCCCTTCGTTGACCAGCGGCCCGAGCTCGGTGGACTTGTCGTACGCGGGCCCCAGCTTCAGGGCGGCGGCGAGCTCCCTGACGCGCGCGACGAGCGCGTCGGCGATCGCGTTCTCGACGACGACGACCGGCAGCGCCATGCAGCGCTCGCCGGCGCAGCCGCAGAAGCTGTTGATGATGCTCTGGGCCGTGCGCTCGAGCACCGCGTCGCGCAGGACGAGGGCGTGGTTCTTGGCCTCGGTGAGGGCCTGCACGCGCTTGCCGTGCGCGGCCGCCGTCGAGTAGATGTGCAGGCCGACGCTGGTCGAGCCGACGAAGCTGACGCCCTTGATCTCGGGGTGCTTCAGGAAGATCTCGGCCTCGTTGCGGCTGGTCGTGACGATGTTGAGCACGCCCGCCGGCAGCCCGGCCTCGTACCACAGCTCCGTGATCCGCAGCGCGGACTGCGGCGCGAAGCTCGCCGCCTTGAGGACCATGGTGTTGCCGGTCGCGACGCAGATCGGCACCATCCAGCCCTGCGGGATCATCGCCGGGAAGTTCCAGGGGGCGATGCCGGCGAACACGCCCATGGGCTCGTTGTAGCGCACCGTGTCGTAGCCGCTCGATACGTTCATCAGCGACTCGCCCTTCATCAGGTGCGGCGCGCCGCAGGCGAACTCGACGACCTCGATCACCTTCAGGACGTCGCCCTGCGCCTCGTCCCACTTCTTGCCGTTCTCCTGGGCGAGCAGCAGGGTCAGCTCGTCGAGGTGCTCGTCGAGCAGCTGCTTCATCCGGAACAGCACCTGCACGCGCTTGCTGACGGGCGTGTCACGCCACGCGGGGTACGCCGCGGCCGCGGAGGCGATGGCCTCCTCGACCTCGTCGGCCGTGCAGCACGGCGCCGTCGCGATCACCGCGCCGGTGGAGGGGTCGTAGCACGGCATGAACTTCGCCGTCTTCGACGCCTTCCACTGCCCGCCCACGCCGTACTTGAGCGTGCGCGGCCGCTCGCCGCTGACGGGGTCCGCCGCCGAGGCGGGGTCGATCGTGTAGTACCGGTCGGCCGGGGTGTGCATCGTCGTCTCCTTTCCGCTTACTTCGAGGCGGCGGCGGCCTGCCCCCAGCCTTCCGGGAGCCACTGGTAGTTCCGGTCCCCGAGGGAGTTCGGGTCGAACGCTTCCTTGATCTTCGACTGGAACCGGAGCACGAACTGCTGCGGCATCTTCGCGAGCGCGTCCCACACCCGCTCGTCGGTCCAGCCGATCTGCAGGTACAGGAACTCCTTTCCGAGCGGGATGCCGTGCTTCTTGCAGTCCTCGACCGCGTCTTCCATGTGCTTGATGCAGGCGTCGATCGAATCGTCGTCCATGGGGTCGTAGGACACGAACTGCTCGAGGCCGAAGAACCCGCCGCCCCCGATCGTGCTGCCGCAGCCCATCAGGGCGTCGCCGCCGCACTGGACGAGCTTGCCGCCCTCCTGGTCCCGATAGAACCCGTCGATCGCCACCTGGACGTAGTTCTTGACGAAGTCGGGCGTGCCGGCCTGCATCCAGCTTCCCATGTACCCGCCGACCCAGACGAAGTTGCAGTGCTTGTGGCCGAGCCGCTGCAGGTACATGTTGGTGAACTCGGCGAAGTCCTGCTCGCAGAAGCGGGCCACCTTGTAGCCGCCGGTCTGCTTCAGAACCTCGTCGAGGATCCTGTCCTGCAGCGCGATGTCGTCGGTCGAACGCCCCTGCAGGATGATCTGGAACGAGATCCGCGCGTCCTCGGTGATCTTCTGGACCTCGGGGTCCTTCGAGCGGGTCTCGACGTCGTTCATCGTCCCTTTCGGGTCGATGTAGGTCAGCCACAGGGCGGCCGCGAGGTCCGCGCCGGCGAGGTTGAACTGGCGGTGGAAGATGTAGCCGATCCCGTTGTCGTAGATCTTGTAGTAGGTCTCGGCCAGCGCGTCCCACGACGGGGCGCCGATGGTGTAGACGCGGTGCTTCTCGCCGATCGGGAGCCGGTAGCCGGGCGCCTGGCCCTGCGGCTGCAGGACGGGCTCACCCTCCCAGGGGCCGAGCTTGATCGCGCACTTGGTGAACGTGCCGAGGCCGCCGCGGGAGCCGAGGGTGCCGCGCGTGATCGCGCGCACGCTGGGGCCCGGGCCCTCGCCGCAGAACCAGCCGCAGTCCGAGCTGAACGAACCGGTGCGGATGATCTCGCCGGCCGGGGTCACCCACTCCTGGCCCAGCAGGTTGTCCGAGTTGTTGCCGAGGTAGTGGCTCGACGGTCCGCCGCCGAAGTAGGCCGAGGCGCTGGCCACGATCGACGTCGAGCAGCCGGCACCGATGATGTTGATGTTCAGGCCCCGCTTCATGACCTCGGCCTGGAGCTGGGCGCAGATGACGCCCGGCTCGACGACCGCGACCATGTTCTTCTCGTCGATCTCGAGGATCCGGTTCATCCGGCGCAGGTCGAACTGCACCGTGGGCTCGTCGTCCTTCATCGGGGCGGCCCAGTGATACCAGCCGGTCGAGATCGGCTTGACCTTGATGCCGTACTTGTTGCAGAGGCGGGTGACCGCGGCGACCTCCTCGGTCGTCGCGGGCAGCACCACGGCCCAGGGCCGCGGCATGTAGTGGCTGCGGTTCGGTCGGACCAGCTCGGCCAGCCACTGGAAGGCGTAGGAGTCCAGCAGCGCCGGGTCGTCGGTGATGAAGTCCTTCCCGACGATGTCCTCGATGGCCCGGTAGGCGTCGCGCGGAATCTGCGGCATGTCAGTTCCCCTCCTCGAGGCCGAGGGCCCTGCCCACGAGGGAGATCACGTCGAGGACCTTCAGCTTTGCGGCCCCGTCGCCGCCGGACGCGTCGGTGAAGTTGCGCTCGCACCACGGGCAGGCGCTGACGATCGCGTCCGCGCCGGTGGTGGACGCCTCGCGCAGCCGCTCCTTCGCCGTGAAGGTCGAGAACTCGGGGTACGCCTCGCGCGCACCGCCGCCGGCGCCGCAGCACCAGGACGCCTCCCGGGTGCGCTCCATCTCGACGATCTGCAGGCCGGGGATGGCCGAGAGCACCGCGCGCGGGGCGTCGTACCGGCCGAACGCTCCGCTGTAGCGCGGGCGGGGCGGGTCGTAGGCGACGGCCTGCCCGAAGATCTTCTTCTCGACGCCGTTCCAGGCGACGAAGTCCTCGCCCTGGCGACCGAGATGGCAGGGGTCGTGGTAGGTGACCTTCAGCGGGACGGCGTGCGTGAAGGCGAGCTTGCCTTCCTTCACGAGCCGGTCCACGAACTCGACCATGTGCACGACCTCGAGGGTCGACCCGCACTCGGCCGCGTACTTGCGCTTGAACGTGTGGTAGCACTCGGCGCAGGGCGTCACGACGGTCTTGACGCCGGCGTTCTGCCACGCCCGGAGCAGGTGGTTCGCCCGCCCCTCGAACTCCCTGCGGTGACCCATGTCGAGCGAGCGGCCGCCGCAGCAGCTCTCGGCGGCGCCGAAGATCCCGACGTCGACGCCGGCCTGCTGCAGGATCCGGATCGAGATCCGGGCGACGTGCTGGAGGTCGCCGTCGAACGAGAAGCGGCAGCCGGCGTGGAAGACGACCTCGGCCTTCTCCTTGGCGAGGTCCTTCACCTTCAGCTTGGCCGCCCAGTTCCCGCGCTCGTCGGCGGGCTTTTGCAGCATGTTGAACTCGGTGCGCAGCCCCTCGAGGACCGGCGCGAGCTGCGGGAGCGCGTGCCCCTGCTCGACGAGGTGCTCGCGCAGGGCGCGCATCGCCTCCAGCGGCTCCATGTCGTAGCGGCACAGCTTGCAGCTGACGTCGCACTGGCCGCAGAGGTTGCACTTGAAGACCGAGTCCTTCAGCTTCTCCGTCACCTCCGAGCGCCCGTCCATCAGCGACAGGGCGGTGACGAGCCGGCCGCCGGCCGAGTAGGCGTGGAAGCCGCCGTACTCGATGCTGGGACACCCCTTGGCGAACTCGGCGCTCTTGACCAGGTCGAAGGGGATCCAGCGGCAGTAGGTGCAGCGGGTGCAACGCATCGCATCCGCGCGGAAATCCGTGATCGACGACATGTCCTTCTCCCTTCCGCCTAGAAGCAGAGCTTGCCGGGGTTGAGCACGTTCCTCGGGTCGACGATGTTCTTGACGACCGTCAGGACGCGCCGCGCGTGGGCGTCGCGGGCGTAGACCTTCTCGGCCCACGGCCCGTACGGGCGCGAGAAGTACGCCCCCTGCGCGATCAGGTCCCGGCTCACTGCCTCGTGCAGGGCCTTGACCTTCGCGGCCTCCTGCGGGCAGGCGGGCGCGTACGGGAACGTGAACTCGACGTGCTGCGCCACCCCCTGGTGCTGGGGTTGCACGTAGATGCCGATGTCCGCGGCGGGGTAGCGCCAGGTCTCGGCCGCCGTGAGGACCGTGTCCACGAAGCCCTGCACCTTGTCGAGCGTGGTCAGGAAGAACACCTCCTGTGCGCCGCCGCGGTAGCGGAGCTTCCACGGCGCGCCGCAGGCGCAGCCCTCGAACACGCGGACGACGTCGGCGTTTGTGAGGCCGGGCAGGCCGGACAGCAGGCGCAGGCGGCACTCCTGGACCAGCGCCTTCAGGTCCTTCTCCTGCACGCGCACCCGCTCCTCGGGGAGCAGCGCCGCGCCGGCCAGCCCGACGACGACCACCCACGAGGGGAGGTCCTGCCGCAGCGCCTGCACGTGCGCGGCGTCGCGGCCCACGAGCTGCGCGAGCTGCGAGCCGTTCATCAGCGCCACCTCGTCGCCGAGGCGCGTCCGCGTCAGCCGGTAGCAGAACTCGGACAGCTCGGCGAGGGACGTGCCCGGGACGAACACGTACTCGTGCACCGTGGGCGCGATGTCGAGCCGGACCGACGCCCAGACCACGATGCCCATCGTGCCCTGCGCGCCGGTGACGACGCGCATCAGGTCGGTCGCGAGCGGCCCCTTGGGGTCGACCTGCGCGAGCCCCTTCTGCCACTGCGCCTCGAGGTCCAGCGGGCCCGACCCGGCCTCGCCGGTGAAGGCGATCTCGCCCGTGCCCCAGACCACGCCGCAGGTCCGCAGCGGCTCGGGCAGGTTGTACTGCAGGCGCGGGATGACCGTCGGCTGCCGCTCGAGCAGGCTCGCCACCACCGACTTGTTCGCGCGGGGCTGCAGCGGGCGCGCGATCCGCAGGCCCTCGGCGGCGAGCGCGGCGTCGAGCTGCGCGTACGTGACGCCCGGCTCGATCACGGCGATCCGGTTCCGCGTGTCGATGCGGCGGATCGCGTTCATCCGGGAGAGGTCGACGACGACGGCCTCGGGCACGCTGGGCACGGTGTCGCCGTGGAAATGGGGCGGGCCGGAGCTGACGGGCACGAGGGGCGTCCCCGTCTCGTTCGCCCAGAGCACCAGCGCCTGCACGTCGACGGCGCTGCCCGGGCGCACCACGAACCAGGGGCGCCGCGCGGGCACCACGCTCTGGTCCTTCGCGAACGCCTCGAGCGTTGCGGCGTCCTCGAGGACGTGGTCCCGTCCGACGATTGCGACCAACCTGTCCCGCTTCGATTCCATCGACCGGCCTCCGTGCTCGCTGTTCCGTATGACGGTACGACAGTACCGCTAAACGATACAGTAAGCCCTTCGGGACGAGCCTGTCAACGGCCCTCCGGGCCGGCCCCACGGGGCAGCCCGGACGGAATCAGGGGGGAGGGCCCTCAGGCCGGGGAGGGCGCGTTCCGGCGCTTGGCGAAGCCGAGGATCGCGCCCAGCGCGAGGGACAGGAACGCCGCGCAGAGGACGCGCAGCTCGGTCGGCAGCAGGAACGTGATCGTGTGCGCCGGGACCCAGAAGATCGGCACCGTGCGCAGCACGACGAACCCGACGAAGGTGTTCCAGTCGATCGCCCGGACGACGTCGGCGATTCGGACCTGCGGCAGGCGCCGCAGGCGGCCCCCCGCGAGGTCGAGGTAGGCGTCGGTCAGGCGGTGGTACAGCATCAGCGTCGGGGCCCAGGTCAGGTTCATCACGACGCTGACGAGGTGCGCCGCGAGCACGCGCTCGCCCGCGGGATCGCGCAACACGGGGAGCAGGCCGGCCCCCGCCGCCTCGCGCGTGCCGCCCGCGAAGACCGGGAACACGACCGCCAGCGCCACGCCGAGCAGGCCCCACACGATCGCGCGGTAGAGCGGCCCCGGCGGCGGCCGCCAGCCGCCGGTGACGATCCGGATGGAGAGCATCTCGCCCATCGAGGCGAGGATCGCGAACTTGACGAAGCCCATCACGAACGGGTGGAGCCGGGTCGCGTCCAGGATCCACGCGTGGGTCAGCGGCAGCCCCAGCAGGAGCAGGCAGGACAGCAGGACCGCCGCCCAGACGACGTCGCCGGCCTTCATCGTCCGCTCAGCCCCTCGCCCCGGCGCCCGTGCCCGCGGCGAAGGCGCGGGTCGGGCGGAGCAGCGACGAGACCAGCGCGCCGGCGACCGCCACCACGCTCACCAGGAGCATCGGGACGGCGTACGAGTTCGTCGCCGAGAGGATCGCGCCGCCGATGCCGACGCCGATCGCGCCGCCGAAGAGCGAGACGCCGAACGACACGGCGAAGACCTTGCCCATGATGCCGTGCGGGTAGTTCAGCGAGATGAACGTGGAGATCGCCGGGATCGCCACCGACTCGAAGAACCCCGCGCCGAAGAGGAACGCGCCGAGGAGCAGCGGGTCCCGGTTCACGGCCGGGAAGCGCACCGCGAGCATGCAGACCGCCGCGAGCAGGAAGCCGGCGATCAGCACCGGGCGCGCGTTCCCCTTGAACACCTTGTCGAGGGCGATCCCGGTCGCGACCCCGCCCAGGATCATGCCGACCTGGACGGCGATCATCTTCTGGCCCGCCGCCAGGGCGCCGAGGCCGAGCCCGAGCGGCGCGTCGACCGCGAAGAACGCGGGGGTCTGCTGGTTGAAGGCGTTCATGATCCAGCAGAAGGCGAACATGCCGAGCAGGCCGATGTAGAACACGGGCTCGCGCAGCGCCCGGGCGAAGTCGCCCGACGCGTTCGGGTCGGCTGCGACGGCCTCGACGACCGCGGGCTCCCGAACGAACAGCGGGACGACGCAGAGCGCGAGGCTGATCGCCGGTACGATCGCGAGCCACGCGATCGCGGCGCGCCAGTCGCCGCCGTTCGCGTCGAACGCGAGCGGCATCGCGATGAAGCCGAGCGCCACGCCCAGCGCCATGCCGGAGCCCTGCGCCCCCGCGAAGATGCCCCGCTCGTGCGGCGGGAACCAGCGCGCCGCGACGGCGGAGACGCAGGCCGAGATCGGCCCCGACCCGAGCCCCATCAGGGCACGCAGGGCGACGAGCCCCGCGAGCGTGCCGCTCAGCAGCGGCATCAGCAGGCAGGAGGCCACCAGCAGCGCGCCGCCGATCACGATCAGCGGGCGCACGCCGAAGCGGTCGATCAGCGGGCCGGCGATCAGCACCGCCACCGCGCTGAACAGGATGTACGAGGCCATCGCGGCGACAGTCGCCTGTCCGACGTCGATGCCGTACCCGGACGCGACCTCGCCCAGGACCGGCGCGAACATGATGATCAGCATGCCGCAGGTCACGTAGCCGAACGTGACCGCCGCGAGCATGAACCAGCGGAACGGGGGGTACGACGGGGACGGGGTGCTCTGGGTGCTCACGCGGCCTCCTCGTGCCGTCCGGGCGACGGACGCGGTGTGCAGGCGGTCAGGCCTTGACGTGGCAGGCCTTGCACTCGACCGGCGCCTTCCTGCCGGCGGCGACCGTCTTGGCGTGGCACGCGAGGCAGGAGTGCTCGAGGGTCTTGTTGTGGACGGCGTCGTAGATCTTGACGGCCTTGCCCTGCACGTCCTTGCCGTGGCACGTGCGGCACTTCTTCTGCTCGCCGCCGTGGTGGCACGCCCCGCACTCCATGCCGGCGGCCAGGTGCTTGGTGTGCTGGAAGGCGACGTTTCCCTGCTTGGTTTCGAAGGTCCTCGTGTCCTTCGGCGGATCGACGGCGAGGGCGGAGCCGGCCGCGAGCAGCGCGGCCAGGAACACGGCGGGGAGGACTCTCACGGGATCTCCTTCGGGAGGACATGCGTACCGCTATACGGTACATCCGTACCGTAATGTAGTCCAACCCCGCCGGGGCCGTCAACGGCCCCGGCGGAGCCGGTGCTCCCGGAGGTCACAGGGTCAGGGCTTGCCCGCCCGGGCCCGCGCCACCTGCTGGGCCTGGATCGCGGTCAGGTTGATCGTGAAGACGATGTCCTCGACGAGGCAGCCGCGCGACAGGTCGTTCACCGGGCGCGCCATGCCCTGCAGCATCGGGCCCATGCTGACGACGTTGGCCGAGCGCTGCACGGCCTTGTAGGTCACGTTGCCCGTGTTGAGGTCGGGGAACACGAGCACCGTCGCCTGCCCGGCGACCGGCGACTTCGGCGCCTTGAGCCGCGCGACGTCCGGCATCACGGCGGCGTCGTACTGAAGGGGACCGTCGAGCGCGAGGTCCGGGCGCAGCTCCTGCGCGATCCGGGTCGCCTCCTTCACCTTGTCGACGTCCTCGCCCGTGCCGCTCGAGCCGGTGGAGTAGGACAGCATCGCGACCCGCGCGGGGATGCCGAACGCGAGCGCCGAGTCGGCGCTCTGGATCGCGATGTCGGCCAGCTGCTCCGCCGTCGGGTTCGGGTTGACGGCGCAGTCTCCGAAGACCAGGACCTGCTCCGGCAGGCACATGAAGAAGACGCTGGACACGAGGTTGCAGCCCGGGACGGTCTTCACGATCTGCAGCGCGGGGCGGATGGTGTGGGCCGTGCTGTGCACCGCGCCGGAGACGAGGCCGTCGGCCTCGTCCTCGGCGAGCATCATCGTGCCGACCATGATCGCGTCCTGCAGCTCGATCTCGGCCCGCTCCGGCGTCATGCCCTTCGCCTTGCGGCGCTCGACCAGCCGGGCGACGTAGCGCGGCGCCAGCTCGGCGGGGTCGAGGATCTCGACCGTGGGCGGCAGCGTCACGCCCTGCTTGGCCGCCACCTCGCGGACCTCGTCCGGACGCGCGAGCAGCACGCAGCGCGCGATCCCGCGGTTCTCGACGATCGCGGCGGCGGCGACGGTGCGCGGTTCGGCGCCCTCGGGGAGCACGATGCGCTTGAGGTCCGAGCGCGCGGCCTCGACCAGCCGGTGCCGGAACGCCGGCGGGGACAGCCGCGGCTCGCGCGTCGGCTTCGCGAACGCCTTCGCCCACTGCGGATCGATCTTGTCGGCGACGTAGTTCATCGTGCGTTCGACGCGATCGGCGTCGTCGATCTGGATCTCGGTGTTCATCGACGACACGTGCGTCGCGGCCTTGAAGGTGCCGTCGGACACGCCGAGCAGCGGCAGGCCCGAGTCGAAGACCTTGCGGCAGAGCCCCAGCACGCGCGGGTCGGGATCGAGGCCGCCGGTCAGCACGATGCCCGCGAGCGGCGTGCCGTCCTGCACCGACATGGCCGCCGCCAGCAGGATGTCGTTCCGGTCCCCGGGCGTCAGCAGCAGCGTCCCCGGCTTCATCGCGCGCAGCGCGTTGGGGACGCTCATCGCGCAGACCGCGACGTCCCGCACCCGCCGGGCGCGCGGGTCGCCGCCCGCCAGCGGCCGCGCGCCGATCGCCAGCGCGACGTCGGACACGCGCGGGGCGGCGATCTCGGCGTTGCACGGCACGACGCCGATCGCGCGCAGCCCCTGGGCCACGAGCGCCGCCCGGTGCGCCGGGTCCACGTCCTCGATCTCCGCCGGGCCCACGCAGCCGGCGCAGTCGCTGGACATCGGGCCCACGATGTCGCCGCTGTCGGTATGGTGGCCGTGGCCCGCCCCGCGGCAGACGCGGTTCAGCAGGCAGGACACCGCGCGCCCCTCGGTCAGCGCACCGAACCCGCGCGCCGCGATCGCGACCGACTCGGCCAGTTCGACCGGGTCCTGGTCGCAGGGCGAGGCGACGAGCACGAGTTCGGCGTCGAGCGCGCGCAGCATCAGCGCGTTCACGCGGCTGGAGTAGACGATGCCCGCCTCCGGGCTCATCCCCTCCGCGATCAGCACGTCCGCGCCGCGCGCGGCCTGGCCCGCGACCTCGACCACGTGCTCCATCAGGGTCTGGTCGTCGCCGTGGGCCAGCAGTTCCTCGGTGAGTTCGCGCGAGACCGAGGGCACGGGCGAGATGTGCGCGCCGTGCGCGATCAGCGCCGCCGAGTGGTTCCGGCCGCGGTTCGCGATCGGCTTGACGAACGCCACGCGCAGCCCCTGGCGGTCGAGCGCGCGCACGATCCCGAGGCACGCGGTGGTGAGGCCGGGGCGGCGCCCGGCGGGCGCGACGAGCACGGTCGTGAACATGGTCTTCTCTCCGTCCGCTCTGCGGGCGGCGCGCTCAGGCGCGCCCGGCGATCTCCGCGGTGTCCATCGCGATCATCAGCTCTTCGTTGGTCGGGACGACCACGGCCTGCGGCGTCGCACCGGCCCTGGTGATCGGCCCGGACCGGCCGCGGACCTGCGCGGCGTTGAGCGCGGGGTCGAGCGCCAGGCCGAGGAACGCGAGGCGGCCGACGACGGCCGCGCGCACGGCGGTCGAGTTCTCGCCGATGCCGCCGGTGAAGACCAGCGCGTCGAGACGGCCCAGCGGGACGACCAGCCCGGCGATCGCCTTCGCCAGGACGTAGCAGAAGATGTCGAACGCGAGCTTCGCCCGCGGGTGGCCGTTCGCCGCGGCCTCCTCCACGGTGCGCATGTCGTTCGAGAGGCCGGAGACGCCGAGCAGGCCGGACTGCTTGTTCAGCGCGTCGAGGACCTTCCGCTCCGGCTGATCCAGCGCGGCCGCCACGTGCCCGATGATCGCGGGATCGACCGAGCCGCTGCGGGTGCCCATCATCACGCCCTCGAGCGGCGTGAGGCCCATCGTGGTGTCGAGGCTGCGGCCGTCGCGCACCGCGGCGCAGGAGCAGCCGTTCCCGAGGTGCGCGGTCACGATCGCGTGGTCCCGCTCCGGCAGCCCGGCGACGAGGAGGGCCTGGCGCGCGACGAAGCGGTGGCTCGTCCCGTGGAACCCGTAGCGGCGCACGCCGTACGCGTCCTGCCACTCGAACGGCACCGGATAGGTGAACGCGACCGCCGGCATGGTCTGGTGGAAGGCGGTGTCGAACACGCCGACCTGCGGGACGCCGGGCAGCAGCTCCGTCGCGAGGCGGATGCCGACGAGGTTCGGCGGGTTGTGCAGCGGGCCGAGCGGGATGCACTCCTCGACCTTGGCGAGGACCTCCGGCGTGAGCGCCATCGAGCCGGAGAACTTCGAGCCGCCGTGCACGACGCGGTGGCCGACGCCGAGGAGCGCGTCGGCGAGCCCCAGGTCCTTGAGCAGGCCGACGACCGCGCGCAGGGCGGCCTCGTGGCCCGCGCCCGGGAGCGGGCGGGACTGCTTGGTGCCGTTCACCTTCCAGTCGAGCGACGCCTCGGACGAGCCGAGTCGCTGCGCGATGCCCGAGACGTGCTCGGCCTTCGTGGAGGGGTCGATCACGGCGAACTTCGCGGACGAGGAGCCGCAGTTCAGGACGAGGACGTTCATCGAAGGTGGCCCGCTCTCGAGGGATGGGGGGGGGATTGAATACACGGATATCCGCAATGCGGTACACGCGTATCGCTTACTGGTACGTTATCCCGGACGGGTGGCCACTGTCAAGTTTTGACCGGATCTGACTCCCAGTCAACCGTAGGGGCGGGCCTCGCCCGCCGCGATGAGTCCGCCCCGCACCGTTGGGGCGGGCCTCGCCCGCAGGGCGATGGTCCGCCCGGTCGTCAGGGTTCCAGCCGCCTCTGCAGCGCCGTCGCGTGCGCCAGCATCGCCCGCACCAGCGCCGCCTCGCTCTCGACGAAGCGCTGCGTCGGCACCGGCATCGAGATCGACGCGACGTCCCCCAGCGGCCCGTGCAGGGCCACCGCGATGGCGCTGATCCCGATCGAGTTCTCCTCGCGGTCGAAGGCGATGCCCGACTCGCGGATCCGCTGCAGCTCGCGTTCCAGCGCCGGCCAGGTCGTGATCGTGTTCTTCGTCTGCTTCGTGAGCGTCATCCGCTTGCGGAGCTTCTGCAGCCGCGCCTCGTCGAAGGTCGAGAGCACGGCCTTGCCGTTCGCCGAGCAGTGCAGCGGGAACGCCCCCCCGACGGCCGACACGGCCGTCAGCCGGTGCGTGCCGGCGACCTGGTCCACGAAGACGACCTTCTCGTTGTCGGCGATCGCCAGGTCGACCGTCTCCCCGGTCTCGCGGGAGAGCGCCTCCATCGTCTCGCGGGCGACTTCCCGGATCTTGTAGCGCGTCGCCGCCGCGAGGCGCAGCAGCGCCGGCCCGAGCCGCACCCCGCTCGCCGTCGCCGCGAGGACGAGGTTCTCCCGGTCGAGCGCGTCGACGATGCGCTGCACCGTGGAGCGGGAGAGGTCCACGGCCTTCGCGATCTCGCCGAGCGACAGGCCGTCCGGGTTGCGCTCGAGGGCGCGCAGGATCGCGGCGGCGCGCGAGATCACCTGGATGCTCTGGCGCTCCCCCCGCGGGCTGCGCGTGGTCTTCTTCGTGGCGGTCTCGGTGGCCCGTGTCGGCATCTCGCAGCATCCCCGGGTGGATTCGACTGTTCCGCCTAATGATACGACCGTCCCGTCACTGCGGGAACAGCAGCGCCTCGAGCGGGGCGTCGGCGGCCGCCGCCAGGATCGCGGCCGGCACGGCGGCCGTTCCCGGCACGCGCCGGCCCCCCTTCTCCTCGAGCGCGGCCCGCA
>JADHED010001457.1_pt1 | contig 20002 bp, 33 predicted proteins | sample 8952041 | NCBI WGS metagenome assembly JADHED01 (sample SAMN16124423, study PRJNA663239) | bioreactor sludge metagenome | isolation source: sludge (control) | place: India:Bengaluru | collected 2018-09-08
TCGCCGCACGTCGACAAGAAGTCGCGCGAGCAGTTCGAGATCCGCACCCACAAGCGCGTCCTCGACATCATCGATCCGACGCCGCAGACGGTCGACGCGCTGATGAAGCTCGACCTCGCCGCCGGCGTCGACGTCGAGATCAAGCTTTAAGGGGCAGGCAGGAACGATGCGTACGGGACTGATCGCCCAGAAGCTCGGCATGTCGCGGGTTTTTCAAGCCGACAGCACGCACGTGCCGGTGTCGGTGCTGAAGGTCGACGGCTGCCACGTCGTCGCCCAGCGGACCGAGGAGCGCGACGGCTACTGCGCGCTGCAGCTCGGCGCCGGTGATATGAAGGCGAAGAACACGACGAAGCCCATGCGCGGCCATTTCGCCAAGGCACAGGTGGAGCCGCGGCGTAAGGTGGCCGAATTCCGCGTCGATGCGGAGGCGCTGGTGGCGGTCGGCATCGAGCTGACTGCTGATCACTTCGTCCCCGGCCAGTATGTCGATGTCATCGGCGTCTCGCAGGGCAAGGGCTTCGCCGGCTCGATGAAGCGGCACAATTTCGGCGGCTTGCGGGCGACGCACGGCGTTTCGATCAGCCATCGCAGCCACGGTTCGACCGGCAACCGGCAGGATCCGGGCCGTGTCTTCAAGGGCAAGAAGATGGCGGGTCACATGGGTGACCGGCGTGTCACGACTCACAATCTTGAGGTCGTTGCGGTTGACAGCGGGCGCGGGCTGATCCTCGTGCGCGGTTCGGTTCCCGGCGCCAAGGGCGGCTGGGTGCTGGTGCGCGATGCGATCCGGCGGCCGGCGCCGGAGAATGTCCCGTTCCCGGCGGCGACGCGCGGTACAGGCGCGGCTGCGGCCGAGGGCGCGGCGCAGCCTGCCGACGAGACGGGCGGAGAATAAGCACCAATGCAGTGGGACGTCGTCAACCTCGATAAGGAAACGATCGGCAGCATCGAACTGGCGGAAGCGATTTTCGCCGTCGATGTGCGCGCCGACCTGCTGGCAAGGACGGTGCGCTGGCAGCTTGCGAAGCGCCGCGCCGGCACGCACAAGGTCAAGACCCGCGGCGAGGTCAACCGGACGTCGCGCAAGCCATCGCGCCAGAAGGGTTCCGGGCGGGCGCGCCAGGGCTCGACCAAGGGGCCGCACATGCGTGGCGGTGCGGTCGTGCATGGCCCGCACCCGCGCGACCATGCCCACGACTTGCCGAAGAAGGTGCGCAAGCTGGCGCTCAAGACGGCACTCTCGGCCAAGCGTGCGGCCGGCGAGCTGCTGGTGCTGGACAAGGCCGAACTGGCCGAACCGAAGACACGGACGCTGGCGCAGCACGTCGCCAAGATGGGGCTCAGCAATGCGCTCGTGATCGACGGCGCGGCGGTGGATGTGAATTTCCAGCGGGCGGCGCGCAACCTGATCGGCATCGACGTCCTGCCAAGCCAGGGCGCCAACGTCTACGACATTCTGCGCCACGACACGCTGGTCTTGACGCGGGCTGCAATCGAACGCCTGACGGAGCGGCTGGCATGAGCACCCCTTCTCGCAAAGCCGTGGCCAAGCCGTCGGCGGAGCGCCGCTACGAGATCGTGCGGCGGCCGGTGATCACGGAAAAGGCGACGCTGCTGTCGGAGCACAACCAGGTCACGTTCCTGGTCGCGATCGACGCTACGAAGCCGGAGATCAAAGCTGCCGTTGAGGACCTGTTCAAGGTCAAGGTCAAAGCGGTGAATACGCTGCGGCAGAAAGGAAAGTGGAAGCGCGTGCGCGGCCGGCCTGGTCAGCGCGCGGAGAAGAAGAAAGCGATCGTGACGCTGGCCGAGGGCCATTCGATCGACGTGACGACAGGTCTCTAGCCCTTTAAGAGCGCTGACGCATGGGACTGAAACAGTATCGACCAACCACCCCGGGGCAACGCGGCCTCGTTTTGATCGACCGCGCCGGGCTGTGGAAAGGCAAGCCGGAGAAATCGCTGACCGAAGGGTTGCAGCGGCCCGGCGGACGCAACAACCTCGGCCGGGTGACGGCGCGCCATCGCGGCGGCGGCCACAAGCGGCGCTACCGCATCGTCGACTTCAAGCGCTTGAAGACGGGCGTGCCGGCGGTGGTCGAGCGCCTTGAGTTCGACCCCAATCGGACCGCATTCATCGCCTTGATCCGCTACGACGATGGCGAGCTGGCCTACATCCTGGCGCCGCAACGCCTGGCCGTCGGCGACAGCGTGGTGGCTGGCCCGGGCGCGGATATCAAGCCCGGCAATGCCTTGCCGCTGCAGAACATCCCGGTCGGCACGATCATCCATAACGTCGAGATGAAGCGCGGCAAGGGTGGCCAGATCGCGCGGTCAGCGGGTACCTACGCGCAGCTGATCGGTAAAGACCAGGGCTATGCGCAGCTGCGCCTGAGCTCCGGTGAGCTCAGGATGGTGCGTGCGGAGTGCATGGCAACGATCGGCGCCGTCTCCAACCCGGATCAGCAGAACGTCAAGATCGGCAAGGCCGGCCGGACGCGCTGGCTGGGCTGGCGGCCGACCGTGCGCGGTGTGGCGATGAACCCGATCGACCACCCGCACGGCGGTGGCGAGGGCAAGACGTCGGGCGGCCGGCATCCGGTGACGCCTTGGGGCAAGCCGACCAAGGGCAAGCGGACCCGCAACAACAAGCGCACCGATCGTCTGATCATGCGGCGCCGCCACCGGGCGAAATAGGGACAAGGAGCGAATAGGCGTGCCGCGATCGGTGTGGAAAGGTCCGTTTATCGACGGTTACCTGTTGAAGAAGGCAGAGAAGACGCGGGCATCGAAGCGCAGCGAGGTCATTCGCACCTGGTCGCGGCGCTCGACGATCATTCCGCAATTCGTCGGCCTGACGTTTGGTGTTTACAACGGCAAGAAGTTTATTCCGGTGCTGGTGACGGAGAACATGGTGGGTCACAAATTCGGCGAATTCTCGCCGACACGGACCTTCCACGGCCATGCAGCGGACAAGAAGGCGAAGAGGGCTTAGACACGATGGGAAAGCCGGCCGCCCCGCGCGCGTGCGCAGACGATGAGGCGATGGCGAGCGCCCGCCAGCTGCGGGTCAGCCCGCGCAAGCTGAATCTGGTGGCGCAGATGATCCGCGGCAAGCGCTGCGACCGGGCGCTGGCGGAGTTGCAGTTCTGCCGCCGCCGCATCGCCCAGGACGTGCGCAAGGTGCTGCAGTCGGCGATCGCGAACGCCGAGAACAATCACCAGCTGGACGTTGACCGGCTGTATGTGGCGACGGCGACGGTCGGCCGTACGCTGGTCATGAAGCGCTGGCATGCGCGGGCGCGCGGCCGGGCCGGGCGTGTTGAGAAGCCGTTCAGCAACATTACGGTCGTCGTGCGCGAGCAGGCGGAGGAATACTGATGGGGCAGAAGGTCAACCCAATCGGGCTCAGGCTCGGCGTCAACCGAACCTGGGACTCGCGTTGGTTCGCCGACGAGAGCTACGCGAAGATGCTGCACGAGGACTTGAAGCTGCGCAAGTTCCTGCACGAACGGCTGGCGCAGTCGGGCGTCTCGCGCGTCGTCATCGAACGGCCGGCGAAGAAGGCGCGGATCACCATCCACACCGCGCGGCCGGGCGTCGTGATCGGCAAGAAGGGCGCCGACATCGAGAAGCTGCGCCAGGAGCTGAGCAAGATCACCCGCTCGGATGTGCAATTGAACATCGTCGAGATCCGCAAGCCGGAAATTGAGGCGAAACTGGTCGCTGACGGCATTGCCCAGCAGCTTGAGCGGCGCGTCTCGACGCGCCGTGCGATGAAGCGGGCGGTTCAGTCGGCGCTGCGCTTGGGCGCCCAGGGCATCCGCATCAATTGCGGCGGCCGGCTGGGCGGGGCCGAGATCGCGCGCTCCGTCTGGTACCGCGAAGGCCGGGTGCCGCTGCACACCTTGCGCGCGCACGTCGATTACGGCAGCGCGATCGCGCGCACGACTTACGGCGTGTGCGGGGTCAAGGTGTGGATCTACAAGGGCGATATCATGGCGCACGACCCGATGGCGGTCGAAAAGCGGGCGCTGGAGCAGCAAACCGGGCGCTAATGTGCTTGCGGCCCGGGGCAGACGGAAAGACCAATGCTGAGTCCGAAGAAGACCAAGTACCGAAAGCAACACAAAGGGCGGATTCACGGCCAAGCCAAGGCCGCGTTCACGCTCAACTTTGGCGCCTATGGCCTCAAGGCGATGGAGCCGGACCGGCTCACCGCGCGCCAGATCGAGGCGGCGCGGCGCGCGATTACGCGGCACATGAAGCGCGCCGGCCGGGTTTGGATTCGCATGTTCCCGGACGTGCCGGTGAGCACGAAGCCGGCCGAGGTGCGGATGGGCGGCGGCAAGGGCGCGCCGGAGTACTGGGTATGCCGGGTGCGCGCCGGGCGCATCATGTTCGAAATCGACGGCGTGCCGATCGCAACGGCGCGCGAGGCGCTGGCCCTGGGTGCGGCGAAGTTGCCGATCCGCACGCGCTTTGTCGCCCGCGTCGGCGAGGGAGAGTGATGCGATGAAGGGGTCTGATTTGCGGGCGAAGACGGTCGACGAACTGAACGACGAGCTGATCCGCTTGCGCAAGGAGGCGTTCAACCTCCGCTTCCAGGCGGCGAGCGGCCAGCTCGAGAACACCAGCCGGGTTCGCCAGGTCCGCCGCGAGATTGCCCGCATCAAGACCGTGCTGGGACAGCGCCGCCGCACGGCAGCGGCAGCTTAAGGGAAGGGTTGAGAGAGCGATGCCGAGGCGGGTTCTGCAAGGCGTGGTGGTCAGCGATCGGGCCGACAAGACCGTGGTGGTCCGGGTCGAGCGCCGGGTGATGCACCCGATCTACAAGAAGTTCATCAAGCGCTCCAAGCGCTACATGGCGCATGACGAGGCCAACGCCTGCAAGGTTGGCGATGTCGTGCGGATCCGCGAATGCCGGCCGCTCTCGAAGCGCAAGTGCTGGGAGGTGTTCGCCGAACCGGCGGAACCGGCAGTCGGCGCATAAAGGGGCGATAGTCGATGATTCAGGTCGAATCCAATCTGGACGTCGCCGACAATTCCGGCGCAAGGCGGGTGCAGTGCATTCGCGTGCTGGGCGGCTCGAAGCGGAAGTATGCGAGCGTGGGCGATGTCATCGTCGTGTCGGTCAAGGATGCGATCCCGCGCGGTCGGGTCAAGAAGGGCGAGGTGATGCGCGCCGTGATCGTGCGCACGGCCAAGGACATCCGCCGCGCTGACGGCTCTGTGATCCGCTTTGATCGCAATGCCGCCGTGCTGATCAACAAGCAGGGCGAGCCGGTTGGCACCCGCATCTTCGGCCCGGTCACCCGCGAACTGAGGGCGAAGGGCTACATGAAGATCGTCTCGCTGGCGCCGGAGGTGCTGTAGCCATGGCGGTCAAACTGAAGATCCGCAAGGGCGACCGGGTGGTCGTGATCACCGGCCGCAGCAAGGGCAAGACCGGCGAAGTGCTGAAGGTCATGCCAAAGGAGAACCGCGCGGTCGTCCAGGGCGTCAACATGGTCAAGCGGCATACGCGGCCGACGCAGATGTCCGGTGGCGGGATCGTCGAGAAAGAGGGTCCGATCCACATCTCGAACTTGGCGCACGTCGACCCGAAATCGGGACAGCCGACGCGCGTCGGCTTCAAGATTCTCGCCGACGGTCGCAAGGTCCGGTTCGCCAAGCGCTCCGGCGAAATGATCGACAGATAACAGGAACCGATCGATGTCGCGACTTCGCGATCATTACAACGAGAACGTCAGGCGGACGATGCAGGAGCAGTTCCAGTATCGCAATCCGATGGAGATCCCGCGCCTGACCAAGATCGTGCTCAACATGGGCGTCGGCGAGGGGGCCCAGGACCGCAAGAAGGTTGAGGCGGCAGCGACCGACCTCACGGCGATTGCCGGCCAGAAGCCGGTGATTACCAAGGCCAAGCAGTCGATCGCCGGCTTCAAGATCCGCCAAGGGATGGCGATCGGGTGCAAGGTCACCTTGCGCCGCGAGCGGATGTACGAGTTCCTGGATCGGTTGGTCACGATCGCCCTGCCGCGGGTGCGCGATTTTCGCGGCGTTTCTAAGAAGAGTTTCGACGGCCGCGGCAATTTCGCGATGGGCATTCGTGAGCAGATCGTGTTCGCCGAAATCGACTACGACAAGGTGGATGAGATTCGCGGACTTGACGTGATCATCTGCAGCACAGCCAAGACGGACGCCGAAGCGCAAGCGCTGCTTGCGGCTTTCGAAATGCCGTTCGCCAACTAGGTAAGCGAGGATTAAGCGAGGGATGGCGAAGAAAAGCCTGATCGAACGCAACAACAAGCGCGAGCGCCTCGCCCGCCGGTATGCCAAGCGGCGCGCGGAGCTCAAGGCGACGGCTTGCGATGAGAACGTGGCGCCGGAGGAGCGGTTTGCCGCCCGGCTCAAGCTTGCGGAGCTGCCGCGCAATTCGTCACGGGTGCGGCTGCGGCTGCGCTGTGCGCTGACCGGCCGGCCGCGGGGCAATTACCGGAAGTTTGGCCTGTCGCGGATCGCGGTGCGCGATCTCGCCTCGAACGGGCAGATCCCGGGCATGCTCAAGGCGAGCTGGTAGGGGAGCGGGCATGGCGATCACCGATCCCCTGGGCGATATGCTGACCCGCATTCGCAATGGCCAGCGGGCCGGCAAGACCAGCGTCAAGGCGCCGGCGGGCCGGCTCCTGGTGCGTGTCCTCGATGTGCTGCAGCGCGAGGGCTACATCCGCGGCTATTCCGAGGCAGAACTTCGGCCCGGCCTTCGTGAGCTCAAGATCGAGCTCAAGTATCACGAGGGCTTGCCGGTGATCCGCGAGATTGCCCGCGTCTCGAAGCCTGGCCGCCGCGTCTATTCACGGATTGCCGACCTGCCGCGCGTTTACAACGGCCTGGGCGTCGCCATCTTGTCGACTCCGCGTGGTGTGATCTCCGACAGCGAAGCGCGTCAGGAGCACGTCGGCGGCGAGATCCTGTGCAAGGTAATGTGAGCAAACGGCGATGTCGCGTGTTGGCAAGAATCCGGTGCCGGTCCCGGCAGGGGTCGAGGTCGCAATCACCGGTCAACAAATCAAGGCCAAGGGCAAGTTGGGCGCGCTGTCGCTCGACCTGATGCGCGAGGTCAGTATCGAACAGGAGAACGGGGCCGTCGTTGTCCGTCCGCGCGACGACTCGATCCGCGCACGGATGATGTGGGGTACGGCGCGAACGCTGGTGGCAAACCTCGTCACGGGCGTCAGCACCGGCTTCTCACGCAAGCTCGACATCAACGGCGTCGGCTACCGGGCTCAGCTGCAAGGCAGCACGCTGGTGTTGCAGCTTGGCTACAGCCATGACATACGGTACCCGATCCCGGAAGGCATCAAGATCGAGTGCCCCGATCTGACCCACATCATCGTCCACGGCACCGACAAGCAGCAGGTCGGCCAGGTGGCGGCCGTGATCCGCGGCTTCCGGCCGGTCGAGCCGTACAAGGCGAAGGGCATCAAGTACGACGATGAAATCGTGCTGCGCAAGGAAGGCAAGAAGAAGTAAGCCATGTTAAGTGCAACGGAACTGTTCGAGCGCCGGCAGCGGCGCAACCGCTACCGGCTGCGGAAGTTGTCCAGCGGCCGGCCGCGCCTTTCGGTGTTCCGCTCGAACAAGCACATCTATGCCCAGGTCATTGACGATCGCGCCGGTCGGACGGTGGCGGCGGCATCGAGCATGGAAGCGCCGCTGCGAACGCAAGAAGCGAAGGGCGCGGACCTCGCGCAGCTGGTCGGCAAACTGGTTGCCGAGCGCGCGCTTGCAGCAGGCGTCAAGACGGTGGTGTTCGATCGTGGCGGCTACCGCTACCACGGCCGCGTCAAGGCGCTGGGCGACGCCGCCCGCGAAGCCGGACTGGCATTCTGAGGAGGACGTGACGAATGGTGCGTAAACCCGGCGGGCGGCGATCGGAGCGCAGCCAAGCGTCCGCCGAAGAAGTCGAACTGACGGACCGGCTGGTGCACATCAACCGGGTCGCCAAGGTGGTCAAGGGTGGCCGGCGGTTTTCGTTTGCGGCGCTGGTGGTTGTCGGCGACGGGCGGGGCCGGGTCGGCTACGGCACCGGCAAGGCGCGCGAGGTGCCCGAGGCCGTGCGTAAGGCGACCGAGCACGCCAAGCAAAGCCTGATCCGGGTGCCGTTGCGCGATGGCCGCACGCTGCATCACGATATCGAGGGCCACTACGGCGCCGGCCGAGTCATCCTGCGCTCGGCTCCGGCCGGAACGGGCGTGATCGCCGGCGGGCCGATGCGCGCTGTGTTTGAAACCATGGGCGTGCAGGACGTGGTGGCGAAGTCGGTCGGGACCTCGAACGCCTACAACATGGTGAAGGCGACCTTCAAGGCGTTGCAGAACAGCGTCTCGCCGCGGGCGGTTGCAAACCGGCGCGGCAAGAAAGTGAGTGACATCGTGGCCAGGCGCTCCGATCAGGCGCCGGGCGAACGGCCGCGGCCCTAGGGGCGAGGAGTTGAGTGATGGCTGAACAGCGTGCCGGCGCGGTCAAGGTGACGCAGGTTGGCAGTCCGATCGGACGCCGCAAGGATCAGCGCGCGACCCTGATCGGCCTCGGCCTGAATAAGATGAACCGCAGCCGTGTGCTTGAGGATACGCCCGCGGTGCGGGGCATGATCAGCAAGGTCAGGCATCTCGTCCGCGTGGACGAAGCGTCGTAACCGGGGACCGAGGGGCTAGGGATGAAGCTGAACGAAATCCGGGACAACCCAGGGGCGGCGCGGCCACGCAAGCGGGTCGGCCGCGGGATCGGCTCGGGGACCGGCAAGACAGCAGGGCGTGGACACAAAGGCCAATGGGCGCGGACCGGGGCCGGCGGCAAGGTCGGCTTTGAAGGCGGCCAGATGCCGCTCTATCGGCGCTTGCCGAAGCGCGGCTTCAAGCCTTTGTTCCGCTGCGATTTTGTCGAGGTTAACCTCGATCGGCTGCAAGCCGCGATCGACGCCGGCAAGGTCGATGCAACGGTGTTGATCAATGAAGCGGCGATGCAGGCGGCCGGCCTGTTCAAGCGCCGGCGCGACGGTGTGCGGCTGCTTGGCCGGGGCGAGTTGACCGCAAAGGTGGCGATCGAGGTTGCTGGTGCAACCAAGAGCGCGGTTGCGGCGGTGGAGAAGGCGGGTGGCACGGTCGCCATCCGGGGCGATGCGCTCGCACAGAAACAGCGCAAGGGCGAGGCGGGCGCCGACAAACCCGCGGCCAAAGACTGAGCCGAAAGGGGTCTCATGGCGTCTGCAGCGGAGCAACTTGCCGCCAACCTGAATTTCGGGGCATTTGCCAAGGCGACGGAACTCAAGCGGCGCATCTGGTTCACGCTGGGTGCGCTGATTGTCTATCGCCTCGGCACCTATATCCCGCTGCCAGGGATCGACCCGACCGCGATCGCCGACATTTTCAATCGTCAGGCGGGCGGCATTCTCGGCATGTTCAACATGTTTGCCGGCGGCGCGTTGGAGCGCATGACGATCTTCGCGCTCAACATCATGCCGTACATTTCGGCCTCGATCATCATCCAGTTGATGACCGCGGTGGTGCCGACGCTGGAGTCGCTGAAGAAGGAAGGCGAGGCCGGCCGGAAAAAGATCAACCAGTATACCCGCTACCTTACGGTGCTGATCACGGCCGGCCAGGCCTATGGCCTCGCCGTCGGTCTGGAAGGAATGCAGTCGACCCTGGGGCCGGCAGTCGCAGCGCCCGGGCTGTTTTTCCGCGTCTCGGTTGTGGTGACCCTGGTCGGTGGCACGCTGTTCTTGATGTGGCTGGGCGAACAGATCACCGCGCGCGGGATTGGTAACGGCATCTCGCTGATCATCTTCTCGGGCATCGTCGCCCACCTGCCGGGATCGATGGCGTCAACCCTGGAACTCGGGCGCACGGGGGCCTTGTCGACCGGGTTGATCGTGGCATTCCTGGTGCTGGCGGTCGCAGTGGTGTTCTTCGTAGTCTTTGTCGAACGGGCGCAGCGCCGGATCATCATCCAGTATCCGAAGCGCCAGGTGGGCATGCGAATGACCAGCGGCGAGAGTACGCATCTGCCGCTCAAGATCAACACGGCGGGGGTTATTCCGCCGATCTTTGCGTCATCGCTCCTGTTGATGCCGATCACCATCATCGGATTTGCTGCCGGGTCCGGACCATCGTGGTTGACGACGGTGAGCGCCTACCTCGGCCGCGGCCAACCGCTCTATCTCGCCATTTATATCGCTCTGATCGTGTTCTTTGCTTTCTTCTACACGGCGGTCGTTTTCAATCCCGTTGAAACGGCCGACAACCTCAAGAAACACGGCGGCTTCATCCCTGGCATCCGGCCCGGCCGGAATACGGCGGAGTATTTCGACAAGATCCTGACGCGGCTGACGGTGGTCGGCGCAGCGTACCTGTCGTTGGTCTGTGTTCTGCCGGAAATCCTGATCTCGCGCTTTTCCGTGCCGTTCTATTTCGGCGGCACGAGCTTGCTGATCGTCATCAGTGTCACCATCGACACCGTGGCACAGATTCAATCGCATCTGCTGGCACACCAGTATGAGGGACTGATCAAAAAAGCAAAACTTCGAGGGAGGCGCGGATGAGACTTGTCTTGCTGGGGCCACCCGGGTGTGGCAAAGGAACACAGGCGAAACGGCTGCAGGGCATCTTCGGCATCGTACAGCTCTCAACTGGGGATATGCTGCGCGCGGAAGCGGCTAGCGGAAGCGACATCGGCCTCGAGGCAGCCGCCCTCATGCAGGCGGGGCAACTTGTCCCCGACGCGATGATCATCGCCCTGATCAAGGCGCGGGTGGACCAGCCGGACTGCCAGAAGGGTTTCATCCTGGACGGCTTCCCGCGCACCCTGGCGCAGGCCGAGGCGCTCGATGCGATGCTCGCGGCGCGGCACTTGGACATCGATGGTGTTCTCGCGATCGAAGTTGATGACGAGGACATCGTGACGCGGATCGCCGGCCGCTTCTCCTGCAGCCGCTGCGGTGCGCTTTACCATGACGTGTTCCATCGTCCGAAGCAGGACGGGATATGCGATGTTTGCGGCGCGACCGAGTTCACACGCCGCCCCGACGATACGGCAGAGACGGTGCGCAAGCGTTTGCAGGCCTACCATGCGCAGACGGTGCCGATCATCGAGTATTATGGCCGGAAGGGCCTGGTGCGCAGCGTCGACGGCTTCGGCGCCATCGCAGAGATCACAGAGAAACTCACGGTTGCAATTAGAGAGGGTACCCGCGTTGACTAAGAGAGTACGGGACTTATAATGGCGAGTCCTCATATGAGGCAGGGCCTCCTTCGGTATTGTCGGCATTTGTCAGGGAGTTGCGCACGTGGCGCGCGTTGCTGGCGTTAACATCCCCACGCAGAAGCGTGTGGAAATCGCATTGACCTATATCCACGGGATCGGCCGCAAGACCGCGAGGGAGATCTGCGCGAAGGTCGGCATCTTGAGCCAGCGGCGCGTCCACGATCTGTCCGATGCCGAGGTGCTGCGGTTGCGTGAGATCATCGACCGGGATTACCGCGTCGAGGGCGATCTGCGGCGCGAGGTGGCGATGAATATCAAGCGGCTGATGGATCTCGGCTGCTATCGCGGCTTGCGCCACCGGCGTGGTTTGCCGGTACGCGGTCAGCGCACGCACACCAACGCGCGTACACGCAAGGGCCGGGCAAGGCCCATTGCGGGTAAGAAAAAGGCAACTAAGTAGTCGACAAGGGGCGGGCGATGGCGAAGCCAACCACGCAACGGGTCAAACGCCGCGAGCGGCGTAATATCGTTTCCGGGGTTGCGCACATCAGCGCAACCTTTAATAACACCCTGATTACCATTACGGACGCGCAAGGCAACGCGATTGCCTGGTCGTCGTCCGGGAGCCAGGGTTTCAAGGGATCGCGCAAGTCGACCCCCTACGCGGCACAGGTCGCTGCGGAGGATGTCGGTCGGAAGGCGATGGAACACGGGATGAAGACTCTGGAGGTCGAAGTTTGCGGACCCGGGGCCGGGCGCGAGTCAGCGCTCAGGGCGCTGCAGACGGTCGGCTTTACGATCACGGCGATCAGGGACGTGACACCGATACCGCACAACGGCTGCCGTCCCAGGAAGCGTCGGCGCGTGTAACCGCCCACGGTTTATTGCGGTGCCGTCGGTCGGTTGCACCTTAGCACCGGCCTTTGGGCCGTGCGGTGTCGCCCAGCGCCACCCCGCACTGCGCACGAATGAGCAAGAGGTCGCTCGGTGATTCAAAAGAACTGGCAAGCGCTGATCAAACCGACCAAGCTGAACGTTACGCAAGGGACCGATCCGGCCCGTGCGGCGACCCTGATCGCGGAGCCTCTTGAGCGCGGCTTCGGTTTGACGCTCGGGAACGCGTTACGGCGCGTTCTCTTGTCCTCGCTGCAAGGCGCGGCGATTACGGCTATCCGGATCGACGGCGTGCTGCATGAGTTTTCGACCATCCCAGGCGTGCGCGAGGACGTAACGGATGTTGTCCTGAACATCAAGCAGATCGCGCTGAAGATGGGCGGGGAGGGGCCGAAGCGGGTGATGCTGACCGCGGACGGACCGGGCGAGGTTACCGCCGGCCAGATCGCGACCGGCCACGATATCGAGGTGATGAACCCCGACCTCGTGATCTGCACGCTCGATACGGGCGCCAAGCTGGCGATGGAGATGACCGTCGAGAATGGCAAGGGCTATGTGGCGGCCGGTGCCAACCGCGCTGAGGACTCGCCGATCGGCCTTATCCCCGTCGATGCGATCTATTCGCCGGTCCGCAAGGTGGCCTACAAGGTCGAGAACACCCGCGTTGGCCAGATCACCGACCACGACAAGCTGTCCCTGGAAGTGACCACCAACGGCACCGTCAGCCCGGAGGACGCGGTCGCGCTGGCGGCGCGGATCCTGCAGGACCAGTTGCAGCTGTTCATCAACTTCGAGGAGCCGCGGTCGGCCGTCGAGGAAGAGAAGCGTGACGAGTTGCCGTTCAATCGCAACCTGTTGCGCAAGGTGGATGAACTGGAGCTTTCGGTCCGCTCGGCCAACTGCCTGAAGAACGACAACATCATTTATATCGGCGACCTCGTCCAGAAGACGGAAGCAGATATGCTGCGGACGCCCAACTTCGGCCGGAAGTCTCTGAACGAGATCAAGGAAGTGTTGGCGCAGATGGGTCTGGTGCTGGGCATGGAGATCAGTAACTGGCCGCCGGAGAATATCGAGGAACTGGCGAAACGCCTGGAAGAGCCCTACTGACCCTCGCCGACGAACGAACATCCCTGGAGAGACGTTGATGCGCCATCGTTTAAGCGGCCGCAAACTGAACCGGACCAGCAGTCATCGCCGCGCTATGTTCGCGAACATGACGGTCTCGCTGATCCGTCACGAACAGATCATTACCACCCTGCCCAAGGCCAAGGATCTGCGGCGGGTGGCCGAAGGTTTGATCACGCTTGGCAAGCGGGGCAATCTGCACGCGCGCCGGCAGGCGATCGCTTTCCTGGGCGACGAAAGCATGGTCGGCAAGCTGTTCGGACCGCTGGCCGAGCGCTACCGCAGCCGCAACGGCGGCTACACGCGCGTCTTGAAGGCGGGCTTCCGTTATGGCGACAATGCGCCGCTCGCGGTCATCGAGCTGGTCGACCGCGATCCGGCTGCCAAGGGTGCTGAGGACAAGGCGCGCGCCGCAGCTATGCGGGAGGCGGCCGAAGAGACGGAGTAGGGCGCTTCGCCCTGTTACGGCCTTTGTAACGGGACGTCGACCGGCCGCGCCGCCCGTCGCGTGCGAGTGTGGAATCGGCCGTTGGTTGCGAGAAGCCTTTCCGGGATGGTGCGGCGGCGTTGGATGCGCCTCGGCGCGGGCGCGCTTGTTGCGGCGCTGGTGGTCGTTGCCGGCGTCGCATCGAGCGGGGAGACCCGGGCAGAAGAGACCCGGGCACCGCAATCGCGCGAGCAGATCCGGCTTTCGTTTGCCCCCGTGGTTGGCCGTGCCGCACCGGCAGTGGTCAACATCTACAGCCGCCGTATCGTCGAGAGCCGGGGTTCCTCGCCCTTGTTCGACGATCCGCTCTTCCGGCGCTTCTTTGGCGGCGATGGCCCGCCTGGGATGGCGCGCCAGCGGGTGCAGAATTCGCTCGGCTCTGGCGTGCTGGTGGATCCGCGCGGCCTCATTGTCACCAACCACCACGTCATTGCCGGGGCTGATGAGGTCATCTGCGTGCTGTCCGACCGCCGGGAGCTGGAAGCGACGGTTGTCGGGTCGGACGAGCGGACGGATCTGGCGGTGCTCAAGGTTGACGTCGGCGACGAGCGGCTGCCGTTTCTGCAGTTCCGTGATTCTGAACAGGTCGAGGTTGGCGATCTCGTGCTGGCGATCGGCAACCCGTTTGGCGTTGGCCAAACCGTCACCAGCGGCATTGTTTCGGCGCTGGCGCAGACCCGGGTCGGCATCAGCGATTTGAACTTCTTCATCCAGACCGATGCGGCGATCAACCCTGGCAATTCCGGCGGCGCGCTGATCGACGTCGACGGCCGGCTGATCGGCATCAACACGGCGATCTACTCGCGCAGCGGCGGCTCACTCGGCATCGGCTTCGCTGTTCCGTCGAATATGGTGCGCACGGTTGTTGAAGGCTTCGCCGGTTCCGGTCGGGTGGTGCGCGCCTGGCTGGGGGCTTGGGGCCGCTCGGTCACGGCCGACTTGGCACAGGGCCTGGACCTGAAGACGCCCGGCGGGGTCGTGATCGAGGAGGTCTATCCCGGCGGGCCCGCCGATCGCGCCGGCATCCGGATCGGTGATGTCATCGTTGCCGTGCAGGGGCGCGCGGTCGGCGATACCGCTGCGCTCGACTACCGGATTGCGACACTGCCGGCCGGCGAGAGCAGCGAGCTCGAACTGGTGCGGCGCGGCCGACCACTGGCCGTGCGCATCCGCGCGGAGGAGCCGCCGGAAGATCCGCCGCGCGCATTGACCCTGCTGGAAGGTGCGCATCCGCTGGCCGGAGCCACGGTGGCCAACCTGTCGCCGGCGCTGGCCGAGGAGTTGGGCGAAGGTCGGCCCTGGAGGGGCGTCGTCGTGGTCGATATCCGCGCTGGCACGCCTGCACAGCGACTAGGGCTCAAGCGCGGCGATCGTCTTGTCGGTCTCAACGGCGGCGAGATCGCTTCGGCGCCGGGTTTGCAGCGACAGGCGGCACGGGCGCGGCCGCCGTGGCAGCTGCGCATCCGGCGCGGGCAAGAGACCTTCGACGTCGTGATCCGGGGATAGCGGGCCGATGGCGAAGCGCCCGCCTGCGACACCATCACTGTTCGAAGCTGAAGCGCCGCGTCCGCTCGCCGACCGGTTGCGGCCGATGAGCCTGGAGGAGGTGGTCGGCCAGGATCATTTGTTGGGTGCAGACGGCGCACTCCGGCGGATGATCACCGGCGGACGGCTGTCGTCGATGATCCTGTGGGGACCTCCTGGAAGCGGCAAGACGACGATCGCAAGGCTGCTGGCCCAGCACACGCGCTACGCGTTCGAGCCGTTGTCGGCGGTGTTCTCGGGCGTCGCCGACTTGCGCCGGGTGTTCGATGCCGCGCGCGAACGGCGCCGGATGGGGGAGGAGACGCTCCTTTTCGTCGACGAGATCCACCGCTTCAACCGCGCCCAGCAGGACGGTTTTCTGCCCTATGTCGAGGACGGTACGGTCGTTCTCGTCGGTGCTACGACGGAGAACCCGTCGTTCGAGCTCAATCCGCCGCTGCTTTCCCGTTGCCGCGTGCTGGTCCTGAACCGCTTGAGCGAGGAGGCGCTGGAGGTCATCCTCGCGCGGGCGGAAAAGACACTCGGCCGGCCGCTGCCGCTCGATGCCGACGCCCGCCGGGCGTTGAAGGCGATGTCGGACGGCGACGGCCGCTACCTCCTCAACATGGCAGAGACCTTGAGCGCCCTGCCGGCCGAGCCGGTAATCGACAGCCAGGCGCTGGTGGCGATCGTGCAGCGCCGGATGCCGCTCTATGACAAGGCGCAAGAGGGCCACTACAACCTGATCAGCGCGCTGCACAAGAGCCTGCGCGGCTCCGATACCGACGCGGCGCTCTACTGGTTTGCCCGCATGGTGGTCGGCGGCGAGGAGCCGCGCTACATTTGCCGCCGGCTCGTTCGTTTCGCCGTCGAAGACATCGGCCTCGCCGACCCGCAGGCGCTGGTCCAGGCGCTGGCGGCGTGGGAAGCCTACGAGCGGTTAGGCTCGCCGGAGGGAGAGCTCGCGATCGTGCAGTGCGTGATCTATCTCGGCACGGCACCGAAATCGAATGCGGCCTACCGGGCGCAAGGGGCGGCGACGGCGGCGGCGCGCGAAAGCGGCTCGCTGATGCCGCCGGCGCATATCCTCAACGCGCCGACACGGTTGATGCAGGAGCTGGGCTACGGCCGCGGCTACCAGTACGACCACAATGCCGAGGACGCGTTCTCGGGACAGAACTACTTTCCCGACGGCATGGCGCGCCAGCGCTTCTACACGCCGTCTGCGCGCGGCTTCGAAAAGGACGTGCAGGCGCGGATCGCCTACTGGGACCGCCTGCGCGCCGCCAAGGGGCAGGGATGAACGGCGATCAAGACGCAACGCTTGGCGCTGCAGGCACGGTGCCTGTCGGCAACGCGGAAGCCGGCCTGCGGCTCGACCGCTGGTTCAAGCGCCATTACCCGCAAGTCCCGCATGGACTGCTGGAGAAATGGCTGCGAACCGGCCAGGTGCGCCTCGATGGCAAGCGCGTCAGCGCCGGTGCGCGGGTCGAGGCGGGGCAGATCGTGCGCGTGCCGCCGGTTCCGGCGCCACCGCCGCGGCAGACGGCCGAAAGCCGCCCGGTACCGCCATCGCAAGCGGACGTGTTAGCCCTCAAGCGGGCGGTCCTCTATCGCGATGACGATATGATCATTCTCGACAAACCGGCCGGGCTTGCCGTGCAGGGCGGCACCGGCATTGCCCAGCACCTGGATGGCATGCTGGATGTCCTGGCCGCAGGCGGTGAACGGCCGCGGCTGGTGCACCGGCTCGACAAGGATACCTCGGGCGTCCTCGTGCTGGCGCGGTCGGCGGCCAGCGCCGCGGCCTTGGGCCAAGCCTTCCGCGGCCGCGCGGTGCGCAAGCTCTACTGGGCGCTGGTGGTGGGCGTGCCGTCCGAAGACGCGGGCGAGATCCGCGCTCCACTCGCCAAGGACGGCAGCGCAGGCAGCGAGCGTGTCGGTGTGGACCGCATCCACGGGGCAATGGCCGTGACGCATTATCGCGTCCTGGAACGGATCGGACGGCGCGCCGCGTGGCTGGAGCTCGAGCCCGAGACCGGAAGGACGCATCAGTTGCGCGTGCACTGCCAAGTGCTGGGCACACCCATTCTCGGCGACGGCAAGTACGGCGGCCGAGCGGCTTTCCTGAACGAGGCCGGCATCGGCCGGCGCCTGCACTTGCACGCGCGCGCGATCGCCGTCACCCTGCCGGCTAAGCCTGTGATTGTGGTCGCGGCACCGCTACCGACGCACATGCGCGAGACGTGGGCGTTCCTCGGCCTGCCCGTTGAGACAGAGCGGCAGACGCTCGAACGCTGGTGGCGCACCGGGCAGCACCAAGCCGGCGCGAACAGAGGATAAGCCCTCGCTTTCGCGTGCGGCTTCAAGGAGACGAGTCATGCAGCAGATGCTCGCGATCTTTATCACGGTATTTTTGGCGGAATTGGGCGACAAGACCCAGCTGGCGACGCTGTTATTCGCGACCGACCGGCAGCAGCATCCGGTTCTGATATTTTTCGCTGCCGGCGGGGCACTGGTTGCGTCGACGGCGGTTGCCGTCGTACTGGGAACGGCCGGCGCCCATTACCTGAGCGCGATTCCGCTCAAGCTGCTGGCCGGCATCGGCTTCGTCGCGATCGGGCTGTGGAGCATCTACGCCCATTTCGCGGGCGCTTGACGCGGCGCTTCGGGTGCGCTTCACGCGCAGGCGAGGAGGCGTGCTTCCTGCTCGATGAGCTTGCGCGCTTCTTTGAGCGCCTGGAAGTAGCTGCCGCCGATGATCTTGTCATTGATGGCGAGAAGGCAGGGGCGCATCGATGGCGCGGCCTCAAGGATATCGCGCGTCAAGTCGAAGTACGTCGCCCGCAACTCGGCCGAGTCGCGGGTGATGTACATCAGCTGGACGGCGAGATAGAGCTGCTTGCACGGCGTGTCAGCCTCGTCCGGCTTGAGGATGTCCTTTTCGCGCAGGATCGGCACGTCGCCCTGGATCGAGAACTTGGCGCGGGCGCCGGAGTTGGTGATCAGCGCCTCACCGATGATGATCCGTTCACCCGGCTTGAGGTCGATCGAAAGCGCCATGGTACGGATCCTTGTCCCAGCGGACGAGAGAGGCGGGGGCGGCGCCGTGTGGCCCGCCCGCGCTCTATCTTAGCCTGCCACGCCGCTCAGAACATCTGCAAGACGCTCTGCTGCGCCTGTGCTGCCAGGGACAACGAATTGACGCCCAGCTGCATGCGGGTCTGCAGGGCCAGCATCTTGGCACCTTCCTCGTTCGGATCGGCGAGCGTCAGCTTGTCGGCGCCTTCCTCCAGCCGCTCGACCAGGGACTTGGTGAAGTCCTCGCGGGTCTGGATGATCGAAAGTCCGTTCGCAAGCGAGCTGCTGAAGTTCCTGAGCTTGGTCAGGGCGTCGGAAATTTCCGTGGCGCGCGACTCGAACGAGGTCAGATCCGCGTTCGTCCAGTCGGTGGTGGCCGTGCCCCAGGTAATACCCAGTTCGGTGCCGGTGCCGAAGCCGGCGCCCGAAAGTTCGAAGGTGTTGGAGTTGTCCTCGTTGAACTGGGTGATCAGCTTGTCGTCGGTAAGGAGGTTGATGCCGCGGTAGTTGGCATCCTCGAGAACGGCCTCCATCTGCCCCATGATCGTATCGAAATCTTTCTCCATGGCGGCGATCTCGGAGTCGGTGGCTGCGCCGCCGCTGTTGAGATGTTCTTTTGCTTGGGTGACGATCGAGTCGGCCTGTTCCATCAGCCGTGTCATCGCGGTGACGCCGTCGTCGGCAGCCTTGACGGTCTGGATCGACTGACCCATGCCATCGAGCAGGCGGCCGAGGTCGGTCGCGCGGTTCGTCAAGCCCTGGGCGGTGAAGAACGAGCGCGGGTCGTCGAGCGCACTGTTGACCTTGCGGCCGGTCGAAAGCCTGAGCTGCGCGGTATCGAGAAGACTATTGGTCTTCTGCAGCGACAGGAGGTTGGCGCGCATCGAAGCGCTTAGGGCGACTTTGTCAACCATGGCGGGGATGTCCTATTGAATGCGTTGGCGCAAGAGCGGCTCAGACGGCCTGGCCTGCAGCAGCGGTGGCGGCACCCGGCCCGGAGACGGCCGCACCGGCGCGGCTCATCAGGCCGGCGGCGATCGTGCGGTTGATCTCGATCAGCGCGTCGACCTTCGCCGGCTCGGGCCTTCCCATCAGTTCGAGGGTCCGCTTGAAGACGAAGATTGCGATGCTGCCGATGTTATTGCGCAGGTCGTTTGGCAACCGCCCGGCGCCGTCGGCGGCTTCGGCGGCGAATACCGTCCACAGCTTCCTGTTGTGCAGGAGCGCTGCTTCGAGCGGCCGGTGCGGCTGTGGCTCGCGGCAGGCCGCGTCGAGAAGATTGGCTGCCTTCAAGAGGACGTTTGCTTCGAGCTGCCGCTGATCAACGACGGCAGCGCCCTGATGCATATACGCCGTGGCTGCGCGGGTGTGGGGGTCGTGCATGATCGATGAGCCTCGTCTCGCATTGAATGCGCCTGGACGCGCCTACGAGGATGAAGGAATACGCCATGAGTGTGACTTTTCCCTTAAATGTCGCGAAAAAAAACGCGACCGGCGGCAGCAAAGCGCCGGCAAGGTCGTCGCATCGCTTTGGGGCATTGCTCAGGTCGGCTAGCGATCCGGGGGGCTAGAGCGGTTTCTGAGCGGTGGGAATCGTTGGGGATTCACAAGGGGGTGC
>JADHED010001460.1_pt1 | contig 19955 bp, 15 predicted proteins | sample 8952041 | NCBI WGS metagenome assembly JADHED01 (sample SAMN16124423, study PRJNA663239) | bioreactor sludge metagenome | isolation source: sludge (control) | place: India:Bengaluru | collected 2018-09-08
GCCGCAGGTCGTCGAGGTACGTGTAGACCACCGGGACGACGATCAGCGACAGCAGGGTCGAGGTGATGAGGCCCCCGATCACCGCGCGCGCCATCGGGGCGCGCAGTTCGGCGCCCGCGCCGATCGCGAAGGCGAGCGGCAGCATGCCGAAGATCATCGCCAGGGTCGTCATCACGATGGGTCGCAGGCGCGTGGTGCCGGCCTGGATCAGCGCCTGCGCGCGCGCCGCGCCGGCCGCGCGCGCCTGGTTGGTGAAGTCCACCAGCAGGATCGCGTTCTTGGTGACGAGGCCCATCAGCATGATGAGCCCGATCATGCTCATCATGTTCAGGTTGTCGCCGGTGAGCCGCAGGCCCACCGCCACGCCCACGAGCGACAGCGGCAGCGACAGCATGATCGAGAGGGGGTGCACGAACGACCCGAACTGCGACGCCAGGATCAGGTAGATGAACACCACGGCGAGCAGCAGGGCCTCGAACATGTTGGCGAACATGTCCTTGAGCTCCTCGGCGTCGCCGCCCGAGACGATGTCGTAGCCGGGCGGCAGGGCGAGCCGGCCCGCGGCGGCCTCGATGTCGGCCGTGATCTCGGCCAGCGCGCGGCCGTCGGGGTTGGCCGACACCCGCACCTCGCGCTGCAGGTCCTTGCGGCGGATCGTGGACGGCCCGCTCGCCGCCACCGCCGCCGCCACCTCGCGCACCGGCAGCAGGATCTTGTCGCCGTGGTCGTCGTCCTTGGTGGAGGGCAGCATCAGCTGCAGCAGGTCGTCGGCGTAGCGGCGCTCGTCGGCCCGCAGCCGCACGCGTACGTCGTGGCTGTCGCCGAGCTCGTCCTCGATCGTGGTGGCCACCTCGCCCACCAGCCCCGCCCGCAGCGTGGTGGCCAGCGCGGCCACGTTCACGCCGAGGTCGCTCGCGCGGTCGCGGTCCACCTCGATGCGCAGCTCGGGCTTGCTCTTCTCCAGGCTGGTCTCGATGTCGGCGATGCCGGGGATGCGCTCCATCTCCGCCATCAGCGCGCGCGAGAGCCGATCGAGCTCGTCCACGTCGGTGCCGCGCACCGAGATCTGGATGGGCTTCTGGCCGAACTGCCCGGCCTCGACGAGGCCGAAGGAGATGCCCGGCACCTGCCGCACCTGCGCGCGCGCCTCGCGCAGCACCTGGCTGAAGGTCTTGCCCTCGCGCGTCTTCAGCTTGACGTAGATGGTGCCCTCGTTCACCGGGCGGAACACCGTCCCCGTCTCGCCGATGGCGGTGTAGGTGTAGTCCACGTCGGGCAGTTCCTTCAGCCGCCGGACGATCTCCTGCGCGCGCTCGCCGGTCTCGCGCAGCGTCGTGCCGGGCGTGGCCTTGAACTGCACCTGGTACTCGCCGCGGTTGAAGTCGGGCATGAAGTCGCCGCCCAGGCTCGCCAGCAGCGGCAGCGCGCCGAGGAAGGCCACGAGCGCCAGCGCCAGCACGGCCAGGCGGTGGCGCAGGGCCCAGCCGAGCAGGCGCTCGTAGCGCACGTGCATGCGGTCGAACCAGTGGTTGAACGCCTGCAGCCAGTGGCCGAGGAACGTGGTGTGGCGATCCTGCTCGACGTCGGGGTCCACCCAGCGCGAGGACAGCATCGGGTCGAGCGTGAAGCTCACGAAGAGCGACACGAGCACCGCGGCGGCCACCGTGATGCCGAACTCGTAGAAGAACTGCCCGACCATCCCGCCCATGAAGGCCACCGGGATGAACACGGCGATGATCGTGAAGGTGGTGGCCATGACGGCGAGGCCGATCTCGGCCGTGCCGTCGCGGGCCGCGTCGAAGTGGTCCTTCCCCCGCTGCAGGTGCCGCACGATGTTCTCGCGCACCACGATCGCATCGTCGATCAGCATGCCGATCGCGAGCGACAGGCCCATCAGCGTGAGCACGTTCAGCGTGAAGCCGAACGCCCGCATGGCGATGAAGGCCGAGATCACCGAGATGGGCAGCGTGAGGCCCGTGATCACCGTCGAGCGCCACGAGTTGAGGAAGATGTAGACGATCAGGACGGTGAGCAGCGCGCCGAGGACGAGCGTCACCTGCACGTCCTCGATCGACTCGCGGATGAACGTGGAGTCGTCGCGGATCATGGTGAGGCGCACGCCGGGCGGCAGTTCGGTGTTGATGCGATCGACCGCGCGCTGCACGCCGTCGGCCACCTCCACGGTGTTGGCGCCCGACTGCTTCTGCACGTCGAGGGCGAGCGCCGGGCGGTCGTCGAGCAGCGCCAGGTTGCGCGGCTGCTCGATGCCGTCCACCACCGTGGCCACGTCGCGCACGAGGATCGGGGCGCCGTGCACCTGCTTCACCGGGATCTGGCCGATTTGCTCGGCCGTGCGGCCGCGGGCGGCCACGCGCACGAGCGCCTCGGTGGCCCCGCGGTCGGCCGAGCCGGCCGGGGCGTCGAGGTTCTCGCGCTGCAGCGCGCCGACCACCTCCGCGAGCGAGATGCGGTAGGCCTCGAGCCGGGGCCGGTCCACCACCACCTGGATCTCGCGGTTGGCCTCGCCGACGAGGTTCACCGAGCCCACGCCCGCCACCGTCTCGAGCCGCCGCTTCACCGTCTTCTCGGCGAGGTCGGAGGCCGCCACCGGCGTCAGGCCCGGCGCGTCCACCGCCACCGACACGACCGGCATCTCCGTCGGGTCGAGCCGCAGCACCAGCGGTTCGTCGATCTCGCGCGGCAGGTCGGCCCGGATCGCCGCGATCTTGCTGCGGACGTCCTGCGCGGCCACCTGCGACGACACCTCCAGCCGGAAGATGATGACGAGGTTCGACAGGCTCTCCTGCGACGTGGACTCGACGTGGCGGACGCCCTCGACGGTGTTGATGGCCTCCTCGATCTTCCGCGTGACGTCGCGCTCCACGGTCTCGGGCGAGGCGCCCGGGTACCGCGTGGTGACCGTGACGACGGGGAAGTCGACGTCGGGGAACTGGTCCACCGTCAGCTGCCGGTACGAGCTGATGCCCAGCACCGCCAGGGCGAGCATCATCATCGTCGCGAAGACGGGGTGCTTGATCGAGAGGTTGCTGAGGAACATGTCGGGGTCAGACCTTGAATTTCAACATCGCCGAACACACGGAGATCATTGGCGATTCACGCGTGGTGCGACACGGAAACGACGAATCCTGCGATCAGCCCCTGGGGGGGCGGCCGCCCCCGTTCTGGACCTCGACGGACGAGCCGGTGGCGAGCGACACGGGCGGGTCCACGACGACGACGTCGCCCGCGGCCAGGCCACGCACCACCTGCACCGCCTCGGGCTCCTCGATGCCGATCACCACCTCGCGGCGCTCGGCCTTGCCGCCCGCCACGACGAACACGTGGGCGATCTCGGGCCGCGCGCCGTCGCGGACCAGCGCGGCCGGCGGCACGACGACGGCCGCGGGCACCTCGCGCACGCCGATGGCCGCGCGCGCGAAGAGCCCGGCGATCGCCTGATCGCCGGGCACGCGCACCACCACCTCGAAGGACCGGCTGCGCTCGTCCACCATCGGCGTGATGCGCGCCACCGTCCCGCTCGTGCGCCAGTCGGGCAGCGCGTCCACCGTCACGGTGACCGGGCTGCCGATGCGCACCTTGTCGTAGTCGGCCGAGGGCACCTGCGCCCGGAACTCCAGCACCTCGTCGTCCACCAGCGTCAGGATGGGCGTGCCCGCGGCGAGCAGCGTGCCGGCGTCCGCGAGCCGCTTGGCGACACGTCCGGAGAACGGAGCCGTCACCTCGGTGCGGGTCACCGCCTGCTGCGCGATGGCCGCCTCGGCCCGTACCTGCGCGAGCGAGGCTTCGGCCACCTGCAGCGCCACCTGCGCGGCCAGGCGGTCCTTGTCGGTGATGCCCCCGGTCTTCACCAGCTGATCCGCGCGGTCGCGCTCGGCGAGCGCGTGCGAACGGTTCGCCTCGGCCAGCGCGAGGGCGGCCGTCGCGCGGTCGCGGGCGAGGCGGAAGTCGGTGGCGTCGAGCTGGGCGATGGTCTCACCGGCGCGGACCCGGTCGCCCTCGTCCTTGAGCAGGCGCACGATCCGGGCGGCGACCTCGGCCGCCACGTTCACCTGCGCGCGCGGGCGCAAGGAGCCCGTGAGCTCCAGGCGCTCGTTCAGCGTGCGCGACTCGGCGGCGGCCGTGCGGACGGGCACGGTGCGGGCCTGGGCGGCGGTGGCGGCGTCGGCGGGCGGGGCCTCGTGCGAGGAGCAGCCGGCCAGCGGGAGCGCCACCAGCATCGCGGGCAGCAGCACCCGCGCGATCGTTGGGGAAGACGGTCGGGACATCGTCGTGTGCCTGGGTCCTAGGGGATCGCCACCGGGTCACGGCCCATCACGAACTGGAGCGTGGCCACGGCCTCGGCGTGGTCGTAGAGCGCCTGCGTGCGCGTCAGCTCGGCGACGGCGAGCGCCGTCTGCGCGTCGAGCAGGTCGATGAGCGTGGCGGCGCCGTACTGGAGGTTCGCCTGCGTCATCTCGACGGCCGAGCGCGCCTGCGTGATGTTGAGGTCGGCGGCCGACAGCACGCGCCGCGCCACGGTGAGCCGGTCGTAGGCCGCCTTCGCCTCCAGCCGGATCTGGTTCTCGAGCGCGACGAGGTCGTGGCGGGCCTGGCGCGTGCGGGCCTCGGCCTGCGCCACGCGCCCGTCGGCGCGGAACCCGTCGAACAAGGGCACCGAGACGACGACGCCCGTGCTCCACTTCGTGAAGTCGCTGTCGAAGAAGTTCTTCGGCTCGCGCACCGAGTAGCCGAACTGCCCGGTGAACTCGAACGTGGGCCGCTTCTCGCCGCGCGCCAGCCCCACGAACTCCTGGTTGATCTGCTCGTTGAGCTGGGCGCTGCGGATCTCGGGCCGGGCGGCGACGGCCTGCGCGATCACCGCGTCGAGCGTCATGTCGAACGGCGCGAGCGCGAGCTGGTCGGCGGGCTCGATCGCCGCGTCGATGGGCCGCACCATCACGGCGTTCAGGTTGCCGAGCGCGAGCTCCACCTGGCCCTGCGCGCGCGCCAGCGACGCGCGGGCGTTCTCGAGCGCCACCTGCGAGCGCAGCACGTCGAGCTCGGTGGCGACGCCGGCCTGCCGCCGGTTGCGCACCACCTCGAGCTGCTCCTCGCGCTGGTGCACCGTGGCCTCGGTGACGCGGACGTTCTCCCGCGTGAAGAGCAGCAGGTTGTAGGCCTGCACCGCGGCGAGCGCGACGACCTGGCGGACGCGCTGCTGGTCGGCGCGGCCGAAGTCGCGACCGAGGCGCGCGGCGGTGACCGCGTGACCGAGCTTGAAGCTGTAGAGCGTCTGACTGACCGAGCCGACGCCCTCGTAGAGACTGGCCGCCATCGGGCGCAGCGTGTCGCGGAACTCGGGCGGGAACTCGTCGAAGCTCGGGCTGTTGAGCAGGCTCGGGTCGCGGAAGCGCGTCCCGCTCGCGGTGAACTTCACGTCGGGCAGGGCGTCGGCCCGGGCCTCGAGGATGAGGCCCTCCAGCCGTGCGATCTCATCGGTGGCCCGCTTCACGGCCGGGTTGTTCTGGAGCGCGACCGACACCACGTCGGCGCGCGACATGGGCTGGGCGAGCGCCGCCGCCGGGCACAGCAGCAGGCACGTGAGCAGGGAAGAGCGAAGGCGGAGCATGGAGTGTCAGCGCATGAAGCCGTCGGGCGCCGTCGTGGCGACGGGCCGGGGGCCGGGGAGGCTCGGCGACGCCGCCGGGCGCCAGCCGTGGACCAGGGATTCGACGATGGCGTCGGCCAGTTCGTTCGTGAGGGCCGGGCGGCCGAGGATGAGGTAGCCCGAGAGGGCCTCGCTCACCGTGCCCATCAGGGTCAGCAGGCGGATGTCGGTAGGGCCCGGCGCGATCTCGCCGCGGGCGACGCCGCCCTCGAGGGCGGCGGTCAGCGTGGCGCTGATGGCCTCGTAGCGCCGGTGCATGTCCTCGACGGGCGCGCGCGTGGGGCACCAGACCGTGCCGAAGACGAAGCGCCAGAGGCGGGGATGCTCGCGGGCGGCGCCGAACGCGGTGCGCACCACGTCGCGCAACTGCGCCTCGACGGTGTCGTGGGCCCGCAGGGCCGCGCGGATCTGCTCGTGGATGTCGTCGAGCGTCTGGCCCACGATCGCGCGGAAGACGCCGTCCTTGCTGCGGAAGAAGTGGTAGAGCGTGGGCTTGGTGATCCGCGCCGCCTCGCAGATCTCCCGCACCGACGTGGCGTCGTAGCCGCGGGTGGCGAAGAGGTCGACGGCACACCCCAGGATGCGGATGGCGGTCGGGGCGAGGTCGGACACGGTCCGGTAGTATACCTACCGGTATAGAAAGATCAAGACCCGAGGGGACCCAGCCAGCTGGACCGCCGCCCGGATGTCGAAATGCAAGACCTGACCCCCGTACCGGTACCGTACCGGGCCGGGCCGGGCTCAGGCGCGGGGCTCGCGGCTCACGAACGCGGGAACCGCCTCCGGGGTGAGCGGCGGGCTGAAGTGGAACCCCTGCGCCACGTCGCAGCCGTGGGCCTGGAGCACGCGCGCCTGGTCGGCCGTCTCGACGCCCTCGGCGATCACCTGCAGCCCGAGCTCGCGGGCCAGCGCCAGCACCGACCGCGCCAGCGACTCCGCCTGCGCGTCGGAGGCCACGCCGGCAATCACCGACCCGTCGAGCTTCACCGCGTCGATCGGCAACCCCGCCAGCTGGCGGATGGGCAGGGCCCCGCTGCCGAAATCGTCCACCGCGACACGCACCCCCAGATCGCGCAGGCGCGCCAGCACGGGCAGCAGCGCCGGTCCCTGCGCCGACATCTCCTGCTCGGTGAGCTCCAGCTCCAGCGAGGCCGGGGGCACGCCGGTGTCCCGCAGCACGCGCTCCACCAGCCCGGGCAACTCGGGCTGCCGCGCCTGGGCGCCCGACACGTTCACGGCGAGCCGCACCACGAGCACGCGGCTGGCGTGCCAGGCGCGCATCTGCGCGCAGGCCGTGCGCAGCACCCACTCGGTGAGGGGCACCATCAGGCCGCTGCTCTCGGCGAGCGCGATGATCCGGCCCGGCGACACCGCCCGCCCGCCGGCCTCGGTCCATCGCACCAGTGCCTCGACGCCGCACGTGCGGCCCGTCGCCAGGTCCACCTGCGGCTGGTAGACGAGCGCCAGCCGGTGCTGCTCGATGGCCTCGCGCAGCGTGCCGTGGCACACGGGGTCGCTGGAGAAGCTGCGGGACGCGCCGGCGGGGTCGTCTCCGGCGTCGGCCGCCTGCTCCGCGGCCCGCACGGCGCACTGCATCAGCCGCTTCGCGCTCGCCGCATCGTCGGGGAACACGGCGATGCCGAGCGTGGCGGAGAAGCCGTAGCCAGCGCCGTCGTCGACGCCGGGGGCCGACAGGGCCTCGAGCACCTTCCGGCCGACCTGGCGGGCCCCTTCCACGTGGCCGATGGCAGGCAGCGCGATGCCGAGGCGCGCGTGGCCCAGGCGGGCCAGCGTGTCGCCCCTTCGCAGCAGCGGCTCGATGCGGGCCGCGGCGGCCTGCACGATCGCGGCGCCCGCGAGATCCTGCCCAGGCGGGGCGGACGCCCGCAGGTCGAGCACGAGCGCCGCCACGCGGTTGCGGGAGCGGTCGGCGGCCGCCACCGCCATCACGAGGCGGTCCTCGAACAGCGAGGGGCTGGCCAGGCCGGTCGGCTCGTCCCGGAACGCCGCATCGGCGCGCGCGGCGAGGCCCCGCTCGGTGAGCGCGCGCACGAGCGCGTGCGGTGCGACCACGCCGAGGTAGCGCCCCTCCCGCGTCACGAGGAGGCCGTCCGCCAGGTCGCGGCCGGCGTCGGCGACGAAGAGCTCCGCGAGGTCGTCGAGCGGGGTCGCTTCGTCGAAGGTGCGCGGCGGGTCGCCGAGGTGGCGTTCCACGCGATGGGGCAGCCCGGTCTCGTCGCCGCACGGGCCGTGCCGGTAGGCTTCGAGGAACCGCGCCCGTCCGATGAGCGCGACGGGCCGGTCGTCCTCCACCACGGGAATGGCGAGCAGGCGGCGGTCGAGGAAGAAGCGCTCGAAGACGTGCTGGCAGGGCGTGAACGGCCGGGCCGGCTCCGTGGACACCGCCAGCGTGCCGGCAGTGAGCGGGCGGGGGACCTCGGCGTCGGAGTCGGGTGTGGTCATGCGCAGGCGCGGGCGTGGCGCGAGGGCGCCGCCCGTCGTCTGGAGCAATCGGCAGGGAAGGGCCGGAGATTCAAGGGGCCCCGGCTGGCGAGGCCGAGGGCTCGGGTGGCCGGCTCAGTCGGGAGGCCGACGCCGCCAGGGCATCGGCCAGCGCCGCGACGTCCCCGAGGTCACGGCGGAGGACGTCCAGCAGTTCCTCGGGCGTGACGTTCTCGTAGTGGTGGGTGAGACGGTTGCGGAACCCGGCCATCTGGACGAAGCGCCGGGCCAGGTCGGCGTCACTCACCAGCCCCTTTTCGGCGGCCTTGCGTGCGACCTCACGGTACTCCAGGGCTCCGAGGGCGAAGCCCCTCGACAGCAGGTGGCGCGCGGTGTCGAACAGGGCCTCGATGCCCCGCCTCAGGAGCGAGTCGGCGGCGTGGGCGTTGCGACGGTCGCCGAGGAACTCCTCCAGGCTGGTGATGGGCAGCGAGCGCAGCTCCTCGAGACACTGGCGGACGAGGGCGAGGCGATCCGACACGACTTTCAGGTCGATTGGCGCCTGTGTCACGGCCGTTCCCCGAGGTCGAACACTTCGCGTTCGATGTGCCGCTGGATCGGGGCCAGTTCCGCCGCCCGGCGCATCACGAGCAGTTCGTATTCGGCCACGCGGGTGGGGTTGGCCTCGAACACCCGATGCCCGCTGACCGCGGCGTATTGGAACAGGGCGTCCACTCGCTGCAGGGGAACGATGTCCACCCGCAGGGGCGCGAACACGTCCTCGAGCGCCACCTGCAAGGCGGCGAGCCGGCGGTGATCGACCTCCGGGGCGCCAAACACGACGCCGACGTCCACGTCGGACCCGCCGGGGGCGACCGGCACGCCCGTGAGACGCCTCAGACCATCGTCGGCGCGCGACCCGAAGAGATAGAGCACCAGCACGTCGTGCGCGCGGCATGCGGCATGGAGCGGGCCCGCCTCGGACATCGGCACGAGTGTAGCAGTCCGCGGCGTGGGTGGTGCTGCCGTCGACGCGCGGCATGTCGGGGCCAGCGTCGACCCGCCGTGGCGCTCAGGGCCCGGCACTGGGCTCGCCAACGAAGCGGCAGTCGGCGGCGAGGGCCCGCGCCAGCAGCGCCAGGTAGCGGCGGCGGGGAATCGAGATCGCGCCGAACTGGGCGAGGTGCGGCGTCACCCACTGGATGTCGAGCAGGCGGTAGCCGCGGGCCCGCAGGCGCTCCACGAGCGCGGCCAGGGCCACCTTCGAGGCGTCGGTGGCGGTGTGGAACATCGACTCGCCGAAGAACGCGCCGCGCAGGCTCACGCCGTAGAGGCCGCCGACGAGCTGGCCATCGAGCCAGGTCTCCACGGAGTGCGCGAAGCCGCGCCGGTGCAGCTCGACGTAGCTCTGCAGGAGCGGCTCGTTGATCCAGGTCTCGTCGCGCTCGGCGCACGCGCGCATGACGGCCTCGAACCGCCGGTCGATGGCCACCTCGAACACCTGGCGCCGGATGGTGCGGGCCAGCCGGGACGGCACGCGGAAGCCGTCGAGGGGGATGATGCCGCGCGGGCTGGGCGAGAACCACTCGATGGGCGCCTCGGGCGCCGCGCCCTGCGCCATCGGGAACCAGCCCGAGGCGTAGGCCCGCAAGAGCAGGTCGGGGGGAATCATCGGGGCGTGCGGCCCGGGGCCTGGGGCGTGGGGTCAGCGCTCGCCCTGCGCCTTGCGCCTTGTGCCCCACGGCCGCGAGGTCCCTCGTCGCTCACCCTCGAGCGCCCAGTGACCTGCGAAGCGAGTCGATCCGGACGCAAGGCGCAGGGCTCGAGGCGCACGGCGCCTAGAAGTGCTTCAGCGGCGTCTTGCCGATGGCGAACACGTTGAAGCCCATCTCGAACAGCCGCTGGTGGTCGAGGATGTTGCGGCCGTCGAAGACGAACGCGGGCTTCTCCATGCCGGCGAAGATCCGGCCGAAGTCGAGGTCCTTGTATTGCTTCCACTCGGTGAGCACGGCGATGGCGTGCGCGCCGGCGGCCGCGGCGTAGGGGTCCTCCTGCCACTCCACGAGGCCGGCCTGGTCGCCGAGGTCGGCCTTGGCGTTCTCGATGGCCTTCGGGTCGGTGATGACCACCCGGGCGTGCTCGGCCAGCAGCTGGCGCGTGACGCCGATGGCGGCCGACTCGCGCGTGTCGCCCGTGTCGGCCTTGAACGCGAAGCCGAACAGCGCGATGCGCTTGCCCGCCACCGTGTTGAACATGTTGGCCAGCATGTTGCGCACGAAGCGGGCCTGCTGCCACTCGTTGATGGCGACCACCGACTCCCAGTAGTCGGCCACCTCGTTGAGCCCGTAGCTGCGGCAGATGTAGACGAGGTTGAGGATGTCCTTCTTGAAGCAGGAGCCGCCGAAGCCGACGCTGGCCTTCAGGAACCGGGGCCCGATGCGGCTGTCGGTGCCGATGGCGTACGCCACCTCGTCCACGTCGGCCTCGGTCACCTCGCACAGCGCGGAGATGCTGTTGATCGACGAGATGCGCTGCGCCAGGAAGGCGTTGGCGGTGAGCTTGGACAGCTCCGCGCTCCAGAGGTTGCTCTCGATGAGGCGCTCGCGCGGCACCCACGTGGCGTAGATGTCGGCGATCACCCGGCGCGCGCGGCGCCCCTCCGGCGTCTCGTGCCCGCCGATCAGGATGCGGTCGGGATCCTCGAGGTCCTTGACGGCGGTGCCCTCGGCCAGGAACTCGGGGTTGCTCACCACGTCGAAGCGCAGGCCCTTGGCGTTGCCGTTGAGGATGCGCTCCATGGCCTGCGCGGTGCGCACGGGCAGCGTCGACTTCTCGACGACGATCTTGTCGCGCGTGGCGTGGGCGAGGATCTGCCGCGCGGTCTTCTCCCAGTACTGGAGGTCCGCGGCGCGGCCGGCACCCTGGCCGAAGGTCTTGGTGGGCGTGTTCACCGACACGAAGATCACGTCGGCGTCGCGGATGCCGCCCTCGATGTCGGTGGAGAAGAACAGGTTGCGCCCGCGCGCGGCGCGCACCACCTCGTCGAGGCCGGGCTCGTAGATCGGCAGATCGTCGCTGTTCCACGCGGCGATGCGCGCCTCGTTGATGTCGACGACGGTGACCTTCAGGTGCGGGCACTTGGCGGCGATCATGGCCATGGTCGGCCCGCCGACGTAGCCCGCGCCGATGCAGAGGATGTGGTCGTAGTTGCTCACGATGACGTCCTGGATGGCGCCAGCCGCGCGCCGCACGAACGGGCCGCGGCCGGCAAACGACCGGACATGGTAGCAGCTTCGGACGGCTGGCGCGGGACGAACCCTGGGCGGCGGGGCCGCCTACCGCGGCGGGCCCAGCATCTCGTCGGTGGTCACCTGGAAGCGGCGGAAGTCGGAGTAGGTCGCCTCGGCCAGGATGGTGTCGCCGCGCTCCTGCTCGTAGCTCTCCTCCATCTTCGAGGGGGTCCAGACCCCGACGGCGTCGTTGGCCCGGAACTGGACGGTGACGCGGACGCGCACGCCCTCGTCGCGCGTGGTCAGCAGCGTCCGCAGCACGCGGCCGCTGGCTGGGTCCACCCAGACGGTGCCGGCCGCGGGCAGGTCCCCGCCCGTGCGGCCGTGCACGATGTGCGTGGGCCGGCCGGTCTCGACGTACTTGATGCGCCACGCGCGCACGCCGTCGACGGTGTCGGTGCCGTCCCGCGCGAACCGGAAGCGCGGCAGCGACGCCGTCTGGAAGAAGGAGAACGCGACGAAGGGCGTGTTGATGGTGCGGTAGACGGCGCCGAGGTTGTGGCGCGCGCTCTCCTCCGAGATGCGCTGGCCCTGCTCGAGGGCGGTGGCGGGGTTCTCCAGGAACAGCTTCCTCAGCCGGTCCTCGCGCTCCACCAGCGTGGCGCCGTTCACCTCGTACACGTCGCGGAACGGCAGCCACCCGCCGCTGTTGCGCAGCAGGAGGAGGTCGGCCTTCGTGGTGCGCCGGGTTCGCGGGTCGTTGGTGAAGTTCACGTAGCCCGTGCGCTGCAGCCGCTGGATGTAGGTCTCCTTGGCGATCAGCGTGCCCAGTTCGGCGAGGCACACGTCGACGTAGCGGCCGACGCGTGCCAGCACGGCGTCCAGCTCGGCGTCGGGCACCGCTTGGGCAGGGCGGGGCACGGCCGCGGCAGCGTCCGGCGTTCCGGGCGCCGCGTCCGGACGACTGTCGAGCGCCGGCTCTTCGTGCAGCGCGGGCAGCGGGTCCGGGCGCGGCGACCAGCGCGTCGCCGCGAGCACGCGCACGTCCTTGCGGTGCAGCGTGACCCGCAGCGGGCGCACGTGACCCGCCGGGTCCGCCGGCCGTCCCTCCACCTCGGCACCGTCGCCGCCAGACAGCGCGGCCGACAGGCTGGCGAGGTCGCCAGCCTTCCCCCGCCACACCGAGACGGTACCGCCGGTGGTCGCCGCGAGACGGGCCACGCGGTCGGGCGGCCGCGCCTCGCCGCCCGCCGGCACGTGCACCACGTGCGCCGTCAGCCGGGCCAGCGACGCGGCGCGCTGGAGGTCCTCGAGGCCAGCGGCCTGGTCCGCGATCTCTGCCTCGCGCAGGCGCGGTCGCGCGCCGCCGGTCACGTACACGAGGAACTTCTCGCCCGGGATGTCGCGCAGGCCGGCGAGGGCGGTCGCCAGCGTGCGGAAGGGATCGGGCGCGGGCTCGGCGTCAGCGGGGTCGCCGCGGGCCGTGCGGTCGTCGCGCGGCGCCTGGCGCACGGTGGGCTCGCCGGAGGGGTCGGGGGAGGGCGCGCCGGGCTCGCCTCCGGGCTCGCCGGCGGGTGGCCGGGCGCCGGCCGGGACGTCGCGCTGGGACGCGTCCAGCAGGACCTCGTCGCCGGCCCGGCCGGTGAGCCCGCGCAGCGCGGTGCGGACGGGCTCGCGGTCCGCCGACAGCGTGGTCCTCCCACGCGGCTCCGGCAGCAGCATCAATCCGACCCGGTCCACCATCGTCAGCGCGTCGACGACGCGCCACACACCCGAGGCGACGTCGCGCTCGCGACCGCGCCGGAGGGTGGTTTCGTCCACGGCGACGATGACCAGGCGGATGGGCTCCGCGGCGGCACGGCCCGCCCCGCCGCGGGCGGCCTCCTCGGCACCGGCGCCGCGGTGGACGAAGCGGAGGCTGCGCACGGTGCGCGGCTGGCCGTCGATCTCGACGAGGAGGTCAGTCGGGCCTAGGTCGCGCACGGGCCGGCCGATCGCGTCGAGGGCGACGAGGTCGAGAGGGAGGCCGGGGGCAGGGGGCGGAGCCTGGGCGCGGAGAGCGTGGGGCGTTGCCAGCAGGCCGGCCAGCACGACGGGGATGACGATGGCGCGCACGAAGGGCGGCACGGGGCCATGGTAGCGCCGATGGCGCTGGCCTGCGAGGCGTGTCGCGGCGCGGTGGAGAAGTCGCCGTCGTGCCGACATTAGGCTGCCTTCGCGGCGACCAAGGAGTGACCGATGTCGCCACCGTGCTGGAGGATGTCGGAAATGCCGCGGGTTTCCGGTGGAGCGACCGCGCTCCGCCGAGGCATGTTTCTTGATTATCTGACCATGTCAGCACGTCCGGCCCGAGCGGACGTGCGTGCCCCCTCCGGCCTTCCTCCCGGGCCGCGCCAGCGCGCCCGCCGATGCGAAGCCCCACCGGCCCGTTCGAGTGCCGGTGTCGAACCACGGGCGGCTGCGCCTTCTCGATGGCGGGCCTGCCAACTGGGTCTCGTTTCCGGAGCAGGTTCACCGGGTGGCGTCGCCGCCGCCGGCCTTTGCCGCCCAGGGAGGCCATCATGCCAGGTGGGAGAGGGAGGCACAGGGCCCAGGTGTTCGTGCTCGTCGTCCTCGCGCTCCTCGGGCTGGTTCCCGCAGTCGCGCAGGCCGCCATCATCAGGGTGGAACTCGCCGGGTACGCCCGTTGGGCCTCCGTCGTTCCGCCGCTCGACAAGGGCGCACCCATAGTCGGCCACTGGACTTACGACACGGAAGCGACGTTCTCTAGCTTGCACGGGCAGTACATCGACCCGACCGTCAGCTTTGCGTTCACGCTTGGCTCGGGGAGCAATGCCCTCACGTTCGGCTACGGGGGCGGCGCGGCGGGTGTGAATCGCGGGGTCCCTGGTTCGGAGAGCTACTTCACGGTGCTGGACTGGGACTACAGCGGATCTACGGGTCCGGTGACCGGTACCGACGTTACCGCTGGAGGCTTCACCTGGGCACCCCACGCGGCAGGGCTGTACTTCAGCGACGACATCAGCGGAGGGACGTTGCCGGCAACGCTGCAGATCACCCGCATGTGGCTGACCTATTGGCGGCCCGTTCCCGGCGGGAGCTCCTCCACGGCTATTGAGGTCAACTTCGACCGCGTTGAGTTCCCCGGCTCGACGCCCATACCCGAACCCGCAACACTGGCGCTCGTCGGGTTGGGGCTCGCGGGGCTGGGCGCGGTCCGCCGGCGGCGGTGAGGCACGACGTCTGCAGCTCGTCGTCACGGCCGGCGCTCCCTTCGCGCGAGGCTGCGGCGAACCCGCCGTCGCCTGGGCTGGGACGGGCAGCCGGCACTGGGTGGGGTGGTGGTGCAGCCGGCCCATCCGCGGGTCTGAAGACCCGCGGCTACATCCGGAGAACGAAGAAGGCATGGCGGGAGGGCCTCGAGCCTCAGGCCAATCTCGAATCGGGTTTGGAAGGGATGGTGCCGAGGGCCAGAATCGAACTGGCGACACTACGGCTCCGCGTGAGGTGGCGCCTGAGGCCCGCGATAGAATGCGGACGGCCATGCGGACCGTCACCGAGTCACAGCCGATCGCGATCGACGAAGTGCGGGCCCTGGCCCGCGAGCGCTTCGGCGACATGATCAAGGGGGTCGTGGACCTGCGGCGCGGCCTCCTGCTGCTCGACGCGGACCTGCACGCCGACCAGGAGGCCGCCTTGCTCGCCGACGGCTCGGCCCAGCGCGACCTCTGGGGGATCAACCTGTATCCGGACGCCGACGACGCCGACTGGCTCGAGTTCGATTCGATGATCAATCTCCGGCCGTCGTTCGGCAACCGCTCACGCGGCATCGACGATCCCGGCACGCGCGAGGCGGTGGCTGCGCTCGTCGACAGGCTCGTGCGGCGATGAGCGAGCCGACCCATCGGGATCTGGCGGCAGGCCGCTGGTGGTCGCTCTCACTGGCCGAGCAACTCGGCAACATCGGGAGCGAGATCAGCCGGGCCGCGTCGTGGTCCACGCGCCAGCCGCAGCGCGCCGAGGCGGCGCTCCACCGGGCACTGGAACTGTTCGACCTGACGCTCGACGACCCGCGCCTGCGGGCGTCGCTGCCGCGCCTGCGCGAGGTCGCGCGGGCCCGCGAGGTCGTCGTCGACTTCTTCGCCGGCCCCAACGCGTACGGCACGACCGCCGCGTCACTCCAGAAGTACTTCGATGCCTTCGCCGTCGCCGCCCGGCGGCGATGATGTCGCGGCCAGTCTTGCCAGTCGTGACGGCGGGCTTCCGCCTTCGCGCGAGGCTTCGCCGAACCCGCGGTCGCCTGGGCGGCGACGGTCAGCCGGCACTGGGTGGGGTGGTGGGCAGCCGGGCCATCCGCGGGTCTGAAGACCCGCGGCTACATCCGGAGGACGAGCAAGGCGTCGCAGGAAAGCGTCGTTCCCCGGGCGCGGCTCCAGCCGGTTCTCGCATGAACACGCCGTCGCCCAGGGGTCTCGAGACCCAGGGAGCCAGCCGCAGGCCTCGAGCCTCAGGCCAATCTCGAATCGGGTTTGGAAGGGATGGTGCCGAGGGCCAGAATCGAACTGGCGACACTACGATTTTCAGTCGTATGCTCTACCAACTGAGCTACCTCGGCACGGCGCTCGGGGCGCGGTAGAGACGACGGAGTCTATCACGCGTTCCGCGACGTCGCCAAGACCATCGCGCCCTGCCGTGGTGCCGCGCGCGTGCCGGCGGTCGCGAAGTACGCGCAGGCCAGCCCCGCCAGGCCGCCCACCAGCAAGTCGGTGGGGTAGTGCACCCCGAGATACAGCCGCGAGAACAGCACCAGCCCCGCCACGGCCCACGCGAGCAGCCTGCCGCCCGGCCACAGAAGCGAGAGCGCGTAGGCGCCCGCCACCGCCGTCGCCGCGTGGCCCGACGGCATGGCCGAGCCCCCCGACGCGCGCCCGACGGCCGTGATGTCCGCGTGCGCCACGAACGGGCGGTCGCGGTGCAGCAGCGGCTTCATCACGTCCACCACGACGACGCTCGCGAGCACCACGGCGAGGCCGAGCCGCCAGAGCGCCATCAGGACGCGCCCGTCGCGGCGCCAGAGCGTGACGGCCACGCCCGCCGCGAGAAACGGCGCGCCCCAGGTGGCGAGCGTGCCGATCCAGATCATCGGCTGGTCGAGCCACGGCGCGCGGAACGTGCCGATCAGCCAGCGCACCAGCGTGGCATCGAGGGTCGCGATTGCGTCCATGAGCACTCCGGCAGGAGGGCGGGGCGCCGGGGCCGCGGTGGCGCCCGCCCCGCCCGCCGGGACGTCAGGCGCCGACCGGCGCCTCGGTGGCCGCCGCCAGCCCCAGTTCCTTGCGCAGTCGCTCGTCGATGGCTCGGAAGGTCTCCGGGTTGTCGCGCAGGAACTGCTTCGCGTTCTCGCGGCCCTGGCCGAGCCGCTCGCCGTTGTAGGAGAACCACGTGCCGCTCTTCTCGACGATCTTGCGCTCCACGCCGAGGTCGAGCAGGTCGCCTTCCTTCGAGATGCCCTCGCCGTACATGACGTCGAACTCGGCCTCGCGGAACGGCGGCGCCACCTTGTTCTTCACCACCTTCACGCGCGTGCGGCCGCCCACCATCTGGTCGCCGTCCTTGATGGCGCCGATGCGGCGGATGTCGATGCGCACCGAGGCGTAGAACTTCAGCGCGCGCCCGCCGGTGGTGGTCTCGGGATTGCCGAACATCACGCCGATCTTCTCGCGCAGCTGGTTGATGAAGATCAGGCAGGTCTTGCTCTTCGACACGGCGCCCGTGAGCTTGCGCAGGGCCTGCGACATCAGGCGGGCCTGCAGGCCGACCTGCGCCTCGCCCATCTCGCCCTCGATCTCGGCGCGCGGCACCAGCGCCGCCACCGAGTCGACCACGACCACGTCCACGCCGTTGGACCGGACCAGCACCTCGACGATTTCGAGCGCCTGCTCGCCGTTGTCGGGCTGCGACACCAGCAGCGCGTCGAGGTCCACGCCGAGCTTCTTCGCGTAGCTCGCGTCCAGGGCGTGCTCCGCATCCACGAACGCCGCCATGCCGCCCAGCTTCTGCGCCTGCGCAATCACCTGCAGCGCCAGCGTCGTCTTGCCCGAGGACTCGGGCCCGAAGACCTCCACGACGCGGCCCCGCGGCACGCCGCCCACGCCCAGGGCGTAGTCCACGCTGATGGCGCCGGTGGGGATGGCCGCGATGGGGGCAATGGCGTCCTTCTGCCCCAGGCGCATGATCGAGCCCTTGCCGAACTGCTTCTCGATCTGTCCGACGGCGGCCTCGATGGCTCGGGCACGTTCACGCGAATCGTCGACGGGCATGCGGGTGTCCTCCAGTGACAGCGACCGCGTGATCGCGGCCGGGCGCACGAACCAGGCGGCCCTGCGCGAGCATCCGGGATTCTAGCGTCGTGCCAGCCCGGCGGTCAAGCGAAGGTGGATGCCTGTCGACACAGTAAATCGTTGTCATGTGACAGGATAGGTCACGCTTAGACTTTCGCCGTGTGTCGGCGGGCCGACCCCCGAGCGTCGCAGCCCCTGGCCCCACCGTTTCCCTCCAGGTGGAAGATCACGCCACCGCCTGCCGGACCGGCCTGCTCTTCAACCCGCCGTCGGACCGCGGGCCCGCGGGTCTGAAGACCCGCGGCTACGTCCCGAGAGGCCACCCCTCTGACGTAGCCCAGCCCGGTCTTCAGACCCCGGGAAGCCCTACGCCTCAGCCCCCAAGCCTCGAGACGCTACACTACCCGGATGCCCAGTCCCGTGGGACACGCCCTGGGCGGCCTGATCTTCGGGTGGCTCGCGGCAGACCGCGCGCGCGTCGCCCCGGGGACGGCCGACCACCGCCACGCTGGCACGGCGCGACGACTCGCCGCCGCGGCCCGGGCCGTCGCGTGCCACCCGTGGACCGTCGGCTTCGCGCTCCTCGGGGCGGCGGCCGACGCCGACCTGGCCCTCGGCATCCACAGCCGCCAGAGCCACAGCGTGGGCGTCGTGGTGGTGGTCGGGGTGATGGCCGCCGTGTGGGGCGGGCGCCTCGACGTGCGACGCGGCCTGGCCTGCGGGCTCGCCTACGGGTCGCACGTCCTGCTCGACTGGCTGGGCAGCGACACGACGCCGCCCATCGGCATCATGGCCCTCTGGCCCTTCTCCACCGCGTTCCACCAGTCGGACCTGTTCCTCTTCGACGCCATCTGGCGCGAGCCGTGGCGCCCGGGATTCCTCGCGCACAACCTGGGCGCGGTGGCGCGCGAAGTGTGCCTGCTGGCGCCGGTGGCCGTGGCGATCTGGTGGTGGCGCGCGCGTCGCCGGCACGCGTGAGCCGCGCGCGGGTTTCCTTCCGCCAGCTTTCGGCGCTAGCATCATCCTCACGATCGGCGCGGTTCCCATGCGCCGACGCCCTTCGGGCCGGTGACACCGTGCCGGCCCGCCAGCGTTCCCGCCGGGCCAATGGGCCCACCGGAACCGCGCGGGGCGTGCCGCCCGCGCGCGGGGCCGGTGCCGCCGGACGCCAACGGAGCACACCGATGACCGACGACCATCGCGAGCCGAGACCGCTCGACCTCGCGCCGTTTCCCCCCGTGTCCACCGCCGACTGGGAGTCGGCGATCCGCAAGGACCTGAAGGGCGCCGACTTCGACAAGCGCCTCGTGTGGCGTACCGACGAGGGCCTCGCCGTGCGGCCCTTCTACCGCGAGGAGGACCTCGCCGGGTTGCAGGCGCAGGTGGCGGCGCCGCCGGGGACGCTCCCGGTCGTGCGCGGAGGCGGGCAGTGGCAGTGGGAGGCGAGCGAGCGGTTCGTGCCGCCGACAGGCGCCGTGCGGGCCGACCTGCTGCACGACGCGGGCGCCACCGCCGTGCAGGAGTTGGCCTTCGCGCTCGCGGAGGGCGTCGAGCGGCTCGCCGCGGCGGTGGAGGAGGGCACGCCGGTGAACGACGCGGCCGCCGGGCAGGTGTTCGCGTTCGCCGTCGGCGGTCACTACTTCCTGGAAATCGCCAAGCTGCGGGCCGCGCGGCTCGTGTGGGCCCGGGCCGCGGCGGCCTTCGGCGCGGAGGGCGCCGCGACGGCCATGCGCGCCATCGTCCGCACGGCGCGCGCCAACAAGAGCCTCTACGACGCCGAGACCAACCTCCTGCGGGCCACCACCGAGGCCATGTCGGCGGTCATCGGCGGCTGCGCGCAGTTGACGGTGGAGCCGGCGGGCTTCGACCCGCACCTGGCCCTGAGCCTGCAGCACGTGCTGCGGGAGGAGGCGCACCTCGGCGAGGTGGCCGACCCGGCCGGCGGCGCCTACTACATCGAAGCGCTCACCGACGGCCTCGCGCGGGCGGCGTGGGCGCTGTTCCAGCAGGTGGAGGCGGCCGGCGGCTACGCCGCCTACGTCGCCTCGGGCGCGCTGGCCTCCGCGGTGGCCGCGTCGCGCGCCGCGAAGGAGAAGGCGGTGGCGACCCGGCGGCGGACGCTGGTCGGCGTCAACAACTTCCCGAACGCGATGGACCTCGCGCCCACCACGCGCCCCATGCCGCCGACGGAGGACGGCGTGGCGCCGGCCTGGCGGATGGCCGAGCCCGTCGAGGGCCTGCGCCGTCGCACCGAGGCGTTCGTCGAGGCCACCG
>JADHED010001461.1_pt1 | contig 19933 bp, 18 predicted proteins | sample 8952041 | NCBI WGS metagenome assembly JADHED01 (sample SAMN16124423, study PRJNA663239) | bioreactor sludge metagenome | isolation source: sludge (control) | place: India:Bengaluru | collected 2018-09-08
CATCGAGTTTTCGGAAACCTTTTTATAAAAATCCCCACTGACTTCGCGATAGTCATTGACGCCTCCTTGGATATCTAAACGATGATTTGTTTTCCAATCTTTGGGTAAGGTTTCGATCTTAATCACAGCGCTCAAGGCTTGACCGCCATACCATACCGACTGACTACCTTTAATCACTGTAATACGTTGAACCGAGTTCAAACTTATCGAGTTCAAATTAAAAGATCTTTGGACCGTAGACGCATCATAGACCGGAATATCATCGATTAAAATTAGTATCTGGCTTGAATCCCCGCCTCGCACTAACAATGAATTTGGTTGAAAAGCAGAGTTGGTAATATTGATATTTGCTTTTGTTGAAAGCAGCGCCGACATGTTTGGAGCTTTTGAGTCCTGAATTTCCTGCTCATCAATCACGACTCGAGACGACGTCGAGAACGACGAGTCATATACTTTGGTTTCGTAAGTCGGAGTCGATGATGATGGCGTTACTGTAGTTGTTTGTGCCGACACCAAAGAGGCAGCAGCTAATATGCATAAAAGAGTAAAAATATTTTTCATCGCCTGATTTTTAATCCAAAAACAGACGAATTCAACATTTGACTGCTAAATGAAAACTAGTTGCCCTTAAATACCTGAACAGTGGCACCGTTGATTTGCAAACTTGGCTGCAATGATTCGATCAATTTGTTAGGCGAGAGCATCATCATTAGGGAGATATCTTTAAACGGAATTTCTTTTTCGGGGGTTACAGCTAATTTTACTGAACGAGGATTGTTCACAAATTCGCGCAGCCCTGACGTAATTTCCGAGTTATCCGTTGCGTTTGCGGGGTCACGATTACTGTCTGATTTCCTAGAGAGAGCCAAATACGATTCTAAAGGCACATTATTTTTTTGTGCTAAAGTTCTAATGTTAGTTACAAGCGAATTATCAACATACTCAACCGAAAACTCTTTTACAGAGCTTTCGTTAAACTGCGACAAATCCTTTAAATCAAAGGCTTCCGGCAAGGTGAAATCTGTCAAATGAGCCGTCACACTTATTTTACCCATTTTAAACCCTTCGACGGAAAGTTCGTTCAAGTAAAAATCCTTACTTTCTGATTTGTAATTATAGTCTGAAACAACATTAAGAACTAATTTCTCGTAACCTAGTTCGGCTAACGCCTTCTGCACTCTTGGTGATAAGTATTGTTCGTTCAGTTCTAAACGATGAATAGCGATTTTCAATTTCGTTAAATCCGAAAGATCTATTTCTCCTTGGGCCACACCCATCGCTTCGCTTAAAGACCAATTTGAAAAATCAACATTGCTGGTCGATATCACCTTATCGCCTTTGCTGGTATTGATAGCTAAACCATTGACCCGAATTCTTAGCGGAATATAAGACAGACGCACATCTTCAAACGTCACATCGATGCCGTATTTAATGGCGTTTTGCTGCACTTCACTCATGTAGGCCTGAAGGTGCTCTTGAATCAGCTGTGGAACAACGAAATTTAAACTTAAAAATGCTGTGATTAAAAAACTAAGGGCGATGACTTTGATTTTCACGAAATTTCTCCGAGCCTGGGTAGCTGCTGGTTACCTAATTCAGATCGGGAGAAAGGCCATAAAAATAAAGGCTGAATCTTGGAAAAATAAGAAAATTTTTCTGTCTCAAAAAAGGAAAAAGGGCTTTTACTAAAGCCCTTGAAAACCACTAACGTTCTGTATTGTTTGGCCGGAGTTAACGTTCAATTGGCCCGTTTCTGTATAAGTTTATTTCATCGGTTTTGAATGTACCGCAAACTTATCGAATTCACCGTATTCGTGAAGCTTGTTGTACAGAGTCTTAATCGTAATACCTAGGCTGTTAGCCGCTTGCGTTTTATTACCGCTAAAGTGACCAAGAGCTTTAAGGATGTACTTTTTCTCGATTTCATAAAGTGGGATGTTTGGATCATACTCTAAGAAATCAATTTCAACTTCTGGGCTTTGGATATAGTCTGGTAGATCACCGATTTCGATTTGGTGACCTTCAGAAAGAATTTGTAAACGTTCACACACGTTTTGTAATTCTCTGATATTTCCTGGCCAGTCATATTTCATCAACAATTGAACCGCTTCCGTAGAAATCGTCTTCATCTTGCCGTATTGAGCTTGTGGAGACTGGTTCATAAAGTGCTGGATCAAAAGAGGAATGTCCTCTTTACGACGTCTTAAAGGTGGCGCGTTTACTACGATCGTGTTGATACGATAGAATAAATCTTCGCGGAAGTTACCCTTTTGAACTTCTTGATCAAGCTCCCTGTTTGTAGCCGAGATTAAACGAATATCTACTTTGATGGGGTCTTTACCACCCACACGGAAGATTTCGCCTTCTTGGATAAAACGTAAAAGTTTAGCTTGGATACCATGAGAAAGCTCACCGATTTCGTCTAGGAAAAGAGTTCCACCGTTAGCTACTTCTGCTAAACCGATCTTACGTGTGTAAGCACCAGTGAATGAACCTTTTTCGTGTCCAAACAATTCGCTTTCAAGCAATGTTTCACGTAAAGCACCGCAGTTAATAGCTACGAAAGGACGGCTCTTACGAGTCGACTTTTCATGTACCGCGCGAGCCAGTAACTCTTTACCAGTTCCAGACTCACCCAACACCAATACGTTGGCATTTGATGGGGCTACACGGTCGATCATCTTCATCAAGTTACCCATCGCTTCGGATTGGTAAATGATAGAGCGAGTGATCTGCGCTTGAGCTGGTTTAGCCTGCTCAATAGGCTTGCCCCAAAGCACTTGGTTTTGGGATTGGCTCGTCGGTAGGACCTGAGACGAGGAATTTGAATTATCGTTCATACGTTCCGCCTTTGTGTGATAAATTCATTCCAGTATGTAGTTTTTGAGTGAGGCATCCCGGGAGACGATTATGTCTCAGAATGATGCGGCGTCACTTACGCATTGCAATATAGTCTAGGTTAAGTAATTTTTGCAAGAAAAATTTTGCATGGTGTTATAAAAAATTTAGGATATTTCAAAAAATGACCCCACTAGAGGCCAGTCAGGAAATAGATAACTATCTGAAATATATGCAGAATATAAAAACCTGCAGTCCTCATACAGTGAGGGCCTATAAAAAAGACTTAGACGGTTTTTTTGCCCCTGTAAAAAGTTCAAAGTCGACCACAAACGATCTGAGAACCTACTTTTCAACCCAATTATTGGAGCTGGGGCGACTCAGTCTAGCCACCCGAAATCGTAAAACAGGGACCCTAAAGAGCTTTTTAAACTGGCTTTACGAAACTCGTAAGATTGATTCGGCTTTATCAGAATTTTACCACTCCCCAAAGGTTCCTCGCAAAATACCCCACTTCATTTCTTTTGATGAAGTCAGTGGCTGCCTGCAGTTTTTGGGTAATCGCACAACACCGATAAAAGAATTCGAAGACCTTACTCAACGTCAGCAACGTCTATTATTTTTACTTCTCTATGGTGCTGGCTTGCGTATATCGGAAGCCTGTCAGCTGAAAGTGCGCGATGTTGACGAGTTCGATCGAAAAATCCTTATCCGCGGTAAGGGCGCCAAAGAACGTATTGTCGTTTGCCCTGAGTTTGTTTGGGACGAGTGGATTCACTATCGAAATTACGTGAGGTCCCGATTGACATCGGTTTCTAGCAAACACGAATTCGTGTTCTTTCGTTATCACGACGAAAATTTTTCTGACGAGCCTATCAATGAACGCACTGGCTATGGATGGATTCGAGCGATTGGCGCGCAGTCTGGCCTGACTCAAAGCTTGAATCCCCATGCTCTTCGCCATAGCTTTGCGACTCACCTATTGAACAGCGGAGCGAACTTGCGCGTAATTCAAAGTCTTTTAGGTCACTCAACCTTGGCTGCGACAGAGAAATATACTCACCTAAATTTATCGCAGCTGTATCAAACAATGGAGAAAGCGCATCCACTCGGGAAACTTAAAAAACCTTAGTCCACAGCGGTTTGAGGCTTACCTCCCGTTTTTCCGTTTTCGTTCTTCACGATAAATGGGCGTGAGCTAGGTATTCTCTAACTATTTTTTCTACCCTGGTGGATTGGTTTCTGGCTTCAATTGCAACTGGTTCTAGCGTTGTGAATTGAGTTAATGGAGTGCTTAGGAACGGGATCATCCATGGCTCTTGCTCTAGCACACCTTGTTCCGCTAAGAGTTTTAGGAAAAACTGTACTTTTAGGATGGGCAAATGGATTTGGTAATTGAGGTTTTCTGTTGAGAGATTTTTTAGGCAGTGACCTAGTAAATTGTAAAGTGAATCCGATAGGCTATCGCCTTCTTGTGAAACTTTAGTGATGCATTCTACTGCGAACAATCCAAATTGTAACACATCGTAATCTTTTTTTAGTGACGCAAAATCATTTAGCAATTGGGCTTCTTCTAGAACTGATAGTTGCTGTTTGTTGGCCTTGTCTGAATAACTCAGCCTTACGTGATGAAGTGGCTCTAGCACCCCACCGCCAAAACGTTTTCGGCTCTTGAGTGCGGAGCGGGCCAAGAATGATTTTTTTTCACCGGCGGCTGAAATGCCGGTCACGATTAAATCAGACTCACCATAACGAACTTTTTTTAATAAAATAAATGTGCCCGTTTGTTTCGTCAAAGCTCTGCCTCTCTTTTATCGAGTGGCCTCTAGAAAATCCACTCCGATTCAGCCTCAATACCACTGACAATTTCATCAATAGTTGCTTTGGATGGAATATCTTTGGGATCATTGAAAGACAAGCTAATTAAACCACGCAATAAATCATCAGATACCTCTGGCTGTATCCAAGAGCGTATTGATTTCGGGCTATTAGAAACACAGTCAGAATAGGATTTTACCTTTTCAAACCCCTTCTCCTTTAACTTCTCGGCCACAAGATCGCCATGGAGCATGTCAAAAATCAGAAGGGATCGGTCCCATACGCGCTGACCTGAATACGCCCATTTCGTTTGCGACAATGAGTTTTCCCAAGTTCTAATTTCGTTTTCAAATTGAGGGCTCGTTCGTTTTAACAACGTAGACCAATTATCTTTCCAACGAATATTTTGATACGCTCCTACCGCAGAATATAACTTTGCTCGTTCTGGCAGAAATGTCACACTTAAATCTGTACTGGGAACTTGAATGCTATACGAAGAAGGCAAAGGTTTTAGATTTGCAGTATATTCATGACTAATCAGAATGAAAAATATTTTCTTGGCACTTGCCCAAGCTTCAATCTGCTCATGTGGATAGGCTTCACCCGTGAGCGCATGATTTTTAAAATATACTAAAAATAAAGTGTCTTTGTTTAACCCATCTATAATACTTTGCCCGCCGTCAGTTGCCTTTTGAAGGTCAGACATTTTGATATTTTGAATCTGATAACTTTCACGAACAAAATACGGTTGCGAATTTTCTAGTAGAGGAGATACACCACTTACCCAGGCGATACTTCGCTTGTGTGCATAGAGTTGGGCGAGGCTAATTAGCAAGTCATGAGTTGCCAAAAACGGATTTATATAACTACGAATCTGGTTCTGAATTCCCAATTCATTCTTTAATCGAAAGTTAACCAGGTCCCATTCTTCTGGACGCGAGAAAGATTCAAATACCATAGATACATTAGACCTGATTCAATTTCGTTTTTCTATAAATTGATTGTGACTATAGGAACAAAGGACTAGTATCAGAAATGATTTAGGAGGGGCTTTCCATGAAAAATTTGGTCTTATTATTATGTTTACTCGGTTTTGGCTCAGCACACGCACTTGTAGAGGCACGTTTGACATATGGGGCTCTTGGCAGCAAACCAGACCTAACGACTATTTACAGCGGAGCTACTGAAGTTCCAGCCGTATCAGCAAATGCTGGAATCGGTTTCGACGCGATCTTTATTGTACCTGTAATAGGTATCGGTGGTGGTATTCGTTATGAAAACCTAGGCTTCAATACAAGCTCTGGTGGTTTAGAATACAAATCCCAAGCGACTCGAACATCAGTTATCGTTAACTGGCGTTTAATAAATACATTAATGTATCTTGGCCCGATCGCAACAGTTGGAATGTCTCACACCAATAATATTAAGTGGACTGAAGGCTCAAGTGCTACCGATTTTTCGCCAGACACAACATCGAGTTATTCAGTCGGTTTGGAAGCGGGAGTTCATTTATTAGGCTTCTTAGTTGGGGCCGAAGCGGGTTACCAAAACATGAAGTGGAATAAAGTAAAAGACTCGACAGGGACCTTCACCGCAACGCCAGATCTAGACATGAGCGGATCTTACATGAAAGTGATCCTGGGTTTTTCAATTTAATTGGCAACATCATTGCTAAAAAAAAGCCCAAGGTTAACTTGGGCTTTTTTTATTTCTTTTTCCTAAGTTCAATTTTCAAATCTTTATCGCCAGGCTTAATCTTCTGTTCAGTCGGCGTCGCGCCCTCAGGGCCTGATTTATCTGATGCATTTCCCGTCACAGAGTAACGAGCATAAACAGTAAATGGTCCTTCAAATGGCGTTCCTTGAACCATAGCATTTTCACTGCTTAGCTGAAACTTCACTGGAAATTTTGGATCTGTGATTCTTTGTACAGCCACTGGCATTTGGCCATCGCCCGCTTTAGCACCTGCTTTTTTTGCAAATATAAATAGCGTTCCGCCTTTGATTTCTTTTTCTAAACCTTTTTCAGCAGATACCGTTCCCGAAATTGAGTTTCCAAAAGCGGAAACAGTCATCAAGCTTACATATAAAATTACGATCATTTTTTTCACTTTTGCCTCCGTAAAAAAATTATACCTAAACACTTCATATCACTTTAAAAAACAAAAACACCTCGTTCTTTTGTTCTCTAGCAAGATCATCGTTTCGTCCAGAAAAAAATACCTTCACATGACTTTGACGCTATTACATGACGAAATAAAACCTCACAAAGAAAAGGAGGCAATATGAACACAACTAAAACGTATAAGTTTGGTGATTACACTTTTAAAACTTATTTCAAAACAGCCGGTGAAGGTTGGGAAATCGGTTTAACATGCGGAAACAAAGTATACTTTGTGGGTAATTTTATTCGCGAAAAAGAAGCTAAAAAATGGTGGAGTTATTTTAATAAATACGTAACTCATTTCTTCCGCAAATACGAATTCTACGCGGATGCACCAAAAGATTTCTATGGTCAATTTATGGCAACTTTCGTTTACCGTGAATACTATAATTTCCTATTTGAGCTATTCGACGGCTACAACGGCCACTATGAAAAAGAATATGCAAAGTTCTTTAAAAAATACGAAAAATTCGCACGTCTTTACGCAGCTTAAACTTTTGTTTCAAAGACTGCCTGTTCAATCAGGGACCCTTAGCGGTCCCTTTATATTTCTCGCCCAGGCTTTCTAATACAAGCCGTGGCCAACATCAGCTCGTTAAAATCAGAATCTGTTTTGTCACATTCAGCGTTTCTAAAATCTTTTAAAATCTTTAACATTTCTTGAAAATGTAGACTGTGTCTTTTCTGCTCATAAAATTTCTCTTCAATTGGAAACAAATGAGCTTCTAATATATGACTCGTGTCTTCGAACTGAATCACTGTTTTTAAAGACGAGTAAGGCATATGCGACGGCATTCGGTCTTTTAAAAAACCTAGATAACGAAAAATTTTTGCTAAAATCGTTTTTGCATTGATTCTCCAAGAATCAACGAACTGATAGTTATCAATAATCGTCCAGTTATAAATACTTTGGATTATAGCATCTTGCATTCGAATCTTCCTAAGCAAAGGAATTGAATCGGCTTGATCATACTTCCCTAAATAACGGTACTCGGCCAATAAATCAAATCGTGAATCAAACTCGATATCACCAGGCGCAAATATCTCGCTTGATTCAATACCCATGTTTTTCAAAAACGAAGTTGATTTAAACTTGGTCGTCATCGATTTATTTTCTGGAAGCAATACTTTTGACGAAGATGCCGAAAGAAATGCATTTTCTATAAGTTCCGCACAGAATACGGTATCAGCATCAAGGGAACTCATTTTGAAATCATAAGGAATATTATAACCGTGCTTGTCGATAAAACTCCGGGCCAATTCATAAGCGGCCTTACCGGCCTTATCAGCAACTTCGGAGTCTTTAAATCTAAAATGAACAACACGTGCCTCTTTTTGCTTTAACCAATTTTCAAACGGACTAACCTTTGTACCGTATGGAATTAACGCTTCAATAATCACTTTTTCATTTTTTTCGTTTAGACCTAGGATTGCTAAATGGCTAAACTGCAGCTCTGTATCACCAATTCGTGCAATCATACCGCTTACGTAACTTTTTCCACGAATTAAAAATAAATCTCCGACTTGAAAATCGACTTTATCTACGTTTTTCATTAACTGAGGAAATTCACCACTTAAAATATCGCTACTAAAATTTGTAATTTTCTTTCGTTCTATTAACCATTCGATTAGCATATCTTCCATAAATCGAACATATCGGGTTGAACGCCTAATATTTTGTAAGCACTCGAAACTGAGTCTACCCTGACGAGCTAGCTCTCTTTGCTTTTTCCGCACCATTAACTGAATATGAAAAAGTTTTTTTAGGGTGTCGGTTCCTTTTTCTTCTAGCTCGGCGACATCTTTTTCCGTTTGCGGAAAAAAACTCTCACTTTTTAAACGATCAATTTTATCCAACTTATCAGAAATGAATTCAACACACTTATCTGGATTTTTTAGGTTCGATTCAATTTGATCGATACCCTTTGCCACTTCGTTTACAAAATTCAGAGGTTTTAAGATCATCGTATTTATCTCTGTATGAGAATCATTAGCAAACGCAGGTAACGAACTCAAAGCAAGTATAATTAAAAATATCATACTTTAATGATCAGAATCCTGGCTAAATTTAGCAAGGCTTTTATTTGTACTTAGTCCCATACATAAGGGGATCTATTTATTTTTTACGATTAAAATATCAGCGAATACAACTAGACCTATACCAGTCATCTGAAGCAACGACATCTTTTCCGCAAAGAACAAAAACGCTAATAATGTCGCCGTGATCGGCTCAATCATTACCAGGATACTGGCTTGCGGCCCCGGGATTCGTTGTAATCCGGCCAAGAATAAGCTCAATGGCGCTATGGTTCCGATAACACTTAATCCAACAAATAATTGCAGGTGACTAAACTCAGGACCCACAAATTGCTCAAACGTTGGCTGATGCATCGTCGCCAAGCATAACCCTGCCGAAAGCATCACATAAAAACTGGAAGTCAGCGGATGAATGTTCTTTTGAAAACGATCTGATAACAGTACATAGGCAGCATATGTGATTGCAGCGCCCATACCAGCATACCCACCAAGTGCATTTTTTACTTCAAATTCATCTTTTAAAAGCAAAAACATCCCGAACAAAGCAATCAACAACGCGATTCCAACTTTTTTATCAAAAGGATGTTTGAGGAATAAAACAGAACCTAAAAAAACAAAAACAGGAAATGTAAATAGTAGCATCGCGCTAATACCAACACTTAGGTATTTAAACGAAATAAAATAAAAACTAGAAAATACAGCGTAGCCTAAAACACCGAGCAGAATACATGTTACAAACTGCTCTTTAGAAACTTTAAATAAATCTATTTTCTTTGCGATCTTTAGACCAAGAAAACACATCCCAAGCAAAAACGACGCAAACAAAAAGCGAATAGATAACACGGTCCCGGCCTCAAGGCCCGCTTTTATAAATAGTTTTCCGAAAATCCCAAGACTTCCAAAGCAAATCCCTGCCATTAAGATAAAAAAAACCCCAGTATAAAAACCGGGGCTTCTAAACGTCGAATTCGCCAAGGGGATTAAATTCCTTCCTTGTGACGTTCTTCATCGTCAACATGCGACTGGATTCCACCCTTAAGAGACGGACGGTACGCGAGATGATTGATGTCATACGTAAAATTAGTTCCGCTTAAACCCGGAGTTTGCCACTCAGGTCCTAAACGAATTGCATCGACCGGGCAGGCTTCTTCACAGAAACCACAGAATACACAACGTAAAATATCGATCTCATACGCAATTGGAAACTTCTCAACCTTAGGATCTGGGTTCTCGTCTGCTGTGATTTTGATACACTCAGCAGGACAGTTCGTCGCGCACAACATACATGCCGTACAACGGATATTACCATCTTTTTTAACTGTAAGGATGTGATTACCTTTAAAGCGTGAGCTGTACTCATACTTCTCTTCTGGGTAATTTAGCGTCACCATCTGTTTTTTAGACACGATATTCTTAATCATGTGCTTCAGAGTGATACCTAAGCCAGTTACGATCCCTGGAAGGTACCATTTGCTGGATTGCCCCGCTTTTTGAACAACGCTCATAATGAACCTCGTTTAAACACGAATTCGTTTTTCTTTCTATTCTCTAGCATAACTTGGTCTTGGCGACGTTTGTTTTCTAGAAATGCTGGTTTTTCAATTTGCGCCATTGGAACAGTTAAGTTCTTACCTGACATCAAGATTGCCGTTTCAGTCAAAGTTAAAGCTTCGTGAACTACAGTTGTGGCGCGCTTGAATTTTTGCTCCAAACCAGCTGCGTTTACGAATGTACCTTCTTTTTCGACGAACGTTTTCAAAGGAACAATCGACACTTTATTGTTTAGGCTTAGTAATGAATCCACTTTCGCAGCACCTAACCAAACAAGGTGTTCCGCTTGTGAGAATAACTTCACATACGATTCCAAATTATCAAATACAGCTTTATTTTCAGGACCAGCTACGATCAATGTTTTAATTGATTTGTTCTTTAGTCCCGCTTCTAAATCGCCCCAAACGCCTTTGATTTGGTGCTTTTCAAGAACTTGCAACAAACCTTTAGTGTTAGGATTTTTATCGCCGCGAAGTAATAAACCATCAAATGAATCGAATGATTCTTTGTTGTTCACCCAGTGATAGATTTTAGTAACACCAAATTCTTTTACCATTGAGCTCACCATCGCTTCGTATTCTTCAACAGTGTATTGACCTGTTAGAACCATTGCGACTTGGTCTTTTTTAGCTTTGATTTCTTTGTGAAGTTCTTTTGCCAATGCGCCTGGAGCCATTTCTGTTTGCGCGCCATTTTGACGTACGATACCCGTTGTGAAACGCGCATCTTTGTTCAAGAACTTGTAGATGTCGCGACCTTCATCACACATCCAGTGTCCATTTACTTTTTCATTGTAAACTGGTTTTACACGGAAGAAGCCTTCTTTATTGAAGTACACTTTAACGTTACAGCCAGTTGAACACCCGTTACATACAGTTTCTGAATCCTTTAGATACCAAACACGTTGGCGGAAACGGAAATCTTTAGATGTCAATGCACCTACTGGGCAGATGTCCACTGTATTTAACGAGTATTTATTATCTAATTTCTTACCTTCAACAGTGCCGATCTCTGAACGATCGCCACGATTGAAAATACCTAATTCTGATGTTTTAGACACTTCGTCAGTGAAACGAACGCAACGTGAGCACAATACACAACGTTCAGAATCCAGAACCACTGTTGGACCTAGATCAACAACTTTGTGTTTCTTAACTTTGTGTTCCGCCATTTCCGGATCGTATTTACCGAACTCCATGTATTGCTCTTGTAATCCACACTCACCGGCTTGGTCACAGATAGGGCAATCCAAAGGATGGTTGATCAAATGGAAATCTAGTACCCATTTCACACCGTCTTTAATTTTTTCTGATTTGTTTGTAACTTTCATACCCTCAGTAACCACAGTATTACATGCGATTTGTGGGCGTGGGTTACCTTCGATGTCACAGATACATAGACGGCAAACACCCGCTACGCTTAATCCTGGATGATAACAATAATGGGCGATAGGCTCTTCTGTTTTGTAGAAGGCCTCCATGATGGTTTGACCGTCTTTTACTTCGACTTCTTTTCCATTAATGGTGCATTTGGGCATAGAAGCTTCCTCTCACTTTTGAACGACCTTCACGAACGTAGAATTCAAATTCATCTCTAAATTTGGTTACAAAACTCAAAACTGGTAATGCCGCTGCATCTGAAAGAGCACAGATCGTGCGACCCTTCATATTGTCAGCTACTTTTACTAGTAGGTCGATATCTTGCAAACGACCTTTACCTTCAAGGATTGAGTGAACGATTTTGTTTAACCAGCCCGTACCTTCACGGCATGGAGTACACTGACCACATGATTCATGGTGATAGAAGTGCATCAATACGCCAAGCATATCGACCATACATTGTGAATCATCGATTACGATAACTGCGCCAGAACCTAACATAGTTCCCATTTGCGCTAGGCATTCGTAATCCAAAGTCGCCTTCATTGCCTCTTCAGCTGTTAAAACCGGAGCTGAAGAACCTCCCGGGATAACCGCTTTTAATTTACGACCTGGCTTCATTCCGCCACCTTCATTGTTGATCAAATCATTCAATGAATAACCCAAGTTAACTTCATAGTTACCAGGTTTACGAACGTTACCGCTTAACGAGAATAACTTAGTACCCGGAGATTTTTCTGTACCAAATTTTTTGTAAGCAGCGCCACCATCGCGGATGATGTATTTAACAGCGGCTAATGTTTCAACATTATTTACGATAGTTGGTTTTTGTAAGTAACCTTTAACTGCCGGGAATGGCGGTTTTAATTTTGGCTGACCTTTTTGACCTTCTAACGATGAAATCAAACCAGTTTCTTCGCCACAGATATAAGCGCCCGCTCCGCGGTACACATCCATATCGTGGTCAAAACCCGAACCTAAAATATTTTTACCAAGAAGACCCGCTTTGTACGCTTCTTGAACAGCTTGTTCTAAAACTTCAACTGGATAGTAGTATTCACCACGAACATAAATGTAACTTTTCTTAGATCCCACCGCGAATGCAGAGATAATCATACCTTCGATTAATTGGTGAGGCGCGCGTTCCATCATTAAACGATCTTTGAACGTACCCGGTTCGCCTTCATCGGCATTACAAACTAAATAACGAGGCTCATTGTTTTTCGGCAAGAAGCTCCATTTCATACCTGTCGAGAAACCCGCGCCACCGCGACCGCGCAGCCCAGAGGCCTTGACTTCGTCGATGATCGCTTGCGGTTGCATTTTTAAAGCTTTCGCTAAATTGACATAACCACCATGTTTTTTGTAGCCCTCTAAAAAGCGAAATTCATCTAAATGATAAAATTCCGTTAGTAATTTTGTTTCCATTACTTCATCCCTCGAAGAATATTCATTGCTGATTCTGGAGTTAAACTTTCATAGTATTTATCATTTACCTGCATCATAGGCGCCGTTCCGCATGAACCCAAGCACTCCACACGTGATACAGAAAAACGACCATCAGCCGTCACTTCACCTAACTTCACACCTAGTTCGTGGCAAATGTGGTTTGTTAATTCACGGCCACCTTCAAGAGCACAGGAAATATTCGTGCACACTTGAACATGGTGTTTACCCACAGGAACTTGGTTGAACATAGTATAGAACTTGAACACTTCATTGATCTTGCTCACCGGAATATCCATAACTTGTCCCAAGTGATGAATTACCGCTGTTGTGATAAAACCTTTGTTCTCTTTCTGTGCTACGTACAAAGACGGAATAATCGCCGACTCTTTGGTTTCATAGCGAGCCAATTCTTTTTTGACTTCCGCTAAACCTTCCGCAGACAGTTGAAATGTAGCTTTCGCAGTTTCTAACATTGAATCCCTCTTTAATTTTTTTATCTATCTAATTCACCAGCAATAACGTTCATGCTGGCTACTGTGGCAATGGCATCAGCTAACATCGTTCCCTTAACTACTGACGGGAATGATTGGTAGATAGCAAAGCATGGTGGACGACATTTCAAACGATATGGATTTGCCGAACCATCACTTACTAAGTAGAAGCCAAGCTCACCATTTGCGGCTTCCGTTGCATCGTAGACTTCACCCACAGGTGGACGTAAGCCTTTGATCACAAGCATGAAGTGATTCATTAAGCCTTCGATATTTCCATATACGTCTTTCTTTTCAGGAAGAACGATACCTTTATCGCGAACAGTATAATCACCACCAGGAACATTCTTGCAAACTTGTTCAATGATACGAATAGATTGCTTCATTTCTTCGATACGAACTAAGTAACGGTCATAGATATCGCCGCTGGTTCCTACCGGGACATCAAAGTTCAAACCGTCGTAGCCATAATAAGGAGACGTTTTACGTAAATCTAAATTTACGCCGCACGCTCTTAATAAGGGACCCGTGTAGCCCCAAGAAATCGCTTCAGCCGCAGATACGGGAGCTACACCTTGAGTACGCTTGATAAAGATTTTATTCGATATGAATAAACGATCGATTTCATCAACGGCCGCACGCATTTCTTTACAAAAAGCCATGACTTCATCGAACCAACCGTCTGGCGCATCTTGAGCCATACCACCAATACGAGTCATCGAAACCGTTAAGCGAGCGCCGCAAAGACGTTCAAATAATGTGTATACTTTTTCACGGTACGTGAATAAGTGGAAAAACGCCGTTAAGGCACCTAAATCCACGCCGCCTGTACCAACAGAAATAATGTGGTCGATGATACGAGATAGTTCAGAAATAATCACACGCATCGCTTGTGCTTTTGGTGGAATTTCAATCCCCAAAAGACGCTCTACGGTCTTGCAATAACCCACGTTATTCATCGGTGCAGAACAATAGTTCAAACGATCCGTGTACGGGATAACTTGGTTGTACGGATGAGTTTCCGCCATTTTTTCAAAACAACGATGAAGGTAACCGATTTCGCAATTCGCGCGAACGATCGTTTCACCATCAAGCTCAGCCATTACTCGAAGTGTTCCGTGCATCGCTGGATGCGACGGACCAATGTTTAACGGAACTAGATTTTCGTTTAACACATCACCACGTTCATCACCAACGTTGTCAAAGTGAATTGGCAATACATCCGTGCAATGTTGCTGACGATCCGCTTCGTAGTCCTTACGAAGTGGATGCCCTTGGAACTGATGATGAGTTAAGATTTTTCTTAAATTTGGATGACCTTGGAAACGAATACCAAACATATCGTAGGCTTCGCGTTCGAACCAGTCCGCACCTTTCCAAACTTTTGTTGCCGTTTCAACGTGTTCACCTTCAGCCAGCTGAGTTTTCACGCGCAAACGACGACCATCACGAGAGGCAAATAAGTGATAGATCACTTCAAAACGCTTTTCGCGATTTGGGTAATCCGCACCACAAACGTCCATCAAGAAATCAAATTTTTGATTTAATTTTAAATGGCGAAGAACAGGAATCACGTCTTCTTTAGGAATTTCTAAAACATCATCACCAAACGAATGCGAAAAACGATATTGGTTCGTTTTGAAATGCTTATCTAAATCATTTTTTAATTCATCGATTCTGTTCATGTGCTTGATCCCGCTTGGATAAGATTAGATTCGTATGGATTTTTCCAGTTATCACGCCAAGGACGTGGCTGATTCGTTGCAATCATACGCTGAAGTAACATGATACCATCCAAAACCGCCTCAGGCGTTGGAGGACATCCCGGAACATACACATCAACAGGAATTACTTTATCTGCGCCTTGCAGTACATGATAGGCGCGGTAGAAACCACCCGAGCTTGCACAGGCACCCATGGAAAGAACATATTTGGGTTCTAGCATTTGTTCGTAAATACGAACCAAGATTGGCGCCATTTTTTCTGTGATTGTACCAGCCACGAGAAGCAAGTCAGCTTGACGTGGACTAAAACGAACAACTTCCGCACCGAAGCGAGCTAAGTCATAACGTGGACCCATGACACTCATCAATTCGATACCACAACAAGCCGTACCGTATGGAAGTGGCCACAATGCATTCTTTCTACCCCAGGCAACGATCGCGTCCAATTTTGTTGTGAACGCAAAAGAACGTGACATTTCGTCAATACTTTTATCGGCCATATTTTCACCTCGTTTTCATCTAGACATATAATGGTTACTTTATAATTTTGACTCTGACAACCGGATTATTCGCAGTAGTTCATTTGTAAAACTGCAGGCTTAGCCTCATCCGCGCCACTCGAAAATCGGCGATGAAAACAACTCTCACTTCGTTACTCAAATTCGTTCGCAAACTGCCTCATAATTTTGCATTTGCCCAAATTTTTCGCAAATTTTCTTAGACAAACCCTCAAATTCGAACTTTAATAGAACTCGACTTTGATCTTACACTGAAAAACGCGAGAACATGGGTGTTCTCGAGGTAGATCAATGCACAAGGAGGGTTCAATGAAAGCTCTATTTTTAGTAGCAGCTATCGCAACGGCTATGCCTGGTTTCGCACAAACCGAGGGCGCCAAAAACATCAATTATCTGGTAAAATTTAAATCGACGAGCGCCTTACAGGCCGCTTTGAAAAAATCAGTCATGGGCACGTCGGCCAACAAAGATCAAAAAATCGAAATGGTCACCGAACAAATGGTCCTGATATCTGGCAAAAACGCCGCGACCGCACCCTTGATGAAAAACCAAAACATCGAATACATTCAGCCTGACTATGAATTGGGCCTTATTGAAACGTACAACGCTGAAGGCAAAGATCAAAAAGCCCAAGTTATGGACTATTTGATGAGCAATCCACAGCTTTTAGCCAAAGCTAAAGGGGACAATCCTATCATTCCTAACTCTCCACTTGCTGGAAATGCGCGCGACCCGCTCATCAACAAACAATGGGGTATGTTAGACATGGGCGCAGCAGACGCGTGGCCAAAAGCAAAAAACAATAAAACGATCATCGTCGCTGTTATCGACTCGGGCGTAGATTACACGCATCCTGATTTGATTGCTAATATGTGGAGAAACCCTGGGGAAACCGGCATCGATACTCAAGGAAAAGACAAATCTAAAAATGGTCGCGATGATGACGGAAACGGATACATTGATGACGTCGTCGGCTATGACTTTGCGGCTAACGACTCTCTTCCGTATGATAAATCAACTCCGACTTGGCAATTATTTCTAGGCGGAGGAAACCCAGGCCACGGGACCCACTGCGCTGGCAACGTTGCCGCTCGTGGAAACAACGGCGTCGGCATTTCTGGGGTAGCCCCGAATGCGCAAATTATGGCGCTTCGCTTTATTTCTGAAAAAGGTAGCGGTGTAACATCAGCGGCAATCAAATCCATCCGTTACGCGGTTGATAACGGCGCTAAAGTTTTAAATAACTCGTGGGGCTCGATGGGCGAAAATCCGTCTGAAGGTTCTGCGAACAAAGCTCTTCGCGAAGCGATTCAATACGCAGAATCTAAAGGTGTGTTGTTTGTTGTAGCGGCTGGTAACGGCTACCAAGGCAAAGGCTACGACAATGATACAGCGGCTCGCCCTGCGTATCCAGCTAGCTATCCCTATTCAAACATCATTAGTGTTGCAGCTATCGATGTGAATGACAAATTAGGTAAATTTTCAAACTGGGGTTTAAAAACGGTTCACATCGGCGCTCCGGGCGTAAAAATTTACAGCACGGTTGTCGGTGGAAAATACTCTGACCAACCGATTCCATTTTTAGCGGTTTGGGAAGGTACAAGTATGGCGGCTCCACACGTAGCTGGCGCTGCGGCTCTATATTGGGCACAAAACCCAAATAAAACGATGGCCGAAGTCAAAGAAGCGATTTTAAAATCCGCAGTACAAATCCCTGCCCTACAAGGTAAGGTTGCTAGCGGTGGTAAGTTGAATTTAACAAACTTAATGAAATATTAAATTCTGTTTTTTATCTACACTTCACTGTAAAAACAAAAAGCAGTGAGGTGTAGATTCTGCTCATTTCCTCTATAAAACCAATAAATTTTCTTTATCTGATAGATTCCGTTAGCAGCACCAATCCATGCGTGTTAGGGTTCCTCCCAAAAAAACTACGGAGTTGAGATGAATTTTTTAGGTTTTCTAAAAGCACGTTTACTATTTATTGCGATGATCGGCACCGGCTTGTCCGCATTTTCTGCCGAAAATCTGACATTGCCACACAGTGGAATTGGCCAGTACGTATCCGGCCTATCAACCGCTTTACTTGAAAAAGTCACACCGGCACAAAAAGAAAAAATTAAGTTATCATTCGACTCCAAAAAGCGAAATGAATGGCGGTATTTTCCGGAACCAAGTCTGGCGACAAAATTATTTTTTCCATCACGCGCTGGCGTTTCCTATTTGTCGCTAAATGACGACGCTAAAGTTTTGGTAGATCAGACGCTGGCCATTGCCCTATCAAACCAAGGCCTCACCACTTTGAAATCGATTTTAGAATTAGAGAAAAACAAATCAATCGAGTTTCGCGGCCTACTTAACTCGATTCTTTTCAAATATGGGCCTGAAAATTACTTTGTAACCATCTTTGGAACTCCTGGCGTTGGTCATTGGGCATGGCGTTTTGAAGGTCATCACATTTCCGTGAACCTTACTTTTGTTGATTCAAAATTAGTTTCTACAAGTCCACTTTTTCTAGGCACAACATTAGCCAGCGTTGCTGTTGGTAACGAAACTATCCAGGTAATGCCGCAGCTGATTGTCGAGTTAAACACGTTTGCAAAAAGCTTATCTGACGACCAAAAAGTGACGGCGACTCAATCACTAAAAAATGTTCCTAAGTTTAATCCGGTAGCGCCTCAACTATTCGGCGGCGGAGTGAACACGAAAGTGTTAGCAGAAAAAGGACTCCAAGCCAGCCAGCTATCACGGCCACAGATTGAATCCTTAAAGTTGATCCTTACCGAGTTTGCAAAAGAACTAAACACAAGCACACGAGACCACCTAACAGAGCTTTTAGACGAAGAAAACATTTCGACAGCCGAAGTCTTATGGGCCGGCGATTTTGAAATGAAAGAACCATTCTATGTTCGCTTAAAATCAGCTAAATTTGTTTTCGAATTGAATACGTCTGAAGGCCATGCGGATCATTACCATGCCGCTTGGATTAGTCTATAAAACAAAAAGCCCTCGTTCAGAGGGCTTTTTTTGTATTTTAAACTCTCGATTTAAAATTATGGAACTCTTATTTTAACATTGGTTTTTGAACCAATTGAACCGGAAACCACCAGCACGCCTCGGAAGTTATTAATCTTACCGACATTGCCTTCCACTTTTAAAATACCACGGAAGTTATTTACTGATTCTAAATTGCCCTTTACTTCTAGGATACCTCGGTAATTATTAATCTCACTGATATCTGAACTTACGCAGCCTAAACCGCGGTAATTCACAACAACGCCAATTTCTTTGGAGTCAATCAGCGACAAGGCACGCGCGTTATTGATTTCATTGATAGACTGGGCACTTGCGCGTATTAACAACGCACGCACATTATTTATACTTGAAATATTTTTGATATTATTCAGTATCAATACTCCGCGATGATTATTAACACTTACCTCGTCTTTGTTTTCAACTTTTACAAAGCCACGAGTGTTGTTAATAACAGAACCACCCGACGCGGAAAGATTGTTGAATTTCAATTTTACTAAATCAGCGCAACTGATTTTCATACCATGAACATTACCGTCGTCGTCGGCATCAACGATATCTTTAGTATCATTATCATCTTTATCGTCGCAACTACCACCACCTTTTGGACCATCTTTAGGCGGGACGATTACTGGTGGCTTTACAGGATCCATAGATCCATCATCCGCAGGTGGATCTTGCACATCACTTTGATCATCAGATTGATCATCAGAAACATCTACTAAATCAGTAGTGCCATTAGCAGCCACTTTTCCAAGGTCCTGAGCCTCTAATCCAACTGCCCCATTTTGACCACAGTTTTGAAATGAGACAATCATAACAGCCGACAACAATATATACAGAATTTTACTCTTAAAGGACATTAGAACCCCCATATTAAATGAGGGTGCAAATACAAAACCGGGCGGTTGACGGATATTTTTATTTACCCC
>JADHED010001463.1_pt1 | contig 19896 bp, 23 predicted proteins | sample 8952041 | NCBI WGS metagenome assembly JADHED01 (sample SAMN16124423, study PRJNA663239) | bioreactor sludge metagenome | isolation source: sludge (control) | place: India:Bengaluru | collected 2018-09-08
AGCATCATCAGGGTATGAGGCCAATTTATTCCCTTGTTCTCAGTAGCCGGTAAATTGCCACCGGGTGCATCTGCGTTTAAATCCAGTTGCTGGAACGCAACTTGGGTAAAAAGTTTATTATGCGCGAAAGTGCGTCCAGCTTGCTGTAGAAACCCAGTCACGACAAAATTAAACCCCTTACCCCCTCTCGCTAAACCGACTTCGAAGTCGCGTTGAGAAATTTGATTATCGTGCTGCATAGAGAGTGAGGCTCCGGCTGAGCCAGAGCCAACTGGGCCAGAGAAGTTTGCACTCTTACCGATGATCTCCTTCCACTCTTTTCCCAAGATCCCCATAAACCACTCATAGGTTTCCTTGTCCTCGTTTTGGTGCATGATGCGGACACCGTGAAGGTTGGACAACAAGGTACCTGTTTCCGCCTTGTTCGTCTCTCCCCCGCGTCGGTAAAAATTATTAATGTCCTGCGTGAGGTAGAACAAACTTCCACGCATCGAACGGCTTGTTGTAACGAAAGCAGCATCATCCGACGTGGTCACGTACTGGCACTCATCAACAACAATAACACAGGGGCGGGTGTATTTATCCGAGGACTTTTTTCCGTTCCCAAAGTAGCTCTCCAGCATGCGTTGCGTCAGATATTTCATGATGGTGGCCGCAGCTATACCCAGGTTCGCAGACGGGCCAATGCAGGGGATGTCCAAAACGAGGATTTTTCCGTCACGAATCTGCTTCGGCTCAAAAGTAGTGCTTGTGCAAAACAGCTCCCTCATGGGGCCATCACAAAATGGATTCAGTGTAGGGGTCAGTGACATGATGACACTGGCTCGAGTCTTCTCGCCCATTGTCTTCCACTCTGTACCGAAGTAGGCGCTGACCATCTCAAGGGTATGGAGTTTCGCAGAGTCGTCGCTAGCTACATTCGTACTCGCTTTAATCAACAACTCTTTATGCACTTTGAAATTATCGGCCGCCAGACGTAGTTTGGAAACTTCCAGCTTCTCTCCGGCCAACATGAAAAGTTTTACCAAATAATTCAGATGCTGGTTGCTCGCCATCGTCCACTCGGTCTCCTTCACCTGGCCGAGTAATGACTCATTAATTTGCTTGAAGGTCGCACATACGGCGTCCGCTCCACCGCCCTTGAGACTCTCAAGAAAGTTAAATTTCACATCCCCGCCAAGCTTCATGACAACAACATCTTTTCCGCGACCTGCCTTTTTAGCCAAAAGCTGCGCTCTTTCTGACTCGTCTGGCTTCACGCATATGTTAAGCATTCCGAAGCCTTTTTGCATCATTGCATACTGCAACGTGTTCAGCGATCCCGACGTTTTCCCCGATCCGCTAGTCCCAAAAACCATGACACCCTCGCAGACTTGTCCAAGCTGGATGGTCAACTCCTCATCGAGTCCACGGAGCGTTACTAAAGTATCGTCCAACTCCCATGCCGCTTCCTGATTTTTTGATGTAACTTCTTCTCTCATAATTTAACGATTTAAGTTGCGCATTTTTCCTTTCAATTGATTCTCCCGATCCCGTAATGCCTCTTCCGCGTCGAGCAGTTGGAACCACAGCTTCTCCAGATTCGCCAAATCCTTCATCTCCTCAGCACTGAGTTGCTGGGTAACCGCCTTCCTTCGCAGACCTGCATCCTCGCTCCTAAGATTGCTCTTCTCAGCTAGGATGATCGCCCGTTCCCACGAGAGCTCCAGAACCTCCTGAGTGACTTCCTGTTTCGCCATTAATGCCGAAGCACCATTTCCGGAGTTGAGGCCTATAAAGGCAAAAATGCCACTAATCACGAGGGTGAGCGCCATGCCCGCATAGACTACTTTGTCCCTCCACGTGCGCTTCTTCTCACGCTCCTCCAACTCTCTTTGCGCATCGATAACCCCCGTAGCGGAGGATTTTACTTCATCTATAGTGGTGCGTAGCTCATCCAACGCCTTGGACTGGTCGGCGACCACAACATTCAGTGAAGTCGATGCATGAGCGAGGTTGGCCGGGAGATCCTGCAAGATCCCCACGGCATTTTTAATCTCTCGTGCGGTGAATGTCGCAGAAGATGCCAACACAATTGCTAGAGTGCCTGGAAACGACGATTCCGCATCCTCAAGGCGACTCCACGCGGCTATCACTTTGGATCGTTGAATCTCGGGCAATCCTCGCGTCAAATAGTCCAAAATGGGCTCATGCGTGGTCGGCTTAATGAACTCCGTCGGGTCAGGTGGTGCCGAGGATGGAGGCGTGACGACAAAATCCAAATCATCCCCTGAACCCGGTGGCGGTGGTACATTCATACGGCTTAAAGGCTGAAATCCAAGTTGGATGGTTTCGCAGTTTTCGGTGCGGTTAATTTCGGTACTTTCTCCAGTTCTGAGGCTGGTAAGAGCAGACCAGAAACTTCACAGTATTGTTTGGCCATCTCTGAAAGCAGGTAAGCGATCTCGCCAGTGCACAGCGCATCCACTCCTTGGAAACCTGCGGCAAACTCTGCGAAGCTGATCGCCCGCTTGGTATCACGCTCCACTTTTTCCAAAATACCCAAAGTCGTCGGCGTCACTGATGGGATGGTGATCTCTCTCGCATGGAGCTTCTCAATTAATGTGCTCTTCAGTGGAGAGGCATCAAATATCCGTGCCTTGCTCTTCGCCGGATTTCGAATTATGAGATAGGAGGCATGGCCATATCCCCATTTCGCTATCTCTGCCAGATTAGCCAAGCTTTCGTTATCATCGCTCGGAAAAAGAGAGATTATAAATTCGGCTCCATCCCTCTCTGCTCTCTGAAAGATAGACAGACTATTAAACGCCTGCATGATCAATGCATCGGCCTGCGCCCTACTATCGATTAAGACAACTGGCTCGGGACGGGCAAGAGCATCCTTAATGAGGCCTAAGATGGCATCAGTGGCTCCATCCTCCAACGAGACGAGATCCACTTTATCAGGGTGTCTGTCGAGGAATGTATGATGGCGGTCATCTAGATCATAGCCGTGCCATGCAACGCCAATTCCATCGAGGAACGCAGCTCTAGTTTCGGTTTCAAAGGACTTCCCGAGGGAGCCTTTCGATTGTATGTTTAGGTGTATCTTTTTCATGGGTAGATTATTTGTTAGTGCGGAACTTCTCGGTTGGATCCATTACACTGAAGTCCATCTCATCAAGTGGAGAGGCTTCAGGTTTCGGCATCCACGCTGGCTTTGAGGTGGCCACTGGCGTTTCGGACATAATCGCGCTGCCCTTCTTACGCTCAGGAAATCCGAGAGGCGCAGAACGCTTCGTGTACCTTTTAAAGAATTGAAAACAATTTTGGTAACTAGTTTTATACCCGTGCTCCTCAGAAAGCAGAATCGCTATTTCTCTCCATGTCTTCTTCTTTAGACGGAGAGAACGGATGGTCTCAACGTGCGTTTCCAATGCAGATGTGTACGGCTTGCTCATATAAGAAACTATAGCAAATCGCGAAACCCATTTGTAAGCCCCCGCGTAAACACAATTAAACGCTGCTAAACGGTCGTTTATTAGTTTTGTCATCGCATATAAACGCTTTTCAATGCTGTTAAACAGGGCTCTTACGGCAGTTATGTTTAACAGCGTTTATAAGCATTTACGCTGTCAACGCTGTTAAACCATTACTTATGCGAGCTTTAGCGAGCAATGAGGGTAAGGTGTCCAAAAAAAATCTCATAGTTAGATATCGCACAGCGCGAACCCCCACTTGACAGGCATATTATTATTGAATATGAGTTCGCTACTTAGCAACGACATTCAAGACGGTGGTCTCACCGTTTTAGTCAATCTTACACCGCACGACGTTTTAGTAATCGACGGCGAAAAGATTATCCAAATAGAGAAGAGCGGAGAGATCGCCCGCGTCTCCAGCTCCTCTGAAAAGGTCGGCACGGCAGCTGGCTTGCCATTGTTCGCCACAAAGTTTGGCGAGGTTGCTAACCTGCCTGAACCAAAGAAGGGGAACCTCTACATTGTCTCAGCTCTCGTCAGAGCAGCCCTTCCTCACCGTAAGGACCTTCTATCTCCCAGCCAGCTCGTACGTAACTCCGAAGGTGCTGTCATCGGCTGCCAAGGATTCGACGTAAACCCCTAAAAGATCACGCCAATGACTATCAGCAACAGCATTCTTAGAGCAGCCAAGATCCTCTCTCAGCGACGTGAATTATCTAAAATGAAAGGAGGCAAAGAAAAGATCGCGTGGGCACGCCTAGTGATCGCACAAGCCCGCAATTAATTGGCCTGATGATGGCCCCGAGCCCACGGGGTCGAAACCTAGGAGTTCATTCTCCGATGGTCGCCAGAAAGGAGGCAGAAGAAACACTGAAACAGTATTTGACACCTTAATATTACACCCGGCCCGACGAGGTCCCAATGCCTTGGTAAAGATAGCTAGGGGGCATGTATCAGTGGCCACTGATACCCAACCCGACGGTCGCCACAAAGGCACTTAACCAAAATGATCGCACTAATCACATTCACAGTCCTCGTAGCGGGACTTCTCATTGCAGCGGGCGGATTACCCAAAACGACCGCAGCTAATCGCCAACTACTACAAGTGCGCATAGACTCATTCCATTTGGGATGTGTAGATCGTCGTGATCGCAGCAATCCCACTCGTAATCTTCTCGCTTTAGCTATCGAAGATGCGCTCAGCGCCCAAGGGATCTACCCCCTGTATATAGTCGCAGGCACGGCAGAGGTTCGTGTAGCCCTTAAAGACTCCACGTTGATTTACAGTCCTGCCCCAGCATTGACGGCCTTCCTCAGCGCTTACAATAGCTACAGGGCGGTTAAAGGTATAACCACCTCTCTCAAGCTCATCGAAGTCAAGCACGATGGCATAAGTCCGCTCCGCAGAGCGCTGAACCTCTTACCTGCTTAAATTTATGAAAACACATTATTCGGCCGTTATTGTAATCCCTAAAATTATCCAATTTCTCGAACAACACAGAGAAGATCCCACGGCACTAAAGCTATTGAAGCACGTCGAGCTTTTTGAAAAATCCATTTTTCTAGAAGTAGATGCGCGTCATTACATTCGTCTAGGCAACGTTCTGAATGAATCGATCACGCACATATTTGATCGAAGCGCTTGGGCGAATGACTTGTTCGAGGTCTGGATCGCCGATCAAAAACTCCAGAAGAAACACATAACCCCTTAACCTATCACATCATGTACCAAAAACATGCACATAACGCAAAGACTGGGCTATCCCAGTCCAATAACGCCCGCCTCGACTTAGATGTTAAGGCGGTTAAACACTCAAACATTAAGGGCGTCTATTACGGTGCCTTGTCGTTAATGGCGACTTTTGCGGGCGGGGCAATTCTGTCTTATCATTTATTTCTCTACCTGCCCGCGACACTATCGACGTTTGCGCCGGGCATAGCATCCATGATCGGTATCGGCTTGGGTTTGGCGTATATTGCTATTGCTGGCCGTGAAAAGCATATCACACCAGAGGTAATCAAAAATCATGATCGCCACAAGCAGGGTGGCTTCACAATGGTCGAGATGTTGGCGGTGATGGCCGTAATGGCCGTGGTCTGCACCCTCAGCATCCCCAACGGCCTATTTGCCAAAGGAACCGGTGAGCTTCATGTAGCTCGTGCGATGGCTTCGTCCTTCGAAATGGGGAAGTCCAATTATCTGGCCCGCTACGGCGCAGAAGCTGGCACTAGCTGGACAGCCGCGTATCAAGAAAATCCCTCGGTTGGCCGCATGTACCAGTTAATCGCGAATGCTGGATGTTTCCCTCCGGAGTGGAGTTCCTCCTACTCTGGTTCGAGTGCCGAGATGGCTTTCCAAGGTTACCAAGTGGTGGTGCCAGCAACAGTCAGCAGTGGAATCACAGTATATGGCCCCGATAACCAAATCGTCTACCCGAACTAATTATGAAAAGAACACTTAATCAAAAGGCATTCACCCTCGTCGAAATGTTGGCCGTTATCGCAGTGATGGCGGTGATCGTTGCTTTGACCATTCCCAACGGAATATTCGTTCGCACAGCGGGCGAAGAGCAGGTCATAAAAACGCACGCTATGGCGCTCGAACTCGCCGCTCAGAAGGTCCACGCCATCTACGGCCAGAGAGGTCAGCAAGAGTGGGCAACAAAGTACTCCAATCCGCAAGTCATGGTCGAATGGTTGGTGCCAATGATCTCAAACAAAACATCCAGCCAAGAGATCCTACGCGCGTTTGATGGCTACAACCTAGTATTTCCACCGTCCATCGCGGGCAAGATCACAGTCACCCGCCAAACGGATGGAGCAGTCGTCTACCCGTAAACCTTAAAAAGCACAACTTTAACCTTATTTCATGAACACTAAATATGAAAACAAACGAACGATTGGGCTATCCCGATCCTTAATCAAGGGCTTCACCCTTGTAGAAGTATTAGCCGCTGTAGGCATCATCGCAGTAGTCGCGACACTCGCCATTTCCTCTGTAAACGGCAGTTATCAGGCCAGCCAAAGAGCAGCTATCGACAAGCAAGAAATGGAACTGAACCGCGCCTGGCAGCACTTCATCTCACAGGGAGGTTCAGAGTTACAAACTGTAGAATCTGGCCTCGCCGCCCTCGCTGGGACTATCGACATCGGAAGTGGAATCATTCAGGGGCCATGGATTGAAAGTTCGTCTAAAATCCCTCGCGAGATGCCTGTAGGCGCTGAAATGCACACTCTCACATTTCTTGGAAAAGAGTGGCGCTACAGGCCGCAGATGGAGATCCCCATTGAGACGGGAACCCCAACACCAGAGCCCACTCCTGAGGCCACTCCCGACGAGCGCCCTGAGTATACGGTCACAGTAATCGAGGCTGACCCGGCCCAAGGGCAATATTCCCGTGTAGCGGGCGAGCATAAAGTTCGTGAAGGAGATACCTTCCATATCAGTCCTATTCCGCAGCCTGATTACGCTTTCGTAGGGTGGAATATTTCAGATTGGAGCTGGTGGACTGACTGGAATTTCATCTACGGCCAAACGAATTCGTTCGTTGTCATGGGTGATCAAACACTCACGGGCTTTTTTCAATATAGTCCTCCCGCTGAAGAGCCAGAACCAGAACCCACCCCTGAGCCTACACCTACTCCTGAACCGACTCCCGACAACCGCGTGACAATCACCATCGACCGCAGTGGTGACCAAAGCGGAGGTATGATGATGCTCAGCCCAAGCTCAACCTATCAGGTAGCCAGAGGCACGCAGACGCAAATCGTCGCTTCAGCATCCTCAGGTTATCGCTTTGCCGGTTTCGATGGTTTGCCCACTGGAGCTACTTCATCAACTGATGCATGGGGCCAGACCACTGCTAGGTGGACTGCCAATGAAAGCGTCACCATCAGGCCGATCTCAATTGAGCAGGTCGCGTTCGTAAAGAGCTCTCAGGGAGGATCGGGCACTGTGAGCGTATCACCATCTCCGACCGGTTCGACTAGCTGGCCAATGGTGTCAGACTTATACGACAAGGGCACAGTGGTCACGATCACCGCCATCCCCCAAGCTGGGCATGTTTTCGTGGGTTGGCTGGGTTCTGCATCAGGATCAGTAAATCCACTTAATTTAACAATGGACGTGGCACGCACCGTGATTGCCGAGTTCGCACCGGCACCATAGTCATGAACCATCTTCGTTGCTTCGCTGACAGATCCCGATTTGGAGGGCACGATGCCCTCCTTGTCGGGGTGGTAGCGCACGCCTTCGCTCACCTCCAAGAAGTACTCGCCCGCCCCTTCTCCAAAAATGTGCGCAAAGAGTGCGGAAACTTGGAGGATCTTAAAGTCTTCTTTTTCGCCGAGGATGGAATGGTGGAGATCTTAAGAATTTACGGTTTGGAGGTTACGCCATTTCGAGAGAAGGCGAAGACCATGATCGAGGCCGCTGGGTATTCTGCTGAGCTTCCTCAAAGAATAGATGATTTTTGGTCATTCGCGGATTCTCCCGAGCTAGAGCAGTCAGACTTCTTCGAGCAGCTTGAGTGCCCAACAAGAAAGGAGGTGGCACATGTCTAGTCACTCTCTCAAAGTTCTTACGAGTTCCGCTGACATGACGTGGGCGACTCCCGCAGAGTGGTTCAGCTATTTGAATCTGGAATTCAAATTCACTCTGGATCCCTGCTGCTTTCCAGAAACCGCGAAATGCAAAAGATATTTCACCCCGGTTGAGGACGGGCTTGCCCAGTCCTGGGCAGAAGAGCGTGTTTTTATGAATCCGCCTTATGGCCGTGAAATAGGTCGTTGGATGGAAAAAGCATATCTGGAGTGCCGGGACCATCATGCTCTGGTAGTTTGTCTCGTACCAGCCCGAGTGGACGCCCTCTGGTGGCATAAATTCGCGGCGAAGGGTGAAGTTCGCTTTCCAATCGGTAGGCTGAAATTTGGTGGCGCGGAACACTCAGCTCCATTTCCCGTAGCTATTGTCATCTTCCGTCCGAAGCTACCTTGCTTTGGACAGTCTGATCTGTGGAAGGAGGCGGCATGATCTCAAAACCTTCTCATATCGAAAGCGCAAAAGGTGCAGCTCGCTATTACGACTCTCACTTCTCCACTGGCGATTATTACGAATCGGAGGGCAAAACACCGGGCATCTGGTACGGCAAAGGTGCGGAAGCTCTGGGCTTGAAAGGAGATGTGAGCAAAAAGGACTTCTTAAGCCTTGCGAAAAATCAACATCCCGGCACAGGTGAACAGCTCACCGATCATATGCAGAAGAATCGCAGAGTCGCACAAGACTTCTGCATATCACCTCCAAAGTCGGTTTCAATTGAAGCGCTGATCCACGGCGACAAACGCATTATTCAAGCTCATGATCTTGCTGTTTTAGCGGCGGCGGAAGCTCTTGAGAAAAAAGCTGCATATCGAACCAGAGGTTTGGCAAAGCACAAAATCACGGGGAATCTATGTGCGGCCATTTTTCAGCATGACACTTCCAGAGCTGCCGTCGAGGGTGGTGTTCCTGACCCGCAGTTGCATTCGCATTTAGTCTGCTTCAACGCTACGAGGGCTCCCGATGGTAGTTGGAAAGCTCTCCAAAATTCGGAGATGATGCAGATTCGGACGATGGCAAATGAGGTTTACGAACATGTGTTACTTCAGAAGCTCCACGAATTCGGCTACTCCACCCGAAAAAAGGACAAGTCCTGGGAGCTAGCGCACATCGAAGAATCGACCATTCAGAAGTTTTCCAAACGCAGACAGGAAATCGACAAACAAACTGCGAAGTTGGAACAACAGGGGGCGAAGCGGAATCATCACGATCTCAAAGATGCTGTCGCACACGACAACCGAATTCGGAAAGACACCACGGCGACTGCTTCGCGCTTACAGAGCGAATGGCAAGAGCAGCTCAATGAAGCTGAGAGAAATCCAACCATTAAACCCCGCACATACGTTCTATCCTCATCGGCCGAGGAAAGCGTTGATTGGGCAAAAAAACATTGTTTCGAGCGAAATGCAGTAGTCACATTTGCGGAGTTGCAGAAGCAGGCGATACGCCACGCGAAGGGTTCGTCCGTCTCCATTGCCGATCTGGAGAAGCAAATCCAGCAAGATAGAGAGATTTTGTGGAGTGAGGACAGAAACGCGATCACGACCAAGAAGGTTTTAGAAACGGAAAAGTACGTGATCGACACTGTGCGAAATGGGGTTGGCCGGTACACGCCCCTAGCCGCTGGAGGTCTCATGCCCACAGCCGAGAAGCTTACTCCCATACAGCGGGCTGCGGCAGAGTCCATTGTTTATAGTCGGGATTTTGCCACGATCTTCAAAGGCGGTGCAGGCACGGGCAAATCATACACTCTCTCGGAGATTAAGGTAGGCCTAGAACACGCAGGAAAAACGGTAGTAGTCTTGGCTCCCCAAAATAAACAAGTTCAGACACTCCAACAGGATGGCTTCACCGATGCTATGACACTATCTAGCTTCCTTGCGCCATCTTGCCCGTTGGAAGTCTCCAAGGATTCCGTCGTCATATTGGACGAAGCCGGGCAGGTCGGCGGAGAGGATATGAAGCAATTTATTGCTAAAGCCAAAGCGGGTGGTGCTCGCGTTATCTTCAGCGGTGACACAAATCAACACGGCGCGGTGGCTGCGTCGGATGCCCTTCTAGCCATTGAAAAATACGCACTGCCGACGGTCGCCGAGCTTGCCGGTGAAGAGGCCATTCAGAGACAGAAAGTGAGTTGGTATAAATCCGCCGTTTTTGCAGCTAGTAAGGGAAAAACTGATGCCTCATTTGAGATCCTCGAAACTCAAGGGGCAATCATCGAGCTTGATGAGCCTGAGGCCGATGAGGAGCATGGCACGGTGAACAGGGCTGAACAACAAGCGAAGCGCGTGCGTGATGTTGCCAAATTTGCAGTATCAAAAGAGGGCTCCAGCCTAGTTGTGACGCAAACCAATGCCGAGGTTCGCCAGTTGAACCTAGCTATCCGCGAGGAATTAATTTCCGTGGGTAAATTGGATCGTGCGGGGGAAATTACACTCACCACTTTTGCCAGCGTAGATGCCACAGATGCGGAGAAACAAAAAGCTTCCAGCTATGAAGACTCCACCCGCGTAGTTTTTAATCGCTCAATCTTCGGCACTGATCTCAAAAGTGGTGATGTAGGCCAATTCGTCCGAGAAGAGAAAAATGGGGCTATCACGGTAGCTGTCAGCGGAAAGGAATACAAAATCCCGCAAGATCAGCTAGACCGCGTTTCGCTATATGAACAGGACGAGATCAAGGTGGCCGTCGGAGATAAGATCCAACTCAAGGCAAACGTCAAAATTTCGGATGATACCAAACTGGCGAATGGCTCTTTATGGAAATTCGCGGGCATGGACAAAAGTAGCCAGATTGTGGTCGAGCATGTAGATGATCCCGAAATCAGGCACGTCCTACCTCCCGGCTTCAAGCAGTTTCGATATGGTTACAGTCTCACCAGCTACAGCTCACAGGGTGCCACCGTCGATCACGTGATCATTTCTGACAGCGCCAGCCAAATGGCCACGAGCACGAACCAATTTTATGTGAGTATCAGTAGAGGACGTCATAGTTGCTCCATTTTTACGAGCGATAAAGACGCCCTTAAAGACCATATCTCCAGACTTGGTCAGAGAGAGCTTGCGACAGACTTGGTTCGCCGCTACGGCCCACACAAAAGTGAGAAGGCCATCGAGACAAATCTTCCTCAGCCGGGCGTAACACAGCGGATAAGATCATTTCTACATGCCGTGCCAAATTTCCTGAAATCATTCCGCGATCATGCTGCTGGAGTGGTGCTGGAGCGTGGGACTGGCTTACTGGCCGGACTAGCACGCATCAGAGACAACGAGCGGATGCGAGAAGCTGTCGCCGAGCAGGAGGCGGAGAGATAGTCTTGAGCCGGGGTGCATGACTGATACCCTTCCTGGATGCTCGACCCATTCTCAAACACGGCTGACTCCATAGCCGGTCGTATCACTCATGTGGTAGCATCTATGCGGAGCCTATTTGCTTTTGCTCGCTGCGGCCAAAGGACTCTTTCGACGGAAGACTGTTCGAACAGCTTCATTGAGAATCCATCCTTCGACACCGTGGAGGTAATCAAGGTCAATGGAGTAAACGCCATCCAAGCCACAAGTCTTGTCTTTCTTCACTCTGCGGTCGAATCAGCATTGATCGATTTCGCAAAACATTTGCTCCATTGGGATTCATCTCTGGCGCATGAAAAGATCAAAAGCAGGACAGTATCATTCGACGCGTACATAACGAAGCAGCCGGGAGATATCAAAAGAGAGTTGCTTGATAAATATCTGGAAGACTTCGATAAATTCCCCTTACCAAAAAAGGTAGATACTCTTCTCAGCTTTTTAAAATCGCCCGCTCTCAAAGATGTCATACCTGGTTTTAATTACAATCGAGACACTCTTGTGGAGATCGATGAGGAAAGGCATCGAGTTGTTCACTCACCCTCATTTGCGAAGCCCATTGAGCACATTGACCGAAAACTTCACTTCCTAATAAATGTTCTCAAGATGCTTATCGAAGTTTCAAAAAAACAGTACGCAGGTACAATTCCTAATTAGAAAATGTCCAACTCAGCAACTCAGGCGGTTATCCAAGCAATTAAGGCTTTTCATGGCGTCGGATATCAAGGCGGACTTTCCGCTACGATGGACGCTGTGGTGACGGCATCAGTCCACGGCGACATTAAGGTAGATAGAAAGACCATAATGGTAGTTATGGCCTTCGATGGAACAAACACCGCAATCGTGGACATCATGTGGGATGACTACGGGATTGATAACTTCTCGTCATTGGGGCTATTTGGTCGGATGAAAACAATGTTTTTAGAAGGTGATTTCAAGGACGATATTCTGAAGCTGACTGATGGTCCCATCGCGATCACCATCGAACTCCCATAACAGGCTACTCTACCAAGATCAGTCGTCCGCATCGCGCAGTACGATCAGCGTAGCAGAACTTCTTGTGTGCCTCTATCAATTCCATGATGAGGTCGTGAGCATGTTCCATCACCTCGTCTGGGATAGCGTATCGGTTCTTGTAGGTGTCACCTCCTTCGTGCGCATCTTCGATGCACAGGCACATCATCGATAGTGCGGATATCAAGTCTTCAGCACTTTTTTCATCAACTACTGCAAAGCTTCTTAGAACTACGCGAAGTCCGAGAGGATGTGTCAAAAAGCTTCGTAGGTCTGGCCAGTCCCTTTTATAGTGTTGGAATTCAGATCGAACCCACTCTGTCTTATGCCGGGCGTACTTTTTCATTTCTTCATAGAAGTACAGCACTATGTAGAGCCCCAGTCTTTTATGGCAAAGGCTCATATGATCCCCGCCTCCTTGGCACGTTTGCGCATATCCGCGATCTTCGAGGCAAATTCGTTGGCATATCGAAGCTCGGACATGACGCCCTGGGCATACGTTATAAACTCGGCGGGCAGCTCCTTACGAGGTCGGCCACCTTTCTTGCCGTTCTTGCGGGAGGATTCCGCTTTCTTCTCAGATCTGGACTTTCCCATCATCGAAGCTGCTTCAGACATTTGTCGTCGCGCGATCTCTATAGATTGCCGGGTCTTCTCACTGAGCGCATTCCATTCCTCCTCTGTGTAGCCATGAAGCGCGGCTGTTTCGTATTCGTTCGTTGGTTTATTTTTCATAATGTTGGCCATTTGGCGACCATCGGGGATGTTGAACCCCCCTAGGTTTCGACCCTTGGCTGGGTCTCATCAGGCCAACTAAACAAGCTCAAGGGAGCACTCCACTTCCTTCTGAGGGAGCGGTGAGAGGCGACTAGCTTTGATCGCTGCGCACTCCTCTGTGAGCCGATCACATTCTTTCTTCGTCTTTTCAACCTGAGCGATTAGCTCAGCCTCTCTCGATGGTTTTGTTCCCAGATTGACGCGTACCATGTCTGCTACGAAACGAAGATGAAGCAGACTGGAGGCGTTGAGTCCTGCCGCGTTCTGCGCCCAGCCCCAGGTTCCTAGGAGTCCAGTGATGTTACGGATCACGTCTTCGTCGATTGATCCCGATGAGCGTACCAGTGCATCACCGAGAGTGCTGACATATAGCGGGGAGTTGTTTGCCTTTTTGGTTGTCAGGAACCGCACTAGCGTTGCCTTCTCCTTTTCCTGCGCTAGTTGATCAGCTTTATACTCCCTGTACTTAATAAGCAAAGTGTTCTTCAGATCCTCACACGCATTGAGAGAAGGGATATGGAATGTAAATGCGTCCTTACTTACGAAAATATAATTACTTCCAGCGCTCGCAGAGAATCCCTTTGGCAGATCAATCGTTTTAGTGCCTTTTAGATTTTTGATGCGGATTTGAAATCGAGTCTTGGTTTGATCCACATGCAGGGATACCTGGGTATAATACGTGCAATTCCATGCATACTCGGGATACGAACGAGAACCGTAATTTCTCCAACTCGCAACAAACCGAACTTTTCCTCCATGCTGCTTCGCATCGTCCGTGAGTTGAACTCCGCCCCAATTTGAGACGCGTGGCATTTTTTTCATTAAATCACGTGCCTCCGTGTATTCACTTGAGCCTGGCATTATTGTCAATTGTACATTGTCCGCGATAAGTTGTTTTTTCATAACTCTCTTAGTATAACCTATCGTTTGGTTTTTCTGCCCAATCCGGGGCGAGCTTTTGGAAGCTGTGCGCAACTCGTGCAGACCCCCATCACTAAAGTATCGAGTTGCAGTACATTATTCGGAGCGTTTCCGAAAATGTTCGGATGAAGATTTTTAAAAAACTGCTTGCGTCGCTTTTTGGGAAAAACTCGTGAAAAACATTAACTCCAGACAAATCAGTTACTTAGATGTGTAATAAACAGTAGCCTCCGAATTGGCTCGGTTTTGCTCATTAGATCTGGTATTATATAAGTATACCATGAAGCACACACTCATCATACCCGTTCTCCTGATCTCGGGAGCATTTCATGCAGAAGCTATGATCCCCGTTGTTGACGGCGGAGCAATTGCACAGCTCGCAAGCCAAACCTCAAAACTTGGAGAGCAGCTCACGACTCTAAAGAATCAGTATTCGACTCTTTTAGACATTTATCGCGTGAACGACGAAAGTCTTAGCCAGACCACGCAGATCATGCAGACCTTGGGCACAACTCAGCAATTCAAAGAAAACAACCAGGGACTTCTCGGCCAGCTCGGCGAATTGCAGGGTGGAATGAACTTGGGGGGCAACTCCTCCAGCTCTGGTGGAGGTGATGTTCTTTCGCAGGTCGGCAGCCTCTTCGGCGGTGGAGGTAATGGAGGTGGTGGAGGCCTACTGGAAGGCTTCGCGGGATTGACTGAACCCCTCTCTAAAGTGGCTGCAACGGCGGGCAAATACGGCGATCAACTTTTCGACATCTATTCGACGGGAGGGGATCTCTATTCCACAGCATCAGGGATGATCGATGGCAGCGTTGATCCAGTCACTGGCGTGATGTCCATTGCCAAAAATCTCTTTGGCGGTGGGGGTAACGGCATGAGCCAGCGCATGAACAATATGTCCCTAGAAGACATGCTCAAATACGGCGGCAATATCAATGACGCCACGGCCTCTATGTGGAACCAGGCGACCCTGGCCAGCGCCAAGCAACAGTACCAAGATCAACTCTTCCTAGCTCAACAGCGTGAAAAATTGAAAGAGATGGCAGCATCTGCGGAGACCCAGTCAGATCACATGGCGGTGCAAAACCAATTGCAGCTATTACAATTGGAGCAACAGGCACAAGCCTTGAACATGCAAGCGCAGGGTTCGATCAGCGGCGCGGCATCTCAAGAGTCTTCGGCAAGGATAAAGCGCGAAGAGCAGGCCCGTAGAATGGGTCAGATTCAAGCGACTCGGTACTAAAATAATTTGCTTCATGGAAGGCCCCGGCGGGAGTGGATCCTACCGGGGCTTTTCTTTTTCTTTATTTGGCCGACTTTAAACTTTAGCAGGTGGTTTGTTTAATCTTCTGCGCCATTGCCCCATTTCGTAGTTTGCCAGAGCTACGGCGGTTTCGTTCCATTTCCTCTGGTTCCGTTCGATAACCTGCTGACTAGGTCGTGGCATTTTCTTTTCTGCCTCAATTGCGTCTGCATATACGGATAGCCAGCAAGCCAAATCGCGTCGTTTTGAGAGTTTCAGGGTGCTCATATTAAAAGTCCTCCGAAAACCCAATGGTGATGACTGGCTCGGCGCGGTCACCTGGGCCGCATTCGCAAACCAATTCGGTGTACTGTATTCTCGTCCCCTCCCGGTGTAAAATGAGTTTGTAAGTGAAGCGACTGGTCCCCGGCTTTGCCCCACGGGCGGAGAGGGTGGCCATCCAGATCACATCCCACAGTCTTCCTTGAACATCCTCATGGGGATATTTAGCGGGAATAGTCTTGATAACGCTCCACAAAGCGGCGGTGACTGCCACTGGATACTTCCAGCCTGCTTCCTGCGCGATTGTCGTGACGTCCACGAGCACGCCATCCGCAATGGCTTGTGCGTGTGTGTATTTATGAATGACCTCCCCGAAAACTGAGGAAAGGTCGTTTGATGAGGAATTTGATTGGTCCATACCAATTAAAATTTCGAAGCAGAACGAACCCCTCGTGATGCGGCCCCTCATGTCTGCGAAGGTCATAGACCGCGAAGCGCTGCGAGGATTAAAAAAGGAACCTGTGACTGATTTATGCCGCAGCTGGGTAGTCTTGACGGTAGCACCCGAAGGGCAAAGACGAGACCATTGTGGTTGAGCGGAGGACGGGGTCGAACAACCCATTGCCGCTGAGGCAATGCACTTTTAAAAGGCCGAAGGCGTCAGAAAATCAGCCTTCACCCACAGGGCTGGCCGGAGCCTGTAGGAGGCCAGTGGTGATGCGAGAATGGGCACCACCGTACAGCTCGTCGGAGCGAACCATGGAGGCTGATTTTCCAAACAACTGGGTTCCAGCAATGGAAGCCGTGGCGAAATGTGCTTGTCACCAAATTGGTGACAGACTTCTGGCGATGATCGAAGTATCCGTGGCGGATACTCGCGATGGTCGCCCGCGATGGCACTGTTAACCCGACTGGGCAGAGTCTGTGAGTTTTAGAAACTGTCTCTGGTGCCAGCGCGGCGATTTTTAGGGGTCTTACAAAGCGGGTCATTCTCCGCGAAGAATTCCTGACGACAAAAGGAGTTGAGTTACAGATCAATCCCGATGTGCACACCTACCCTCTCCCGGATGGGGTGGAGTTCTCTATTCTTTTTTCTCCTCCGCTTCAACCACTGCGCGACAGCCTTTCTGGCAGGGCTATGGCGATACCTGTGATAGCTAAAAAACTCAGGAAGTTGTGAAAAGTGCATTTCGTCCGTATTAAAGTTCTCTGCAAACGCTTCATCAAATCGGACAATGATCCGACAATACTTAAAACAGTGGGGAATAGCTTTCTTTGAGAATTCGGCCAGCGGAATGGCCATGTCATCTGATCCCGCCGGTCCACACAGCACGACGTGATTTTCTGGAGCAAGTTTAAAAAGAGTCATACCAGCGTGCGTGTATGGAAGTCGCGTAGCGACTGACTATAAGCCATCTCCCGGCCACCTGCTTGATTGCTCGCAAAGTCCATTCTATCCACAGTCTTTTCCTGTTCAAAAAGCGGAAGCATTGCAGTTTCTGCGATTCGTTTTACGCGGACCTCATTTTCCATCCTGCGCGCATCTATGTATAATGGCGGTGGTGTCTGTAAGTTTCGTTCGTTCATACAAATTGTGTTTTGGTGAGACTGCGTAGCGGTCGAATGATTGGCTTAAGCTGGGCGCATTTTGGTGAATTTCGAGATGTCGGGTTTCTGAGCCTCTGCCACCTTCCCTGCTATCGCCTTGGGTTTTGGCTGATATGCCATTTCCTTCACGGAACGGGCCAGCGTATTCCCACTCCTCATTCCCTTGCGTAGGTCTTGAGTGACTTCGTCATCATCGAAAGCATTGTACGCGTGCGAATTCATTTTCCCCGCCGCTTTCATGATCTGTCGTGTCAAGGGATTGCTGTAAGGTCCGCGAGCTTTGGCCTGAGTTTTAATTGCACCGTCGCCAGTATTCTTCGCCGAATCAGCGCTTTTGGCTGAAGTACCTACCAGTGATTTCTTTGTGGCCGGTGTTGATGAAGATCCAGCAGTGGCACTGGGCGAGGAGGATGCGGGAGCTGTGGAACCTGCTGCGGGACTACTTCCAGAACCCTGGCCGCCCTGCCCTATCTCTACTCTCGCGCCCTTAACTTGATCGGCGAGGTTCTGCTTGCGCATCTGTTCGCTGGAAATAGGCTGACCATCTGGCCCAAGGATCTGGCCATTTTGGTGAGCACGCTCCTGTGCCTGTTTCTGGGCAATCTTCTCTTCAAAGGAGGCTGCTTTTGGGTCCGATTCGAGACTGCCAAGTTGAGACTTGCCGGTAGGTTGCGGAATAGGTGCAGGATTTGAGAATGCACTACCTGTCCCGCCGCCACTGCTACCCCCGCTATCAGCAAGCAAGCCAGTAGCTCCAGATGATCCGGAATCTCCCGTTCCAGTGGTCGCTGGTAATTGCTTTTGGCCATCCTTGCCTGACCCTGCCAGATCCTTCCCCGCCTTCAGAGCAGTGGACAAACCTCCTACATTTCCGAGAGCGACAGAGCCCAGGCCAACTGCCCCCATGAGCCCAGCTCCTGCCGCCATTGCCAACCCACCGGCGAGCCCTCCAATGACACTGCCACCGGTCATGAGCCTAGATGTAATTTTGGGAACATACCAGCAAACCAAACACAACCCTGCAACCCACAAAAGTAGAAAACCAATCGCGAACCCTAGCTGCATGCTGCCCGCGCCGATAAACCTGCCCCAGACATTGTCGGACACGGCCTGCATCGAGCCTCCCATGGCTTTCGCGATCATGGCCATGATGCCCTCTAAGATGCAGAGCAACACCACACCGACCGCCGGAACAAGAGCAGTAGCGAAAAATGTTTGAAGACTGCCGATAAATGTCTTCTGTGTGCCTTCCCACATGAAAAAGGGATACGTGCAGACCACGATGATCACTGATAATTCCATGACCATGGCAGCGCCCTTTGTAAGAATCCAAATGGCTATGGGGATAAGAAACCCTGCCACGGCCTTGCTCAGCCAGTCAGCGATGACTTTAGGCGAGTTGGTTATCTTTCCCAGCGTGCCATCCCAAAGTTTGTCATCTGCTCCGATACCGTAAAGCTTCTCAGCGGTTTCAGTGGCAATCCGGCTGGCATCGACAAGGAACTGTTTTTGTAGCTGATCCTGCAAACCAGCATCCCCACTCGCCTGCGCCGCTTTCATGTCGGAATTAAATTTCTCGCGTAAGGCTTTGAGTGCGGATTGATAGCTCTCGTCCTTGGCGAGGGCTAGACCGATCAGATTAAGAGCCTCACCGGCGCGGGCGTTTGTTGCTTGTGCGTCTCCCTTTGTAGCAGGTTCGATTTTCAACCCCGCCTTATTCTGGCTATTGAAAGTCTGCACCCCTTGCCTCGCCCGCTCGGGATTGTTAAAGAGATACCCAGCCACACTGGCTTTTGCCTGCTCTGCCGCCTGAGTCTCTATAGTAGCAGCAGAAAGTTTACCTAGATCGGCAGCTTTAATTGCCCGTCCCATGGCGCTGTTTTCCATCGCACTGATCGATGCGTAGGCTATATTTGCACCACTTGTCTGGATCACTCGACCGGTGGCGTACACCAGCTCGGGATGGAAAATAATAACAATCCCAAGAGCCAGTTTTCCGGCAAGCGGAACGAGATTTAACTCCCCTCGCTGAAGGTTCTGGAAGATGGACGCGCCAGTGAATACCAGTAAGAGAAAGCCACCGAATCCTTTAACCAAGCCGTTTTGCAGTCCGAAGCTGTTGATTCCCAATGCGCCGGTCAAAGGTCCACCGGATGTCGAACGGTATTCATCCATGTGGCCCTTCATAGACTTTGGAGGATCAGCGGATACCTGCCCCCAGACGCCCATTAGGTCCTCGATATTCCCGGCTGAGTTGCTGACCGCTCCGACAGATTTGGAGTTATCGGGACTAAAAGGCTCCAACTGAGCGTGGGCCGTAATGCTTGATGCGAGGACTAAAAAAAAGAGTACGAATTGCTTCATACTCCTAACTATAGCAGATAGCTAAGTGCTTTCTCAGCCCTGTCGCAGAGTGCGGAATGAATTCACAGCCCAGTTGATAAAATGAGCAGTGGAAGTAAAACTCCAAACCGTTGCTCGATACCCGCCCACAACGCTGGCGACAATCAGGAGGCCAAGAAGGCGACCGAGCCAGAAAAAGAAGAGCAGGAAAGCGAGCGGGTTCATGATTCGTTTTTGTGTTTTACATAGGGCCTGTCCGGAAAGGGAGCGTTTTCTTGAAGGGGTGAAAAGCACGGTGTT